>FSWM01000353.1_pt1 | contig 41628 bp, 38 predicted proteins | sample 1637841 | NCBI WGS metagenome assembly FSWM01 (sample SAMEA3914789, study PRJEB12502) | metagenome | biome: forest; material: soil | place: Canada | collected 2011-07-03 | depth 0.3 m | reverse complement strand
GCCTGGTGCGACTTGACCTTCACGGCATGGGTCGCCGCGACGAGCGCGGCGATGACGGCAATGGATGGGCGGAATCCCCAGCGGTCAGTCTCAAAGGCCACTGGTATAAGACAGCTAATCCGCGCACGCGCCCCCTCCGTCACGCCGCTAACGCGGCGCGCCACCTCCCCCGTGTCGCTTCGCGAAACAGGGGAGGAAAGAGACCCATGGCTCAATCAGTTCGGGGGTTGCTAGACCGCACGCCCCACAGGCTCGCTGTCGACGGCGGCGATCTGGGTGTGGATGATCGAGATCGAGGCGCCGGGCTTTTGGTCGGCGACCTTGACGCGGGCCTTCAACTGGCGCGCGAGCGCCTCGACGATGCTGGTGCCGAGCCCCGGGATCGCATGGGCTGATTCCGGCGGCATGCCGACGCCATCGTCGGCCACGCACAGGGTCCAGTTGGGGCCGTGCGTCGTGTAGTCGACCATGATCTTGCCGCCGGCGCCTTCGGGAAAGGCGTGCTTGAGCGCATTGATCACCAGTTCGGTGACGATCAGGCCCAGGCTGACCGAAACATCGGCGCTGACGCTGCTGTTGTCGCCGCTCACCTCGATCGACAGCTTGTCGTGGTCGCGGATCATCGAGGCGCCCAGGCTCTGGCACAGCTGGGTGAAATAGGGCTGCAGCTCGACCGCCCCCGGCCGCGAGGTGGCGAGATGCTTTTGCAAGGTGGCGATCGACATCACCCGGTTATGGGCGTCGTTCAGGTGGCTCCGCGCCTCGTCGGACTGGACGTTGCGAGCGCTCTGCAGCAATACGCTGGCGATGATCTGCAGGCTATTGGCCACCCGGTGCTGGACCTCCTGCAGCAGGACGGCCTTGTCCCGCACCAGATCTTCCCTGACCTTTTCGGCGATGCGGGCGTCGGTGACGTCGGCCACGGTCATCAGCAGACGGGTGCGCTCATTGTCGCCATAGTCGAGCTTTTGCGCCTTGATCACCAGGTGGCGCACGGCGCGCGCCTGACCACCCAGGTCCATCTCATAGGCTTCGATCGCAGCGTGTCCCGACGCCGTGGCGGTGAGCAGGGAGCGAAGCTTGGGCAGGTTCCATTCCCCCGCGCCAAGCTCAAACACCGACCGGCCCGGCGCGGCGGAAGGATCGATCTGAAAGGCGCGGCCGAACGAATTGCTGGCGGCCATCACCTTGAGGTCGCCGTCCAGCAGCAGCAGGGGGGCGTCGGAGGACGCGACCATGGCCAGCATCAGACTCTCGGCGACGCTGGGCGGCTCTGAACTCGGGATGGCCATGACTGGCCCTTCCTGCGTGACCGGAGACTCTCGAAGCGAAAGCCGTACCCGGAAGAACTCGGATCGAAGCAAAGTCGCCGCAAACAACGATGGTGGTTGTTGGGGGTCCCACCATAGCATGTATCTCGTCGTAGTTCGCGCCAAGATACCTGCAGCAACGCTGCCTGCGGCCGAGGTTCGCCCGCAGACCCTGAGCGGCTTGACTGTCGGGGAGGAGCGGCGATCCGCCTGACACAACCAACGCGATCGGGATCAATTGGTTGCCTTGGCGAGGGCGACTGCGCCGCTTCAAATCCGCGCAGGCCTGTTGAGGATGGTGCCGCTTACAGGACTCGAACCTGTGACCCCCTCATTACGAATGAGGTGCTCTACCAGCTGAGCTAAAGCGGCGTCGCCCGGGTGGACGCTGGTATCCTAGGTGGTCCTGGTGGCGGTTTCGCTAAGCGGCGAAACGCGCCCCGAGTCGGACGCGAGCGTTCGGGGCGCGCCTATTTAGCGGCGCGCGGCGGGATTGCCAAGCGGCGGCGCGGCGGTGACTTGGTTGGCGGGCGCGGCGGGGTGGGCGGCGTGGGCTCGGCGGGAGGCTCGGGCTCACCGAACAGGGCCGCCTCGTCGGGATCCAGGGCCAGCAGATCCTCCGGCGCCAGGAAGGGCGCGGCGGGCTCGTAGGCGGCGGGCAGTTCGGGCAGTTCGGTCAGCATCCGCTCGCGCCGCTCCAGCCGCGGATGGATCAGTTCGCCGGTCTCCGAAAAGGCCGAGACCAGCCGCGCCCAGTCGGTGGGGGTATAGGCGAAGGCCCGGCCCTGGGGATCCAGGTCGGACCAGTCGGGCTCGATGGGCGCCGCGGCGCCGCGGGTCATCCAGGCGCGGGCCTCGTCGGCCAGGCCCTCGGCGAAGGCGGTCCGCGCCATCAGGCCGCACAGACGGGCGCTCGGCGCCGTCTCCGCGCCAGCGGCGATCAGCGCCGCCGCCTCGGCCCGGGCGATGGAGGGTTCGTGCAGCAGAAGCGCGCGCTCGGCCCTCAGCATGTGGCTCTCGCGATGGGCGGGGTTGAGGTGGGCCAGGCTCTCGAACCGGCGGGCGCGGGCCTTGGGGGTTTCGGCCAGGTTCAGGTCCCGCCAGGCCATGGCCATGGCCGGGTGCGGGGCCAATCGCCAGGCCTGTTCCAGCACAGCGGCGGCGCGGCTGGTCTTGCCCTCGGCGGCCAGGAGGCGCGCGGCCAGCACCGCGCCGGGGGCGAAGCCGGGATTGAGCTTGGCCGACTGCAGGGCGAAATCCAGCGCCTCGGCCCGGCGGCGCGGGTCGGGGTCGGCCTCCAGGCTGGCGGCGGAGGCGGCGAGCAGGGCGGCGCGGGCGCGTTCGGCGCTGATCGGCGAGACGATCTTGCGGGTCAGGGCCGACTGGACCAGGTCCAGGGCCGCGGCCCAGTCGCCGTTCTCCAGCCGCTCCTCGATCAGGGCGCGCCAAGCCCAGCGGCCGGTGCGGGCCTGGCCATAGGCGGCCCTGGCATGAGTGAGGGCCGCCTCGCGGTCTCCCTGGGCCAGGGCGGTCTGCATCAGGCCGCGGTGGGCGGCCAGGCGCATTTCGGGAAAGCCGAGCATGGCGGCGTAGGCGGCCTTGGCGGCCGGTTGGTCGCCGGCGATCTCGGCGGCCTGGGCCGCCAGGAGCCGCACCAGGGCCGGGGTGTCCTGGGTCAGGTCGGCGGCGACCTGGGCCAGGCGGCGGGCCTCGGAGCCGTCGCCCGCGGCGGCGGCGAGAAAGCCGCGGCTCAGGGCGTCGGCGCCCTGGCGACGACGGGTCTCGGCGGCGCGGGCGGCGGCCCGGCGCGGGGCCTCGGCGATCCACAGGCCCAGCCGCCACAGGCTGACGGCGGCGAAAGCCAGGATCAGGATGGCGCAGACCCCGGCGGCGGCGGTTGTGTCGGCGCGCCAGCCCAGCCACTCCACCGTGGCCCGCCCGGGCTCTCCCGCAAGGGCGAAAGCTGTGGCGGCGGCCCCCACCAGCAGCACGAAGATCAGGAAGGCGCGGATCATGGGGCGGCCCAGGCCTCGGCCACGGGGCCCAGGTCGCGCAAGGCGGCGGTGCGCAGGGCGGCCACGTGGCGGTCGATGGCGATGCGCCGCTGGGCCTGCAGCCGCCAGTCGGCCAGGGCGGTCTGGCCGCCGCGGGGCAGGGCGTCCAGGGACTTCAGGGCGCCTTCGATATCGCCGTCATTGGCGTGCTGCTGGGCGCGGGCGAGGACCGCGTCGGGATCACCGCCGGTCACCCGGTCGACCCGGCGCAGGGTGAAGACCGCGGCCAGGGCGTGGGTGAGATGGGCCAGAAGCCCGGCCCCCGCCGCCGGCGCGCGGGCGGCCACGGCGGCGCGATCGGCCAGGCCGGCCAACTCCGCGGCGAGGGCCGGGCGGCTGGGCGCTCCGGTCGCCGCCAATTGCCGCAGGTCGCGCAGGTCGGCGGAGTCGGGCAGCAGGCGGTCGATCCCCGCCAACTGGCCGGCGAAGGGTTGCGAGGCCTGCGCGGCCTCGCTGAGTTCCGCCGCGGCCAGGGCCTCGGCGGCGGCGCGGGCCGACCGGCGCTGGTCGGACTCGAGCCGGTCAAGCCGGCCGGACAGGGCCATGACCTCCGGCGACGGCAGGGGCGGGGCCAGGGCCCGCGCGGCGGGCGGCGGCGGGGCGGCCTGGTCGGCGGCGGGCGCGACCGTGGGGCCGGGTGTCGCGGGGGGCGAAATCGCCGCCGGCCTGGCGGCCTTCACCGGCCACAGCACGGGGCCATAGCGGCTGATGGTGACCCCGGCCACGACGCAAAGGCCGGTGAAAATGATCCCGATCCAGAAGCCCAGCCCCAGGCCGCGCCGGCGCAGGCTGTAGTCCGCCGGGTCGCGCGGCAGACCGATATCGGCGGAATCAGCGGGATCTGGCGCGCGAGTCATGGGGCTTGGTGCGTCCGGAAAGCAGGTCTGGTCAATCCTCTATCCGCCTCAGCAGCGAGACCTCGTCGGGATGGTCGGCGACCAGAATCCGCGCAAAGCCCCGCTCGCGCAAGCCGGCCGCCGCAGCGTCGGAAATGGCGTAGACGCTGATGGAACCGGCCTGGGCCCCGGACACCAGGTCCGCGACGACGGCGGCGGCCTTGGCGGAATGGATCAGCACCCCGTCCAGGTCCTGGGGCGCGGCCAGAAGATCGGTGCGGACGGTCTCGTAGACGGCGATTGTTCGCGCGGCGATGCCATGCTCGGCGAGCAAGGCGCCAAGATCGGCCGCCGGCTCGCGGGCCGTGGGGTTGAGCACCGCGCCCGGGCGGGGCCGATGGGCGGCGATGCGGTCGGCCAGGGCGCGGACGTCGCCGCCCCGGCCCACGGGTGCGACATTCGCAAAGCCCGCTTGGCGGGCGAAGGCCGCGGTGGCCGCGCCGACGGTGAAGACCGGCGCGGCGCGCTCGGGCGACAGCTGGGCGAAGGCGGCGATGGCCGCGCGGCTGGTGAAGGCGAGGGCCTGGACGTCGTGCAGATCCACGTTGGCGTCTTCTATCTGAACGGTCCGGAGGACCGGCGCGACCACGGGTTCAAACCCGCGTTCCCGCAAACGCGTGGCCGTGGCCTGCGCCTGGGGCTGGGTGCGGGTGACCCAGAGCCGCTTCAAATCGCCAGCAGCAACTTTTCGCCGCCCTCTCGCCGGATCTCCGCGCCCAGGCGTTCGCCCATCCGCCGCGCGGCGTCCGTCGCATCGTCGGCATAGGCCAGGCGGTCTTCGCGGCGAAAGCGTTCGCGTCCATCCGGGGTCAGGGCTTCGACCGTCAGCACCAGATCGGCGCCCTCCAGGCGCGCATAGGCGCCGATGGCGGTGCGGCACGACCCCTCCAGAGCCTCCAGGGCGCCGCGTTCGGCGGCGACGGCGATGGTGGTCGGGGCGTGGCGCAGGGCGCGGACCCAGTCGGCCTGGGCCAGGCGTTCGGGGGTCTCGATGGCCAGGGCGCCCTGGCCGGGCGCCGGCGGATGGGCGATGGGATCGAGCAGGGAGCGGACCACGCCGTCCAGGCCCAGCCGCTTCAGGCCGGACAGGGCCAGGAGCAGGGCGTCGGCCTCGCCGCGCTCCAGCTTGGCCAGGCGGGTGTCCACATTGCCGCGGATCATGACGATGTCCAGGTCCGGCCGCCCATGCTGGGCCTGGGCCTGACGGCGCAGGCTGGCTGTGCCCAGGCGCGCGCCCTGAGGCAGGTCGGCGATGCTGGCGAACCTTGGGCTGACAAAGGCGTCGCGGGCGTCCTCGCGCTCGGGGATCGCCGCCAGCACCAGGCCGGGCCGGCGCTCGACCGGCACGTCCTTCATGGAATGGACGGCGCAGTCTATGCGCCCGTCCAGCATGGCTTCCTCGATCTCCTTGGTGAACAGGGCCTTGCCGCCGATTTCGAGCAGGCGGCGGTCCTGCACCCGGTCACCTGTGGTGGTGATGTGCACCAGGGGGGCGACAGCCTCGGCGTCCTCGGCGCCATAGCCCAGGGCGGCGGCGATTCGGCGCTGCATGTGGCCGGCCTGGGTCAGGGCGAGCTTGGAGGCGCGAGTGCCGATCCGCACCAGCGGACGGCTTGACGGCTGGGTCAAGGCGCGGGGCCTCCTTCAGCGAACCGCCGGGCGGGCATCGCGCCGGCGCATGCGGCCTGCTACAGGAGCCGCGATGCGCCCGCAACAGACCCTGACCGTGCTCGGCATCGAGACCAGCTGCGACGAGACCGCCGCCGCGGTGGTCCGGCGCGCCCCCGATGGCGCGGTCGAGGTCCTGTCTTCCATCGTCGCCAGCCAGATCGCCGCCCATGCGCCCTTTGGCGGGGTGGTGCCGGAGATCGCGGCGCGGGCCCATGTGGAGATCATCGACAGCGTGATCGCCGAGGCCATGAAGGCGGCCGACGCCGGCTTTGCGGACCTGAGCGGCGTCGCGGCCACCGCCGGGCCGGGCCTGGTGGGCGGGGTGATGGTCGGCCTGTCGGCGGGCAAGGCCATAGCCTTGGCCCGCGGCCTGCCTCTGGTGGCGGTCAATCACCTGGAGGGCCATGCGGTGTCGGCGCGGCTGGGGGCGCAGATCGCCTATCCCTTCCTGCTGTTGCTGGTGTCCGGCGGCCATTGCCAGCTTTTGGAGGTGGCCGGCGTCGGCCGTTGCCGGCGCCTGGGGACCACGATCGACGATGCGGCCGGCGAGGCCTTCGACAAGATCGCCAAGGCCATGGGCCTGCCCTATCCGGGCGGGCCCGCCCTGGAACGGTTGGCCGAGGGCGGGGACGGGTCGCGCTTTGTCCTGCCAAGATCGCTGTTGGGCCGCGACGGGTGCGATTTCTCCTTTTCGGGCCTGAAGACCGCCGCCGCGCGGCTGGCGGAGGGCGTCATCGATCCCATCGATCGCCGGGACCTGGCCGCCGCCGTCCAATCGGCCATCGCCCGCCAACTGTCCGAGCGCACCGCCCGCGCCATGACGACCTATGTCGCGCGCCACGGCGTGGGAGATCGCCGGCTGGTGGTGGCCGGCGGCGTGGCGGCCAATGGCGAGGTGCGCCGGGCCTTGACCGCCTTGGCCGAGAAGAACGGCTTCAGCTTCAACGCCCCGCCCCTGGCCTATTGCACCGACAACGCGGCCATGATCGCCCTGGCGGGCGCCGAGCGGCTGGCCGAGGGCCTCAGCGACGGGCTGGACGCCGTGGCGCGGCCGCGCTGGCCGCTGGACGAGGCGGCGGCTGTGGATCGTCCCACCCATGTCGCGGGTCGCAAGGGAGCCAAGGCGTGAGCGTGTTCAGCAAGGTCGGGGTGATCGGCGCCGGCGCCTGGGGCACAGCCCTGGCCCAGGTCTGCGTACGCGCTGGGCTTGAAACCCTGCTATGGGCGCGCGAGCCCGACGTGGTCCAGGCGGTGAATGGCGGGCACGCCAATGCCCTGTTCCTGCCGGGGGTGGCGCTGGATCCCGCCCTGCGGGCCACGGCGCGGCTGGAGGATCTGGAGGGCCAGGACCTGCTGCTGGCCGTGGCGCCGGCCCAGCACCTGCGCGCCACCCTGACGATGCTGGGTCCGCGCATCCGCCGGGGCCAGCCGGTGGTGCTGTGCGCCAAGGGGGTGGAGCAGGGCTCGCTGAAGCTGATGAGCGAGGTGCTGGACGACGTGGCGCCCCAGGCCTGCCCCGTCGTGCTGTCGGGGCCCAGCTTCGCCGGCGAGGTCGCCAGGGGCCTGCCAACAGCGGTGACCCTGGCCTGCCCGGATCCCGATCTGGGCCGCCGATTGGCCGAGACCCTGGCCACCCCGACCTTCCGTCCCTATTGGGCCGCCGATCTGATCGGGGCCGAGGCCGGCGGGGCGGTCAAGAATGTGCTGGCGATCGCCTGCGGCATCGTCGAGGGCCGCGGCCTGGGCCGCAGCGCCCATGCGGCCCTGGTCACCCGCGGCTTCGCGGAACTGACCCGCCTGGCCGTGGCCCTGGGCGGCGAGGCCCAGACCGTGGCAGGGCTCTGCGGCCTGGGCGACCTGGTCCTGACCTGTTCCAGCCCCCAGTCGCGCAATATGAGCGTCGGTCTGGCGCTCGGTCGCGGCGAAAGCCTTGAAGCGGCGCTGGCGGGCAAGCTGTCGGTGGCCGAGGGTGTGACCTCGGCGCCGGCCGTGCGGGCCCTGGCCGAGCGCCTGGGTGTCGAGACGCCGATCTGCGAGGCGGTGGCGGCGGTCCTGGCTGGCGAGCGCGACCTGGACCAGGCCATCGGCGGCCTGCTGGCCCGGCCTCTGCGGTCGGAACGCGAAGATCGACCCTGAACGACAGCCTTAAGCGACAAAAGGAAACCCCAATGGCCCTGTTCATTCTCACCTGCACCGACAAGCCGGGCGCCCTGGATCTGCGGATGACCACGCGCGAGGCCCACCTGGCCTATGTCCAGGCCAATCTGGCCATGATCAAGGTGGCCGGACCCTTGCAGGACGCCGAGGGCGACATGGCTGGATCGATGTTCGTCCTCGAGGCGGAGACCGCCCAGGCGGTCGAGGCCTTTTCCGCCGCCGACCCCTATCGCCTCGCCGGCCTGTTCGAAACCGTGACCGTGCGGCCGTGGAAGGTGACGGTGGGCGGCTTTGCATGAACCCAGCGGCCCCGCCACCGGGCACGCGACTGTGCGCCCTGGCCGACATCGCCGATCCGGGGTCGCGAGGGTTCACCTTTCGCGTGGGTGACCGGCTGTTCGCCGGGTTTGTGGTGCGCCGCTATGGGCGGCTGCACGGCTATATCGACCGCTGCCCTCACGCCGGCCTGCCCTTGGCCATGACGCCCGACCGGTTCCTCACCCGCGAGCGCGACCTGATCCTGTGCTCCGCCCACGGGGCCATGTTTCGCATCACTGACGGGGCGTGCCTGGCCGGACCCTGCGTCGGGCTGGCCCTGCGCCCCTGGCCGGTGCGGCTGCAGGGGGGCGATGTGCTGGTGGACCAGGATGCCGATATCGTAAGCGGCGAGTAACCGTTCCGCCGCTATGCCAGGGGCATGGAACGTGGGAATCACGGCCAGGCCGCGGGCGAATTCCAGGCCGGCGGTCAGGGCCACGTCCTTGCCGAAGTTTCGCGAGAGGCTGACGATGCGGATGCGGTCATCCGCCGCGCGCGCGGCGCGCAGCTCCTTCAGGGTCGCGTCGGATGAGCCATCGTCCACGAACACGATCTCAAAGGTGGCTTCCGGCCCCAGCGGTCCGACCACCTCGTCCAGAATCGGCCGCACCCGCGCCAGAAAGGCCTCGATGACGCCGGCTTCGTTGAACACCGCGTAACCAGGCTAAGGATGGTGCGGGGACCGGTCTGCGCTTGCCCACTCATGTCCGCAGTTTGACGCCCGCCCGCCTAATAAACTCCAAAGATCGAATGTCCGGGGCGCTTAGGCCGTGTTTGCGGGTGACTTCTTGTTCATGGGCCGAGCTTAAGACTCGGCGGTCTTCCGAGAAAGGTCACCGCTTGGCCGGCGAGATCACAGCAAGTCCGTCCCGCCGCCCGCCGCTCGCCGCGGCGCGGGCCGTGGTCCTGGTCCTGGTCGGCCTTGGCGTGGCGATCGTGGCGGCCGAGCGTGTCTGGCTCGCCGCCCGCCTGCCGTTGTGGCTGGATGAGACCTGGACCGCGGCCATAGTTTCGGCGCCCGATTGGCGATCCTTTGGCCGCGAGGTCTATCTCGACGTCAACGCCCCGCTCTATTATCTGCTCATGCGCGCCTGGAGCGGGCTGTTCGGCCTCAGCGACTTCGCCCTGCGCCTGCCGACCCTGCTGGCGATACTGGCCGCCGGCCTGATCGCCGCCCGCGCGCGCCTGCCGGGCCTGTCGCGCGAGGCCAGCCTGGCCTGGGGCGCCCTGGTGTTCTTCTGGTGGGGCGTGGGCGTCTTTCTCGACGCTCGGTGCTACGGCCTCCTGCTGCTGATCAGCGTGTGCCAGTGCATCGCCTATGCGCGGCTGATGCAGAAGCCGAACCTGGCCGCCGCCGTGCTCTGGGTGGCCCTGTCGGGGCTGGCTGTGCTTTGCCAATATTATGCGGCGCTGATCGGCCTGGCCCAGGGGGTGATCTATCTGGCGGTCCATCGCGGGCGCGCCGTGAAGACCTGGCCCGCCGTCCTGTTGCTGGCCCCGGTGCTGGGCTGGATCAGTATCCACGCCTCGCGGCTCAAGGACTACGCCCGGCCCGACGTGGCCTGGCACTCCCGGGTGGACGCGGTCCTGGCTATCGACTTTTCCAGCTTCACCCTGGGCGCCTTCAGCCTGGCCCTGACCGGATCGGCGATCCTGATCGTGGCGGCGGCGGCGGTGATCCCTCGCCTGTCGGGCCGGGCGGCGCGGGATGACGACGCGCCGGGCTCGCCCCATCTGTGGGCCGTCGCCGGGGCTGGCCTGCTGACCCTGGCCCTGGCCCTGCTGTCCGGCGTGCTGCGGCCGAGCCTGACGGCGCGCTATCTGGTCCCCATCGCCCCTTCCATGCTTTTGGGCCTGGTGCTTTGCGCCCGCGCCACCGCCGGGGCGCGAGCGGCCTATGCGGCGCTGGCCTTGACCTATCTGGGCTTCGCCCTGGCGCCCGCCGACCAACGGCCCTACGGCAATGAGCAGGCCTCGGCGTTCCTGATGAGCAAGCGGGTGAGCGACGTGGTGTTCATCTGGGATCATCCGGCGGCGCGGATCATGGACCCCGGCTCCCTGCGCCGGGTCGGGGCGGTGTTTTTCCGGCGGGCGGGCGATCCAGCGCGGATCACGCCGCTGATCGTCGAGGCTGGTGACGACCCCAACCGGCTGGCCCTGGCCGCCGCGGCCGGTCCCAGGCCCGGCGTCATCTGGATCTTCGACCGCACCAGCAACACCGCCGCCCGTACCGCCCCGCCGCGATTTACCCAGCTCGATCCCCACTGGTCCTGCCGCCTGTTCGGCGATGACCAGACCGGCAGCGTGGCCTGCTACCGGCGCACGGGTTCCTAGGTCGGCGCGACCTCATTGGCGAAGGCGGTTACGTCGGTGATCAGGCCGGTCGCCGCCAAGGCCACCAGTTCGCCGCCTTTTTCCGGCGTGGCCAGGCCCGGATCGGAACCCATGCGGCCGTCGGGATAGCGGGCGCGAAAATCCCGGGCCTCGCGGATGGGCCCGGTCGGGGCGATCTGCGGGGCGTAGTTGGCCGCCTTGATGGAGTCGGGGTAGGCCCATTGGGTTATGGCGATTTCCGACGGCGTGGCGTGGCTGCCGTGGCCGGTGGGAAACTGGCGCTGGGCCAGGGCGCCCACGCCGCTCAACTCCCACCAGTTGCGTAGCTTCAGCGCAAAGCCGGCCGGGCGTTTGGCGAAACTGGCCTCGGCATAGAGTTCGGAAAAAGCCGCCTCGATGGTGGCGACATTGCCGCCGTGGCCATTGAGGAAATAGATCCGCTCGAAGCCATGGACACTCAGCGAGCGGACCCAGTCGCCGATGGCGGCGATGAAGGTCGATGGCCGCAGCGATATGGTGCCGGGGAAGCCCAGATGGTGCTGGGCCATGCCGATATTGAAGGTCGGCCCCACCAGGATGTCGCCGGTTTTCTGCGCGTGGTGAGCGATGATCTCCGGGCAAAGCCAGTCGGTGCCCAAAAGGCCGGTCGGGCCATGCTGCTCATTGGAGCCGATCGGGATCACCACCGCGCGCGACCGTTCAAGATAGGTTTCGATCTCGGGCCAGGTGGACATGTGCAGCAGCATGGAACGGGACTTTCAACTGGACGCAGGTTGGGCGGTCATCTTGAGGCCTGTCCGGGCGGATGAAAACTCCCAACCGCGCCGCCGGCGGCCTTGCTTCCGGACAGCGCCTGCGGCTACTCGTTCGATCAACAAAGCCAGGGAGTGATCGATGAGCCAGTCCGAGGTCTTTCCGGTGCCCGAGGCCTGGGCCAAGCGCGCCCGGATGGACGCGGCCGGCTACGACGCCGCCATAGCCAGGGTCGAGCAGGATCCTGAGGGGTTCTGGCGCGAGGTCGCCGGTCGGCTGGACTGGATCAAGCCGTTTTCGGTGGTCAAGGACATCTCCTTCAAGGCCGACGACTTTCATATCCGCTGGTTCGCCGATGGGGTGCTGAACGCCTCGGTCAATTGCCTGGATCGCCACCTGCCCACGCGCGCGAACGATATCGCCTTCATCTGGGAAGGCGACGATCCCAAGGACAGCCGTAAGATCACCTACGCCCAGGCTCATGCGGACACCTGCCGCATGGCCAATGTGCTCAAAAGCCGGGGGGTCAAGAAGGGCGACCGCGTCACCATCTACATGCCGATGATCCCCGAGGCCGCATTCGCCATGCTGGCCTGCGCGCGCATAGGCGCGGTTCACTCGGTGGTCTTTGGCGGGTTTTCGCCCGACTCCATCGCCGGCCGGGTGAAGGATTGCGATTCCCACGTGATCATCACCGCCGATGAAGGCATGCGTGGCGGCAAGGTCGTTCCCCTGAAACGGAACGTCGACCTGGCGGTCACCCAATGCCCGGATGTGCATACCGTGCTGGTGGTGACTCACACCGGGTCCAAGGTGTTCATGCACCCCAGCCGCGACGTCCGCTACGCCGATGAGGCGGCCAAGGTGTCGGCCGACTGCCCGCCCGAGCCCATGGGGGCGGAGGATCCGCTGTTCATCCTCTATACCTCCGGCTCCACGGGAAAGCCCAAGGGCGTCCTGCACACCACCGGCGGCTATCTGACCTGGGCCAGCTACACCCATGAGCTGGTGTTCGACTATCGCCCTGGCGAGATCTTCTGGTGCACCGCCGATGTGGGCTGGGTCACCGGCCACAGCTATATCGTCTACGGGCCGCTGGCCAACGGCGCGACCTCGCTGATCTTCGAAGGCGTGCCCAACTATCCCACCGTGTCGCGCTTCTGGGAGGTGATCGACAAGCATCAGGTGGAGATCTTCTATACCGCGCCCACCGCCCTGCGCGCCCTGATGCGCGACGGCGAGGAGCCGGTGAAGAAGACCAGCCGCAAGTCGCTGCGCCTGCTGGGCACGGTAGGCGAGCCGATCAATCCCGAAGCCTGGCTCTGGTACCACCGGGTGGTGGGCGAGGGCCGCTGCCCGATCGTCGACACCTGGTGGCAGACCGAAACCGGCGCGGCCCTGGTGGCGCCCTTGCCCGGCGCCACGGCGCTGAAGCCGGGCTCGGCGACCAAGCCGCTGCCGGGGGTCAAGCTGCAGCTGGTGGACGCCGAGGGCGTGGTGCTTGAGGGGGCTGTCGACGGCAATCTCTGCATCACCGACAGCTGGCCGGGCCAGATGCGCACAGTCTATGGCGATCATCAGCGCTTCATCACCACCTATTTCACCACCTATCCCGGCAAGTATTTCACCGGCGATGGCTGCCGGCGGGACGAGGACGGCTATTATTGGATCACCGGCCGGGTGGACGACGTGATCAATGTCTCGGGCCACCGCCTGGGCACGGCCGAGATCGAGAGCGCGCTGGTCGGCCATAACGCCGTGGCCGAGGCTGCGGTGGTGGGCTTTCCACACGATATCAAGGGCCAGGGCATCTATGCCTATGTCACCTTGACCTTCGATCAGGCGCCCAGCGACGCCCTGCGGGCCGAACTGATCAAGTGGGTGCGCCAGGAGATCGGGCCCTTCGCCGCGCCGGACGTGATTCAGTGGGCGCCAGGCCTGCCCAAGACTCGTTCGGGAAAAATCATGCGGCGGATCCTGCGCAAGGTGGCGGAGAACGACGTCTCCAATCTGGGCGACACCTCGACCCTGGCCGATCCGGGCGTGGTCGAGGACCTGGTGAAGAACCGGGCCGGCGCCTGAACCCTCGGGCGACCTGACGCCTCCCTTCAAGCCCTCCGCGCGTATCGCCCGGGGCCGTCAGGCGGATCAGCCTCGATATCAGCCTGGGGCCACATCCGCCTTGCGCCGTTCGCTGGCGCGCAGCTTTTCGCTTTCCGAGCGCAGCTGGCCACAGGCGGCGAGGATGTCGCGGCCGCGAGGGGTGCGGATCGGGGAGGCGTAGCCGGCCTTATTGACGATGGCGGCGAAGGTTTCGATCGTGCTCCAGCTGGAGCATTCGTAGGGCGAGCCGGGCCAGGGATTGAACGGTATCAGGTTGATCTTGGCCGGGAGCCCCTTGATCAGATTGACCAGGGCGCGGGCCTCGGCCGGGCTGTCGTTGACGCCCTTCAGCATCACATATTCGAAGGTCACCCGGCGGGCGTTGGACAGGCCCGGATAGGCGCGGATTCCCGCCATCAGGTCCTTGAGGGGATAGGCCCGGTTGATCGGCACCAGTTCGTCGCGCAGATCGTCGCGGGTGGCGTGCAGCGAGATGGCCAGCATGGCCCCCGTGCGCTCGCCCAAGGCCTTCAACTGCGGCACGACCCCCGAGGTCGAGACGGTGATTCGCCGGCGCGACAGGGCCAGGCCCTCATTGTCCGAGATCACGTCCATGGCGTCGGCGACATTGTCCAGATTGTAGAGCGGCTCGCCCATGCCCATGAACACGACATTGGACAGCCGCCGCTCGTCCTTGTCCGAAGGCCATTCGGCCAGGTCGTCGCGGGCGACCTGCACCTGGGCGACGATCTCCGCCGTGGTCAGGTTGCGCACCAGGGCCTGGGTGCCGGTGTGGCAGAAGGTGCAGTTGAGCGTGCAACCCACCTGGCTTGAAACACAAAGCGCGCCCGCACGCCCCACATCGGGGATGTAGACGGTTTCGGCCTCGATGCCGGGGGCGTAGCGGATCAGCCATTTTCGGGTGCCGTCGGCGCTGACCTGACGCTCGGCCACTTCGGGCCGCGCGGCCGTAAAGCGCTCGGTCAGCAGGCTGCGGGTTTCCTTGGCCACATTGGTCATCTGGTCGAAGTCGATGACGCCGCGGTGATGCATCCAGCGCCATAGCTGCTCGGCGCGCATGCGAGCCTTGTCCGGCGCGCAGATGTCGCCGTCCACCAGGGCGTCAGCCAGCCCGGCGCGGGTCAGGCCCGACAGGTTGGGCTTGGCCGCGGGCAGAGGCGTTAGGTGCGACCTAGGCGCACGGGAGAGATCCAGGGTGACGCTCAAGGCGTAATATCCGTCATGACGATGGCGCTTCTCATAACAGATGGTGTTGCCGCACCCAAATCGAGCACCGCCAAGGCCCGAAATGGGCTTGGGGGCGTTTCGTCGCAGGCCGGAGCGTGCGACGGTCGCGTCTTGAAAAGGGAGAGCGTGGTGGCGCTGTACGACGGCCCTGGCGCGGCCACGGATTCGGCCGCCTTCGCCGACTGTGTCGAAGCGATCGCGCAACGCGCCGACAAGGCGGCTTTCGCGCGCCTGTTCAGCCATTTCGCCCCCCGCCTGAAAACCTATCTGCTGCGCCTGGGCCTTGAAGCCAGCCAGGCGGAAGAGGTGGCCCAGGAAGTGATGGTGGCGGTTTGGCGCAAGGCCGCCAGCTTCGATCGCCGCCAGGCCTCGGTGTCGACCTGGGTGTTTCGCATCGCGCGCAACCGCCGCATCGACATCTTTCGGCGGGACCGCCGCGCGGCGGTCGAGCTGCACGACCCCGCGCTACAGCCCGCCGATCCGGCCGCGCCGGACGCCAGCAGCGAAGCGGCCGAGCGCGAAGCCCAGGTCCGCCTGGCCATGGCCGAGCTGCCGGCCGACCAGCGCGACCTGGTGCGCGCCCATTTCTATGAAGACCTCAGCCACAGCCAGATCGCGGAGCGGTCCGGCGTGCCGCTGGGTACGGTCAAGTCGCGGTTGAGGCTGGCCTTCGGCAAGCTTCGCCTGAAGCTGGACGCTTCGGGCGCGGGGACGGACCTATGAGATCCGTCTCCCTGTCCACCTATCTGGCCGAACGGAAATCAGACCCCGCCGTGCGCCTGTTCGCCGAGACCGTTGCGGCCATGCGCGCCGACGCCGGTTACCTGGCGCGCGAGAACGATGCGACTTCGGCCCTGTTCCTGGCCGAGGAGGACCCCTCACCGCTGGACGAGGGGGCGTTCGACGCGGTGCTTGGCCGGATCGAGGCGGCCGAGGGCCTGGACCGCCAGGCCGAGGCGCGGGCCGCCGGCGGCGACGACCCGACCTTGCCGGAAATCGCCTGCCTGCCTTCACCTGTGCGGGAAGCGGCCCTGGACTCGCTCAAGCTCAACCGTTGGCGGCTCGGTGGCCTAGGCATCCGCCGCCTGCCTCTGGCGAGGGCCGGTCAGACCCATATGGAGCTGATGCGGATCGAGCCGGGGTGTGGCGCGGCCAGCCACTATCACGCCGGCGACGAACTGACTCTGGTGCTGACCGGGGCCTATTTCGACGGCTTCTATCGCTATGGCCCGGGCGACGTCTCCCTGGCCCAGGGCGCCTTCACCCACGCCCCGAAAGCCGAGCCGGGAAGGATGTGCTATGTCCTGGCCATCAGTTATGGCGAGGCGCGTTTCTCCGGCTTGATCGGGGCGCTGCAACGCCTCACCGGCTTTCCCTGGCCGCCGAAGATGAAGGCCTGAACAAGCCCCGGCTTTGCACTGCCCCCGCCATGAGGTAGCGTCGATCCAAACATCTGTTTGAGGGAGATGCGGTGATGAAGGCCCTGTTGAGCAAAAGCGTGGGTGGCCCGGACACTCTGGTGATCGAGGACCTGCCCAGCCCGCAGCCCCAGCCGGGCCAGGTGGTGCTGCAGGTCAAGGCCTGCGGGGTCAACTATCCCGACGTGCTGATCATCGAAGACAAATATCAGTTCAAGCCCGACCGGCCCTTTTCCCCGGGCGGCGAGGTCTCCGGCGTGGTCAAGGCGCTGGGCGAAGGGGTCAGCAACCTGAAGATCGGCCAGCGCGTGCTGGGCAATACCGGCTGGGGCGGCATGGCCGAGGAATTGGCCCTGGATGCGGCCCGGCTGATCCCGATCCCTGATTCGATGCCCTTCGATGAGGCCGCGGCCTTCATCATGACCTATGGCACCTCCTATTACGGGCTCAAGGACCGGGGTCATCTGAAGGCGGACGAGACCCTGCTGGTGCTGGGCGCCGCGGGTGGGGTGGGCCTGGCCGCGGTGGAGCTGGGCAAGGCCATGGGCGCGCGCGTGATCGCCGCCGCCTCGTCCCAGGAAAAAGTCGATCTGTGCCTGCGCCACGGCGCCGACGCCGGCGTGGTCTATCCTACCGGGTCGTTCGACAAGGACGGGGCCAAGGCCCTGGCCGGGCTGTTCAAGGACGCTTGCGGACCGAACGGCGCCGACGTGGTCTATGACGGGGTCGGCGGCGACTACGCCGAAGCCGCCCTGCGCTCGACCGCCTGGGAAGGCCGGTTCCTGGTGATCGGCTTTCCGGCTGGCATTCCCAAGATCCCGCTCAACCTGGCCCTGCTCAAGGGCTGCGACATCGTCGGCGTGTTCTGGGGCGCGGCGGTGGCGCGCGATCCCAAGGCGCATCAGCAGAACGTCAAGGACCTGTTTGAGCTGCACGCGGCCGGCAAGATCAAACCCTTCGTCTCGGAACGCTTCCCCCTGGCGCGCGCCGGCGAGGCCATCACCCACCTGTCCAGTCGCAAGGCCCTGGGCAAGGTGGTGGTGACCATGGACTAAGAAACGCCGGCAGGGGCCCCAAGCCTGAGCAAGCCCGCCGAGGTTTGCTCAGGGGATCTGTCCCCATTGCCACCGGCCCGCTCCCTCCATTACTGAACGCCGATCATAAACGGGTTGCGGGAGCGGGAACATGGTCGGGCAGCTGAGCGGCAAGGTGGCGGTGATCACCGGCGGATGTTCGGGGATCGGCCTGGGCACGGTCGAACTGTTCATCGCCGAGGGCGCCCAGGTGGTCTGCGCCGACCTGCAGGACGATAAGGGCGCGATCCTGGAACAGCGTTTCCCGGGCGCCCTGCGCTATAGCCGCTGCGACGTGACGCAGGAGGCCGACATCGCCCGCGCCATGGCCACGGCGGCCGAGGCTTTCGGCGGCCTGGACATTCTGTTCAACAACGCCGGGTCCGGCGGAACCCCCGCCGGCGTCGAGGACATGACCATCGAGGCGTGGGACGCAACCATGAACCTGCTGCTGCGCTCGGTGATGCTGGGCATGAAGCACGCCGCGCCCCTGATGAAAAAACGTGGCGGCGGGTCTATCGTCAATACCGCGTCGGTGGCGGGGCTCGAAGCCGGCTGGGGGCCGCTGGCCTATTCCACCGCCAAGGGCGCGGTGATCCATCTGACGCGGATCGCGGCGGCGCAACTGGCCCAGGACCGGATCCGGGTCAACGCCATCTGCCCCGGCCTGATCGCCACATCCATCTTCGGCGCCTCCATGGGCCTGCCGCGCGAGGTCGCCGACCAGATGGCCGCGCGTATCGTCGAGGGCGCGCCCCGCATGCAGCCGGTGCCCAAGGCCGGCATGCCCGAGGATATAGCCCGCGCCTGCCTCTATCTGTCCTCCGAAGCCTCGGCCTTCGTCAGCGGCACGCATCTGGTGGTCGACGGCGCTCTGACCGTGGGCGGCCGACATGCCTGGGATCCCAATGCGGCCTCGCCGTTCATGGATCTGCTGGGCTTCACGCCCGAACAGGCCCAGGCCCTGCGCGAGGCGCAGACCGCCGCGGCCAAGGCTGGAGGCTGATGGCGGACGCGCCGCCGGCCAGGCGATCGGCGCTGACCCCCAACCTGATCGGGGCCGGCTGGATGCTGGCCTCGGCGGTGTCCTTCACCGCCATGACCACCCTGATCAAATATCTGGGCGCCGGCTACTCGCCGGCCCTGCAGACCTTTTATCGACAGCTGGCGGGCGTGGTCGTGCTGGCCCCGCTGATCGCGCCCAATTGGCGGCGGGCCTTCGCCACCCCCCGCCCCGGCATCCTGATCTTCCGCTCGGCGGCGGGCATATTGGCCACCATCCTCAGCTTCTACGCCTATCAGGCCTTGCCGCTGGCCGACGCCAACGCCCTGTCCTTCACTCGGGCCCTGTGGCTGACGCCGCTGGCCTTCTTCGCCTTGCATGAAAAGCTCACCGGCCTGCGGATCGGCGCCACGGTGGTCGGGTTCCTGGGCGTGCTGGTGATGCTGGCCCCCGCCGGCCATGTGGCGTTTGGCCTAGCCCAACTCGCCGCCCTGGCCTCGGCCTTCCTGTTCGCCCTGACCATCACCGGCATGAAGGTCATGACCCGCGACCATAGCCCCTTCACCCTGCTGGTCTGGGCCGCGTGCCTGGGCGTGGTGTTCGCTTTGCCGCCGGCGCTGTTTTCCTGGCGCTGGCCGCACCCGCTGGATCTGCTTCTGCTGTCGACCATGGGTGTGCTCGGCGTGGCGACACAGGCCTGCTACATCAAGGGGATGCAGATCGGCGACGCAGCGGCCATGGCCCCGGTGGACTATACCCGGCTGGTGTTCGCGGTCGGCGCTGGCTTTTTGCTGTTTCACGAGATCCCGGGCCTGCGCACGGTGGTCGGCGCCGCCGTCGTGGTCGGCGCCACCCTGGTGATCACCTGGCGCGAGCATCATCAGGCCCGGCGGGCGGCGGCGATCGGCTGACGGCCTTCGCCGCTGGTTAAGGTCTGTCGGCGACACTGAGGTGATGACCCTGGTTGCCGGCCGACCGCGCCCCTCCGGACGGCCGGAACGGCTGGTCCAAAGCCTCGTCCGCGACGCGGACTGGCTGACGATCGAGCGCGTGCGGCTGTTCATGCGCCTGTGGCTGGCGCTGAGCCTGCTGGCCGCCTTTGCCTGGGTGTTGCTGGCCCGGGGGAATGTCGATCTGACCGGCAAGCCGCTCGGCACGGACTTCGCCAGCTTCTGGACCGCGTCCCAGATGGCGCTGGGCGGGCATCCGGCCCAGGTCTATGACGGGGTCGCCCATCAGGCCGCCCAGACGCGCCTGTTCGGCCGCGACGTCGGCTATTACGCCTTCTTCTATCCACCGGTGTTTCTGTGGATCTGCCTGCCGCTGGCCTTTGCACCCTATCTGACATCCCTGGCCCTGTGGCTCGGGGTTACCGCAGCGGCCTATGGGCGGGTGATCCGCGCCTTTCTGGGCCAGAGGGCCGGCTGGATGGCCATCGCCGCCTATCCGGCCGTGCTGATCAATGTGGGTCATGGCCAGAACGCCTTTTTGAGCACGGGCCTGTTCGGCGGCGGCGTGCTGTTGTTGAACCGGCGGCCGATCCTGGCCGGCGCGCTGCTGGGGGCTCTGATCTACAAGCCCCAACTCGGCCTGGTGATTCCCGTCGCCCTGCTGCTTTCGGGCCGTTGGCGCACCCTCTTGGGCGCGGCCGGCGCGGCCCTGGTCCTGGCGGGCCTTTCCGTTCTGACCCTTGGCCTGCAGCCCTGGCGAGCTTTTCTGGCCGCCGCGCCCCAGGCGCGCGCGGCGCTGGAACAGGGCCTGGTGGGCGACGCCAAGATGCAGAGCCTGTTCGCCGCCGTTCGTCTGCTGCACGGCGGCGTCGCCCTGGCCTATGGCGCCCAGGCGCTGATGGCCCTGGCGGCCTGCGCGGCCCTGGCCTACGCCCAGCGCCGCGCCTTTCGCGCCGAGGCGGAAGGCCCGGCCATGGTCGCCGCAGCGCTTTTGGCCAGTCCCTTTCTGCTCGACTACGACCTGATCCTCTTGGCCATTCCCCTGGCCTGGCTGGCCGCCCAGGGCCTGAAATCGGGCTTTTGGCCTTATGAAAAAGCCATTCTCGCCGCCGGTTTCATCTTGCCGGCGACATCCCGCACCATAGCCTCAACCTCGGGGATTCCGGTGGGACCGCTGGTGGTGGCCCTGGTGTTCTGGCTGGTGCTGCGGCGCTGGCTCGGCCGGGCCGGCGCGCCGGAACACCTGATTCCCAAATCAGGCTGACAACTGTTTGAAACGTCCCTAGGCTCAGACCCTGGCCGCGGCGTGAGGACGGCTGCGGCAGGGAGTATGCGTGTGAGTGAGTTGATTTCCGAGGCGGACCTTGTGACGGTCCCGCCCCAACCCTTCGATCCCTCCGCCAAACTCAGCCTGGGCGCGGCCTGTTGGTCGATCTTCGAGGGCGCCCGCAACCCCTATGTCATCCTGATCACCATCTATGTGTTCATGCCCTATTTCGCCCGGGTGGTGGTGGGCGATCCGGTGCGCGGCCAGCAGGCCGTGGCGGCCTATGGCCAGTATTCCGGGTGGATCGTCATGCTCACCGCGCCGCTGCTGGGCGCGTCAATCGACCGGCTCGGCCGGCGCAAGCCCTGGCTGTTCCTGGCCGTGCTGGCCATGGTTCCGCTGATCGCCTCGCTGTGGTGGACCAAGGCCGACCACACCGGGCTTTCGATCGGCATGGTGATCGTCATCGCCACGGCGATCAGCGTGCTGTTCTCCTATACCGAGGTGCTGCACAACTCGCTGCTGGTGCGGGCGGCCGGGCTTTCCAGCGCGCACAAGGCCTCCGGCCTGGCCCTGGCGCTTGGCAACGCCTTTTCGGTGGCGGCCCTGGTGTTCGTCATGTGGGCCTTCGCCCTGCCGGGCAAGGTGGACTGGTCGTTCATCCCCAAGACGCCGCTATTCGGCCTGGACGTCGTCACCCACCAACAGGACCGCATCGTCGCCCCGATCGCCGCCGCCCTGTTCGCCCTGGGCGCTATTCCCCTGTTTCTGTTCACCCCGGACGCAGACAAGGGCGGCGTGCCCGTGCTCCGCGCCCTGAAAGAGGGGTTTTCGTCCCTGGTGGCCATGGTCACCAGCCTCAAGGGTTATCGCGACGCCGCCATCTTCCTGATTTCACGCATGTTCTATGTGGATGGCATGACCGCGATCCTGCTGTTTTCCGGCGTCTACGCCTCGGGCGTGATGAAATGGGGCGCGCTGGAGATGCTGGCCTATGGGATCATCCTCAGCGTGCTGGCCGTGGCCGGCGGATTTCTCGGCGGGTTCATGGACCAGAACCTTGGGCCGCGCCGCGCGGTTCAGATCGAGATCGGCATGACCCTGCTCGGCATCATCGCCCTTTTGGGCATGGGGCCGGACAAGATCCTCTATCTCTGGCATTTCAACCCCGCGGCTCATGCGCCGGTTTGGAGCGGGCCGATGTTCCGCACCCTGCCCGAGATCGTGTTTCTGCTGATCGGCTTTTCCAACGCCGTGTTCATCACCGCCCAATACGCGTCCAGCCGGACCTTGCTGACGCGCCTGACCCCGCCGGAACAGACGGGGGCCTTTTTTGGGGTCTACGCTCTGTCCGGCACGGCGACGGTCTGGCTGGGCTCGAGCCTGGTCAATCTGGGCACCCATATATTCAAGAGCCAGCAGGGCGGATTCGCCACGGTCACGGTGTTGCTGGCGGGCGGCTTCATCGGTCTGATGTTCGTGCGCGGAGGCGACCGGGCGACGGCCTGACCGGCTTCCCGCGCTCGGCCGATCCATGGTCTGATGGCGAATGGCGGACGAAACTCCAAATCAGCAGGTCCCTGGCGATGATCGCGGCTTCCTGCTCGGCGACGGCCTGTTCGAGACCCTGCTGGCGGACGACGGCCGGCTGGTATGGTTCGAGGCCCATGCCGCGCGCCTGGTCGCCGGTTGCGCCGAGCTGGGCCTGCCCGCGCCGTCCTTGAGCGCTTTGCGGGAGGCGGCCGAGGCGGCGGTCGCTGGCGCCGGCCTGGCGGCGGCTCGCGCGGCGGTCCGCCTGACCTGGACCGCCGGGTCCGGCGGACGCGGCCTGGACCGGCCCGATCATCTGGTCCCCGCGCTATATGCCGGCGCCGCGTCGGCGCCCCGGTTGACGCACCCCGCGCGCCTGGCGACCGCCGAGGTGCGGCGCAACGCCGGCTCGCCGGCGTCTCGCCTGAAGACCCTGGCCTATCTGGACAATGTCCTGGCCCGGCGCGAGGCCCGCGCGGCGGGGGCGGACGAGGCCCTGATGCTGAATACGGCCGGCGAAGTCGCCTGCGCGGCGGCGGCCAATCTGTTCTGGGTCGCCGAGGGGCGGCTGTTTACGCCGGCCCTGGGCTGCGGCGTCCTGGCGGGCGTCGCTCGGGCCGGGGTGCTGAAGCTGTGCAACGACCATGGCATGGCGGTGGCCGAGGTTCATGCCGGGCCCGGCGCCCTCGGCGCCTGCGAGGCCCTGTTCCTCACCAATAGCCTGATCGGGGTGCGCGCCGTATCGCGCCTGGACGGGCGGGCTCTATGGCCGCACCCGCTGATCGAGCGACTCGCGGAACAGCTTGAAAAGCTGATGGCGCCTCAGTGAGGCTCAGCAGTCGCTGCAGATCACGTCCGAACTTTGGCGCGGCTGCAGGTAGAAGGTGTAGACGAACGGGTGGGTGCCCGGCAGCCAGCTTATGTTGAGGTTCTGCAGCGGCGAGGTGTAGGTGTAATGCACCTCGGCGACGATGATGGCCTGGTTCGGCGACAGCAGGGTCGTCGCCGGCCCGGTATAGGCGCTGCCTTTGACCAGCGCGGGCAGGCCTTGGCAAAGCGGGCCCCAGCCGACGGTCACATTGCCGTTGGCGTCCTCATGAATGTCGGAAACCCGCATCTGCATGGCTGACGACGTGGTGTCGTACGGCGCCATGATCACATTGGCCACGGTGCAGATATCGGTGATGCCCGCCTTGTTGATAGTGGTGTCCTGGGCCGCCAGGTCGCCCATGGCCGCGGCGGCGTGACTAGCCCTGCGGCCGGCCAGGGTGGCGCCGCACAGGATCGACACGGCCAGATAGGCGAAGATCATCAGCGGCGCGATCAGGGCGAACTCCACCGCCGAGACCCCGCGACGATCGCGCCGAAATGCGCGGAGAAAGCCCTTGGTCATGGCGCGACCGGATAGGGTTCGTTGCGGAAAGTGGCGGTGGCGGTGATCAGGGTCTGACCGCCGCTGGTCTGCGCCGTGAGCCCGTCGAGCAGGGGCGCGATCAGCTTCCACGGATAGTAGGTTCGCACCAGCACGATGTCGCCCGGCCCGCCCATCTGGAACATCAGCTGGTTTTGCGGCTGCAGGGCGCCGTTGACCACGGGCGAGGCCTGGCTGACGCTCTGGAACTGGCTGAAGGTGCGCACATCCACTTCCAGATTGGCCGCGCATTGCAAACCCAGCCAGCTCATTTCGCCGCTGCAGATCTTGTTGGCGAACAACTGGGCCGTTTCGGTGGTCGCTCCGGTCTGCAACGTGCCGGTGCGGATTTCTCGCGCCGCCTTATTGGTTGAATCCTCAAGGGTGGTCGAGACCAGGAAGATCATCCCGATTTCGAAAATACCGATCAGCAAGGCGAAGAAGGGCAGGGCGATCATGGCGAACTCGACCGCCGTCGAGCCGCCACGCCCGCGAGCGAACCGGCGGATCTGGCGGGAGAGCCGTTGCAGGCGATGTTTGGTCCAGGCCATGGACGCGACCATAGCCAAGGCATCCTAATCGACGCTTAAGCTCACCCCGTCGGGCCAATCCCTGGGAATTGCTGCTGAGCGCGATCTAAGGCGTGGGCGGCGTTGGCGCCGCTGCCGGAGCCGCAGCGGCGGCCGCGGCGCCGCCTGTGGCGGCCGCGACCTGGCAGCGGGGCGAACAGCTGAACTCACTGGCGGCCGGGCCGCGATAAAGGGTGACACGCCCATCCTGCGGCGCGACCACGGTGACGCGGCGGTCGAAGAGGGTGCGTCCATTGCCATCCAGCACCACCACATGGGTGGCGCCGAAGCCGCGGCCGTTGACGACCACGCTGTGCCCATCGACCAGGGAGACGTCCGCCACCGCCGGGTCCCCGACAATGACGTTGGCGGCCGTGCCGTAGAGGCCGACACGCTGACTGTCATTGATCTCGACCGTCATCGCGCCGGACGCGGCCAGGGCGTTGGCGGCGACGAAAGCGAAGGCGAGGCTTAACGAGGCTAGGCGGATCGGACGGCCCATGGCGAAAACTCCAGAGCGAATGGCGCCGTCAGACTCGGCTGGATTGGTCAATAAAGTCTGAAATCTTTCGGTTCGCCCACGCGAAGGAGTCATAGTGTGGCGATTGGCGCTCAGAACGGCCGGTTTTGGCCGCATGGTTAAGCAATGGTAATGGTAAATCTAAATAAACCATTGAATTAATTCAAGTAACTATGATCTTTTTACGCCAAATTAAGGCTGGTGCGGCATGTTGATCGTGTTTTCGGGGCGAGCAGGCCAGGTGGCTTGATCCTCCAAGTCAACCGCTTGCTGAAACAGGAGATCAAGCAATGTCCAAGTTCGTCACCCGCTTCATGAACGACGAGTCCGGCGCCACGGCCATCGAATACGGCCTGATCGTCGCCCTGATCGCCGTCGTCATCATCACCGCCGTCAGCACCCTCGGCACCAAGCTGAACAGCGCCTTCACCTCGATCAACTCCAAGCTTCCCTAAGACCGGGGGGCTTAAGCCTCCAATGGGCCGCGGCGTGCGAACGCCGCGGCCTTTTTCTTGCCCGTCCGCCATCGGGGCCCGTCCGTCATCGCGCGATGACGGGAACTGATTCGTTAGGCTTCGTCTGCAACCCTTCCTTCATCGCCGCGCGCCATTGTCGGGGTCCGTCATTCGTGGATCCCCATTCCTGGGACCGGACAAGTCATGAGCATGCTGCAGGCCGCCCTTCTGATCGTGTTTCCCGCCGTGATGATCTTCGCGGCCCTGACCGACGCCACCAGCTTCACCATTCCCAACCGCCTCTCGGTGATCCTGCTGATCGCCTTCGTCCCCACCGCCCTGGCCCTGGGGCGCCCCGCCGGTGAGATCGGACTTGATGTCGCGGTTGGCGCCCTGGCGCTCCTGGCTGGCATGGCCATGTTCGCCGCGGGCTGGATCGGTGGCGGCGACGCCAAGCTGTTCGCCGTCGCCGGGTTGTGGCTGGGCTGGCCGGCCATCACCAATTTCCTGATGATCACCGCCCTGGCGGGGGGCGGCCTGGCGGTGATTCTGCTCAATGCGCGCTCGGCCTATGTGCGCACCCATCTGGCGGGCGCGCCGGTCTGGCTGGCTCGGCTGACCACGCCGGGCGCCGATGTTCCCTATGGCGTGGCGATCGCGGTCGGGGCGCTGGCGGCCTATCCGCAGACGGCGATGATGCTCGGCTTTCACGGCTTTTAAGCAGCGATCGGGCCGCTGCCTGAGGCCTTCGAGCGCGCACCTTGACAATTCGGTCGCCGACTTAGCGGGCCGTTAACCATGGACCGACCAAGCTTTAACGGCGCGACCGTGCGCAGTGACCTGGCTTTCGGCCCTTAACCGGCAAGCCATCGGGTGTTGGAGCACCATCGTCATATGGGCGCATCGCGAATCATCATCATCGCCGTATCGGCCCTCGCGGCGATCGGGCTGGCGCTGGTCGTTCGAAGCATGGCCGTTCCGCGCCCCGCCGCGATCGCCGCGACGGCCGCCTCGCCCCAGCATCCGATGACCCAGGTGCTGGTGGCTAAACGCGACCTGACCGTCGGAACGCGCCTGGCCGCGGGCGATATCGGTTGGCAGGCCTGGCCGGCCGATGGCCTCAACCCCGCCTTCATCACCGATGGGCGCGCCGCCGAGGTCCAACCCTCGACCGCCGCCGCCGCGGTGGCCGCCAAGGCCAATCATGCGGCGGCCATAGCCACCGCGGCCGTGGCCGGCGGACCCATGGATGCGCTCTATGGCGCCGTGGTCCGAGCGCCGATGATGGTCAATGAACCGGTGACCCAGGGCAAGTTGCTGCGCGGCGGCGAGGGCGGCGTCATGGCCGTGGTGCTCAAGCCGGGCATGCAGGCTGTGGCCATTCCCATCAGCGCCAATACCGACGCCGGCGGCTTCATCCTGCCGGGCGATCATGTGGATGTGCTGCAAAGCCACCAATCCGACGCCTCGGCCAATGGCGGCCATGCCGGCTTCACCGCCTCGGTCCTGCTGCGCAATATCCGGATCCTGGCCATCGACCAGGCCAGCCAGCCAGGCAAGAACGAATCCATGGTCGGCTCCGTCGCCACCCTCGAAGTCGCCGCCGCCGACGCCGAGACCCTGGCCCGCGCCAAGGCCCAGGGCGAAGTGATCCTGGCCCTGCGGTCCTATGGCGACGCTGGCGGCCCCACCGGCCGCGTGGCCGCGGCTGGGAACGCCGGCACGGTGCGCATTCTGCGCGGTGGTCAGGCCAGCGAAGTAATGGTCACCCCATGAGGACCCCCTTCATGCGACTCTTCCCGGTTCTCGCCCTTCTCGCCGCCCTGTCGCCCGTCGCGGCGCCGGCCTGGTCGCAGACCTCGGCTGAGGCTGGCGGCCCGATCCGCGTCGATCTCGCCGCCCAGGGCTCGCAATCGCGCGTCATCTCCATTCCCAAGGGCAAGTCGGCCATGGTCGAGTTGCCGGTCGACGCTCGCGATGTCCTGGTCACCAACCCCGCCGTGGCCGACGCGCTGCTGCGCTCGCCGCGTCATATATCGGTGCTGGGGGTGTCGCCCGGCCAGACCGATGCGGTGTTCTTCGACGCCGCCGGCCGCCGAATCCTGGCCCTGAGCATCCGGGTCGATCAGGATTTCACGGCGGTGGGACAGACCATCAACCGGCTGCTGCCCGGCTCCAAGGTCCATGTGGAAGGCGTCAATAACAGCGTCGTGCTGAGCGGCCAGGTCGCCAGCCTGAGCGACGCCGACAAGGCGGTCCAGATCGCCCAGCAGTTCACCGGCAAGGCGGAGCAGGTGCTGAACATGCTGTCGATCGCGGGCAAGGAGCAGGTGATGCTCAAGGTCCGTATCGTCGAGGTGCAGCGCTCGTCCATCAAGCAGCTCGGCTTCAATCTGAGTGCGACCCTCGGTCAGCTCGGCAGCCCGCAATTCATGCTGGCCTCGGCCGCCACCTGGGGCGTCAACGGCGCTCTGCTCGGCGGCGTCGCCAGCGGCTACAGCCTCGACACCACGCAGCAACCCGAATCCAAGGCCTATGACCCGGTGACCAAGGCGTTCGATCTGCCCGTGGTCTGCAAGGTCTGCACCAATGGCGGCTCCGGCACGATCTCGACCATCCAGACGACGGCCGGCAGCACCGGGCTCAACAAGGCCAACAGCACCATCGACGCGTTCGAGCGGGTCGGGCTGGTGCGCACCTTGGCCGAGCCCAACCTGACCACGGTTTCGGGCGAGGCCGCCAAGTTCCTGGCCGGCGGCGAGTTCCCGGTGCCGACGGGCGAGGACAATACCGGCAAGATCAGCATCGAGTTCAAACCCTATGGGGTTGGCCTGGGCTTCACGCCGATCGTGCTGTCGGGCGGGCGGATCTCGCTGAAGATCTCAACCGAAGTTTCCGAACTGACCAACCAGGGCGCCTTCGCCCTGCAGACCTCGGCCACCTCGACCCTGACGGTTCCCGGCCTGAACGTCCGGCGGGCGGAGACCACGGTCGAGCTGCCGTCCGGCGGGGCCATGATGATCGCCGGCCTGTTGAAGGAAGAGACCAAGCAGGACCTCGATTCCCTGCCGGGCCTGATGAATCTGCCCGTGCTCGGCGCGCTGTTCCGTTCACGCGACTATCAGGAAGGCGAGACCGAACTGGCGGTGATCGTCACCCCCTATCTGGTCCAGCCCACCAGCCCGGACAAGCTGCAGACCCCGGCCGACGGCCTGCGCATCGCCGGTGACCTGGAGACCGATCTGCTGGGCCACATGAACAAGGTCTATAAGGCGCCGCCCGCGGCGGACACCGCGGCGCGCAACTATCAGGGACCCGTCGGCTATGTCATCGAATAAGGGCGACGCCATGATCCGCAACCTGCTCCTGCTCGGCCTGGCCCTGTGCGCCACGGCCTGCAGCACCCCAGGCGACAAAGTCTCGGCCACCAGCCCGGGGCTGACGCCCACCCAGAACTATTCGATCGCCCTGACCAGTTCGCCGGATGAAATCCTGCTGGCGGTTCATGGGGACGGATTGTCCGCCCACCAGATCGCGGCCCTGGAAACCCTGATCGGGCGCTGGCGCGACGCCAGCGGCCACGCCGTCACCATCACGGCGCCCGGCGGCGACAGCCACGACGCCTATCGCACCGTCCAGGCGATCCAAGACCGGTTGGAGGCCTTGGGCGTCGCTCCAAGCTTGATCCGCCTGACCGCCTATGATCCCGCCGCCCACCCCGGCGCGCCGGTGGTGGTGGTCGGCTTCCAGCGCTACCAGGCCGAAGGCCCCAAATGCGGCCGCAACTGGGAGGACTATTCGCGAACCGCGAAGAACGAGGTCACGCCCAATTTCGGCTGCGCCAATACCGCCAATCTCGCCGCCATGATCGCCAACCCGGCGGACCTGGCCGAGCCACGCGCCATGGACGACGCCGACGCCGGTCGCCGGGAATATGTCTTGGGCAAATATCGTCAGGGACAGGTCACGTCGGCGTCCAAGGACGACCAGGCCACCGGCGCTGTTTCCAACGTCGTGCATTAGGAGGCGATCCCTTGAACAAGCCTCAATCCGAAGTCGCGGCCGAAGACGGCTTCAACGTCGAAGACGAATTCACCCTGGATGTGGGCGATCCCTGGCGCGCCCCGGCCGCCCTCGCCCGTCCTGTGGCGGAACCGGACCCCTTCGCTGACGTGTTGCTCGAGCCTTTGGCCGAAGATCCCTTTGAACAGGCCGATGAGGCGGCTTATGCGCCGGCGCCGCCTGTCAGCCTGGCGCCGGAGCCCGAGCTGTCTTCAGAGCCCGAGTTCGACGCCGAAGCCCTGGCGTCGCCAGCGGCGGCGTTCGAACCGGAGCCGGTAGCCGCGCCGCCGATGGCGGCGGCGAGCGATCCGTTGGAGGCCCACGGCTTCGGCCACGCCCATCACGGCGAGATGAGCGTCCCGCGGATCGGCATCCATATCTTCTGTGAGCGCCCGGAAACGGCGGCCACGGCGGAACAGTCCGCCAAGGACCGCCGGATGACGCGCGCCAACACCCTGGTGCGTCCCGGCGGTCTGGCCGCGGCTGTGCAATATTATCAGAACCAGCCCACCCCGCCCCTGGTGATCGTCGAATGCCTCGACAAGGGGGCGATCCTGGTGGCTCAGCTGGACCAGCTGGCCGAGGTTTGCGACACCGGCACCAAGGTGGTGGTGATCGGCGACCACAACGACATCACCCTCTATCGGGAGCTGATGCGGCGAGGGGTCAGCGAATATCTGGTCGCGCCGCTGAACACCCTGCAGCTGATTTCGGCCATCACCACGCTCTATGCCGATCCTTCGGCGCCCTTCATCGGCCGCCAGATCGCCTTTTGCGGCGCGCGCGGCGGGGTGGGCTCCTCGACCATCGCGCACAATCTGGCCCATGCGCTCAGCGAGCATATGCAGGCCAGCACGGCGATCGTCGATTTCGACCTGCCGTTCGGCACCGCCGGCCTGGATTTCAACCAGGACCCGCTGCAGGGCGTCGCCGACGCCCTGAGCCAGCCCGACCGGCTGGATGCGGTGCTGCTGGATCGGATGATGGTGCGTTGCAGCGACCGGCTGAGCCTGTTCGCCGCGCCGGCGACTCTGGACCACGACTACGACATCGCGCCGGAGGCCTTCGAGGAGGTCGCCAGCAAGATGCGCACCACCGCCCCCTTCGTGATTCTGGATCTGCCGCACCTGTGGTCGAACTGGATGCGCCGGGTGCTGCTGGGCGCCGACGAGGTGGTGATCACCGCCACGCCCGACCTGGCGTCGCTGCGCAACGCCAAGAACATCATGGACCTGCTGCGTCAGGCCCGGCCCAACGACACCCCGCCGCGGCTGGTGCTCAACCAGGTCGGCCTGCCCGGCCGCCCGGAGATCCCGACCAAGGATTTCATCGCCGCGCTCGGGATCGACAATCCGGTGATCGTGCCGTTTGACGCCAAGCTGTTCGGCCAAGCCTCCAACAACGGGCAGATGATCGACGAGGTCAATGCGCGCTCCAAGGCGGCCGAAAGCCTGCAGAGCCTGGCCCAGATGATCGCTCGCCGGGATCCGCCGGCCGCAGCCAAGAAATCGGCCCTCAGCGGCCTGTTCAAGCGAAAGTAGGCCCCGGTGTTTGGCAAGCGTTCAGGCGACGCGGACGCCCCGAGACCCAGGCCCGCCGGCGCTCCGCCGCTGGCGGCCTCGGCGGCGCCGATCGCGACCCGGCCTCAGCCGATCAATCCCGCCGACGCGCCTCAGGCCCTGGCGTCTCCGCCGCCGGCCGCCGCACCCGCGACGGCGTCTGGCGCCGCCGAACCCACAGCCCCCTCCCGCCCGAAGCCGACAGCCGGCGCCGGGCCCAAGGCCACCAAGGCCTATGAGCAACTGCGCGCCGCTCAGCCCGAGGTCGCCACCGAGGTCGTCCGGGAGCAGAGCGATTTCTTTCACGCCACCAAGACGGCGATCTTCAACGCCCTGATCAACACCATCGACCTGGGCCAGCTGGCCCAGCTGGACACCAAGTCCGCTGGCGAGGAGATCCGCGACATCGTCGCCGAGCTGGTGGCGATCAAGAACGTGTCGATGTCGGTCGCCGAACAGGAACACCTGGTTCAGGAGATCATCAACGACGTCCTCGGCTATGGCCCCCTGGAGCCGCTGCTGGCCCGAGACGACATCGCCGACATCATGGTCAACGGCGCCGGCCGGGTGTTCATCGAAGTCGGCGGCAAGGTCCAGCTGACCAATGTCCGCTTCCGTGACAACGCCCAGCTGATGAACATCTGCCAGCGGATCGTCAGCCAGGTCGGCCGCCGCGTCGACGAAAGCTCGCCCATCTGCGACGCGCGCCTGCCCGACGGCAGCCGGGTCAATGTCATCGCGCCGCCGCTGGCCCTGGATGGGCCGACCCTGACCATTCGGAAGTTCAAAAAAGACAAGCTGACCATGCGCAACCTGGTCGAGTTCGGCTCGATCAGTCCCGAGGGCGCCCGCGTGCTGGGGGTCATCGGCGCCTCGCGCTGCAATGTGGTCATCTCCGGCGGCACGGGCTCGGGCAAGACGACCTTGCTCAACACCCTGACGGCCTTCATCGATCCCACCGAGCGGGTGATCACCTGCGAGGACGCCGCCGAACTGCAGCTGCAGCAGCCGCACGTGGTGCGCCTGGAAACCCGGCCGGCGAATCTCGAAGGCACCGGCATGATCAACATGCGCGACCTGGTCAAGAACTGCCTGCGGATGCGTCCCGAGCGGATCATCGTCGGCGAAGTGCGCGGGCCGGAAGCCTTCGACCTGCTGCAGGCCATGAACACCGGCCACGACGGCTCCATGGGCACGCTGCACGCCAACTCGCCGCGCGAGGCGATCAGCCGGATGGAGTCGATGATCACCATGGGCGGCTACGGCCTGCCCTCCAAGACCATCCGGGAGATGATCGTCGGTTCGGTCGATGTGATCGTCCAGGCCGCGCGCCTGCGCGACGGCAGCCGCCGCATCACCCACATCACCGAGGTGCTCGGCCTCGAAGGCGATGTGATCATCACCCAGGATCTGTTCGTTTATGAGATCACCGGCGAGGACGACAAGGGCGGGGTCAAGGGTAAGCACCGTTCGACCGGCATAGCCCGCCCGCGGTTCTGGGATCGCGCCCGCTATTACGGCCTGGAGCGCGAGCTCGCCGAAGCCCTCGATGCGGCGGAGTAGGCGGCCATGCTGACAATCCTGGCGGCCTTTCTGGGCTTTGTGGTGGTGGCGGGAATCGGCTTCACCTTCGCGGGGAACGGCGGTCCCGGCGCGCGCACGATGAAGCGCGCCCAGGCGATCAGCGCCGGCGCCCGTCCGGATCGCGGCGCCCGCGCCAAGGCGGCGAACGATCCCGGCGCGCGGCGCAAGCAGCTGCTGACCAATCTGAAGGAACAGGAGCGCCGCCAGCGCAAGGCGTCCCTCAGCCTCGACGCTCAACTGCGCCAGGCCGGTCTGGGGGCGACGGTCTCCCAGTTCTGGATCGCCAGCGCGGTCCTGGCCGTGGTGGTGCTGGCCGCCGCCGTGGTGCTTCGCGCGCCCTGGTTCGTCATGATCGGCGCGCCGGTGGGCGCGGGCCTGGGCGTGCCGCGCTGGGTGATCGGCTTTCTGGCCGGGCGGCGGCGCAAGAAGTTCACCGAGCATTTTTCCGACGCCATCGACATCATCGTGCGGGGCATCCGGTCCGGCCTGCCGGTGCACGATTGTCTCAAGATCATCGCCCGGGAGAGCCCTGCGCCGCTCGGGCCGGAATTCCAGGCCCTGGTCGAAAACATCTCCATGGGCGTCTCGGTCGATCAGGGCCTGGAGAAGATGTACGACCGCATGCCGACGGCGGAGCTGCGGTTCTTCACCATCGTGCTCGCCATTCAGCAAAAGACCGGCGGCAATCTCGCCGAGGCCCTGGCCAATCTTTCGTCGGTGCTGCGCGGGCGCAAGCTGATGCGGGAAAAGATCAAGGCCCTGTCGTCGGAAGCCACCGCCTCGGCCTTCATCATCGGCAGCCTGCCGCCCGCCGTGGTCCTGCTGATCACCGTCACCACCCCGTCCTATATGTCGGTGATGTACACCGACCCGCGCGGCCACATGATGCTGATGGGTGGCGCGTTCTGGATGACGCTTGGCATTTTTGTCATGCGCAAGATGATCAACTTCAAGTTCTGAGGGACGGGCCATGGACATCGCCACGACCCTGACCAACCCCGACAATGTGATGATGGCGTTCACAGCCGTGGTGCTGTTCTTCGCCATCGTCACCATCGTCGGGCCGCTGCTGAACCGCTCCGATCTGGACAACCGGATGAAGTCGGTGGCCAATCGCCGCGAGGAGCTGCGCAAACGGTCGCGCGAGGCCCTGGCTCAGCGCGGCCCCAGCAGCAGCAGCCTGCGCCATACCGACGCCGGCCTGTACAAGACGATTGTGGATCGGCTGCAGCTGTCGCGGCTGCTGGAAGACCCCAAGGTGGTGGACAACCTGGCCCAGGCCGGATTCCGCGGGCCGCGGCCGGTGACGACCTTCTATTTCTTCCGCTTCGTCACGCCCTTCGCCTTCGCCCTGCTGGCGGGGGTGTATCTGTTCGGCATCAACGGGTTCGGCCTGCCGATGATGACCCGGATCAGCGCCGTGTTCGGCGGCCTGCTGCTGGGATACTACGCCCCCAACATCTATATCTCGAACGTCGCCACCAAGCGGCGCGAGTCCATCGTCGCCGGCTTTCCCGACTCGCTCGACCTTTTGCTGATCTGCGTCGAATCCGGCATGTCGATCGAGGCGGCGCTGCAGAAGGTCAGCCAGGAGGTGGGACGCTCGTCCATCGAGCTTGCCGAAGAGCTTTCGCTGCTGGTGGCCGAGCTCTCCTACCTGCCCGACCGGCGCCTGGCCTATGAGGGCCTGGCCAAGCGGACCAACCATCCGGGCATCAAGTCGGTGGCCACGGCGATGATCCAGGCCGAGCGCTACGGCACGCCCCTGGGCTCCGCCTTGCGGGTGATGTCCAAGGAAAATCGCGAACTTCGCCTGGCCGCGGCCGAAAAGAAGGCCGCCGCCCTGCCGGCCAAGCTGACCGTGCCGATGATCCTGTTCTTCCTGCCCGTGCTGTTCACGGTGATCCTGGGACCCGCGATCATCAAGGTGCAGAATATCACCGGCCACCACGAGGCCGCGTCCAAATAGGCCCGGATGGCCGGCCGCCGCTGCTTACTCCTGCGGGAACCGCCGGCCGATCCACACCAAAAAACTGCTATCCACCGCCGCTCACTTGATTATCATCGATAACCAAGAGCCAGGGATCAAGACGCGAAAAGCGCCCCGGCAAGCTGTCGGAGGACGCGATGAAGTTCACCTGGTTCAACCTGATGCCGTGGCCCGACCTGCCGGACGATTTTCGGGAAAAGAACCGCTCGGTATGGGTGGATATCGACCAGAAGCTGTTCGACCCCGTGCGCAGCCACGAGGTCTACAACACCTATATGGACCTGTTGGAATACGCCTCGACGGTGGGTTTCGACGGCATCGGCGTCAATGAGCACCACCAGAACGGCTATGGCATCATGCCCTCGCCCAATATCATCGCCGCGGGCCTGGCGCGGCGGACCAAGGATGTGGCCCTGGTGGTGCTGGGCAATTCCATCGCCCTCTATAATCCGCCGGTAAGGGTGGCCGAGGAATTCGCCATGCTGGATTGCATCTCCGGCGGGCGGCTGGTGGCGGGCTTTCCGGTCGGCACCTCCATGGACACCAACTATTGCTACGGCCAGATCCCGTCGCTCACGCGGGAAAAATACCAGGAAGCGCACGATCTGATCCTGCGCGCCTGGCATGAGCGCGAACCCTTCGCCTTCAACGGCCGCTACAACAAGCTGCGCTATGTGAACATCTGGCCGCGACCGATTCAGCAGCCCAACCCGCCGATCCATATCCCCGGCGGCGGCTCGGTGGAGACCTATGACTTCTGCATCGACAACACCTATTCCTATTCCTATCTCAGCTTCTCCGGCTACATCCGGGCCAAGGCGCTGATGCAGGGCTATTGGGACCGGGTGGCCGAACGCGATGCGCCGGACGCGTCGCCCTATCGGGCGGGCTTCGCCCAGACCATCTGCGTGGCTGAGACCGATGCCGAGGCCGAGCGGCTCTATGCCGAGCATGTCAGCTATTTCTATAACCGCTGCCTGCACGTCTATCCGGGCTTCGCCGACGCCCCTGGCTATCGCACCATCAAGACCATCCAGTCCGGCGCCCTGTCGCAATATGCGCCGCCGAAAGGCGGTTACACCCAGCTGAGCTGGAAGGAGCTGACCGAACAGGGGCACGTGATCGCCGGCAGCCCGGAAACCGTCCGCCAGCGGATGGAGGAGCTGATCAAGGGGCTGAATGTGGGCAATATCTTCTGCCTGATGCACGTGGGGAACATGCCGGCCGACAAGTGCATGTATTCCACCAAGCTGTTCGCCGAGAAGGTGATGCCCAAGCTGAGGAACATGTTCCCCGACTATGCCGACGACGACCGGTTCTGGTGCAAGCCCCTGGCCCGGCAGGTGACGCCGGGATCCTTGCCGTCGGAACGCGAGGCCGCCCTCGTGGCGACCCAGGCTTGAGCGAGGCGCGTCGCATGCAACTCAAGACCGTCCAGACCCATCATGTGCCGGTGCAGTATTATGAAGGCGGCGCCGGCCAGCCCCTGGTCTATCTGCATGGCGCCGGCGGCGTCACGGCCGAGGATCCCCTGTTGAACAAGCTGGCCGAGTCGCACCAGGTGTTTGCGCCTCTATTGCCCGGCTACGGCGCTAGCGACGAGTGCCACGCCCTGCGCGACATGCTGGACTTCACCCTGCACGGCTGGGATGTGGTGGAGGCCCTGGGGCTGAAGGATCCGATCCTGGTCGGCCATTCCATGGGCGGCATGATCGCCGCCGAAATGGCCGCCACCGCCCCGAACGACGTCTCGCGCCTGGGCCTGATCTGCCCGGCGGGCCTGTGGCTGGACGATCATCCGGCGACGGACATCTTCTCCACCCTGCCGTTCGAAATGCCCAACCTGCTGTTTCACGACCCGGCGGCCGGGTCGGCCATGATGACCGCCGGCCTGGCGGTGGACGATCCGAAGTTCCTGCAGACCTATCTGGTGACCAACGCCCGCCAGCTGGGCATGGCCGGCAAGATCCTGTTTCCGATTCCCGAACGGGGCCTGGCCGATCGGCTCTACCGGATCAAGGCCAGGACCGCCCTGGTCTGGGGCGACAGCGACCGCATCATGCCGCCGATCTACGCCCACGAGTTCAAGCGCCGGGTCGCCCATTGCCAGCTGACCTCGATCCCCGAGGCCGGGCATATGGTGATCTGGGAAAAGACCGCCGAGGTGGCCGCGGCGATCGCTCGGCTGGGTTAGGCGGCCCAAGTCGAAACGGGGCTTTCTTTCAAAGGCGGCTGTCGTGGCTTGCCGCGCCTATGCTAATCCCGCGTCAAACGATCGTATGACCGGGAGTAGCCCATGACCGCCGCCGACCTTTTCGCCCAGCCCTTCGGCGCCTTGCCGGCCCTGATCGGCGCCCAGGCCGCGGAGCGACCGGGTCAGGTGGCGTTGGTTCAGGGCGAGCGCAGCATAACCTATGCCGAACTCGATCGGCTGATGGACCGGGTCGCCGCTGGGCTGCAGCGCGATGGCATGGGGCCGCAGGACGCCATCGCCGTCTGCGCCGCGACCTCCATCGACTATGTGGCGCTGTTCATGGGCGCGCTGAGGGCGGGTGTCGCCGTCGCGCCCCTGGCGCCTTCATCGACCCCGGAAAGCCTGGCCACCATGGTCGCCGACAGCGCAGCCACGCTGTTCTTTCTGGACCAGGGCGTGGCGGCTGAACTCACCGCCGTCGCCGAACGGATCGAGGCCCGACGCATCGCCCTGGATGGCTCGGCCGCTGGCGAGGCGTTCGAGGCCTGGTTGCCGCCGGCGGGCGCCGCGCCCGAGCCGGTGGAGATTCAACCGAGCTGGGCCTTCAACATCATCTATTCCTCCGGCACCACCGGCGCGCCCAAGGGCATCGTCCAGTCGCACGAGATGCGCTGGCAGCATGTGGGCCGGGCCGGCGCGGGCGGCTATGGCGGCGACGCGGTGACCATGATCTCCACCCCGCTCTATTCCAACACCACCCTGGTCTGCATCATCCCGACCCTGGCCGGCGGCGGCACATCGGTGCTGATGGAGAAGTTCGACGTGACCCGGTTCCTGCAGCTGGCTGAAAAGCACCGCGCCACCCACGCGATGCTGGTGCCGGTGCAGTATCGGCGATTGATGGAGCACCCCGAGTTCGACCGGTACGACCTGTCCAGCTTCCTCATGAAATTCTCCACCAGCGCGCCGTTCTCGGCGGCCCTGAAGGCGGATGTGCTCAAGCGCTGGCCCGGCGGGCTGGTCGAATATTTCGGCATGACCGAAGGCGGCGGCACCTTCATCCTGGCCGCGCACGAACATCCCGACAAGCTGCATACGGTGGGTCGTCCCGCGCCCGGCCACGACATCCGGCTGATCGGCGAAGACGGCCAGGAGGTCGCCGTGGGCGAGGTGGGCGAGGTGGTCGGCCATTCGCCGGCGATGATGAACGGCTATCACAACCAGCCGGCCAAGACCGCCGACGCCGAGTGGCGCGATCCCACCGGCAAGCGCTTCATCCGCACCGGCGACGTGGGGCGGTTCGATGAAGACGGCTTTCTGACCCTGATGGACCGCAAGAAGGACATGATCATCTCCGGCGGCTTCAACATCTATCCCAGCGACCTGGAGGCGGTGCTGGCGGCGCATGAGGCGGTGGCCGAGGCGGCGGTGGTCGGCGCGCCGTCGGACCGCTGGGGCGAAACCCCCATCGCCCTGGTGGTGTTGAAACCCGGGGCGCAGGTCACGGCCGAGGCCCTGCGGGTCTGGTCCAACGCCAAGCTGGGCAAGACCCAGCGCCTCGCGGCCCTGGAGCTGCTGCCCAGCCTGCCGCGCAGCGCTATCGGCAAGGTGCTCAAGCGCGAACTGCGCGACCAATACGCCTATCTGGTGAAGGACTGAGCCGCCGCCCTGCTTCCGCCACGGCATCCCTTATCGCCGATCACGCGCCGGTCTATGGTTGCGGCCAAGAGCCGTGGCGAGGATGAAACCTCTCCGTCTAGAGACCACGTCACCTAAGGGAGCGCCGCCGCCCTATGATCCCCGGACTGATGCAGACCGTCCCGCTGTCGACCACGGCCATACTGCGCCATGCGGCGGCCAATCACGGCGAGCGCGAGATCGTCTCGCGCACGGTCGAGGGCGATCTGGTCCGTTATGGCTATGCCGATCTTGGCCGCCGCTGCGAGCAATTGGCCAAGGCGCTGATCGATCTGGGGGTGCGGTCGGGGGACCGGGTGGCCACCCTGGCCTGGAACACCCACCGCCATCTTGAGCTGTTCTTCGCCATCCCAGGCCTGGGCGCGGTGCTGCACACGGTCAATCCGAGGCTGTTCGAGGACCAGATCCGCTACATCCTGGCCCATGCCGGCTCCACGGTGCTGCTGTTCGATCCCAGCTTCGCCGATCTGGTGGATCGCCTGGCGCCGCTACTGCCGGATCTGCGGGTGTTCGTGCGGCTGACCGACGAGGCCTATCACCAGCCCGGCGCCGTGGGCGCGCTCTGCTATGAGACCCTGGTGGCGGCCCAGACCCCCGGCTTCGACTGGCCGGTGGTGGACGAGAACGCCGGCGCCTGCCTGTGCTATACCTCCGGCACCACGGGCGATCCCAAGGGCGTGCTCTACAGCCACCGCTCTATCGTGCTGCACGCCATGGCCGGCGGACTGAGCGGCGCCTTTGGCCTGTCGGCGCATGATGTGGTCATGCCCTGTTCGTCCATGTACCACGCCACCGCCTGGGGCCTGCCCTATATGGCCCCGCTCAATGGCTGCAAGCTGGTGCTGCCCGCCGATCGGTTCGATCCGGCCAGCCTGCACCAATTGATCGTCGCCGAAGACGTGACCCTGAGCGGCGGGGTGCCGACCATCTGGACCCTGTATCTGGCCTATCTGGCCGAGCGGGATCTGAGGCCCAACAGGCTGCAGCGGCTGGTGATCGGCGGCTCGGCGGCGCCCCGGGTTATGGCCGAGACCCTCAAGCAGCGCTACGGCGTCAGCATATTGCAGCTCTGGGGCATGACCGAGACCAGTCCCCTGGGCGTGGTCTCCACCCCCAGCCCGGCCCTGGACGCCCTGTCCGAAGACGAGCGCGACGAGGTGCTGTGGACCCGTCAGGGGCGCCTGCAATTTGGCGTCGAGCTCAAAATCGTCGACGAGACCGGCGCCGAGGCCCCGCGGGACGGCGCGACCTCGGGCGCCCTGATGGTGCGCGGGCCCTGGGTGCTGCGGCGCTATTATCGCGGCGATCAGGACGTGGTCGACGCCGACGGCTGGTTCGACACCGGCGATATCGCCACCATCGACCCGGCCGGCTTCATGCGCATCACCGACCGCAACAAGGACGTGATCAAGTCCGGCGGCGAATGGATCAGCTCCATCGACCTGGAGAACGCCGCGGTGGGCTGTCCAGGGGTGCGCATCGCCGCCGTGGTCGGCGTGCCCCATCCCAAATGGGAGGAGCGGCCTCTGCTGGTGATCGAGATTCATGAGGGACGCGCGGTCACCCGCGACCAGGTGTTCGAGTTTCTCAGGCCCCGGATCGCCAAGTGGTGGACCCCCGACGACGTGGTGTTCGCCAGCGTGCCCCTGACCGCCACCGGCAAGATCGACAAGAAGGTGCTGCGCGACACCTATCGCCACCATCTGATGAAAGCCTGAATTCACAAGCGCCGGAGAGCGCGACGCCAAAGCCAGAGAGGACGTTTCAGTCAGCCATGCATCCCGCCCATCACGCCCGCACCCACCCGGACAAACCCGCCTTCATCTTGGCCTATAGTGGCGAGGTGGTGACCTATCGCGAACTGGAGGAGCGCTCGAACCAGGGCGCGCACCTGTTCCGCTCCCTCGGCCTGCAGCCCGGCGACGCCGTGGCCTTCTTCGTCGAAAACCATCCCCGCTATTTCGAGATGCTGTGGGCGGCGCAGCGGTCGGGCCTGAGGTTCACCTGTATCTCGTCCAAGCTGACCACCAGCGAGGTCGAATATATCGTCAAGGATTGCGGGGCGAAGATGTTCGTCGCCTCCAAGGCCCTGGCTGAGACCGCGCTGAAGGTCGCCCCCGACATCCCCGGGGTCGCCCTGTACATGGTCGGCGGCGCCGAGGGGCCGTTCAAGAGCTTCGAGGACGCCCGCGCGGCCTTTCCCACCACACCGATCGCCGACGAAACCGCCGGCAGCATCATGCTCTATTCCTCCGGCACCACCGGCCGGCCCAAGGGGGTCAAGCGGGCGGGCGGCGGCGAGGCGGCGATCGACGCCCCCAACCCCCTTTCGACCCTCGGCCAGGCTCTGTATGGCTGGACGCCGGATACGGTCTATCTGTCGCCGGCCCCGCTCTACCACGCCGCGCCCCTGGGCTGGTCCATGGCCGTCCAGGCCCTGGGCGGCACGGTGGTGATGATGGAGCGGTTCGATCCCGAAGACGCCCTGCGTTTCATCGAACAGTACGAGGTGACCTCCGCCCAGTGGGTGCCGACCCATTTCGTGCGCATGCTGAAACTGCCGCAAGAGGTTCGCACCCGTTACGACCTGTCCTCGTTGGACGCGGTGTTCCATGCCGCCGCCCCCTGTCCTGTGCCGGTCAAGGAACAGATGATCGCCTGGTGGGGCCCCATCGTGCACGAATATTACGCCGGCACCGAGGGCAACGGATTCTGCGTCATCACCTCGCCCGAATGGCTGGCGCACAGGGGCTCGGTGGGCCGGGGCCTGACCGCCCAGGTGATGATCTGCGGCGAGGATGGCGAGCCGCTGCCGCCCCGCGCCGAGGGCCTGGTCTATTTCGCGGGGGGCGGCGCGTTCGAATATCACGGCGACCCGGTCAAGACCGCCGAATCGCGCAATCAGCACGGCTGGACCACCCTGGGCGACGTGGGCTGGCTGGACGAGGAGGGCTATCTCTACCTCACCGACCGCAAGAGCTTCATGATCATTTCCGGCGGGGTGAACATCTATCCGCAGGAGATCGAGAACCTGCTGATCGGACACCCCAAGGTCGCCGATGTGGCCGTGGTCGGGGCGCCGCACGAGGAGATGGGCGAACAGGTGGTGGCGGTGGTTCAGCCCGCCAACTGGGCCGAGGCCGGGCCGGCACTGGCCGAGGAACTGTCCGCCTGGACCCGCGAGCGTCTATCCCACGTCAAGTCGCCCAGGCGCATCGACTTCATGGAGGAACTGCCCCGGCACCAGACCGGCAAGCTCTATAAGCGACTGATCCGCGACGCCTATTGGGGCAAGGGAGACGGCAAGATCGTCTGAGCGGAGGAATGAATTGAAGCCAAACCAAAACCGCTCGTCCCGGCGAAGGCCCATGGGCGCTAAGTTAAGCTGACACCCCCACCCCTGTTCCTCTTCCTGAGGTGCTCGTCGCGCAGCGGCGAGCCTCGAAGGACGCACGCACGGCGCCGTCTCAGCGTCCTTCGAGGCCCGCTGCGCGGGCGCCT
>FSWM01001191.1_pt1 | contig 42345 bp, 38 predicted proteins | sample 1637841 | NCBI WGS metagenome assembly FSWM01 (sample SAMEA3914789, study PRJEB12502) | metagenome | biome: forest; material: soil | place: Canada | collected 2011-07-03 | depth 0.3 m | reverse complement strand
GTCTTGCCGTCGGCCTTCAGCGAGCCGTCCATCATCACGCTGGTGAAGCCGAACTGGATCGCCGTGGCGCAGGTGGCCTCGTTGTTCCCGTGGTCCTGGTGCATGCAGATCGGGATGTGCGGATACATTTCCGCCAGCGCGTCGATCAGGTGCTTCAGCACGATGTCGTTGGCGTAGGAGCGCGCGCCGCGGCTGGCCTGGATGATCACCGGGGCGTCGACCGCGTCGGCCGCCTCCAGGATCGCCAGACCCTGCTCCATGTTGTTGATGTTGAAGGCCGGCACGCCATAGCTGTGCTCGGCGGCGTGATCGAGAAGCTGTCTCAGGGTGATCCGGGCCATTATTCGCTCTCCATCAAATCATCAAACCGGCAAATCTTCACGCTGGTGTGGCCTGAAATCCCGAAACGGATCAAAGCGTCAGGGCCTGGACGCCGGGCAAGGTCTTGCCTTCCATCCATTCAAGAAAGGCGCCGCCGGCGGTGGACACAAAGGTGAAATCGTCCACGACCCCGGCGGCATTGAGCGCGGATACCGTATCACCACCGCCGGCCACCGCCACCAACTTGCCGGCCTTGGCCAGCTCCGCGGCGTGTCGTGCGGCCGCCACCGTGCCGGCGTCGAACGGCGGGATCTCGAACACCCCCAGGGGGCCATTCCACACCAGCGTCTTCGAGGCGTCCATCGCTTGAACCAGCCGCTCCACGCTCCTGGGACCGGCATCGAGGATGCGATCGGCGGCCCCCAGCTCACCTAACCCGCGAACGTGCGCCACGGCGCCCGGTTCCATCTTTTCGGCCACCACGACGTCGATCGGCAGCAAGAGCTCGCAACCCTGGCGCTGGGCGGTTTCGATGATGCTGCGGGCGGTGTCGGCCAGGTCTTTCTCGCAGAAGGAGGCGGCCACGTCGTGGCCCTGAGCGAACAGGAAAGTGTTGGCCATGCCGCCGCCGATGGCCAGGCGGTCGAGCTTGGTGACGAGGTGGCTGAGGAGGTCGAGCTTGGTCGAGACCTTGGAGCCGCCGACGATGCCCAGCACCGGCCGCTCGGGCTGGCCGAGGGCGCGATCCAAGGCTTCCAGTTCGCGCCGCATGGCCTCGCCGGCATAGGCGGGCAACAGACGCGCCAAGCCCTCGGTCGAGGCATGCGCACGGTGCGCGGCCGAGAAGGCGTCATTGACATACAGATCGCCTTCTGCCGCCAGGGCCTTGGCGAACTCGGGATCGTTTTTTTCCTCGCCGGCGTGATAGCGCACATTTTCCAGCAGCAGCACGTCGCCGGCCTTCATCTTGGCGATGGCGGCGACCGCGTCGGGGCCAACACAGTCGTCGGCGAAGGCCACCGGGACGCCCAGAAGTGCAGCCAGGGGCTCGGCCACCGGCCCCAGGCTCATCTCCGGCACGCGCTTGCCCTTGGGCCGGTCGAAGTGGGCCAGCAGGATCACCTTGGCCCCGCCCTCGCGCAGCTTGGCGATGGTCGGCAGGGCCGCGCGCAGGCGGGTGTCGTCGCTGATCGCCCCGTCCTGCATGGGGACGTTGAAGTCAACGCGGACCAGGGCGCGCTTGTCCTTCAGGTCAGCTTGGTCGAGGGTGCGGAACGCCATCGATTTCCCGTCCGGTTCGATAATGAATTCTAACGAGCGCCGCCGCTGGGGTCGCGGCCGCTTGCACGGGGCGGCCACATCTCGCCGCTCCCGCCCAAGAAACAGCCGCCCCGGCCAGTCATCTGACCGGGGCGGCTCCAGTTCAGATCAGCTTGGCCAACTCGAGGGCCACGTCGCTCATGCGCGTGGAGAAGCCCCATTCGTTGTCATACCAGGACAGCACCCGCACCAGCTTGCCGTCGACGATCTGGGTCTGTGGCAGGGCCACGGTGGATGAGGCGGCGACGTGGTTCATGTCGGTGGAGACCAGCGGGTCGTTGGTCACCGCAAGGACTCCCTTCAGCGGCCCCTCGGCGGCCTTGGAGAAGGCCTCATTGATAGCGTCCTTGGACACCTCGCGGGTGGGCACGATCTTGAGGTCGACTACCGAGACGTTCGGGGTCGGCACGCGGATCGATGAGCCGTCCAGCTTGCCGGCCAGGGATGGAAGCACCAGGCCCAGGGCCTTGGCGGCGCCGGTCGAGGTCGGGATCATCGACATCGCCGCGGCGCGGGCGCGGTAGAGGTCCGAATGCAGGGTGTCCAGGGTCGGCTGGTCGCCGGTGTAGGAGTGGATGGTGGTCATGTAGCCGCGCTCGATGCCGGCCAGGTCCATCAGCACCTTGGCCACCGGCGCCAGGCAGTTGGTGGTGCACGAGCCGTTGGAGACCACCAAGTCGTCTTTGGTCAGGGTCTCATGGTTGACGCCATAGACGATGGTCTTGTCGGCGCCGTCGCAGGGAGCCGAAACCAGCACGCGCTTGGCGCCGGCTTCAAGGTGGGCGGCGGCCTTGTCCTTCTTGGTGAAGAGGCCGGTGCATTCCAGGGCGATGTCGACGCCCAGGTCCTTGTGCGGCAGTTCGGCCGGATTTCGGATCGCTGTGACCTTGATCTTGCCGAGGCCGACGTCGATCGTGTCGCCATCCACGCTGACCACGCCGGGGAAGCGGCCGTGCACGCTGTCGTAGCGCAGCAGGTGGGCGTTGGTCTCGACCGGGCCCAGGTCGTTGATCGCCACAACCTCGATGTCGCGGCGGGCGTGTTCGACGATCGAACGCAGAACCAGCCGGCCGATGCGGCCAAATCCGTTGATGGCGACGCGAACAGTCATGTACCGGCTTCCTTGTGTCGTGCGATTTGGCGGGCGGGTTTGCGGTTGAAGCGCCCAAAGTCAAGGGCAGGGAGGCCAAGAATGACCACCCTCTCGCGTACGATTGCACGTGGACGGGTCCGATGTGGGACCTGTCCAGCTTGCACTACAGGTAAGATAGCGTTGTCAGTTCTCAGGCTGCACTGAAGAGCGCCAGCATTAGACTGAAAACGCGTCAGGCCCTCAGCTTGGCTAGGGCCAGGGCGGCCACGGCGTCGGCGGTGATGCCGAATTCCTTGTAGAGCCGCTCGAAGGGCGCACTGGCGCCGAAGCCGGTCATGCCGACGAAACCGCCCTCATCGCCAATGAAACGCTCCCAGCCGAGCTTGACGCCGGCCTCGACGGCGATGCGCACGGGTGATGCGCCGATCACCTCGGCGCGGTAGCTGGCGGGCTGGCTCTCGAACAGCTCCCAGCAGGGGGTCGAGACCACCCGCGCGCCAACGCCCTCGGCCTGGAGCAGCGCCCGGGCCGCCACGGCCACGCCGACTTCCGTGCCCGAGGCGAACAGCGTCACCTGCGGCTGGCCCGAGGCGGGCAGCAGTTCGTAGGCGCCGAGATCCGATAGGCTTTGCTCGCTGGCTTCGGTCCGGACGGCGAAAGTCTTCTGCCGCGACAGGGCCATGATCGAGGGCGTGGTGCGGTGCTTCAGCGCCGCATGCCAGCATTCGGCCGCCTCGACCGCGTCGGCGGGGCGGAACACCAACAGGTTGGGGATGGCGCGCAGGGCGGCCAGGTGCTCGACGGGCTGGTGAGTGGGCCCGTCTTCGCCCAGGCCGATGGAATCGTGGGTCATCACGTGGATCACCCGGATCCCCATCAGGGCGCCGAGGCGGATCGCCGGGCGCGAATAGTCGGAGAAGGTCATGAAAGTCCCTGAATAGGGGATCACGCCCCCATGCAGAGCCATGCCGTTCATCGCCGCCGCCATGCCGTGTTCGCGCACCCCATAGTGCACGTAGCGGCCGGCATAGTCGGGCGCGTCGAAGGGCTTCATGCCCTTGACCAGGGTGTTGTTGGAGCCGGTCAGGTCGGCCGAGCCGCCGACCATTTCCGGGATCGCCGGCGTCAGGGCCTCAAGCGCGGCGCCCGACCAGACGCGGGTGGCGTTGGCCGGCTTGTCGGCGACCATCTTGTTGATATGGGCCTCGAGCGCGACGAAGGCGTCGGGGCCAAGCTCGCCGCGGATGGCGTGGTTGAAGGCCGTTGCGTGTTCGGAAGCCGCCAGCTTGTCTTCCCAGCCCTTGCGCGTCTTGGCGCCTTTGCGGCCGGCGGCGCGCCACGGCTTCAGCACCTCGTCCGGGATCACGAACGGCGCAGCGGTCCAGTCCATGGCCGCGCGGGCGCCGGCGATTTCGGGATCGAACAGGTTATAGCCGTGGCCGTGGCGGTCGCCCTCCTTGGCTCCCGCGCCACGGGCGATCTTGGTCTTGCAGGCGATCAGGGTCGGGCGGTCCTGCTTGGACGCCCAGGCCATGGCGCGGCGGATCTGGCCATGGTCGTGCCCGTCGATGGCCTTGGTCGCCCAGCCGGCCGCCTTGAAACGGGCCACCTGGTCGCCGGTCTCGGCGATGGTCGCCTCGCCATCGATGGTGACGTTATTGTCGTCGAACAGCACGGTCAGCTTGCTCAGCTTGAAGCGCCCGGCCATGGAGATGGCCTCGTGGCTGACGCCCTCCATCAGGCACCCGTCGCCGGCGATCACCCAGGTGCGGTGGTCCACCAGGTCCCCGCCGAACCGGGCGGCCAGGTGGCGCTCGGCCATGGCCATGCCGACGGCGGTGGCGAGGCCCTGGCCCAGGGGACCGGTGGTAGTCTCGACACCGGGGGTGTGGCCGTATTCCGGGTGGCCGGGCGTCTTGGAGCCCCACTGCCGGAAATCCTCGATCTCCTTCATCGTCACGGCCTTGAAGCCGGTCAGGTGCAGCAGGCTGTAGAGCAGCATCGAGCCGTGGCCGGCCGACAGCACGAAGCGGTCGCGGTCGGCCCAGTCCGGGCGCGAGGCGTCGTATTTCAAGAATTTGGTCCACAGCACCGTGGCCACGTCCGCCATGCCCATCGGCATGCCCTGGTGGCCGGACTTGGCTTTGTGCACTGCGTCGATCGACAGGATGCGGATGGCGTCGGCCATGACTTTGGGGGAGGCGGACATGAGGCGGCGCCCTTGGACAGGAGTGACGAATGCGTGAGGCGCACGCCTTTGCACGGCGATACCCACAGGGTCAAGCAAGGCCGCGCTTTCTGCCGGGACCCGGCGCAGTCTATAGAAGGCGCGACGCGCAATCGGACACGGGAGCATACGGATGATGCGGGAGGCGAGCGAGAGCGGCGGCCTGGACGCGGCGATCCAGCGGCTGGACCGCGCCTTGACCCAGCTCGACCTGCGCGTCGGCGGCCTGGCCGCCCAGGCTGACGCGGGCAATGTGGGGCTGTTCGATTTCGACCGCTCCAATCTGGCGGCTGAACTCGACGCCTCGCGCAGCCGTGAGCGCGAGTTGGCCGAGGCGGGCGCTGAGGCCTCAGCGGCGATTGGCCGCGCCATAGCCGAACTGCGGCAGGCCCTGACTGACGAAGAAGGGGCCGACGAAGACGAGGACGACGACGCCCAACTTGTGAAGGAGGCCTGAAGCCATGTCCCAGGTGACGATCGAGGTTAACGGCCGGCCCTACACCGTCGGCTGTGAGGACGGCCAGGAGGGGCATCTGACTGAGCTCGCCCGCCTGTTCGACCGCCAGGTGCGGCAGGTCAGCCAGGAGGTCGGCCAGCTTGGCGAAACCCGCCTGTTCCTGATGGGCGCCCTCCTGCTGGCCGACGAGCTGGCCGATGTGCGCCAGCGCATGGCCCAGGCCCAGGCTGAGCTGGGGCGGCTGCAATCAGACGCGGCGCGCCTGGAGAGCCGGGCGGCCGTGGCGCTGGACGCCGCCGCCCGCAAGGTCGAATCCATCACGGCCAAGGTCTCGCGCGGATAACCCTAGATCGCGATGATTTTGGATCGATTCTAAAGAGTTCGAGCAGGATGCGAGCGGAAAACCGCTTCGCGCTTTTCCTCATCCCGCTCTAAGCCGCGGCCGGAACCTCACCTGTCGCGAGACAACCCTTCGCGCTCCAGGCGGCGCAGGTATTCCGCCCACAGGCGGTCGTGGTCGCGGCCCAAGCGGTAGAGTTCGTCCCAGCTGTAGAGGCCGGTGTCGTGGCCGTCGTTGAAGCGGAGGCGCACGGCGTAGCGGCCCACCGGCTGCAGATCGACCAGGGCCACGCCCCGCTTGCCGTTGACACAGCGGCCAGGCCCGGCGCCATGGCCGCGATCCGCGGCGCTGGGGGTCATGACCCGCAGATATTCCGCCGCCAGGTCGAAGATGGAGCCGTCATCGAAGCTCGCCGCCAGAACCCCGGCGTCGCGGCGCAGTTTCAGCTCGACCGGCCAAGGTCGGCTGGCGACGGTCGTCATTCGTCGCCACCAGTCATTCGTCGTCACCCAGGGCGCGGGCCTCTTCGGCCAGCATCACCGGCACGCCGTCGCGCACCGGATAAGCCAGGCGGGCCGAGCGGCTGATCAGCTCGCCGCGGTCGCGGTCATAGGTCAGGGGCCCTCGGGTCAGGGGGCAGACCAGCACCTCGAGAAGGCGCGGGTCGACCTCGTGGACCAGGGCGGGAGGCGCGTCGTCGGCGAACGGGGAGGGGCTTTGGGGCATCGGGGTCCTTATTGCAGCCAGCGCGGATCGTCGTCGCCGGATCGGTCGGCGGCATCGATCTCCATCAGGGTGACCAGGACGTCGCGGCGGTCGGGAAAGCTGACCGCCTCCAGCAGCGCCTGGCGCTCGGCCGGCTCGAACGGCAAGGCCATGGACAGGCTGTTGACCAGGGCTTCAGCCGGCGCCGACTTGGCTGTATCCCAGTCCACGTCCAGGGCGTGGCGTTCGAGATAGGCCTTCAGAGCGCCCAGAAAGCGGATCCGGTCGAAGCCGTCGTCGTCGGCCAGAGGCTTCAGGTCGGCCTCGAACGGAAGATAGTCCACCTGGGCTTGGCGATAGGGCAGACGGTTGGAAATCTCGCCCTTGACCCGGAAGCGGCATAGGCCGGTCAGGGTGATCAAATAGCGGCCGTCGGACGTTTCGGCGAAACTGGTGATGCGGCCGAGGCACCCCACCGCCGTCAGGCTGGGCCGGGCCGCATCGCCGCCGGCCGGCTGGATCATCCCGATCATCCGCTCGGCGGCCATGGCGTCGTCAACCATGTTCAGATAGCGCGGCTCGAAGATGTTCAGCGGCAGCTGGGCATGGGGCAGCAGCAGCACGCCCGAGAGCGGGAACACGCAAGTCAACTGGGGCAGGTCGCCCGCCTTGATGAAGGGTCCGGCGGCCACGGTCCGGCGCCCCTTAAGAGAACAGGATCGCGGACAGGCGGCGGCGTCCCCTCTTGGCGACGTCGGAGGTGTGTCCTGCGGCCTCGAAAATGGTCAGCAGCTGCTTGCGCGCCGCCTCCTCGTTCCAGGTGCGGTCCTTTTCGATGATGGTCAACAGGTGGTCGGCCGCCGCCTCCATGCGACCCTGGGCCGCCAAGGCCTTGGCCAGCTCGAAGCGCGCCTCGTGGTCTTCGGGATTGCCGAGCAGCCGCGTTTCGAACGGACCGGTCTCGGACTGCGCCTCGCCCGCCAGGGCCAGGGCGGCGCGCACGCTGTCGAGTTCGGCGTCCTTGGTCCCCGCCGGCGCCATGTCGATGATTTCTTGCGCGCGCTCGGCATCGCCGCCGGTCAGGTAGCAGCGGGCCAGGCCCGCCATGGCCTTGACGTTCTCCGGCTCCATCTGCAGCGCCTGGGCGTAGGCCTGGGCCGCGCCGCCGATGTCGCCCGCATCCAGCGACTCCCTGGCCAACGCGAGCAGCTGCTCCACATCCGACGGCTCGCCGGGACCGGTCAGGCGCTCGATGAAGGCCTTGAGCTGGCTGTCGGGCACGGCGCCCGTGAAGCCGTCCACCGGCCGCCCGTCGACAAAAGCGTAGACGGTGGGGATCGACTGCACCCTCAGTTGGCCGGCGAAGCTCGGGTTCTTGTCGACATCGATCTTGACCAGCTTGACCGCGCCCTTGGCGGCGTTGACCGCCTTCTCCAGCGCCGGGGTCAGTTGCTTGCAGGGGCCGCACCAGGTGGCCCAGAAGTCGACGATCACCGGCTGGACCTTGGAGGCCTCCAGCACGTCGGCCACGAAGGTGGCGTCCGCGCCATCCTTGATCAGGGCCGATTGGGACGGCGCGAAGGTCTTTTCTCCCAGCATGAACATACTCCGGCGGGCAGTGTGGTCTGAACGTGGGCTCTAAGATGGTCCGGTCGGCGGTCGGCTGCAACGCGAGATGCGGAAATTCGACCGCGAGCGCCTAGCCTCGCCGCTCAACCGGCGACCAACGCCGCCGGCTGGGCCGCGAAATCGACCACCACCGGTTCGACCCCGACGGCTTTCAGGAAGGCCAGGAAGCCGGCCCTGGAGACAGCCGTGGTGGCGGTGTTGACCAGCGGGTGGAAATTCAGCGGCTCGCGCTGCAACAGCGCCGCATCGACCACGAAGGTGACGCGATGCTCTATATCGTTGACCAGCGCGAAAGCGGTGACCGAACCGGGGGTGACGCCCAGCACCTCGACCATCAGATCGCGCGACCCGAAGGATAGGCGGGCGCCGCCGATGGTCTTGTGGAGGGTCTTCAGGTCGATGACCGTATCGTCCAGGGCGCTGATCAGCCACAGCCGGCCTTTGGCGTCCTTCAGGAACAGGTTCTTGGTATGGCCGCCGGGCAACCTGGCCTTCATCTCCGGCCCGTCCTCGACGGTGAACACGGCCTCGTGTTCAAGGCTCGAGTGGGCGATCCCATGGCGGCCCAGGAAGGCGAAAAGGTCGTTGGGGTCGGTGATCGGCATGGCCCGCTTCCTAGCCTCTCGCCGGGCTAGGGTGAAGCCCGCCCGGACTGGACGGATCCAGCCTGCTCCAGCTAGGAACGGAATCTGGAATGCAGGATCGCGACCCCTATGAAGCTTGAATGTTTCGCCACCACCCAGCGACCGCCCGACATCGTGCCCGGCCGGCCCCAGCGCGCCTGGATGGAGCGGTTCGACGAGCGGCACCCCTATCGCTGCCTGCCGCTGACCATGGCCAACACCACCGGCTGGGAGATCCTCTGTCCGATGGCCTTCACCGCCACCTGGAACGGCGGGCCGCACCAGGACGACATCACCCTGGTCCCGGACAACCCGCATCCGGACTTCCACGACTTCGTCAAGTCGCACTTCTCCTCCGGCGTGGTCACCTTCCACACCGGCTACCTGTTCCGCACGCCCGAGAACTGGTCGATGTGGTGCATGGGCCCGCCCAACCACATCAAGGACGGCATCCAGCCCCTGATGGGCCTGGTGGAGACCGACTGGCTGCCCTTCCCCTTCACCATGAACTGGCATTTCACGCGGCCCGGCGAGGTGCGGTTCGAGCGCGGCGAGCCGTTCTGCTTCATCACCCTGGCGCAGGACAAGCCCATCGAGACCTTCGACGTGGTCCAGCGCTCGCTGGAGTCCGAGCCGGAGCTTCGGGCCCAGTACGAGGCCTGGGGCAATCGCCGCACCGAGTTCAACAAGCGCCTGCAGAAGGGCGATCCGGAGACCATCAAGGAGGCCTGGCAGCGGTTCTATTTCCGCGGCGAGATGCCCGACGACACCGGCCCCAACCCCAAGGCCCACGTCAACAAGCGCCGCCTGAAAGCGCCCCGTTTCAGCCGCTAGGAACGGCCGAAAAATGGCGCGACCCCGCTTGCCAAGCGCACGCGCCTCTGCCATAAGCCCCGCTCCTCGTGAGGGGCCTTCGGGTTCCCCAGAGTGCGGGCGTAGCTCAGGGGTAGAGCACAACCTTGCCAAGGTTGGGGTCGGGCGTTCGAATCGCCTCGCCCGCTCCAGTTTTCCTCAGGAAACTGTAGCGTTTAGAACGGTCCTTCGGGGCCGTTTTTCGTTTCCCCGCGCCGCAATCGAGGTGCTCGGAAGCAACGGGGAAGCACTGGAAAGCTTGCTTTCGCGTGGAATCTCGCAGTTTGGCGCAGGCCCACATCATGCCGCTCCTATCGTGTCGAAGTGCCGGGAAGGGCGCATCCACGCCTACGCAATCGGCATGGCCGTCGGGTGGCATCCATGGCCAGCGCATGCGTAGCACAACGCCAAGCTTAGCGCGCACCAAGGCTGGCCTCGGAGCTAGCTGAATCGCGGATGAATGGGGCGCCCTTGGGTAGGTTCAATTGCAGGCTTATATCTACTATCGGCCTTAACGCCTGCGCCGCCATCCTTTCCAGATCGGAACGATCAAGCCACGGCGACGTTGAGGCGGCGAGCAGTTTTTCAAAGCCAGCCAATCAGCTTGGGCTGAGGCGGGCTGATCGAGGCGTCAGAGACGGGTCAATATGACCAGGACTGATCTAGATCAACGCTTGTCAGATTGTCAGGGGGCCTCCCTGTCGCCTCTGGTGCCCACGGCCGGCCACCAGAGGCGCAACTCTAGGCGGCAAAATTGTTGCACTATATTCAAAATTCGTTAAGACATTTTGCTCTGGTGATCGCGAGGCCTTGTCGAGCGTACGCGCAGTCATTCGCGGCCGGAGCGGCCCCACAGGGTCGCCAGCGCGGTGATTGCGTCCCGTTGGCACCGCCAGTGATGACAGAGGGGCAAACAGATGGGTCAATCATTCTCCGAAGGCGTTCGAAATGTCTTTTAGCGCCATCGAAAGACACCTGGATGACGCCGATAGCGTTCCAGCGGGTGGTGTCATGACCCTTGAGCGTCAGCCCGCCTTAAAGGATCGATCGCTGGTGAAAAACTCGATCGGCTATTTGCTGACGGAGTTCCATCGGACGTTCGTTTCGATCCAGCCTGCCATCATAACGCTGGTTTCAGCCCGATCCCTTCGAGATCCGCGTGTAATTGCACGAGTGGAGGAAATCCTCGATCAAATGCTGGCGCTCGCGCGAACATTGGCGCAGATTTTGCCTGCCGATGGCCACGTGGAGGCTGACGCTGTGGCAAATGGTTCGCTTCATTACACGAAGAAGCATCTCGTCGGCGAACTGGCGACGGTCGCCTATTCGATGTTGCCCGGCCTGGCGGTGGTGGGGGCGTGCCTGCTATATAGGCCGGCCTTCGTTGTCGATGCGTGGCCTCTATTCGTAATTATATTTGCGGGTCTTTCCGGGGGCACACTCGCCACCCTCGGGGCTAGGCACCAACCTCGCGGTTGATTGCCTAGAGATGCTGTCACCGCTGCACAAATCATTGGTCACGGTCTTCCTGATCATTGTATTTTCCACCTGCCTATATCCAACATGTCACCGCATCCAGTTCGTTACATTTTGGGGCGTATTGGCCTCGGGCGGCTTTTGGCTTCTGGCGTCGCTGGTACCAATTTGGAAGCCTCAGGCCATCAATAGCCCCGCCGTTTTCAATGGTATGGCGGCCGGAGCGGCTGTCTTCGCAGGCCTTTCTGCGATATCGCAGGATGAAATCTCCAAGTCGATCCATTGGGTGCTTGGATGAGCCCATGTGGGCAGTTATTGCCCAAGGACCTAATTTAGCTCGGCAATTTTTGCCTGGTAGCCTGTGCGTAACCAGGGCCAACGCTTCTGCCAATGCGTTGGATGCCATCTGCGAAATTCAGGGCCACAACACCTAATCGCCCCCTAATCCAACGTCCGCCGATACCGCGCCATCGCCAGGGCGGTGACGGTCAGGACGAAGATCGTCAGCGCCGTCAACTCGGGCCACAAATCTCCGAACCCCTGCCCCTTCAGGAGGGCGCCGCGGACCACGCGGAGGAAATGGGTGACCGGGATCACCTGGCCGATGGCTTGCGCCCAGGCCGGCATGCCGCGGAACGGGAACATGAAGCCGGACAGCAGGATCGACGGCAGCATGTAGAAGAAGCTCATCTGCATGGCCTGCAGCTGGGTGCGGGCCAGGGTCGAGATCAGGAATCCCAGGGCCAGGCTGCCGACGATGAACAGGAAGACGCCCACCGCCAGGGCCAGCCAACCGCCCTGCATGGGGACGGCGAACAAGAGCTTGGCCAGGATCAGGATGATGCTGGTCTGCACCAGCCCGACGATGACATAGGGCGCCAGCTTGCCGACCATCACCTCGAGGGGTTCGACCGGAGTGGCCAGCAGGAATTCCATGGTGCCCCGCTCGGTCTCGCGGGTCACGGCCAGGGCGGTCATCATCACCAGGGTCATGGACAGGATGATGCCCAAGAGGCCGGGCACGATGTTGTAGGCGGTGACGGCCTCCGGGTTATAGCGGTTGTGCACCACCACCTCGAACGGCGCGGCGCCGGAGGCTCGCGGGGCCGCCAGGCCCTTCAGGTCATGGCGCAGGGCCTCGACGGGCAGGGCGGCGAGGGCGGAGACTGCTCCGCCCGTGGCGGCAGGGTCGGTGGCGTCGGCCTCCACCAGGATCTGCGCGCCCTCGCCGCGCACCACCCGGCGGGTGAAGTCGCCGGGAATGGTGATGGCGAACTGCACCTGTCCGCGGCGGATCAGGGCGTCCAGTTCCTCGGGGTTGCGCGCCTGGCGGACCAGGTCGAAATAGGCGCTGTTCTTCACCCCGGCCAGGATGGCCCGGGCGAACACCGAATCCTCCCGCGCCAGCACCGCGGTCGGCAGGTGGCGCGGCTGGTCGTTGATGGCGTAGCCGAACAGGAGCAGCTGCATCACCGGGATCAGCAGCATCATGGCGTAGGTCAGCCGGTCGCGCCGCAGCTGGATGAACTCCTTGGCCAGCACCGCCAGCACTCGGGTGGGCGAGACGAGGCTCATCCGTAGTTGTCCTGCGCGCGGCCCATCAGGTGGATAAACACGTCCTCCAGGGTCGGGTTGACCTCGCTCCAGGTGAATGGCGCGCGGCGATAGGGGGCTATGGCGGCTTCCAGCGCCGCGCGGTCGGGGCTGCTGACGTGCAGGCTGGGGCCGAAGGGGGCCGCGGCTTCAACCCCCGGGCGGGCGGCCAGCTCCGGGCCCAGGCGGTCGACGCCTTCGCCCTCGCCCTTGAAGGTGACGATGCGGGCGCCCTCCACGACTTCCTCGGCCGTGCCGCGGGCGATCAGCTTGCCGTAGGAGATGTAGGCGATCTCGTGGCAGCGCTCGGCCTCGTCCATGTAGTGGGTCGAGACCAGGACGGTCAGGCCGCGCGCCGAAAGGCTGTGGATCTCGTCCCAGAAGGTGCGCCTCGCGCGAGGATCGACCCCGGCGGTGGGCTCGTCCAGCAGAAGCAGGCGCGGCTCGTGCAGGGTGGCCGAAGCCAGGGCCAGGCGCTGTTTCCAGCCGCCCGACAGGGCGCCGGCCAATTGCCCGCGGCGTTGATAGAGGCCGAGCTGGTTCAGGGCCTCGGCCACCCGCTCGCGCCGGCGGTCGAGCTCGTAGACCCGGGCGATGAAGGCCAGGTTCTCCTCGATGGTCAGGTCCTCGTAGAGCGAGAACCTCTGGGTCATGTAGCCGGTACGGCGCTTGATCTGGTCGGAGCCCGAGCGAATGTCGAAGCCCAGGCAGGCTCCTGAACCGGCGTCGGGAGTCAGAAGCCCACACAGCATACGCAAGGTGGTGGTCTTGCCCGAACCGTTGGGACCCAGAAAGCCGCAGATGCGGCCCTCTTCCAGTTGGATGGAGAAGTCGTCGACCACGGTCTTGTCGCCGAAGCGCTTGACCAGGCCGTGGACGTCGATAGCGAAGGTCACCGACCCGCCTCAAGGGGCGTGACGTCCACCGGCAGGCCGGGCGTCAGGCGCTCGGGATGGGCCGGCCGCGCTTCGATCAGGAACACCAGCCGGTCGCGGGCCTCGAGGCTGTAGATCACCGGCGGGGTGAACTCGGGCCGGGGGCTGACATAGCTGACCGTGGCGCTAAGACCCGCCGCACAGCCGTCGCAGGCGAAATGCACGCTTCGCCCCAGGCCATAGCGGGCCACCTGCCGCTCAGGAACGAAGAAGCGGATGGTGATGCGATCATCTGGCAGCAGCGAGACCACCGGCTGGTTGGCGGCCACCCATTCTCCCTTCTGGGCGAAGGTGTCCTCCACCCGCGCCCGGGCCGGGGCGGCGGGCGCCAGGTCGGACAGCCGCGCGCCGGCGTTGGCGACGGCGGCCTCGGCCGCATGCACCTGGGCGTTGGCGGCGCGGACCTGGTCCTCGCGGGCGCCCAGCGATGCGGTGGCCCGCCGCTTCCGGGCCGCGGTCAGGTTGGCGGCGGCCTGGTCGCGCGCGGACTTGGCGTCGTCCTGTTCGACCAGGGAGACAGCGCCTGTGCCGGCCAGGGACGAGATGCGCTTATTGTTGGCTTCCGCGTCACGCAGGGCCGAGGCCGCCGCGTCGATTTGAGCGTCGAGGACCGCCAGTTCGACCGGCCGTTGGCCGCGCCGCGCGTCGGCCGCCTGGGCCCTCGCCGCCGCCAACTGTTCCAGGGCCTGCTGCTGCTGCGCGCTCAGCTGGCGCGGATCGATCTGGAACAGGCGCGCGCCCGCGTCAACCACATCGCCGCGCCGCACCGAGATCTGGGTCAGGGATCCCGCCACGGGCGCGCCGAGATAGAGCGCCTCGCCCTCCACATAACCGGACAAGGTCTTGGGCGCCGCCAGCTTGGGCGCCAGCAGCAGGGCGCCGGTCAGAACCACGGCGCCGGCGGCCAAGGCGATGACGATCAGTCGCTGTGGGTTCATCGGCGCGTCTCCCGCGTGAGCATACATTGAGGAACAACGCCGCCCCGCATGGATTGTGTGAGTTTGGCGAGCGGAACCCTGTCGTGCGTGACACTGCGGTCCATCCAGAGCGAGCCTCGTGGAAACGACCCAGCGCCATCACTGGCGGCGGGCTGATCGTGATGGCGGCGGGCCTGCTGGCCGCCGCTTCGATCACCAATTGGAACCCCATGCGCGGCCTGGTCGGACGGCAGGCTTCGCGCATGGCGGGCCGGACCATCCAGATCCACGGCGACCTTCGTGTACATCTGCTGTCGCGGATGCCGAGCGCGACTGCGGACGACCTTGAGGTCGGCAGCACCAAGGGCATGGCCGGCGATCTCGCCCACATCGGCCGCATCGGCGTGCAAGTGCGGCTCCTGCCGTTGCTGGCCGGCCATCTCGAACTGCCGCTGATCGATCTGGAGCGGCCCGACTTCAACGCCGTGCGCGACGCCTCAGGCCAAGCCAACTGGCGCTCCCCGGGGACGCGCGCGCCCGTGAAGCTGCCGCCGATCCAGCATTTTGTGATCAACAACGGCCATCTGCATCTTATTGACCAACAGCGTCGGATGGTCATCGACGCCAGCATCCAATCCAGCGAGACCCTCGGCCAGGGCGGTCTGGGCTCGTTCGTGCTGTCGGGCCTTGGCTCGCTGAACCGCACGCCGTTCTCCCTCAGGCTGAGCGGCGACCCGCTGATCCGCGTGCAGAGCAGCAAGCCCTATCCGTTCGACGCCGACCTGCGCGCGGGCGGGACCCACGTTGTGGCCCGAGGCGTGCTGCCGCATCCGTTCGACCTTGGCCAGGCGCGCACCAGCCTCGCCGTCACCGGGCCCGACATGGCCGACCTATACCTTTTGACCGGCGTCGCCTTCCCCAACACCCCACCCTACAGCCTGAGCGGCGAGCTGGTCCGCAATGGCCTGCGCTATGACTTCAGCCCGATCCGCGGCCGGGTGGGCCACAGTGACCTGCAGGGTCGGGTGCAGGTGGACCACAGCAGCGGCCGGCCCTTCGTGCGCGCGGACCTGAGGTCCCGGTCGCTGACCCTCAGCGACCTCGGCGCCGCGATCGGCGCCCCGCCGGCGAATGGGCCGAAGACGGCCCTGCAGCGAGTCGAGGTCGCGCGCTTGGCCGCCCAGCAGAGGCTGTTGCCCGACACGATCTTGGACGTCATCCGCATTCGGTCGACGGACGCGGTGGTGGACTACCAGGCGGACTCGGTGATCGCTTCGCGTAACCTTCCGTTCCGCCAGGTGAAGATGAAGGTTTCCCTGGACCACGGCGTGCTGACCGCTGATCCCCTGGCTTTCCGCTTTCGCAGCGGCGAGCTGACAGGCAGGTTTCGGCTCGACGCACGCACGGATGCGCCGAAGAATGATTTGGACTTGAAGGTCAGCCAGGTTCGCCTCGGCGATTTCTTCAGCAAGACCGGCCCGCCGCCGGTGGATGGGATCGTCCAGGCTCGGGCCAAGTTGGCCGGCCGCGGCTCCTCGGTGCATCAAGTGGCCGCTACCGCCAACGGGACGGTCGCCTTGATCGTGCCGCATGGCCAGGTGCGCCGGACCCTGGGCGAGCTGCTGGGCATCAACGTGACCAGGGCTCTCGGTTTGATGCTGGCCAACGACCGGAGCGAGATGGGCGTCCGCTGCGCGGTGTTCGCCTTCAAGGCCCAGGACGGCGTCCTGACCGCCGATCAGATGATCTTCGACACCGACACCGTGCTGACCACCGGCAAAGGGACCGTGAACCTGAAGGACGAGTCGCTCGACCTGACCCTGTCCGGCAGGCCAAAGCACTTCCGTCTGGTGCGTCTCCAGGCGCCGATCACCATCGGTGGCCATCTGAAGAGCCCGAAACTGGGCGTCAAGCCGGGGGCCGCGCCGCTGCAGGCCGGCGCCGCCGTCGCCCTTGGGGCCCTGCTGTCGCCGCTGGCCGCGGTGCTGCCCTTCGTCGATCCCGGCCTTGCCCGCAACACAGACTGCGCAGGCGCCGAGGGCGCGGCCAAAACCGCTGTGGCCAACCCGCCGCATATGCCGCCGTCATCGGCCGCATCGCCTGGGAAATAGACTCCTGCGCCTTTTTTGCGAAGACCGGCGGGGGCGCGGATGCCCGCCGAGGGCGAACTGATGAAATCTGTCCACTGCAATTAACCCAAATCACAGTGTTTCAGGCGAGGGTCGCCTCATGGCGCGGAGCGACCAATGACTGTGGAGGGTGAGGCGGCGCGGCGTCGGGATCGGCCTATGCTTGGGAAGGCTTGGCGCACGGCCCTGACGGCGGCCGGCTTCGCCATCCTGATGACAGGCGTCTGCTGGGCTTCGATCGTGGTTCCCCGCTTTCTGGGCCGGAATGAAGGAATCTGGCCGCCCAACGCCATCACCTTGACGCTCATTATGCTTTCGCCGTCGCGCCGCTGGCCGACCTGGCTGGCGGCCGGGGGGCTGGGCAACGTGCTGGCCGGCATGCTGACCGGCGAAACGTTGGGCATGTCCAGCCTGCTGGCGGCGTGCAACCTACTCGAAGTCATAGTGTCGGCTGTTGCGGTCCGCCGCCTTGTGGGCGAGCGCCTCGACCTGTCGCGTAGCGACCACCTGACCCGCTTCACCCTGGTCGCCGGGCTGTTCGCGCCTCTGATCTCAGCCACCGTCGCCGCGTGGGTGCTCGGCGGACTGCGCGGAGCCAATCCTTGGTTCACCTTCGGATCGTGGGTCGCGGCGAACGGTCTTGGCGCCGTCATTCTCGTGCCGCTAGTTATGACGCTGCGCGATCAGCGCCGCCATCTGGACGCGACGCCGCTGACGCCGCGCGCCTGGCTGGCGTTGGCCGCACTGGTTGCGACGACCGTCACCGTGTTCAGCGTTCGCCAGCCGTTGGCTTTCCTTATTCCGCCGGCGCTGCTGATGGTGGTGTTTCAGCTCGAGGTACTCGGCGCCGCCTGGGGCGTGCTGATCGTCCTTATCATCGCCGTCGTGTTCACGGCGATGGGTCTGGGCCCCACGTACGGCCTTCACCGCAGCACCGCCGACACCATAGTCGCCGTGCAACTATTTCTGGCGGCCATCACCCTGACGAGCCTGCCGACGGCCGCGGCCCTGGCCCAGCGCCGCCGGCTGCAGGCCGCCGCCGCCGCTGGCGCGGCCCAGACCGCCGAGCTCTATCGTCGCGCCAAGCTGGCTGAGGAGGTTGCGGGCGTCGGCTATTGGCGGATGGACTTGGCCACCAGCAAGATTTCCTTGTCCGAAACCTTGGCGGCCACATTCGGCATTGACGCCGCTGAACCACGGAACCCGGCAGCCGTCCTGTCGCGCCTTGATCCAGAAGATCGCCCAGGTATCGAAAGCCTGCTGCAGAAAGCTCGCGCCGGCGCCGAGGCGATCAGCCACCAGTTCCGCGTGATCCGCTCCAGCGGCCAGAGTAGTCAGCTTCTCGGCAGGATTTCGGCCGAACGCGATGCCCAGGGCCGGGTTTCGGCCATCTTCGGCGCCACCATCGACATCACAGAGCTGAAGCGGGCCGAGGCCGAGGTCGCCGCCAGCGAGGCGCGCTATCGCCTGGTCACTGAAGCCTCGCGGGACATCGTGCTGAAGTTCGACGCCAGCGGGGAGATCCTGTTCGCCTCTCAGGCCAGTCGCCTGTTTGGCTTCGAGCCCGAGGACCTAGTGGGTCGCAACACCTTCGAATTGATCCATCCCGACGATTTGCAGGCGACCATGGATGGGTTGGCGGACCTGCTGGCCGATGCGCAGCCGTCGCGAACGCAGAATATCAGCGAGTTTCGGGCGCAGCTCGCCGGCGGCGGCTATGTTTGGGTCGAAGGCAACCCCTCGGTGATCCGCAACGAGGCGGGCGAGCCAGTCGCTTTCACCAACGCGCTGCGCGACATCACCAAGCGCAAGGCCATGGAGGCCGATCTACGCGCAGCGCGTGCCGCGGCCGAAGCCGCCACGGCGGTCAAGAGCGATTTCCTGGCCAATATGAGCCACGAGCTGCGCACGCCGCTCACCAGTGTGATCGGTTTCACCCGCCTGGCCCTGGGGCAGCCTGACCTGAGCGAGGTCAGCCGAGGCTTCATCAACAAGGCCGCCAGCGCGGGCGAGGCCTTGCTGGCGACGGTCAACGATATCCTCGACTTCTCCAAGTTGGAGTCGGGCCAACTACAGATCCGGCGCGAGGCGGCCGATCCGGCGGCGGTCTGCTGCGAGACCCTGGCCCTGTTCAGCGAGACAGCCGCGACCAGGAAACTCGCCCTGCGTTTTGCGCCCTCCGGCCTGCCGGAGCGGCTGTCGATCGATCCCAGCCGGCTGCGCCAGCTGTTGTTGAACCTGATCGGCAACGCGGTGAAATTCAGCGAGAAGGGCGAGATCGAGGTCGCGGCGCGTTGGGACGCGGACAATCAGCGCCTTGTGGTCTCGGTCCACGACCAGGGCCCTGGCATAGCCCCCGAGCAGCAGGCGCTGCTGTTCCGCCGCTTCTCGCAGGTTGACGGCACCAGCACGCGCCGCCATGGCGGTACGGGCCTGGGCCTGGCCATCTGCCGCGGGCTGGTGGAGGCCATGGGCGGGACCATCGGCGTCGAGAGCGAGCCCGGGCGCGGCGCTCGCTTTCATTTCGAGGTTCCGGCGGATCTGGCGGATGCGCCGGAGTCGGAGGCCGAGGCCCATGACCTGTTGTTCCCGGCAAGGTTGCGAATCCTGGTCGCAGACGATCATCCGGCCAATCGCGAACTGGTCCGGGCTGTGCTGACGCCGTTCGGCGCGGAGGTGCGGGAGGCGATCAATGGCGCGGAGGCGGCCGAGGTGGCGGCCGACGCGCTCTTTGATCTGATCCTGATGGACCTAAGAATGCCGGTGCTCGACGGACTTGAGGCGATGAAGGCGATTCGCCGGGGCGGGGGCCCCAACAGCCATACGCCGATCCTCGCCTTTTCCGCCGGCGCCGACACGGCCGGCGCCGAGGCGCGGCTCAACGCCGGCTTTGACGGCGACCTGTCCAAGCCGGTCCTGCCAGCCGACCTGATAGCGGCCGTCTGCCATTTCGCCTCTGGCGAGAATCCTGCCGAATCGCCCGCCGTAATGCGTCAAGGTTGATCCCGAACCGGCGACGGTTCACGTTAACCTTTCCGTTTAACGCCGCCCTAGCCGTGCGGCGCGAGGGTGCCCTGTACTCGACCAAGGGCTTTCGGCATGCGACCAGCGATGCTTTCTGCTGCTTTAGCGGCTATCGCCACGGCTGTGCTGGCTTCCGCGGCGCGCGCCGCCGACTCGGGCGCGGACATGCCGGCGGGGCCCCTGGTCGCGCCTCCAAAGGGCTATGTCGCGATGTGCCGGGACCAGCCCCAACTCTGCCTCGAAGCGACGCGATCAAGCGAGGCCGCGCGGTCTGAGACGGGGAAGATCGCCTCCACCGACCAGTTCCAGCTGTTGCGCAAGGTCAATCAGCAGGTGAATGGCCGCGTCCGTCAGATGCGCGATGTCAAGGCCTTCGGGGTCCAGGGCCTGTGGACCCGCGCCGGCGAAGCCGAGTTCGGCGCCGTCGGGGACTGCAAGGCTATCGCGGTGGAAAAGCGCGTCGAGCTGGAAGCGGCCGGGATCGCGCCCGGCGCCCTCTATTACGCCATAGCCTACCGCTCAGACATAGGCCTGCACGCGGTGCTGGTGGCCCATACCAGCCGCGGCGATCTGGTGCTGGACAGCCGGACGCCGCATCTGACGCCGTGGCGCGAGGCGCCCTATACCTGGGTTCGCCGCCAGTCGCAGGGTCAGGCCTTCGCCTGGGCCATGGTCGTGACGATTCCGAAGCCGGTGGTCCTTGCCAGCGTCGACGCGCCGCCTGGCGGCTCAAAAAGTTCAGAGCGGGATTGACGCGGAAAGCCGGCATCGCCTTTTCGCATCCCGCTCTTGCGGCGCCGCCCTGCGCGATCGGTGACCATCTGCCCGGCCATGTCCCACACCTGCGCCGCAGTGGGCCAATCCCCTCGACGTCAAGCTTCTGTTCACGTTAGATGCTATACGAGCGCGACGATGTGCCTCTGTAGGAGCTTCTTCGAATGCAACTGAGAGCTTGGCTTGTAGGTCTGTTGAGTTTGGCCTGCATGGCCTTCGGCATGGCCGCCATCGCTGATCCGGCGCCCGCGACCTCGGTCCCCGCCGCCGTGGCGGCCAGCGACTACCGCCTGGGCGTGGCCGACAAAGTGAGGATCCTGGTCTACAACGAGCCGAACCTGTCCGGCGAGTTCAGCGTCAACGCCAATGGGTCGATATCCTTTCCCCTGATCGGGGAAATCCGGGCCACCGGCCGCACCTCGAACGAAATCGGCGCCGAGATCGTCAAGCGCCTGTCCGACGGCTACCTGCGCGATCCGCAGGTCAGCATCGACGTCCTGACCTTCCGGCCCTTCTACATCCTGGGCGAGGTCAACAAGCCTGGCGAATATCCCTATGAGACCGGCCTGACGGTAGGCAAGGCGGTGGCGACCGCCAACGGCTACACCTACCGCGCCGACAAGAAGCGGGTCTATTTGAAGCGCATCGGCGAGGACAAGGAAACGGTCTATCCGATGTCGGCGGACACCCTCGTGGAGCCGGGTGACACCATACGTATAGGCGAGCGGTTCTTCTAAGCCCAGCAGGGCCTCAGGCTGCGCCTTGGCGCAGCCTGAGGCGCCGCGATCTCGCCTCGGGCTTGCCTTTCCCGGCGCAATATTGACGCAGACACCCCTAAATTCTCCCGTTGATACATTCTCTTCGCCGGAGGAACGCGCTATCGGGGTTCGCGCCACAGGAGAAATCGAGATGAAGGCTGGTCTGGTCTCACTTGCGGCCTCGCTCCTCTTCGGAGCCCTGCCGGCGTCCGCGTCGGCGGCTCCGGCGCTGACGGTCGCTGAGCTGGCGCAGGCGACCAGCCTGAGCGGCGGCTTGCTCGGCACGATCGGAGCCATGCCGCAAGGCGCGGCCGAAGCGGACTATGAAGGCCAGCTGGCGGTCACCATCGAGCAGGCCGGCGCTGCGCCGGCCGTGGTCGCCGACGCCATTCAGCGGACCCTGGTGCGTCCGGATCTGCCCCAGTCCTCGCTCACGGCTTTGAGGGTGTTGTTGAACCGGGCCCGCCGCGGCCGCATCAGCACTACGGCCGCTATCACCGGAGACCGGGTCACGGTCGAGGGCGCGATTTTCGCGCCCAGCGGCGCTGGCGGTTCCGACTACAGTCACTAATCAAGACCCGGCGGCGTCATCGTGGGGGATCACGAACGGCGGCGTCGCAAGAAGGAGCAAGATGATGACCTATCGGATTTCGGCCGCCGCCCTGGCGACGGTGTTGGCGGCGGCAGGCCTGGCCGGATCGGCCCATGCGCAGCAGGTCGCCCCCTTGCCGACCCTGGCCCAGGCCGTCCCGCTTCCGGCCTTGGACATCGACATCGACAACGCCTACGGACGCGGTCGCAACGTCAGCGTGCTGGAGCGCGAACGGCCGGAATACGACGCCCTCGGCGAACACGTCGGCTCCTTCACCGTCTATCCGCGGCTGGAGACGGCCCTGGGTTTCACCGACAACGTCACGGCGCTGAACGCTCATGGTGTCTCCGACGGACTGGCGATCGTAAAGCCCTCCATCGACCTAGTGAGCAACTGGTCGCGCCACGCCCTCGACTTCGCCGCGGGCGGCGAATTTCACGACTATTTCTCCAAGTCCAGCCAGAACGAAGAGGGCTGGTTCACGCGTGTCAATGGCCACCTCGACGTCTACGGCGACTCGTACATCCTGGTTGGGGCCGACGCGGAGCGGACCTTTGACGAGCGCATCAACGCCGGCGCCGCCTCGAACGCCGCCAAGCCCGTTCCGCTGCAGACCGAGGGCGCCTATGCCCGCGGCATCTGGCAACTGAACCGGTTCCGGACGACTTTTGGCGTGGAGGACCGCGACTACAGCTATGGCGATGTGCCGGCCCAGAACATCGACACCGGCGCCATCACCGGGACCCTGGTCAACTCCGACCGCAACCGCAACGAATGGCGGCTGATCGGCCGCGAAGAATTCGCCGTCAGCCCCGACACGGCCGTGTTCGGGCAGTTCAGCTATTCCGACAGCAGCTACAGCCACCCGCTGATCGTCGTGCCGGTGAGCGCCAGCGCCAATGAGACGGTCAACCGTAACTCGACCGAATTCCGCGGCCTGGTGGGCGCCAATTTCGACTTCGCGGCCCTGATGCGCGGCGAATTCGGCGTCGGTTATGTGGACCGCACCTACACGCCGGTGGGCGGCAATCGCTATCCCGACATCAGCGGCGCCATGTTCGAGGGAAAACTTGAGTATTTCCCCACGGAATTGGACACGGTGACCCTGGTCGCCTCACGCCTGGTTGAGGATGCGATCTACTCCATCACCTCCGGCGGCTATTTCGCGAACAGCGTGAACCTTCGCGTTGATCATGAGTTACTGAGAAACCTGCTGATCAACGCAGCCGTAGGCTATGATCGGGACGACTATGAAGGCGCCGATCGCCACGACCATGTGTTTTCGCTTCAAGGCGGCGCCAACTATTTCGTAAACCGGTCGATCGGGCTCGGCGTGACGGTCAATTATGCAGATCGTGGCGCGGAGGGCTCCGTTTTCACCAGCGCGGTCAATCCGCAGGCCAAACCGCAGTTCAACGTCACCACCGTCATGTTCTCTTTAGTATTGCAGCGCTAGATTAGCCTTGCCTTCGAACGGCCATCCCGCCGCGACCCAGGATCCACTGCACGTGAACAAGACCATGCTTACCAGCGCCTCGAAAGCTGACGCCTCGGCCCCGACCGTCCACGCGGCGGGTACGAGCCCCTGGTCGCGCGTGGCCCAGCCGATCAGTATCGTCGATCTGATCAACATCTTCCGCCGCCGGTGGAAACTGTTCGCGGCGGTGGCGGCGTTCACCACTGTCCTGGTCGTGGTGGTCGCCTTCCTGCTCCCGCCGATTTTTCTGGCGGTGTCCAACATCAAGCTAGACCCCAATCAGCACACCGCCCTGGATCTCGACCGCCTGGCCAATGGCGCGCCGCCGGACCAGGCGATCGTCGATAGCGAAGTCACGGTGATGCAGTCGCGCGACGTCGCCGAATCGGTAGTCCAGCGGCTGAACCTGACCGCCGACGAGGACTACCAGCCGAAATCCGGCCCGGCCGCTCGCGATCCGCATTCGCCCGCCTATCTCGAGGCGACGATCGAGAACCTGCTCAAGAAGCTGGACGTCAAGCGCAACGGCGAAACCTACATCATCAATATCGGCTTCCATTCCAAGGATGCGGCCAAGGCTGCGCGGATCGCCAACGCCTTCGCCGACGAATACGTCCTAACCAGCGTCAAGCTGCGGGTGCAGACCGCCCAGGCCCAGTCGGTCTGGCTGAGCGAGCGGCTGACCAGGCTGGGCCAGGAGGTCCAGGCCGCCGACGCCGCCGTGGCCGGCTACAAGACCGCCAACGGCATCATGACCGCCGCGGTCGGCGGCACCGTCACCGACCAGCAGATCGGCACCATCACCTCGCAGGTGGCGCAAGCCGAATCCGAGGCCGCCGCGGCCCGTTCCAACTATGAGGCGGCCCAGGCCCAGATCGCCCGGGGCGGCATCGACTCCGTCTCAGCCGTGCTCAATTCGCCCACCGTGGTGCAACTGCGCCAGAAGCGGACCGAACTGCTCAGCGAACAGGGCGACATCAACACGCGCTATGGCCCCCGCCATCCGGAATCGATCAAGATCCAGCAGCAGGTCGATGGCGTCGACCGTCAGATCCGCGAGGAAGCCCAACGCATTGTCAGCGGCCTGGCCAGCGATTCCCGCGCCTCGGAAGCCCGCGCCGCCGCTCTGCGCGGACAGCTGGGCGGCCTGAAGGGGCAACTCTCCAGCAACAACCGCGCCTCGGTCCAGGCGGACAACCTGCAGCGCGTGGCCGACGCCAAGCGCGCCGAATACACGACCCTGGCGGCCACCGCCCAGCAGGCCAGCCAGCAGGAACACGCCAACGAAACCCAGGCCCAGATCATCTCGCGGGCCGTCGAACCGGTGAAGGCGGACTTCCCCAACAAGCCGATATTCGCCGCGCTCGGGCTCATCCTGGGGATGGTGATCGGACTGGGCGTGGTGTTCGCGGTTGAGGCCGTCGACTCCGGCGTGCGCACCGTCGATGACGTGGAAGGCGAGCTCGGCGCCGCCTTTATCGCCTCGGCGCCGCTGCTGACGCCCAAGCTGCTCGGTTCGGGCCGCAAGTCCATGCAGCCCTGGGATTTCGTGGTGGCCAAGCCGATGTCCGGCTATGCCGAGGCCATGCGCACGGCGCGGACCGCCCTGACCCTGGCCGACCTCGACCGCAAGGTGAAGGTCGTGGCCGTCACCTCGGCCCTGCCCAACGAGGGCAAGACCGTGACCGCGGTCTCCCTGGCCCGGGTCATGGCCATGAGCGGCGACAAGGTTATCATCGTCGACTGTGACCTGCGCCAGAACGCCCTGCGCACCCTGCCGGTGGAAAAGCCGACCGCCGGGCTGGTGGAGGTGCTGACCGGCCACGCGCCGCTGGAAAGCGTGATCGTGGCGGACTCGGTGGCTGGCCTCGACATCCTGCCCTTGACCCAGGTGGCGTACACCCCGCGTGACCTTTTCGGTTCGGATTCGATGACCTCGCTGTTGCGCATCCTGCGCGAACGCTACGACCAGGTGATCCTGGATGGGCCGCCCCTGCTGGCGGTGGCCGACGCCCGGACCCTGGCCACCCAGGCGGACAGCGTGCTGATGGTGGCCCGCTGGACCAAGACGCCGCGTCAGGCCATCCGAGCCGCCCTGAGCCGGTTGGAGCAGGACGGCGCCAATGTGGCGGGGGTGATCCTGTCCATGGTCGACACCAGGGCCCGCGGCGCGCTCAGCGCCGACGACCCGGCCTACTATTACGGCGCCTATCGAGCCTATTATCAGGAATAGACGTTCCGGAATTCGGATGACCTTGCGTCCCGCGCCAGACAGCGCGGGACGTTTTGTTTGTGCGCCTTTCTGCTCCGACTTGCTCCTGGCCTTTTGGGACGATTGGGTCGAGCGACGGCAAGGGCTGCGACTCAGCGGATTGCGGCGCAACTTCGTTAAGCAAACAAACACCATTTCCCTCAAAGGTTCTCTAACGCTGCCCAGCGATACTCGCGCTAGTATTGGAGAGGTGCAGAATGGCCACTTCGGCACGGCGCAAGAGCGTCGCAAAAAATCCCGTCCAGGCCGCTAAGGCCGCGGTCCGGCTAGCCCGGGGCGACGAGACGGCCGGCGCGAGGCCGGTCCAGGACCAGCACCTCATGCTTGAGGCCGCTTTTTCGGCGCCAGTGGATCGGCCCTATCCGCCTGCCGTGAAAGCCGCCCTGTTCATCGGCGCGCCGACAGCCCTTTGGGCCGGTATCATCTTCGCCGGCGTCCAGATCATGCGGATCGTGGCGAAGTAGGACGGGCCTATCCGTCGCCCGGCGAGATGGGCGGATGGCAAAATCCTTCACATCGGTCGGCCAGGCTGCCAGATTGAAGTCCTGCTGCAGCTTGGTCGCGTCTTGTTTCCAAGGCGGCCCCCTTGAAGGTCCGCGATGATGAACAACCCCTCCTCGGTGCTCGAACGCATCGCGTGCGTCGTTTGCGGCGACGACGACGCCCGCCCGTGGGGGCGGGAGAACGGCTTCCAGGCGGTCAAGTGCCGCGGGTGCGGCGTGGTCTATGTTAATCCGCGGCCGCGCCTGGGCTCGATCTCGGAAGCGGCGCGCACGGGCCTGCACGCCACCGACGAGGGCGAACTCAACGTCCAGGCCAGGCGTTCGGAGGCCAAGGTCGGCCACTACGGCGCTATTGTCGCCGAAGCCTTCAAGGACGAACTCTCTCAGCCGCTGAGCTGGCTGGACGTCGGCGCCGGCTATGGTGAACTCGTAGAGGCTGTGGGCGGCCTCGCCGCGCCGGGAAGCCGGATCCTGGGTGTGGAGCCCATGGCGGCCAAGGTCGCGGTCGCCGCCGCGCGAGGCGCGCCGGTGTCCCAGACGCCGCTGTCCGAGGTTCATGAGCGCTTCGACGTGGTCTCTTTGATCAACGTCTTCTCGCATATCCCCGATTTTCGTGACTTCGGCGCCCAGTTGCGCGAGCGGCTGAACCCCGGCGGCTATCTGTTTCTGGAGACGGGCAACGGCGGCGACCTGGAGCGGCGCGCCGACTATCCGGACCGGCTCTATCTACCCGACCACCTGGTGTTCATCGGGGTGGAACAGATGCGCCGGCTGTTGGACGACATGGGCTTCGACCTTGTGTCGAGCCGGGCCCTGACGCCCTCGCCGGTGGCTCGGCTGAAGAACGTGGCCAAGACGGTGGTCGACGGCCGTTGGCAGCTGCTGGCCGCCCTCAATTCGCCATTTCGCACGGTGTTCTATAAGGCCAGGCTCAGAGATTAAGGCCGTCGCCGACGAGGATCCGCGTGAAAGAAGTGAGACGAGGCCGCTGGGCGGCGATCCTCGTGGCCCTGGCCTGCACCTGGACGGCGAACGCATGCGCTGGTCCGGACGGCTCTGGCCGTGATGACGACAGGCTGCGCTGGGCGCCCCCGGCGCTGGACCATCCGGTCACCCTCGAATTGCGGGCCGGCAAGACCTACAACAAGCTGGACAACCGACAGGACTACATCATCAAGCTGCCACGGACCAAGAAGGTCGGCTCGACCATCCTGGAAGGCGGCCATAACATCGTGATCATCGGCGGCTACATCACCCTGCCGGTGTTGGCCGACACATCCAACGCCGCCATGTCGCGCGGGATCTACATTAAGAACAATGTTGGGACCGTCCACATCGAGGGTGTCCTGATCGACGGTTCCGGCGGCGGCATGTCGGACGGCATTGATATCGACGCGCCGCAGTCGACGGTCCAGATCGAAAACGTGCGGGTCGAGGGCATCTACGGCTATTTCGACCAGTTCCATGCCGACGTGGTCCAGCCCTTCGGCGGGGTCAAGGACCTGAGGATCGACAAGCTGACCGGCTATACCGGCTATCAGGGCCTGACGATCGACACCGATCTCGGACCGATCGGCTCAGCGGAGATCAGCCGGGCGAATCTTGTCGCGACAGGCGACCAGATCTGGGGTCCGCACAACACCAGCGGCTATTTGCTGTGGTTGACCCGCGGCGCCGCCTGCAACGGCGCCTATCCCGTGCGTCTGCGTCAGGTCTGGGTTCAGCCGCGCAAGGGCACGGCCCTGGCCAATGCCGTGTGGCCGCCCATGGGCGGCAAGACCGCCTGTCCCTCCGAGCCCGCAGGCGACGACGCCGAAACCCGCTTCCCAGGCCTGCCGGTCACCGGCCGGGTCCGCAAAGGGCTCCCGCCGGGCGGAGACTTCGTGCCGCCGGGCGTAGCCGGGCTGACCTATGTCTCGCCGGGCTACCGAAGCGAGCCGGGCGACCTCGACGACCGAGGCGGCGACTGATCAGGTCGCGGGCGCCTCGGCCCCCAAGGCCGCCACCGGCTGCGCCGTTCGCTGCTTCTGCTTCTGTTGCTGCAGGGTCGCCAGGGCCCCTGCGATCACGGCGGTGAACAGGAACATCATCTTGGCGTGGGACAGGGTGTCGCTGACCAGCATGTGGGTCAGGTGCACGGCGATAAAGCCCAGAAGGATCGAACCCGCTTCCGGATAGACCGCCGACAGCTGGAAGCCGGAGCGGAACAGCACCAAAAGATAGGTGATCTCGAGCGCCAGGCCGAGAAGGCCGAACTCGCAGGCCATCTCCAGGAAGATGTTGTGCACATAGATGATGCCCGTCAGGTAGTTGAACCCGCCGATGCCGACGCCGAAATAGGGGTGCTGCAGGAACAGCGTCGTGGCCATGTGGTAGTTGTACATTCGCCCGATCAGCGAGGGATCGACAGCCACCGCCCCCCCATGGAAATTGCCGACCAGGCGCAGGACGGCGTTCTGCAGTTCCTGGGTATGCGGCATGAATGGGATCGCCACGATTAGCCCGACCAGGCCCATCACGCCCAGGGTGATGAGGCCCTTCAGCCTGATGCGGCTGCGGCCGGCCAGATAGATCACCATCAGTCCGCCTACCATCGAGACATAGACGCCGCGGGTGGCGCTATAGACCGAGACATAGCCGACGATGACCAAGGCCAGACCGGCGACCGCGAGGCGGGGCAGTTGCTTCGGATTGAGATGGTACATCAGGGTGGCCACGGCGCCGGCCAGGATGAACGGGAATGGGCCGGAAATGCCGACGTCGGTGCCGGTGCCGACCGCCAGGCGCGCGACCCGCACGGTGGTGATCGTCCGCGAATGGAAGATGATCACCGCCAGGACCGTGCCCACGATCAGGACGGTGGTCAGCATCTCGCGCACGGTCTGGGTCAGGCGCTCGGGCCAGCAGGTCAGCCGGCCGACCAGATACATGCTGCCCACCGACAGCCACAGCTGTCCGGCGGCCTGGGCGCCGATGGCCGCGCTCGGCATGTAGCTCGCCGACATGGAATAGGCGGTCATGAAGGTCAGGAACGCCGCGTCCAGCATGCCGAAGGCCAAGGGCGGCGGCCGGCGCAGGGCATGAAAGGCGGCGACTCCCGCCGCCAGGACAACATAGATCGTCGAGATGCTGTCGCTCGAGGTGATCGAGGCCACCTGGTAGGTGAAGAAGCAGCCCGCCCACAGGGCGCCCGGCCAGAAAAAGCCGGCGAGGATCGAACACATCAGGACCAGAATCGAGATCAAACCTGCCTCCGTGACGGCGTCGCCGGCCGCTCCATCCTAGAGGGCCGGAGCCGGGAAGCAAACAAGGCGTGGCGCCCGACCGGCCTCAGCCGCGGAAACTGTCCTTGGCTGCGCGCAGTTCGCCGAAACGCAGGGCGCCGCCGGCCCGCAGGAAGGGATTGGTCGCCTTCTCCAGGGCGATGGTGGTCGGCACCGTCGGCTCGCCCCGCTCGCGCGCGGCGAACACCGCCTGCGCCCGCGCCTTCAGGGCCGGGCTATCATCCACGCTGAGGGCGAAGCGGGCGTTGGAGGCGGTGTATTCGTGGGCGCAATAGACCGCGGTGTCGTCGGGCAGGGCGGATAGGCGCGACAGGCTGTCCCACATCTGTTCGGCCGTGCCCTCGAACAGCCGGCCGCAGCCCAGGGCGAACAGGGTGTCGCCGACGAAGGCGATCTGGTCCTCGGCGTCGAAATAGGTGATGTGGCCCAGGGTGTGGCCGCCGGTGTCGATCACCGAAAGCCGCGTCTCGCCCAGCTCCACCACGTCGCCGTGCGCCACCTTGCGGTCCACCGGGGAAAGCCGCTCGACCTCCGGCGGGCCGATCACCAGCGCCCCGGTCTCGGCCTTGATCCTGGCGTTGCCGCCCGCATGGTCCGGATGCCAGTGGGTGTTGAGGATAAGGTCGAGGCCCCAGCCCAGCTGGACCAGTTCGGCCAGGATCGCCTCGGCGTCCGGCGTGTCGATGCAGGCGGTCTTCCCGGTGGCCTCGTCCCGGGCCAACAGGCCGTAATTGTCGGACAGGCAGGGAAACTGGCGCACGGTCAGCGGCATGACGGCTCCTCTAAGCCAGGTCGGCAGGGACAAGCGCCGAAGCAGGGCTTAAGAATAGAGCGAGAGGCGAGAGCAATCGAGACCCATGCGCCGGGACGTTCTGGAACTTCGCCAATTCTACGCAACGCCCCTCGGCCAGGCGGCCCGGGCGGTGCTGTCGCGTAAGCTGGCCGAGGCCTGGGGCGATGCGGCTCGCCTCGACGTCATGGGCCTGGGCTACGCCACGCCCTATCTCGATCCGTTCCGAGGGGCGGCCCGCCGGGTCCTGGCGACCATGCCCGCGGCACAGGGAGTCGAGGCCTGGCCGGCCGGCGACCGCGGCCTGTCGTGCCTGGCGGACGAGGCGGCCCTGCCCTACGCCAACGCCCTGTTCGACCGCATTGTGATGATCCACGCCCTGGAGGAGGCCGACAATCCGCTGGGGCTGCTGCGCGAGGTCTGGCGGGTGCTGGCGCCCTCGGGCCGGGTGATCGTGGTCGTCGCCAATCGCCGCGGCTTCTGGTCGGACGCGGAATCCACGCCGTTCGGCCATGGCCGACCCTTCACCCGTTTTCAGCTCGAAACCCTGGTGCGCGAGGCCGAGCTCGAACCGGTGGCCTGGTCGAGGGCCCTGTTCGCCCCGCCCTTCCAATGGTCCGCCCGCTGGGTCGACGGGCTGGAGAGCGTCGGCGCCATGCTGTGGCCGGCCCTGTCCGGGGTGATCCTGCTGGAGGCGGTGAAGCAGACCTTCGCGGTCAAGCCCAAGGGCCGGCGGGCCCGCGCGCGGGTGTTCGCCCCCGGGGCCCTGCACCCCTCGCCGCTGCGGCGAGACGCCAAGCCGGCGCAGCGTCAGCGGCCTCTATGACGCGGCGTCGGGAGCTATTAGCCTTGACCATCCCGATTCCGTCTGGAGACGCGCCATGAAATTGATAACCGCGGTCGTCAAGCCGAGCCGCCTGGATGCGGTGGTGGAGGCGGTCACCGAGGCTGGCGCGTCCGGCCTGACGGTGACCGAGGTCCGCGGCTACGGCCGCCAGAAGGGCAAGACCGAGGTCTATCGCGGCGCCGAATACGAGGTGAAGCTGCTGCCCAAGGTCAAGCTGGAGATCGCCGTCTCCACCGACCTGGCGCCAGCGGTGGTCGAGGCCATCCTGCAGTCGGCCAACACCGGCAAGATCGGCGACGGCAAGGTATTCGTGGTCGACCTGGAGGCGGCGGTCCGCATCCGCACCGGCGAGCGTGACGGCCAGGCTATCGCCGGCTAAGCAGGTTTAGGCTATTGACGGGGCCGCCCGCTTTGGCGAGGTGACACGTTGTCGACATCAAGCCGCCATGATCGCGATCGAAAACGGCGCGGCTTGCGTGAGTACGAGGGGAATTGGGCCGCATGAAACGCCTTTTGGTCGCCGCCGCTCTGGCGCCGCTGACGTTCGCGGCGCAGGCTCATGCGGACACTCCCGTCTCCAGCGCGACCACCACGCCGCTTGCGACGTCCACGGCCGGCAATGTCACAATCAATTCTGGCGGCTCGATCAAGCCGAGCGCGGGGGGAACCTCGTCTGCGCCGGTCGCTGCGGTCACCATCGACAGCAGCAACACCGTAAGCAACGCCGGGACCATCTCCTACACCACCCTCGATTATGCGACCGGCATCCTCGCGTCGGGCGCCTTCACGAGTTCGATCAGCAATACGGGCACGATCTCCCTCACCGAGACGACGAACTACAAGGACACCAACAACGACGGCATCGTCGACTCCAATGGCAGCGTCGCCGGACAGTTCGCCACCGGCACGAACCGTTTCGGCATCCAAACCAAGGGCGGCCAGTTCGCCGGCGGCATCGACAATTCAGTCACGATCAGCGTCATCGGTGAGAACTCCGCCGGGATCTTGATTGGCGCGGGTGGTATCAACGGCGCCCTGACCAACACCGGCACGATCTCGGTCACCGGCGGCAATCCGGGGACCAGCGACGTCAGCTATGGGATCAACGCTCAGGGCGCTGTCGGCAGCGCCAAGCTCGGCGGCACGATCAGCGCCCTCGGCCACAACGCCGTCGGCGTCAATATCGGCGGCGGCACGCTCACGAACGGCGCGGTCGAGATCAATGCGACCGTCACCGCCACCGGCTATCGCTCGACAACCGCCCCGACCTCCCCGTCGATCCTCGCCCTGGTCAAGAACCAGGCGGCCGACGAGCTTTTGCAAGGCGGCCCGGCGGTGGCGATCGGCGGCAGCGTGGCCGGCGGCATCAGCTTGGACGCGCCCGTCACCGCCAGCGGATCGCAAGTGGCCGTGGCCGGCGCGGCCATCACGTCCTATGGCCGCGCGCCGGCCCTGCTGATCGGCAGCGGCTCCAGCGCCATGACGGTCGGGCCATACGCCGCCGCCCCCACTGCCGGCTATGGCTTGGTACTCGGCGGGACCATCACCGGCGCCGGAATCTATGATGTCGACGGCAGCCTGAAGCCCGTCGGCGCCAACGCTGTGCAGATCGGCGTCGGATATGTCGACAGCGTCAGCGGGATCTACAACTCGACAAACTCGCAGGCGGTCTCGATCGCCGGCGGCCTCGATATCACCGGCTCCATCGCCGCCCGCGGCATCTCCAGCACCGTCGACAGCACGGTTCTGATTGACGGCAAGGCTTATGGCGGTTCGGTCACTGCCCTGCATCTGGGCGATGTGTTGATCACGTCGGCGGTGAGTACGGGTGCTATCCCCTCGGCCCTGAACGTGGTCGGCACGGTCTCAGCCAGCTCGACTTCGACCGTGCCAGTTAACGTGACGGCGATTCACATCGACGCGGGCGCCTCGGTCGGCAGCCTCTATAACCGCGGCAGTATCCTGGCCAGCGTCACCGGCATCCCCGCCGTGCTGAATCAAGCGGCTGTCGGCGGCACGTCCGGCAACGCCATGGCTATCGTCGACAAGTCCGGCAGCCTGACCTCGGTGACCAACAGCGCCACCATCAACGCGGCGATCACCCCCATCGATCCTACCCAATTTGTGGTCCCTGGCAGTCGCACGATCGCCATCGACCTCAGCGCCAACACAACCGCCGCCACCGTCACCCAGGTCACGGATTCCGCCCTGACCGGAACCGACGCGGCGGGCAAGACCACCATCCTGTCGCCCACCATCGTCGGCGACGTGCTGTTCGGTTCCGGCAACGGGATGCTGAACCTTCAATCTGGCACGTTGGTCGGCGGCATGCTGTTCGGCGCCGGCCCCAACAACGCCATCATCATCAACGGCGGCGCGACCGCCGTGGGCCAACTGGCGGAAGACCAGAACGGCAAACTGGCGATCGACATCGTGAACGGCGCCCTCGACATTACTTCGCCGGTCACCAATTCAACCCACACCCTTGGCCAGACGGCCGCGTTCAACACGACCCAGGGGCAGGGGGTTATCGGCATCTCTTCGCTGCACGTGTTCTCAGGCGGGGAACTGACCCTGACCGTGAATCCCGCGGTCACAGCTGCGCAGCTGGACGCAAGGGGCAGCGGCCCGGGCTCGATCATCTTCGACGACGGCTCCAAGCTCGGTCTGAACTTCACCTCGAAGCTCAAAGCGCCAGGTGCGACCCCCTTCATTCTAATTGAGGCCGACCCTAACGGGATCGCGCTTGGCAAGGTGGTGACCGGCAATTCCGGGCTCGGCGATGTGCCGTTTCTCTATAATGTCAGCATCGCGACGGGCGACGCCAGCAACAGCACCCTGGTCGCCACCGTATCCAAGAAGAGCGCTTCGGATCTGGGCTTAAACCCCGCTGAAGCCTCCGCCTACGGCGCCATCTACACCGCATTTGATGCGCCGGACCCCAAGCAGGTTGGCACAGGCTCTATCTCCAACGCCCTGCTCGGCGCCGACAGCCGCTCCAAATTCATCAAGCTCTACGACCAGTTCCTGCCCGACTATTCCGGCGGTCCGTTCGAGGACATGGTGCTGGGCCAGCAGGCCCTGGCCCGGGCCGAGGCCGACAACCCCGACAAGCTGGAAACTGACTCCACCCGCGGGTGGGTCCAGGAAATCGCCTATTACAACAGCCGCAGCGACTCCAGCAGCGTCAATGGCTATACCGGCAAGGGTTTCGGCTTGGCCGGCGGGGTCGAAAAGGCCAGTGGCCGTTCGGCGATCGGCCTGGCCGCTTCCTTGGTCTCCTCCAGCGTGCATGATCTGGCGCGACCCGACGGCTCGTCCCTGGGCGCCGCCGCGGTCGAGGTCGGGGCCTATTGGCGCACGGGCGGCGATGGCCTGAATCTGGCGGCCAGCGTCAACGGCGGCTACGCGTTCATGGAAAGCCGCCGCATCCTGATGGAGCAGAGCGGGACCGACGCCGCCACCCTCTACCGTCTGGCCAAGGCCAACTGGATGGGCGGCGTCGGCTCAGCCTCGCTCAGCGCCTCGTACAAGGAAAACTTCGGCCGCTACTACATCAAGCCCGAGGCCCTGGCCGATTACGTGCTGTTCTACGAACAGGGCTATCACGAGCATGGCGGAGGCGACGCCTTCAACCTGACGATCAATTCGAAGCTGAACCAGGAAGCCATCGTCCAGGGCGACGTGGTGTTCGGGGCCAGCTACGGCTCCAGCACGCGTTGGAGCCCGGAGCTGACCGTCGGCTGGCGCCAGATCGTCGCCGGCGGTCCCGCCAACACCACCGCCAGCTTCGCCGGCGGCGTCCCCTTCAAGCTGTCGCCGGACTATACCGACAAAGGCGGCCTGATGGCCCGGATCGGCCTGCGCGCCAGCGGCAATTTCGCCGACTTCAACGCCAGCGCCGGCGGCGTTTTCCGAACCGGCTACGACAGCTACGACGCCCGGGCGGCGGCGCGGTTCCTATTCTAGGCCAAGCTGAATTGAGGCCAAATCGTAACCGCTCATCCCGGCGAATGCCGGGACCCAGATCATATGGCTCAATGGCCGACGGATTTTCGCCGGAACAAGACTTCCAAGTCTGAGCTTTGTCATCTGGGTCCCGGCATTCGCCGGGATGAGCGGGGTTTATATTGGTTCAAGCCAATTTCACCACGGTCGAGGAGGCGCTGCGCCAATTCGGGGTTCGACCTCTTGAACTCTAGGACCCAAACCGCCTAATCCGGCACATGCGCCCCGAACCCCTCGCCGCCAAGATCTGTGGCCTGTCCACGCCTGACGCCGTGCGCGCGGCGCTGGAGGGCGGTGCGGGCTTCGTCGGTTTCATGTTCTTCGATAAGAGCCCGCGCAATATCCGCCCGGAGTTCGCCGCCCGGCTGGCCGAGCCGGCGCGGGGCAAGGCGGCGATCGTCGCGGTGACGGTCGATCCGGACGACGAGGCGTTGGAACTGATCATAGGCAGCCTGAAGCCGGACCTGATCCAGCTGCACGGCCGGGAGAGCCCCCAGCGCGCCGCCGCCATCGCCAACCGCACCGGAGCGGGCCTGATCAAGGTCCTGCCGGTCTCGGAAAGCGCCGACCTGGAGGCCGCCGGGGCCTATGACGGCCTGGTGAAGCACCTGATGTTCGACACAAAACCGCCGAAGGATGCGGACCGGCCCGGTGGCCTCGGCGCCAGCTTCGACTGGACGCTGCTGGCTGGCCGGCGCTTCCAGCGCCCGCATTTCCTGGCCGGGGGCCTCGATCCGTGGAACGTCAGGGACGCCGCCAAGCTCTCCGGCGCGCCCCTGGTGGATGTTTCTTCTGGCGTGGAGCGCGGCCCGGGGCTAAAGGACGCCGGCCTTATTTCAGCCTTCTTGGACGCCGTCCGTCGCGTCTAGCCTCAGGTTTCCTCGTTGAACGCTTCAGCCAAACCCAACGACTACAGCGCCTATCCGGACGCGGTCGGCCGCTTCGGCGACTATGGCGGCCGCTATGTGGCCGAAACCTTGATGCCGCTGGTGCTGGAGCTGGACAAGGCCTACGCCGCCGCCAAAGCCGATCCCGAATTCCAGGCGGAGCTGAAAGGGTTCCTGACTCACTATGTGGGCCGGCCGAGCCCGCTCTATTTCGCCGAGCGCCTGACCGCGCACCTCGGCGGGGCCAAGATCTATCTGAAGCGCGAGGAGCTGAACCACACCGGCGCGCACAAGATCAACAACTGCATGGGCCAGATCCTCCTGGCCATGCGCATGGGCAAGACCCGCATCATCGCCGAGACCGGCGCCGGCCAGCATGGCGTCGCCACCGCCACGGTCTGCGCCCGCTTCGGCCTGCCCTGCGTGGTCTATATGGGCTCGACCGACGTCGAGCGGCAAAAGCCCAACGTGTTCCGCATGAACCTTCTGGGCGCCGAGGTCCGGCCCGTGACCAGCGGCACCGGCACGCTGAAGGACGCCATGAACGAGGCCATGCGCGATTGGGTGACCAATGTGCATGACACCTACTATCTGATCGGCACCGCCGCCGGCCCGCACCCCTATCCGGCCATGGTCCGAGACTTTCAGGCGGTGATCGGGGTCGAGACCCGCGCCCAGGTGCTGGAGGCCGAGGGCCGCCTGCCCGACGCGGTGATCGCCTGCATCGGCGGCGGCTCCAACGCCATCGGCATGTTCCACCCCTTCCTGGCCGACGAAGGCGTGCGGCTGATCGGGGTCGAGGCGGCTGGCCATGGCCTTTCCACCGGCAAGCACGCCGCCTCCCTGACCGGCGGGCGGCCCGGGGTGCTGCACGGCAACAAGACCTACCTGCTGCAGGACGACGACGGCCAGATCATCGACGCCCACTCGATCTCGGCTGGCCTCGACTATCCGGGCATTGGGCCCGAGCACGCCTTCCTGCACGACATCGGCCGGGCGCAGTACCTGTCGGCCACTGATGACGAGGCCTTGGAGTGGTTCCAGCGCTGCGCCGAGCTGGAGGGCATCATCCCCGCCCTGGAGCCTTCGCACGCCATGGCCCGCCTGCCGGACGTGGTTCGCGAGGTCGGAAAGGACGGGGTGGTGGTGCTGTTGCTGTCCGGGCGCGGCGACAAGGACGTGGCCACGGTGGCTGATCATCTGGGACGGCGGATTTGACGGTTCAACGCATCGAGGCGCGGTTCGCCAGGCTGAAGACCGAAGGCCGCGCCGGCTTCATCGCCTATGTCATGGCTGGCGACCCCAACCCGACCACGGCGCTCGCCATTCTCAAGGGCCTGCCGGCCGCCGGCGCCGACCTGATCGAGCTGGGCTTTCCCTTTTCCGATCCCATGGCCGAGGGGCCGCCAATCCAGCGCGCCGCTCAACGCGCCCTGGCCGCCGGCATGACCCTGCGCGCGACCCTCAGCCTCGCGCGGGCGTTCCGCGAGGAGGATCAAGAGACCCCGATCATCCTGATGGGCTATCTCAACCCCTTGATGTCCTACGGCTTCGACGCGTTCGCCGTCGACGCGGCGCAGGCCGGGATCGACGGGCTGATCGTGGTCGACTGCCCGCCGGAAGAGGCCGATCCCCTGGCCGACGCCCTGGACCGCACGGGGATCGCCCTGATCCGGCTCGCCACCCCGACCTCCGACGATGCGCGGCTCAAGGTCGTGGTCCAGCGCACCTCGGGCTTCGTCTACTATGTCTCGGTCGCCGGCGTGACCGGGGTCAAGGAGGCCGACGCCGCGGCCGTGGCCCCGGCTGTGGAGCGCGTGCGCAAGGCTTCCGGCCTGCCCGTGGCGGTGGGCTTCGGGGTCAAGACGCCCGAGCGCGCCGCCGCGGTCGCCCGGGTGGCCGACGCCGTGGTGGTCGGCTCGGCCCTGGTCGAACAGGTGGCCGCGGCCACATCGGACTCGACCGCCAACGAAAATGTGACCAGAAGAGTTCTGGATACCGCTAGCGCACTGGCCCAGGCTGTCCGTAGTGCGAGAATCGATCAAGGTTCCGTCCCGGCATGAGCATGTCTGAAGCCAAAGGCCCCCGCGGGGGACAGGGCGCCCCTCCGGGCGCAACGTCGTCGAATCCCCGGCAGGCCCGCGAACGCGGCGGCTGGCTGGCCAAGATCGCGCCTGGCGTGCGCAACCTGGTGGCCAAGCGCGACACGCCTGAAAACCTCTGGGTCAAATGCCCCGACACCGGCGAGATGATCTATCGCCCGGACCTTGAGGCCGCCTGGTGGGTCACCCCCGCCGGCCGGCATATGCGCATCGGGCCCAAGCTGCGCTTCGCCTACACCTTCGACGGCGGCGCCTTTGACGCGATCGCGGCGCCCTCGACCGTCGACGACCCGCTGAAGTTCGTCGAGGGCAAGCCCTATCGCGACAGCCTGGCCGCCTCGCGCAAGGCCACCGGCGAGCGCGACGCGGTGGCCATCGGCGCCGGCGAGATCAAGGGTGTCAAGTCCGTGGTCATGGTCCAGGACTTCGCCTTCATGGGCGGCTCGCTGGGCGCCGCCGCCGGCGAGGGCTTCATCGCCGCCGCCGAACAAGCGGTGAGGCGTGACGTGCCCCTGGTGGCCTTCACCGCCTCGGGCGGGGCGCGCATGCAGGAAGGCGCCATCGCCCTGATGCAGATGGCCCGCACCACCCTGGCGATCCAGGATCTGAAGAAGGCCCGCCTGCCCTATATCGTGGTGCTGACCGACCCGACCACAGGCGGGGTGACCGCGTCCTACGCCATGCTGGGCGACATCCATTTCGCCGAGCCCGGCGCCCTGATCGGCTTCACCGGTCCTCGCGTGATCGAGCAGACCATCCGCGAAACCCTGCCCCCGGGCTTCCAGCGCTCGGAATACCTGGTGGAAAAGGGCATGGTCGACCGGGTCGTGCCGCGCAAGGAGCTGCCGGCGACCCTGGGCTCTGTGCTGACCACGCTTTTGATGGGCCGCGCCCGCCGCGCGGCCGCCTGATCCCCATATAGTCCGACATGTATGACCCCCTGCGCGCGCAGGACGTGTTGGTCGAGCGCCTCCGCGCCCTGCATCCCTCGCTGATCGACCTTTCGACGGATCGCATCCTGCGCCTGCTGGATGCGCTGGGCCGGCCCCAGGACCACTTGCCGCCGGTGATCCATGTGGCCGGCACCAACGGCAAGGGCTCGACCACCGCCTTCCTGCGGGCCATGGCCGAGGCGGCGGGGCTGAAGGTCCACGTCCTGACCTCGCCGCACCTGGTGCGGTTCGTGGAGCGCATCCGCGTCGCCGGAACCCTCCTTGCCGACGCGCAACTGGAAAGGCTGATCGAGCAGGCCGAGGCGGCCAATGCCGGCGAGCCGATCAGCTTCTTCGAGATGACCACCGCCATCGCGCTGAAGGCCTTCGCCGACACGCCGGCGGACCTTTGCATCATCGAGGTGGGCCTGGGCGGGCGCTATGACGCCACCAACGTGTTCGACAGGCCCGCCGTGACGGTGATCACGCCGATCGACTACGACCACCTGGAACTGCTCGGCCCAGAACTCGGCAAGATCGCCTGGGAAAAAGCGGGCATCCTGCGCAAGGACCGTCCCTGCGTCTGCGCCCGCCAGATGGATGAGGCCTTGGCCGTAGTCGAAACGGAGGCCGAGGCCGTCGGCGCGCCGCTCACCCTGATGGGCCGCGACTTCGACGCCTTCGAGGACCAGGGCCGCCTGCGCGTGCAACTGGAGGACCGCCTGCTGGACCTACCGCCGCCGAACCTCTTCGGCGCGCACCAGTTCGACAACGCCGGCCTCTCGGTCGCCGCCATCCTCAAGCTGAACGATCCTCGCATCGACGAGGCCGCCATCGCCAAGGGGATCGCCTCCGCCGTCTGGCCGGCCCGGTTCCAACGCCTCACCGCCGGCCCGCTCGGCGCCAGGGCCCAGGCGCGGGGCGCGGACCTGTGGATCGACGGCGGCCACAACCCCCACGCAGGCCGGGCTTTGGCGGACGCGGTGCGGCGCCTGGCGGCCAAGGACGGCCGCCCCGTCGCCCTGATCGTCGGCATGTTCGCCCGCAAGGACGCCAAGGGCTTCTTCGCCCCCTTCGCGCCCCTGAAGCCGACCGTGTTCACCACCACCTTCGACTCGCCCAACGCCGCCAGCGCCGAGGAGTTGGCCGAAGCCGCCAGCCAGGTCGGTCTTGTGGTCCAGGTCCAGCCCGACATCACCACGGCCCTCGACCGCGCCCTGGCGACGGACGGCCCGGCCCCGCACGTCATTGTCTGCGGCGGCCTGCACTTCGCCGGCGAGGCCCTGGCCATGAGCGAAGAGACCTGGCCGGTCTGAGAGGCCCTGGGGTCGCCCTCATCTTTTCCACCGCTCCTCCCCGCGAAGGCGGGGATCCAGATTCATCCACGGATTTCAGTGGGTTTCACCTGGATCCCCGCCTTCGCGGGGAGGAGCGGCATTTATGTGATTGGGGAAAGTTTTCCCTCACACCACCGGTATCGCCATCCCGCGCTTCACCGCCGGCCGGTCGCCCACCGCCTTCAGCCAGCGCTCGATGCTCGGAAAATCGCCCCAGGCGCCTGGCGCGCCCTGTTTCAGCATCGTCGAGGCGGCGAAGACCCAGGCGTAGCAGGCCATGTCGGCGATCGAATAGTCGGCCCCGGCCAGATAGGGGTGATCCTTCAACCGTTTCTCCATCACCGAGAACAGGCGATGGGCCTCGGTGGTGAAACGCTCGATGGCCTCGGGCGGCTTGTCCTTGGAGCGCATGACGAAATAGCCGAGTTGCCCCAGTATCGGGCCGATGCCGCCCACCTGCCAGAAGGTCCATTCCAGGGCGGCGTAACGGGCCGGACCCGAGGGGGCCAGGAACTTGCCGGTCTTCTCCGCCAGATAGACCAGGATGGCGCCGCTCTCGAACAGGCTCTGCGGCCCGCCCGGCGTGTCGTGGTCGACGATGGCCGGGATCTTGTTGTTGGGCGCGATCTTCAAGAAATCGCCATCGAACTGTTCGTCCTTGCCGATGTTGACCGCCCTCACCTCATAGTCGAGCCCGAATTCTTCGAGCGCGATAGAGGCCTTGCGGCCGTTAGGCGTGGTCCAGGTGTAGAGGGTGATCATCGGCGGGGCTTTCCTGCAAGGCTCAGCGGCAAGTGGGGCCGCGCGCTGGATGATCAAGGGCGCCCCCTTGGGCTTGAACGCGCGGAAGGTTAGGTTCGCGCCCATGTTGAACACCGAAGACCTCGCCGCCCGGGCGATCGAACAGCTGGCCCGCCTGGTCGCCTTCGACACCACTTCGCGCAATTCCAACCTGGACCTGATCGCCTATGTCGAGGGCGAGCTGGAAAAGATCGGCGTCGCCTCGCGCCGGGTGGTCAGCGCCGACGGCGCCAAGGCCAATCTCCTGGCCAGCATCGGCCCGGCCGTGGAGGGCGGAGTCGTGCTGTCCGGCCACACCGATGTGGTGCCGGTGGACGGCCAGCCCTGGACCAGCGACCCGTTCGTGCTGACGCTCAAGGGCGACAAGCTCTATGGCCGCGGAACCTGCGACATGAAGGGGTTCCTGGCCCTGGCCCTGGCGGCGGCGGCGGATCTCAAGGCCGCGCCGCTGAAGCGGCCGGTGCATCTGGCCTTCTCCTACGACGAGGAGGTCGGCTGCCTGGGCGCGCCCAGCCTGATCGCCGAGATCACCCAGAGCGCGCCCCGGCCCGCCCTGATCATCGTCGGTGAGCCCACCGACATGGAGGCGGTCGGCGCCCACAAGGGCATCGCCTCGTTCCGCATCACCGTCACCGGCCATGAGGCCCATTCCAGCCAGACCCATCTGGGCCTTTCAGCCAACATGGCCGCGATCCGCCTGATGAGTTCGCTGGTAGCGCTGTCCGACCGCCTCGCGCGCGAGGCCGACCCCGCTTCGCCCTTCACGCCCAAGGGCGCGAGCCTGACCATCGGCCAGGTCAATGGCGGCACGGCGGTCAACATCCTGGCGCGGGAATGCGTGTTCCTGTTCGACCTTCGCACGCCGGCCGGCATGGATCCCAAGGCCTTGCTCAAGGACTTCTACGCCGAGGTCGCGGCCATGGACGCCGCGATGAAAGCGCATTTCCCGGAAGCCGGGGCGTTCATCGAGACCCGCGCCATCACCCCGGCCCTGGCCATGGAGGAAGGCGGCGCGGCGGAGGCCTTCGCGCGGCGCCTCGCTGGGGACAACGGCCCTGTGCGCGCGGTGCCCTACGCCGCCGAGGCCGGCCAGTTCCAGGAGGCGGGCTATTCCACCGTCATCTGCGGTCCCGGCTCCATCGACCAGGCCCACCAGCCCGACGAATTTGTCGAGGTCGCGCAGATGCAGCGCGGCGCGGCCTTCATGGTCCGGCTGGCCGAGGCGCTTTCGGCGGATTAACGCAGGGGAATCGCTTCAGGTTAACGGCGGATTTTGAGCGACGAGGGCGTGGAGATAATCCTCGTTGAGACAGGCGAGTTTTCGTCGTGACTTGAGGCTG
>FSWM01000861.1_pt1 | contig 43010 bp, 47 predicted proteins | sample 1637841 | NCBI WGS metagenome assembly FSWM01 (sample SAMEA3914789, study PRJEB12502) | metagenome | biome: forest; material: soil | place: Canada | collected 2011-07-03 | depth 0.3 m | reverse complement strand
GGTTTGGGGCGAAGTTTTCCGCGTAGGGCGTCGACCCGAGGCGCGAGCTTGTCGAGCTCAAAAATGATCTTTTTGCGAGTCTCGCCCTGCGCTTTGCCCAGCGCCAGCTCGACTTCCGCCTTGGCCAGCCATTGGCGGAACTTGGATAGCTTTTTGTAGGGCGTGCTGTCGGCCCCCGACTCCACCGCTTGGTCGTGCGCGGTCTCGAAATCGAATGCCCCGGCGCCAAACTTCTGAAGCGCCTTTGGTGCGCTGCAAATGACCGGCAAACGGTCACGAACGTCGACCGCTCTCGCGATCTCCCCTGACTTGACCTTCGCGACTACCAGATTGTCAAAGCCCGCGACCTTCAAGCGGGCCTTTTTGATGGAGGCGGATTTCAAATACTCGTCGTAATAACTCCAGCGCGCCGTCTCGACCTCACCGTGGTCCAGCATAAATTGATAGGTATCGACTAGGTGCTCGACATTGCGCCGCGACAACCCTATCTCGGCGGCGAGCGCCGTCGCATCGAGATTATGTGCCTTCGAGCGTCTATACAGAAAACCCGCCTGCTCGAAAGGTGCCCAGTCTTTCTTTCCTTTTATGTGGTACTGACCAAGCAGCGCAAATATAAGGCCCTCATCTATATCCGCTGGCAGGACCTTACATTTCATCTTCCCCCAGCGGATTGGATCTGTCTTTGCGAGGGCCCGATAGGCCGCCAGTCGGCTGTTACCCTCCAGGACCTCTAGCGAGCCCGCCCTCACAATGACTGCGTCAGTAAGGCCTCCGTCGCGCTTGATGTCCTGGACCAGCGCCTTGACGTGATCCATGTCCAATAGCTTCCGCTGAATATCATCCTGGCTCGGCTCCCCCCCGTCAGAGCGCAGGATCGAATAGACACGCGGGTTTTCAACGAAAAATCGAAGGGTGGCTTGCTCCAAGTGAGTATTGACGACCGGGATGTCCACTCCGCGAATTAAGATTGAATCCTGCACAGCTTCCGCGGTGGCTTTCTGAACCTCACTCACAGCACGTTTTCCTTATCAAGCCGAAGCACCTCACGAACCATTGGGCCGAACGCATAGTCTGCCTTCGCGTCGTACTCCTCGCGAGAGATGTCGCCTTGGCCCAGTTGCGCAGCCAGGTGCTTTGCAGATAGTAGCGCGTCTACCCATTCATCGACGGTGTCTCGCGCAACGAGGTTAGTGACAAAGCAAGTGCGATCTTGCGAAATACGATGGATTCGGTCCTGAGCCTGGAGATAATCGTCGAGGCTGAAGGTTCGATCGTAGAAAATCGCATGGTTTGCTACTGTCAACGTGAGTCCTTCCTTCGCGGCGCCAGGAGTCGCAATTAACACCCGGCATTCATCATCTGTTTTGAAGGCAGCTAGGGCCGCCTCGCGTTTCGCCATGCTAAGTCCACCATGGACCAACGCGACCCCAAGAGGATCCAGGTGGCGTGCGAGGAACTCCGCGTTCTCAGTGAATGCGGTCCAGACCACGGCCTTCTCGCCGGCATCGACTGCAGCGTGCAGAAGGCCCTCAAGGATCGGCAACTTGCCAGGGGTGGAATGGTAGTTCTGATCAACCATCTGGGGTCCGGAAGCTACCTGGACGAGCCGAAGCAGCCGCTTCAAGATACCCTCCGCGTCATCGAGTACCGCTCTACCTTCTCGGACAACAATTGCTGCGAGTTCATCGCGAAACTGTGCGTATAGTTCGGCCTGTCGCGGCTCAAGTTCGACGAAGACGTTGCTGATCTCTTTCGATGGAAGGCTTAGACCAGAAGTTTTCTTAGTCTCCCTGACACAGAATGGTTTGATCTTCGCAAAGACGACCTCCAATTCGTCCGCGAATGCTACAGCTCTGTCAGTTTCGGTGCCAAAGTCGTTAGCCAAGTCCATGGCTTGGCGAAAGCTCCCAAAGTCGTCGCCGAGCGTGGCTCCGCCATCAAGGAATCGAATTTGCGACCATAGATCGTAAGGGCGATTGGCAACCGGCGTGCCCGTCATAATGACACGGCGCACGAATCCGTCTGCAAGGCCGTGAAGCGCCTCAGCGACCGCCGCCTCCGGGTTCTTGATCTTATGTGCTTCGTCTAACACAACTGCAACACGTCGTGTCTTTAAGAAGAGTTCGAGCCGTTTCCGTTCTGAAAGCATCGCCTCATAATGGGCCAGGTAGACCCTCGCAGGACTGTTGAATGCGTAAAAGTTTGCGTTTCGATCCTGACCGATGATCCGCGGCGTAACATAGCTGTGCGTTTTTATCTCTGCGCGCCAGTTCTCAATCAGAGATTTCTTCGTCACAATGATTACGGAATCAGCAATATCACGGCTGAGCCAGGATAAGGCTAGGTCAAGACCAATTTTGGTCTTACCAAGTCCTTGCTCATGGAATACGGCAGCATATTCAAGATCACGGATAGCCTCGATCGCCTCAACCTGATGAGGGAAAGCGTCGCGCTTCGCAGTCAACACGGCGGCCTTCTGAACCTTCAGCATGTTTCAGCCTCCACCCTCGTCACGGCGTCAGCCCATCAAGCACGAGGATGCGCGTGGGTGCCGGCGGCAGTTCTGCCGAGACCTGGCGCAGGATCCGCTTTGCTGTTGCGCTGGCCTCGAGCGGCACGCTTAGAAGGAAGGTTCCGTTGGGAACTTGGCCGAGATAGCCGAGGAAGGCCACAATCTGAGCGCGTGAATGGTCCGTCTCCAGATCTTGAATCGTCTTCGCCTCGCCGATCAGCGTCCGCGTGGTGGGCACGTCGACTGCAAAGAGATCGGGTACAAATCCGCCGATTGTGGGAGGACGCTCGCGCCGCAGCGGCGCGGCTGAGTCGTCGCGAATGACGATATCGGTGAGTGATGCGAATTCCCGGTGCAGATAATCCAGCAACACCATCACCAGGCGCGCGTGCGCTGCGGACTCCGGCATGTCAGGCCGTTAGGCCGAGCGAGGTATTCAGCTTTGCCAATTCGGCCTGCACCTCAATGAGGGCCTGAGCGGCATCTGAACCGGGCTCTTCCTTCAAGCGTTCACTTTCCGCCCACGTTATCGAGTTTATACGTCCAATCAATGCGCGCGCCAGTTGTCCAATATCCGCCTCACTGAGCGTCTTATTGAGGTCTGGGCGCTCGAGCAGGGCCTCCGCCTTGCGGGCGCCATGCTTCAGAAAGGTGTCACGCGCCTTCTCGTTGCGAAGAATGCGAGGGAGCACCCGGACTTTCTGCAGGGGATAGAGTTTTCCCTCGTGTATCCATTTCGAAAAGTCGGAGAGCGTGTACCCAGCAGTCGTAATAGCTTGTTTGACACCGGGCTTCTGAAGCTCAACGAAGCCACTGAAACGTGTTGTATCAAAAGCACCGTCTTCGCCAATAATGGGACGGTAGTAGGTCTCCATGTCTTCATAGGCGTTGATGTTCTCAGCGACTTCCGACTGACGGCCGCCGCAATAGTCAACGATGGTTGCGAAGGGCAGGTGTTCTTGCGTGCGCAACTCATGGAGATACTTAGCCTTAGAATAAGGATCCCATGGCCGAGGTCCAACCAAATGAACCTGCAGCCGAATGGCGTGAACCGCAGCCTCCTCGATTTGGTCATGAACCAATGCGGGAATGTGGGTCCAAGCGCCCTTCACGCCTTTCGCGTGGAAGTCCTTATAGAGGGCAACACGCGTGTTTCCTTCGACGCAGATGAGCGACCCGTCGGCGCGGCGGTTCAGAATGACCGGCTGGATAATGCCGCCGTTCGTGAGGATCGACTGCTTGAGTTTTTCGAACGTGGTGCTCGTCGAGGCACCGCTGTCGTCGTCGTTTCCCGCGCCCAGCGCCAAAAAGATGGCCTCCGGCGGCGGTTCGCCGTCATAGATTTCAAGAAACTTCCGAATTCGCGGATTAGAACGGTCCAGTTCGATCGAATCGATCTCAACGGACCGGTGTTCGCCAGCATCCACCATATCAGCCCCCGTGCTCTGATTCCGAAGCCGCTCGACGACTCGTGATTGCACGCTCAAGGTATAAGCCTACTTGATCGTGGGCGTTAGGCGTCGCTGCATGAGTCATGTCCGCGCGCGCGAATCCATCCAAGCGCTCCAGGTCGGCGATGCTACCGGGGGACATTTCGAGAAGGCCCCTGCCCCGCACTAAAACCGCCAAGCACCGTGCCCGGCTGACTGCAACATTTAGGCGATTGGAGTTGAACAGAAAGTCCGTGCCTCTTGGCGCGTCGGCACCGTTCGACGTCGCCATAGACACAATGGCCACAAACGCTTCCTGGCCCTGAAACTTGTCGACGGTACCGACCCGGCACCCAGCCGGAAGCCGCTTGCGAAGGAGATTGACCTGCGCATTGAAGGGCGCGACTACCAAAATATCGTTGAGGTGCAGCCGGCGCACGACACCATCGGTCTCGCGCAAAGACTGCATCAGCAGAGATTGGACGATTTCGGCCACGGCGTCGGCCTCTTCGGCGCTGCTTTGTGTGCAGCCCTCGTGAGCGACCTCCAATACGGACACGCCCGCAGGCCGCAAAATTGGATGTGCGCCCTCGGAGAGCACAAGGTACCGGTCAGCTGTTTCGGGGTGAGCCGTCAGCCGTCCATCGTAGATCGCGTCGGAAATGAATCCACACACCGCCGGGTGCATCCGCCAAGAGACGTCGAGCAAGATACCGCGATCCCGTGGGACGGTCGCATGGTCCTGCATGAGGTAGTCGAGACAGGAGACACCCGACATGCCAGGATGCACGCCCTGCACCGGCTGCGGCAGCTGCATTTGGTCGCCGACGAGCACGATGTTGCGGGCGCACCCCGCCATGGCGACGAGGTTGCCCAACGCCACCTGACCGGCCTCATCCACGAAGAGATAGTCATACCCGCCGAGCTCTTCAGGCTGAGCGAAATGGAAAGCCGTCCCCCCTACTAATTGAAAGGACGAGATAACCTCCGCCGTCGAATAGGCTGGGCGGACAAACGACCCCGAATAGATTGATTCAGCGTTGCCCTTGGAGGCGCGCTTGGCGCCCAGGAACGAAAAGCCTTCCTCCGCCGCCCGGGCTTCAACGGCGGCCAGAAGATTGTTGATCGCCTTATGGGAATTCGAGGAAACTCCGACCCTCTTGCCAGCCTTGAGCAGCCCAAGGATTGCGTGCGAGGTGGTGTAGGTCTTTCCTGTGCCCGGCGGCCCCTGCACGACCAGATGGCTGTTGGCCAAGCGACTGATGGCGTCGACCGCCCCGGCGAGCAAGGCCGCACCTTGAGGAATGATTGGCTGTCCAGCGACGACGCCCCTGACCTGCGGATGAACTCGCTCGATCAGACCAAGCAAAGCCTGATCGCAGGCGGTGTCACCCGCGACGACACGCTTCGCGAACGCCACCACGGCGTCGATCAAAACGGCTTGGTCGATCAACCGCCCGGGTATCAAGGAGCACCGCTCGGGGTAGTCACCGGCCTTGGCCTGGCGTCGCACGACGACGCGCCCAACATCGGTGTCGAGGTCGACAATCGTTCCGGCCGGCGCGAGCGTTAGAGCGACCTTGACCGAGTCGCCCTCCTTCAATTTCGTGTCCTGGGGCTCAAACCGATAAGTCGCGACAAACGACTGCTTGTCTTTGAAGATTGGAGTGTCGGGATCAAGGGTCAGCCCGGACAGGCTCTCTAGGTCCTCAAAGAGGTCCTCCTCGCTCCAAGTCTGGCGGTCGAACAATGCCCACCACTGCGGCTTTTGCGAACGCTGATGGAACCAAAGGAGCTCAGCGATCAGATCGCGCGCCGCTTGTGTAAGCCCGGGCGCCGCCCGAACTGCCGCCGCTACCCCACGCCGCTCCTCCTCGAACGCGATCCTGGCGGCCGCGCGTTCATCCGCCGCGGGGTCCGGTTCAGGATCCGGATCCGCGAGCCCGTAGTGGGCGCCAGCAGGTCGCAGCCCTTCAAGCCACTCGCGCATCCGCGCGGTGGAGACGCAGTCATCCTCATTGTAGTGAGCGATGCCGTCAAGAATCGCCTGGTCGCCGGTTTCCCGCCAGCGCTCGTACTCGACGATGCTATCGCCGGCGTTGGTGACATCGCCAGTCCGCTTGCCCCAGTAGATCTTCTCGAGGTCCTTCAGCGAGTAGCCTTCGGTTGAGGCGCGGATCGACTGCCGCGCGACCTGATAGAGATCGACGAACCGCTTTTCGCGAAGCATCTGGTCCAGCTCCGCCTCCATGGTCGCATAGCGCATGGCGAGCCGTTTCAGCGCGGCCGTCTCATAAGGGGCATAGTGGTAGATGTGGGCGTCTGGATAGCGGGCCAGGTGGTCGCCGAAGAGCCGCATCAGCGCTTCAAACGCGGCCTTTTCGGCCGCCCGATCATGTCCCCAGATCGGATGAAATGTGTCACCGCCATCCGACGCCAGCGGTCCCCAGAGGCCGAAAAGGTATTCCAGGCCCTCCGGGTAGAGTGGGTCGCCCTCCATATCGAAGAAGAGATCGCCTGCCTGTGGCGCGGGCAAAAGTGTGAAGCCGCGGCCAGGCTCGACGGGTAGCAACTCCACCAGCCCCTCACCGCGGTCCGCGCCAGCCTTTTGGAGGCGCGCCTGATTGGCCAATTTGGCGAAGGTATCTCGCCCAATGCCGGCCACCGTCGCGTCAGGGTCTTGGCCCGCAAGGCTCGCAAGCGTCGTGATCCCAACCGCCTCCAGCTTCAGCATCTGGTCGGCGCGCAGACCCGCGACGAAAATGGGGCTGTCGGCGGCCCGCCATTCGGCTTCACACCGTGGCTGGAAGGGGCATTGATCGCAGGCCGCTGTTCGGATGGGGCGCGTTTGCCGGGACTCCAAGGCTGCAAAGTCCTCGAACTTGCGCATCAAACGGCCGGTGATGTGCTCGGTCTGCTTCAGATTAAAGCGTTCCGGCGGACCGCCGCCGACATGAATCGCGCCGCTGGCCACGGGAACCACCGTGGCCTCGTTGAGCAGGGCCGCGTAAATGCCAAGCTGAAGGACATGCTCCGCCTTGGCCTTGCGCGCGAGCTTTGCGTCCTCCGGCTCGTACAGTGCACGCCCCTCGTGATCGCCGGTACGAACCAGGAAGTCAGGGAAGCCGACCCACCCTTCGTTCGCGAACGCAGCTTGATAAATCAGGGGCGCCCCTGCCGTGATCGCCGCCGCCGTCTCAGCAACACGAACTTCGAGCGGCGCCTTGTCAGGGATGGCGACAGCTCGGCCATGGAGGGATTCAAGCCCAGCAAGAACGACCGCTTCATGTTCGAAGCCCTTCGCACGAACGAGTTCCAGGGACGGATTGCCCTCGTCTGGAGCCTCGACTCCGTCGAGCCACAGAGCGGCGTGGTGAGCGCAACCCAAGAAATTGTTCAATCGCGAGGCGGATAGGCGCTTTGTCATAGGCGACCTTCTAACTTCACCATGCGACAAAAGCGGTCACGTTGTCGGTGGCCGCGGATCTGCATCATCAAGCCTGGTGGCGAGTGAGAGCGGCAGCGAGTTCGGCGACCATGGTGGCTCGCAGGCTATCGGGTCCGAGGATCTCGATCTGATCGCGCCAGGTGAACAGGTGCCACGACAACTCCAACATCCCGCTGGCTGAAAATCGGACGATGACAGAGCCGTCCCGCTGCGCCTCAACCTGCTGGGTGGGGTGGAAACGCCACCCCATCGCATCGTCAGCGGCTGCCGGCAGGACTCTGAGGACAACATCTTCCACTTCGCCCTGGAAGACGCCGAATGATTGCGCCGCGTACTCTTGAAGGCTGAAATCCGTTGGCGCGGAGGCCGGTTGGTTTAGAATTTGAGGGTTCTCTATCCGGTCCAACCGATAGTTACGCATCTCAGTCGAGCCAACTTCAGCCCCAACCAAATAATTCGCGCGACCAAACATGATGCCGTAGGGAACGACATCTCGTTCTGTGCCGTGACGCGAACCGCCGCGATAGCGAAAGCGCAGCGCGTTCATCGCCATGATCGCCTGCCGAATAACGGCGATCAACGTCTCGTCCTCGAACGGCCGGGGTCCCGCTTGGACGGCGATCATCTCCGCGCGGACCAACGCCTCGACGTCCGGCACGACCCTCCTTAGGGCCGCGCTGCGCATGGCGGACCGCACCTTCCTCTCCAAGGAAACCAGGGCTGCGGCGCGAGGCCCCGCGCCGTTTGCGCGTAGGCTGTCTGCCGCCTTGCTGAGTTCGACCAATTCATCGGTCGTTGGAGCCTGGATGAAACCGTCGAGGCCGCCGGGGATCCGATACCGTTTGTGTGGCGGGTCGGAGACTTCCTCCATTAGCGGGAAGAGATCCCACAGCGCATTGCGCATGCGCTCGGCTGTCCGGCGCACCACACCCAGCTCCTGGGCGATTTCATCAAGGGTCATTCCCTCGGCGCTTGAAGCGAGCGACTGCGCCAGCTTGACGAGGAGCCCGGCTTTCTCGTGTCGCATTCAAACATGACCGATTCTGTCGCACCCAAGCTGCACCATAGAGTTTCAATGGTGAATGGAGCAACCGGTGCCCGCCCTCGATCTCACTGCACATGCAACGATCCGCGCCAATCAGCGCGGCGTCCCGCACCACCTGATCGATCTACTGCTCGAAAATGCAGACATCGACGCGGCGATCGGCAGTGGCTGTCGACTTTTGCGGATCAGCCGACAACACCTTCGTGACCGGAGTGTCCGTCAAGCAATTGGCGCTGAAGCTGATCGCATGGGTCGCCTCGCGATCATCTGCAGCGACGATGCAGCGGCCGTGGTCACCGTGCTTCATCACTACGAAGGCCGCGCAGGCAAGCGCTATCGCGCCGTGAATTGATATACGTGCGTGGCCAGTGTCGGACCGCCGACCGAACTTGTCGTAAGGCCGGGAAATGAAGCGCTTAGCCTGCTGCACTGTGATCGTCGCCGCGCTGGCGATCGCAGGGCCTGCCGCCGCCTGGGGCGATCTTGGCCACGAGGTCACAGCCCTGATCGCCTATCGCCACCTGACGCCGCCCGCGAAGGCCAAGGTGGATGCGCTCCTGGCCGGTGACACCGACACCCTCACGGCGCCGGACTTCGCCAGCCGCGCGACCTGGGCGGACAAATACCGCAACGGCCATCGGGAGACCGCACCCTGGCACTTCGTGGACATCGAGATCGACCACCCCGACCTGAATTCGGCCTGCTTCGGCTTCCCGCCGCTGGCCCCGGGCAACGCTGCTAGCCGGGGACCGGCCCAGGACTGCGTGGTCGACAAGATCGAGGAGTTCGCCGCCGAGCTTCGCAGCCCCGCAACCTCCCCTGCGGAGCGTCTCCTGGCCCTGAAGTTCCAGATGCACTTTGTCGGCGACATCCATCAGCCGCTCCACGCCTCGGATCACAATGACCGTGGCGGCAACTGCATTGCCCTGGAACCCTCGCCCAGCGGCCAGGCCAAGAACCTGCACGCCTACTGGGATACCGGGGTCGTGGAGCCCCTGGGAACATCGGCGCAGGACATCGCGGCCAGACTGGACGGCCAGATCACGCTGGCGCAAGCGAAGGCCTGGAGCGGCGGCGATCCGAAAAGCTGGGCGATGGAGTCGTTTCAGCTATCCCGCAGCGACGCCTACAAGCTTCCAGCGCGGCCCACCTGTAGCGACCATGGCTCCGTCGCGCTGTCGACCGCCTACCAGGCCATGGCCCAGCGCGATGCGGCTGTTCAGCTCGAGAAAGCCGGAATCCGGATTGCCTTCCTTCTGAATCGAGCCCTGCGCTAAGGCCTATCCCCCGCCTGATGACCGACGGCCTCGAGCTGGTAGGAGTCGTCCTGGCGACCAACGAGACGGCTGACGGTCCTCACCCGGCGCCCGGTCGACGTCCGCTCAATGTAGATGATGACGTTGATCGCCTGAGTGATCGCCCGATAGGGGATCCGCTGCGTGACCTCGCCGATCAGGTCCTCCAATCGCGTCAGACCCTCGGCCGCGCTATTGGCGTGAATGGTGGCCAGGCCGCCGGGATGACCCGTGTTCCACGCCTTCAGAAGATCCAGGGCCGAGCCGTCGCGAACCTCGCCGATGATGATCCGATCGGGTCGTAGGCGCAGTGTGTCGCGGACAAGATCAGTCATGGTCACGGGCGGATCGGTCCGCTTGGTCAGCATCTGGATCTGATCGTCGGCCGAACACCGCAGCTCGGCGGTGTCCTCGATGATGACCACGCGGTCCCGGGCGAACGCCGGCTCGGCCAGGATCGCATTGGCGAGCGTCGTCTTGCCTGACCCCGTGCCGCCGACGATCAGGATGTTCTGGTGGCTGGCGGCCGCCTCGCGGATCACCGCGGCCTGGTCCTCGGTCATGATCCGCTGCTCGACGTACTCAGCCAGCGTGAACACCACTTCCGGACGCTTGCGGATCGCGAACGCTGGGCTGCTGACCACGGGCATGTAGGCGCCCTGGAAGCGTTCCCCGGTCTCCGGCAGCGTGGCGCTGATCCGGGGCGAGTCCCGCGTGACCACTTCGCCGGCATGGTCAGCCAGCAGGCGCAGGATCCGATCGGCGTCGGCCGCCCCGAGGTTCTGGCCGGTCCACGACCTCCCCTCCCCTATGCGGTCGACCCAGATCTTGCCGTCCGGATTGACCATCACCTCGACCACCAGGCGGTCGGCCAGCGCCCCGGCGATGACCGGGCCCATGGCCTGACGCAGGGCGGCGACCTTGCGGTCACTGACAACGGGGTGGTGCTGCGTCATGGCGGGCGTCCGATTGCGCGAGGGTTACGGGAACGGAGCGTCCGCTCCGGATCAGTTCAGGCTCAAGTCGTCGTCGTGGTCATGGCGCAGGGCGCTGACCGGCTGCAGATCGAGATATTCGCCGACATCGAGGTGTCCCGTCGGTGGCAGGCCCTCAGCCGCGGCCCCTGCGGCGCCCGCCTGGCCCTCCTGTCGGGGTTTGGGTGGCGAGACGCCCGCGAAGCCTTCCGGGGCCGCCAGGACGGCCCGCACGCCCTTCCAATCGATGCGCGCCTTGCCCGGAAGGTCCGCGCCGGCGGGAGGCTGCTCGTAGGCCGCCGGCACACCGTGAAAATAGTCCCCTGCCCGCTCCTTGAAGAACGGCTCCTCGTAGTAGCGGATCTTGTCGGCGAGGATCGGCTTGGTGTTGTTGACGAACAGGAACTGCTTTCGATCGTCCAGGCCGCGGACGTCCTCCTCCGAGAGGATGTAGCGCTGCTGCTCTGACTGCGAGGTGGAGCGATGCGCTCGGCCGAACAGGGTCCGGGGATCGCTGTAGCTCTCCCGCATCTCCAGCGCCTTGCCGGCGCGTCGTGTGACCTTCTCGATGCTGGTCGGCTCTGAGGTCGCGAAGGCGGCGGTGATGTGCATGTTATCGAACAGGGGCGTTTTCTCCCCGTATTTCGAGAACACGTCGTTGAAACTCTGGCAGATCAGGTGGGCCGTGATGCCGTAGCCAGCCATTTCGCCCATGGCGTTCTCCAGGAAGGGAAGGCTCCCGAGCTTCGGAAACTCGTCCAGCAACAACAGCAGACGATGCTTCTTCGATCGGCGACGGCTGTCGTGGTGCTCGCTCTCCATCAGGCTGTTGATGGTCTGGCGGGTGAAGACCCGCACCAGGAAGGCCAGTCGGTCGGCATGGGCCTGCGGCGTGATGATGTAGAACGACACCGGCGAGTCCGAACATACCAGGTCGCCGATCGAGAAGTCCGACCAGCTCGTCGCATACTCGACCAGCGGATCGGCCCACAGCGACAGCGAGGCGCGGCAGGTCGCCAGGACGCTGGACTTCACGCGAAAATCCAGGCTGTCCAGCGCCTTGGCGCCCAATAGGACCTCCGGATGGATCTCCGGGATCGGCTTGCCTTTCGCATCTCGCGCCAGTCCGTCGGTCGCATGAAAGTCGGGTTTGTTCCGGTGCTGGGTGTGCATCATCGCGTGAAGGGTCGGCTCGATGTTGATCAGCAGCCGGCGGACCTGGGCGAGGTTCTTGTTTTCGTCGGTCTCGCTGTAGAGGACGTGCAGGATCAGCGCGGTGAAGAAGTCCGTGGCGCTCTGGTCCCAGAAGCTCAGGTCGCCGGCCTTGCGACCAAGGGGATCGACGAGGATCCCGACCACGTTCTGGATGTCGGCGATCTCCATGGGCCCCTTGCGCACCTCAAAGAGCGGGTTCCAGCGCACCGTGTTGGGATCGGTCGGCGAGAAATAGAAGACGTGGCTGAACTTCTTCCGATGGTCGGCGGTGATATGCCAAAGCTCGCCCTTGCGGTCATAGACGAAGGCGCTCTGTGGCCAGGCGATCAGGGTTGGAACCACATGGCCGGCCCCCTTCCCGCTCCGCGAGGCGCCGACGATGATCGCGTGTTCAACGCCGGCGTAGGTCAGATAGCGGCCCGCAAAACGGCCCAGCACCCGGCCGCTGATCTCGCGGCTCGGCTCCGCCAGCTTGGCCCTTTGGACGTCGGACAGATCCGCCCACGCGTTCTGGCCGAACTTGGGCGGCTGACGCTGCGCCCCGCGCGTCAAACCGATCGCCATCATCGCCGGCAGAAGAGCGATCGCGAGGGCGATCAAGGCGGCCAGGTCGAACGGCTGTTGGTAGGTGCGCTCAAACCGGGCGTACCAGCTGACAAAGGACCATGGCGCGTAAACGCGCGTGGCGCCGACGTCGAACAGCCCGTGACCGAACGCCCGCGGATAGTGGAATCCGGCGGCCACGTCCTGGGTGGCGATCGCCAGCGCCATGACAATCGAAAGCCCCGCCAGGGGCAGGATGATCGACGCTCTCTTCGCCGCTGTCATGGGCATGTCCCTTCCTTCAGAGGCCCGGGATGAAACCCCGGACGATCGTCCGGCCGAGGTTTCGGTTAAGGCTCTCGACGGCCAGTTGCCGCGCCGGCAGTGGGAACCGCTGCAGCGCCTCGCGGGCGGGCGCCCCGACGTCGCGGAAGAACCGGGTCTCGTCCGGCGATTTGGTGGGCACGCGAAGCGCGCCCTGGCCGAGTTCCTGGACGACGCGCAGGTCGTTGAAAGTCCGCGTCGCCGTGACGATCCGTTTGTCGGCGCGCTTGATCTTGCGCTCCAGCGTTCGCCTTTGCCGCGCCACCTCGGCCGCCTGTTCCAGGCCGGGCTGACGGCGCGCCGCGACGAAGGCCTGACCCTGGGGTGATTGAGCCCACGACCGCCGAACATCGAGGCCGGCCTCGGCCCGCCGCAGCTCGGCGCGCGACCGGGCGATCGCGTTGAGCTCCGCGTGTTTGGCCCAGATCATGCGGGCGGGATTTCGGATCCACTGGACCAGTTGCAGCCGCTTCGTGCGGACCGATTTCACCCGCCCCTCGGTCCTGGCCAGCCGGGCTTTCGCCAAGGCGACATTGCGCGCCGCGTCGGCGGTCAATTCCCGCTCGATCTGCCGGGCGGTCGCGATCTTCGGCGCAATCAGGGCCGCGCGTTCGGCGGCCCAGGCATCGCGCTCGGCGACCATGCGATCACGGACCTTCCCGGCCTCGGCGACCAGCTTGGGAACCGGCACGGAGATCACCGGCTCCGCCGCCGCGATCCGGTCGGCCGTGTCCTGATAGTCGAGCCGATTTTCGCGCGCCTTGCTGTTTCGCGCTCTGACGTCGCGATTCTGCTCGCCGCGTTCGGACGCGATGTTCTTGCGCTCGAGCGCCGTCGCGCTGGGACCCAGGTGGACGGTCGGCGCGCGATCGACACCGCGCTCGGCGAGACTCAGATGGGACACCTGGGGCGCATCCGGACCGAGATGCCGGCGCAGGTGCTGGTTCTGGATCTCGGCCCAACCCGCTCGCCACTCGCGGACCTGTTCGGGTGTGCGCCAGGCCCGGTCCTTCTTCTGGAATCCCTCCGGCCCCACGGCGCGCGTCGTGACCAGAATATGGGCGTGGAAGTTGCGGTGATCGCCGTGTTTGCCCGGCCGATGCAGGGCGACGTCGGCGATCATTCCGCGCGCGACGATGTGCTCCGCGACGAAGTCCCGGACTAACGCCCGGCGCTGCTGAGCATCCAACTCGTGAGGCAGGGAGAGCAGCAACTCCCTCGCGGGAACGGCGTCCTTGCGGCCTTCCGCCTTCTCCGCCGCGTTCCACAAGGTTTGGCGATCCTGGAAGGCGGCCGGCGCGGCCTCAGGCGTCATGATTGCCGCATATTCGACGTCGTCCTTGGCCGCGAAATCGAACTCCATCGCCAGGCGCTCATCGATCAGACGCGACCCCGAACGATATGCGGCGGCCGCCACAGCGGAACGGCCGGCGGCGCGCTGGATGGTCTGAACGGCCAATCGATACTGAGCCACGCCACCCTCACTTTGACCGCTGTGCGGTCGGATCGCTAAGGGCCCTGGCCCTTGGCTCAAACCCCAGGCCGACGCAGGCCGTAGCGGGGTTTGAGGGTGTCGGGCGGAGCCCGACCGCAGACGTCGATGGGCGTAGCCCAAGCGACGGGTAACTGCGCCATTGTCCACAATTGACCTGTCCGCTGTTCATGCCGCAGTATGGCGTATATTGGACGTATTCGCACATCATGTTTCTTTTCGTCAGATTATGCCCGGAGCAGGCTGATGACTGAAAAACGCCAACGCAACACCCGCCCGTCGAAATACCGCCCCCGATCCGAGGCCCAGAAGACGCGACGAAAGGAGCTTTGGGAGGCTCGGACCCAGGACCGGGAGCTCGCATCTCGCCTGTCCGACGAAGAGGCGCTGAAGGTGCGGTTGGAGGAGCTGGAAAGCGCTTTGCGAGACGACGGCGGTGAAGGCATTCATCGCCGTCGCCACACAATCCCGCTCGATCAGATCAAGGACGACAAGGAGCGCTTTCACGTGCTGAAAGCCCGCGTCGAACGGCTCGAAGCCCTCTGGTCGATCAACCAGCGCAAACGCGAAACGCGCGGCAAAATCATCATCGGCGGAGCGCTGCTGGCCGAAGCCGCCGATGAAATGACCGAGGGTGAATCCGAATTGTTGGAGCGCCTGGTCGACATCATCGACCGGCGTGTCGAACGGGTCCGGGATCGCCTTACGGTCCGCGAATTGCTCGGCGCCGTGTCCCTGCCATTGCGTCAGGGCGGCGATGTCCACGAGGGCGTGGAGGCGGCTCTGACGGCGACAGGCGAGAACCTGCCGGACTTCGACGCGATGGCGGAATCGGCCCTGGCCGACGATCCCGACGATGGCCTTCTGCCCAGCAATATTGATACCGATTACGCCGATCTCGATACCTCCTGGCGGGCCACGGGCTAACGACGCTCGCCGCTCGTTTGACCGTCCGAACGCACGAAGATCGCGCGAACCGGGTCGACCGACTGGCCGGCGCCATCGGCCCTCGATGTCGTCGAATCCGCCTTCGGTCCGGCCTGATCCTCGGACGGCTCACTGGCGTCGGGAGCCGGCGGGAAGGCCCTGTTCTCACCGACGAAGATGCCCCCGCCCGCGACCACGAGAACGACGTCCCTGCCATGCCGCCCACGTCCGATCGCAGCCCCTGCCGCCGTACGCAGGGCCCCTCCCCTGCCCGCCTCCACGTAGAAGCTATGCGCGCCGATGACCGCCGAGGGCGGAGCGCCGCCAAAGTTCACGAGGCCGGCGGATACCTGGCCATGGGCGGCCCGAACCGCCACGATCCTGGGGTTCTGAAAGTATCGCGCGCCGTTGGTCAGATCCGGCAGCCGGCCCTCGAGCGCCAGGTTGATGATTGTGTCGATCCGCGCGCGCTCGGCCTCTGAGACGGGCCGGAGATTTCGCCAGCTTCCACCCGCGCGAAACACAGGCTCGAACTGGTGCGGCGCGTTCAGAACGTCGTCCACGCTGGCGCCCCATCGCCCGTCCTGAAGGCGATTGAGGATGGTATAAACGACCGCCGCCAAGCCGCTGTCGCCCTGGTTGGCGGCCTCCGCATAGGCGACCCGGGCGATACCGTCTCGCCCGTCACCGACGGCGATCATGCTGGCCAGCGATAGCCCCCCGACCGACGGCCGCTGCGCCGATTGGACCGGGGCCGAAGCCACGGTCGATAGGGGACAACTGACGCCCTCAGGCAGGGCCTGGGGCGCGGCGCCGTGGGCAAGCAGGGTGCAAAGACCGGCGAGGGCGGCGGCGTCCATCAGACCGATCCGCGTGGGGTCGAGGAGGTCATCACCGGCGCGAACACGCCCACGATGTCAGAGGACGTCACGGGGCCGTAATAACGGCTATCGAAGCTGTTCGGGACGCGGTTCGAGAAGACGAAAAACTCGCCCGATCCGAGCGGCCGGCAGCCTCGCCATTGGGGGAGCGACCTGCCCCGGGGATCTTGGGCGAACACCGGCGCGCGCCATCGTCCGTTGATCGACAGGGCGCCGTCGCGCTCGCAAACGACGTCCCCCTCCCCTGCCGCGATCTCCTTCAGGATCGGAACCCGATGGAGATAGCCCATGCGGCCATCGGCATAGGGAAACGCAGCCGCCGGCGCGTGGAAGGCGATGATCCGGCCGCGCGTGGGCGCCGCGGCCGTGCGGATGTAGAGGCCGGCCGGCTCGCTCGCGGTGCGATTCCAGAGCACCGAGGGCTGCGGGACGACGGCGGCGAGTGTCGCGCAGGCGGCGCACGGTACGATCGCCCAGGCCAGGATGGCGGGGGTCAAGCCCCGGCGACGATGCCGCGTTCTCAATCTGGTGAACCCCCAAGAGGCGCCTGAACCGAGCCGAAGGCTCGCCGCCGCTTTGGGCCAGATTGGGGCTCATGCCCGGCTTTTGGGGGCTACTCCGGGCCCCAGGCTTCCAACCGAAGATGGTCTGGAACGGGTTCTCCGACGAGATTGACCCAGCAGGCACGCTCGGCGTCCCAACTAACGGCGTGCACGTCGGCACCGGCCGCGTCGATGTGCCGGAACCAGCCTCGGATGACGCGTCCGTCCCTGGGCGCCGTGGCCGCCGGGTTTGACGCAACGATGGTCATGAGACGCCCTCGCCAGGAGATCGGCGAGACTAACCCTGCGGCTGATGACAGGTCGAGCGCGACCCGCGATCGCCGGCGTGTGGGTCCGTTCCTGATAGACCGACCAACCCGGCTGGCGATTGCCGATCGGGCGGGGCCGTTCCCAATAGACCGATGAAGCGCTTGACTCGGTTTCGACTCAGGGGACGGGGTGATGAGCCGTCGGGCCCTTAAATAGCCCGACGGCGGCTCATCGGACGATCAGGAACCTTACTTAACTTTAGTAGACTCTCGTAAGAGAGGTTACAGGGTTAAGCCTGTGGACGAGTCTGAAACCCATTGCGAATTCAATGGATTATGGAGAGGGTGCGTTCCCGATCGCCCGCGACATCGTCCCCGTTCGACCGATGGGCCGTTCCCGATCGGCCGTGGCCAAGCCCGCCCGGGGCGGGCGTTCCCGATAGACCGTGCAAATGAGGGGCGCCGGAGCTGGAAAGCGAGCCGGCTTCCGATGAGCGTCCGATTAGGAACGCTCGCCAAGCCGCTGAAGACGAAAGGCTTTCCCTGGGCAGCCTGCCGAAACGGGTCTGGCCCTCGAACCGGCTGAAGCCGTTTACGTCTCATTAACCATCGGTCGATTGGGAACGGGGGCCGCTCAGCGCACATCCTTGGGGAAGCGGCGGTCCTTGATCCCCCGCGGCGAGTAGCTGGGGTGATCGATCGTCAGGGCAGAGCGCCGCACCATGTGCAGGGCCGGTTCGCGTCCCTGGACGTCGTCTTCCCATCGCAGGTGATACTCAGGCATGCGATCTTCCTCGGCGATCTTCTTCAACTCGAACTTGAACCGGCGATACGAACCCTCGGCGCCGGACTTCTCGAACAAGGTCGGAACCGAGATGGTGAAGCCGCCGCCGCCGTTGCCGCCGGCGTGCTTGCGCGCCACCCGATAGAGCCAACGATCCCGGCCGCCGGTCAGGCGGAAGTAGTCCGGATGGATGGCGAGCACGCCGCCTTCCATCAAAATTCCCTCATAAAGCCAATCAGATAGGGTGAGCGTCATCCCTTTCGTCTGACCGGTGTTTTCGTCGATCACCTCCGACCAGCTTTCGATCCAGGAGAATTGGCGGGTCTTGCGTTTGCCCTTGCCGCGGATGTTGGTCTGGATGGTGGTCGACTGCAGACGGCCGAGTCCGGCGCGCAGGCGCTCGTAGTTTTCGCCGCCGACGCCGCGGTTGATGCCGCGCAGCATCTCGGCCGGGTGGAAGTGCAGCGTGCGGGGGATATCGTTGACCTTGCGGTCCTTAAGTGCGGTGAGCGCCGAGGTGGCCCAGATCAGGATGTCGGCGTCCCAGATCGTCGCCATGCCGTAGTCTGGCACGGCCTTGACCGTAACCCAGACGCTGCCGTCGGGACTGGTATAGGAGATGGGCTTGGTGCGTTTGCGCTTGGCCAGCGAGAAGAACGGTCGCTCCATCGTCTCGCGCTGGTCGCGAAGCGGCATTTCCGCCAGATAGGGCGAGAAGAGGTCGAACTGGCCCTTCTGGGGATCCTTACGCAGGCTCATGCTTACTTCGGGCGGCAAGCCCCCTCCCCTGCCAGCGGCCGATGCGGGCGAATCGACTGATTCGGGAACACTAGCAGGCGTTCCCGATAGACCGACGCTGCGGCGGTCAGCGGAGGCGGCGTCCATCTTCGGGCACGGCCTCCAGATCGACGGCGTAGCCGTTCTTCGACAAGGCTTCCAGAACGAGAAACTTCACTGTCACGCGCCGCTGGGCCGCCTCGATCTTGAGCGCGGTCCAAAGATCGCCGGGGACGTCGAACTTCAGCGATGCGGAACCCGTATTTTCGGCCGGCTCTGGGCGTGTCGCGCGCAGGGCGGTCCGCGGCCGGGCGGCGCGCGCCAAGGGCTTTGCGGTCGCGAGGGGCCGCAGCCTCGGCCCTGCCGGCGCAGGGGCGTCGTCAGTGGCCGGCTGCGCCGTTTGCGCGTCTGGCGTGCTGGTGCCTCGGCCAAAGCCGAGATCAGCCGTCTCCGCGGACAGCTGATCGGCGATTTCCTGGGACACCCGCGGGCTCGGACGAGGCGCGGGGCCGAACGCGAGAGGCTCTGGTTTGGTCGTCATTAGGCTGCCGCCTGTTCTTGCTCTGCGAGGATCTGGATCAGCTCGACGAGCACCGCCTTGATCTCGCGGGCCGCCTTGGGATCACCGCTTGGATGAGAGGGCGTGGCGCCGGTGAAGTGCATCGCCTGGTAGGCGGCCCGCGCGATGACCTCAGTCTGCATCACCGGGATGGCCGCCTTCTGGATCTCCTGGCGCGCGTGCAGGGCGACCCGTGACATCAGCGGCGACATCTGAGTGAGCAGCACCCTGGCGGCGATCGGCCGCTTCAACATGCGCTCCGCGCGCTGGACGACCTCATAGGTGCGGAAAACCTCCTGCAGGTCCATGCCCGAGACCTTGGTGGGAATGATCACCAGGTCGCTCTGGGCGATGGCGTAGGTCACCGCCTGCGAGGCGGCGCCCTCTAAGTCAACGAAAACAATCTGATAACGCCCAGCCGCTTCACTGATCTGGTCGAGAATGGTCTTTTCCGTGACCTCGGTGATCACGTCGACGCTGCAATCCTCGCCCGCCCGATCACGCCAGGACCGGATATGTCCGTTGGGATCGGCGTCGACGATCGCGCACCGCCCCCCCGTCCTGGCGAAGGCATCGGCCAGGCAGATGACCGTCGTGGTCTTCCCTACCCCGCCCTTGGTTGAACACGCGCTGACGACCGCCATCGTGGAACCCTTCTGCAAACACCCGCTTGCCCACACGGGATAAAGCCCAGAGGGTTACTGGGGCGTTAACCCAAGACCCCAGGCGACCAAGATACCGTGCGCCCAAGCAGGCAAGCGGGCGACCGGGCAAATGCTCCGATGCACTCTTGCACGTTTGCCCGAGAAGGCAAGCGCCCCGTGGGGCTTTAGGGCAAAGGGGTATTTGGGTGTTTGATGGCGAGATCTTCGGATGCGCCTCAAAGGGAAGGCGGTGGCCCGCCCGGCGAACCGGGCGGGCCCTCGTCCTACTCCTCGTCGGAGCTCGGGCCGCTTTCCGGCCGGTCGAGCGACCGCAGCTCGTGCTGGGGTGTGGCCACGACCACCTTCGAGAAGAACCGGTCCTGACCCTGCTTGTCGGTGAAGCGGTCGTTCCGGATCTCCCCCTCGACGAAGACCTTCGAGCCCTTCGGAAGCCCCCGGGATGCGAGCCAGCCCACGGTCCCCTGGTTCCAGATTTCGACCTGGTGCCAGGTCGTGTAGTCCTTCCGCTCGCCGTCCTTCTTCGTGTAGCGGCTGGTGGCGACCGACAGTGTGGCGACCTTCTTGCCGCCCGCGATGGTGCGGATGTCCGCTTCGGCGCCGGTGAAACCAATCAGTTGGACCTTGTTCAACATCGTCTTTCTCCATCTGCCGCCGAGGGAATTCCCGGCGGCTCGCGGTCCCTGCCGCGATCACGCGACCTGCAAGGGCGGGGAGGAGGGACGGGCCAAAGCCCGGGCCGGATGGAAACCGGCCTGCACGCAGCGCAGCGAAGGAAGGCCGGAGGGTCCGAACCGGGCCGCCTCGCGCCAGCGGGGTCGGCTTTGACCCGGACCGCCCCGACCTAGGTTGACGTGATTGATCGCGCGGACCGCAGTCCGTCCGGACGCCCAAACGGCATGGAGATGACCCGAACAAGGTCCTGCTGACGCCAGTGCAGAGCGGATCCCACAACACCGGGCCCAGGAGTGTCGCCCGCACAGGCATCCAGCCGCCGACGTTAGCAGTGGGGGAGGGGACGGAAAGCAATTCAGCCCACATGGCCCCCTCTGGAACCGGGCGCGGCGCAGCAGCGCTCGCCGGGCCAAGACTCGGAGGTTTTAGGGGAGGGGAGGGGGGAGGAGATTCGCCAACACCACAACGGGCGACGGCGACGGTCTGTCTCGTCTAGGCCTTGCCGCCCCGGTGCTGACGCACGTTGCGGGCCTTCCAAGCCAGCATCGGCATCGCGGCGATACGTTCGGCCAGGTCAGGCTCGACCATCAACCCGCCGGGGAGGATTTCGCCGAGGTCCAGCACGCCATCCAGAAAGCCGCGCTCGCCCGCCGTGAGATCGAACAAGAACGCCAAGCGGGCCCGACACGACGCCACGGTCTCATTGATCCAGGCGTCCACGCCGCCCGACCCATCAAAATGGTCCCGCGGAAGGCAGATGGCGAGCTTCTGGCGAAGTTCGCGCGGATCCGCGCCGATGTCATCTATCGAGGCCAGTCGCCAGTCCCGGCGACCTGACGCCCCGAACGCCAGGACCGCCGCCTTGATAGCCGCCCAATCGAGCCCCTCCATGGCGAGGATCCGCCGCGTGTCGAACAGGTCGCGCGCAGCGCGGCGATCGATGAGAGCGACGAGCTTACCTGCTACGATCTCACGCAGGTCGAGCACCTGGACGCCGAGCGCCTGTGTGCCCCCGAAATCGATCGAATCCATGGGCGCGGCCCCGAACAGGGGTCGACGGGCCATGTAGTTGACGTCGACCTCCAAGGTGGCGCCGCCACCCAGGGCCGAGGCGTAACGCGCCAGCCATTTGCCGCCGGCATGTTCGTCGGGCTGCCGGCGCACGGCGTAGCCCTGGGCCACGAGCAAACGGTTCAGCGCCGCATCCACGACCGGCCGGTCGGCCTCCATGGCCGTCCGATCCAGGGCGCCGACATAGTTGAGGTCGATGTCGACCGACAGCCGGTCGAGCCCCAGATGAAACATATTCAGCGCCGTGCCGCCTTTCAGCACCAAGCGCCCCGCCAGGACCTCGTCGCCGGCGATCTCCCGCAGCAGGTCCATCAGGCGCAGGACCGTTTCGATGGTCGACGCCTGGTGGCCGGTCTCGCTGGCGATCCGCTGCAGAGTCTGGGCGGAGGGGGCCAGCATCTACAGCCCCTCAAAGCGGTGTTCGATCACCGCGGCCGGCAGGATCACGTTCCAACCGCGCGCGACCTTGCCGTCACCGGGCTTTGCGCCGAGCCCATAGCGGGATTGGCGCGGGGCCAGAGCGTGCAACTCGTCGATCACTTCGGCGGGAACGCCGAGGCGCGCTTGCTCGCGCGCCAGCCACCAGCCGGCCGCGCCGGCCGCGGTCGCGTTGCTGAGCGCCCGGAGATGCCGGGCCAGGGCTCGTGCATCGATCCGCTCCACAAGGACGAGCGAGTTGAACAATTCCTCGGCGCCGCCCGCGAGGTCGGATCGATCGAACAGATCGGCGACCGTGCGATCGATGGTGGTGACGTTCACCGCCAGGCCCAGCCGATCGACGACCGTCACGCCATCGGGCGGTGCAAAGCCCTTCGGCGACTTCACGAAGCGGCACGGGAAATCGGCGGTCTCCAACAGTCCAGGCTCGCCGGCGGCGATGACCTGGACTTCGAAGCCGTTGGTGTAGGCGTAACCGTGCAATTCGAGGGCGGCGTGGTAGGCGATGACCCCGCCAGTGCGGAGGCGCGAGGCCGCTAGAAATCGATCGACCGACCAAGCGCCGGCGTCGGCGTGCTTGGGCACCGAGGCGAAGACCCCGCGGGCCAGGCGGCGGATGTTGCCAGCCTTCAGATGCTGGGCGAGCATCGTCGTCACCACCTTGTCCGTCGCTGCGCGGCCGAGCGCAGCGGCATACTCCGCGCGGCTGAAGACCGGCGTGGCGCTGAAAAACGGCGTGGATAGGGGACGTGACATTGAAGGCGCGCTTAGTTCACTAAAACCAGTCCAAGCTATATAGAAAGTATGGCTTACTACGGCAATAACGAACCTCTGAGAAACACTGCAACCTTCGTCGCCGAACCAGGCGGCGGGGGGCCCCCCCCCACGGGGGGCCCCCCCCGCCGCGGCGGGCCCCCCGCCGCGCTTCAGTGCCGCGTCCTGCAGCCCTTGGCGCCGTGGATCATCTGGGAGAAGTGGGAGATCGCCGCGGTGTCCAGTTCAAAACGCTTGGCGCTCAGCTCCTCCTGCCGGTCAAGCTCCTCGAGGATCGCCAGGGTGTCCCAGCACTCCGCGATCACATACCAGCTTCCGGCGTCGTAGTAGTCGTGGGCGTGATTTAGAACCGCTTGCGCCATCGCCAGGTTGGCCATTGTCGTCTCCCGCTCTCGCTGACGGATCGGCGGGTCGTTCCCGCGATCTCGCGACCGCCCTGGGCGGCCAGGCGGGACGGGCTGAAGGCCGAAACGGGTGGAAGCCGGCCTGCACGGAGCGCAGCGGAGGAAGGCCGGAGGGTCCGCTTGTCTTCGCCTCGCCGAGCGAGGTTGCCTTCGACCCGGCCCGGGTCGCCCTAGGTTCGTGAGATGGATCGCGGATGACCTGACGCCTCAGCGCCTCAGCATCCGGAGACGGTGACCGCCTGGTGTTGGCCTCCTCGCGGCTCCAACGCGCCGCAGAACGTCACGGCTGGCTCCGTGCAAATGACGGGCGCTCAGCAGCAACGCCAAGTCACAGCCGAGTGGTCGCCGGGGGCAAAGGGGCAAATCCCCCTTTGCCCCCCCCTGGCGGTCGAGCTGGTCACTCCCGTCCGCGAGTATGACGATGATCGCAGAGCGCGACCGGCCGACCGGCCATTCAGCGGCGACCCGAAGGCCGCCGCTGACGCGGGCCTAAGCCCGCGCTTTGATGATGAGGTGCCGGATGCCCTTCTCGGCCGCTTTCTGGCCGAGGTTGAGGGCTGGCCCGAAAGGCTTCATCCCTTCGCCGCGTTGGGGGTTCAGCGTATTGGCCAGTGTCAGGACGCACACCGGCTCAAGGTCCAGCATCTCGTCATTGGCGCGGAAGGGGGCGGCCCGGCCGTACTTGTCGAAATCGGCCTTGGCCAGGACCAGGGTGACGTTCTTGGACTTGGCCCACTTGATCGCCAGCTTCTCGGCGCCCTTGGCTCCGGTCGTGGCCAGGGCCATCTCCGGCCACTGAGTCTGGGCCCAGTTCAGGGCGTCGAAGATCCTGTTCGCGTCATCCGCGGTATCGGCCATCGGCGAAGCGCGGAAGGCGATGATGGTCGCGCCGGGCTCGGTTGCGGCGTGCATGCGGGCCTTCCTGGAACGGAGGGCGTCCCGAGCTTCGATCACCGCGGCCGTAGAGCGCGACGCTTTCACGTTGCCCTTCCAAGGGCTCCAGACCTCGCCGGTGAAATCCGTGTAGTAGGCGGCGGCGGAGTCTCGGACCATCTCGATCGCCAGGGTAGCGACATCCGCGGCGCGGGCCTTCCGGTTGGCCTCCTGGATCTCGGTGTCCGCGATTTCGGAGCCGTCGAAATCGCGAATGAGCCGGTTCAGGTCGTCCCGGGCTCTGTCGGCCTCGCGTTCGATCCGCTGGGCGGCGGAGTGAAAGGCGCCGATGAGGGTCTCGCAGATGATGGGCTGGAAGTCTTCCATCGCGGTGTGGACCAAGACATCGAGCACCTCGGTCATCACGGCCTGACCGAGCTGCTGAAGCTCGTCCTCGGCGGGGTGGGGACGATAGTCGTCAAGCTCCAGCGCTTGGGCCTCGAAGCTGGTCATGGCGCCGGTTACGGGAGAGAAGGAAGCGTGTGGCATTGGGGATGTCCCTTTTCGGAGTGGGGGTGCGGAGCCCGTCGGCTCGATGACCGCCCCGCGCCGACGGCCGGGCGCGCCCCACAAGGGCTTTGAGCGCAGCGCCCCTTGTGGGGGGTGACGGACGGTGGCGAGGTCAAGAGAGCCAGAGGGCTTCGGGCTTCCATGACGGGACGGACCGACCGCCACGTGCGGTCTCTCCCGCTTCCCCGGCGTGCTGGCTGGTGGCCCGCGGGCGTGGCGACCCGCGTCCCCCTGCGCGAGCGTCGGCAGCCGGTAGCCGCCATTCGGCCGCGCCGAACGGTTCGCAGGCTCCTTCCGCAATCGAAGCTGCAGCCTGGCGCCGAGACCGGCGCCCTCTCGCCACCCAGCGGATCGAACGCCAGGGCCGGCCGGATTGATCTGGGGTCAGGTGTCGACGGCTCCGCCCACGGACACGCGGCAGGCCGCCAACAAGCCGTGCGGCTCACCGCCCGCTCGTGGCCGGGCCCAGCCATCGGCTTCACGGTCGCCGGGTGGCCAGCCCGGCGCGAAGGCCGTCGCGTTTAGTCCCCGCTGTCGGGGACGTCTTCCGGGGCGGTGCGGGCCTGGGCTGGATCGACGATCGAACCGTCTTCCAGCAGAATGACGACCTCGCTCTCAAACACCTCCACGCCGTTGTCGTCGATGAAGACGAGCATCCCGGCCTCACGGACCGGGCGTTGCTCCTCCCAGTAGTACCTGGTCTCGCCGCCGTACTCGAGCTCAAGCTGACCGCGCCGGCCGAGGCTGGCCGCGCTCAGAAGGGCGCATCCAGTGACCCGCTCCAGTGTGCCGACGATCGGCACGGCGGGGTCGTCGCGCCGCACGAGCTGGCCCGAAGACCGCGAGGGTGAAGGGGATTGGTGCATGGCGAATCTCCCTAGGCGGCGTGGCCGGCGAGCATCCGCCGGACGAAGGGATCCTGTGTGAGCGGAGCAAGCCTGTGCGGCTTGTGCGCCGCGCGATGATGCCGGCCGCAATAGGGGCCGCCCTCGGTGGCCTGGCCGCAGAAGCTGAAATCCGTCGTCAGAGGGTCGCCGATCGGCCACTTGCAGACATGCCCGTGAAGCGACGTCACCGACGAAATCAGCCCCGGCCCGTCTGGGATCGCCTCGACGCAGGTCGCCACGGTGACCGCCGCGCATGGACCCGAGACCAGCCGAGGCGCAGTGGGGCGCGGCGCGCGGGCCGAACGGCGAGGACGGGGCGCACGAGGCGGACGCGACACGGTCCCTCCGGCGGCCCGGCCGGCCAGGCCGAGGCGGTGAACCTTGCCGATGACGGCGTTGCGGGTCACACCGCCCAACTGCTGGGCCACCTGGGAAGCGCTGAGACCATCGGCCCAGAGCGCCTTCAGGCAGTTGACTCGGTCTTCGCTCCAGTCGGATTGGGACATGGTCAATTCCTCCAGATGCGCTCCCATCGAGCGCACCCGCCCCGACCCTTCCTTTCGCCTTTCAGCCCACAGCGCAGGTCCAGGCGCTGCAGGATGTGGTGGGCGAGCGACCGGCCTGGATTGACCTTCGCCGAACGGGGTGGCTGCGTCCGGCCGCCGCGGTTCCGGCGCCTTGGGCGGCCAGGGCGGCGACGTCGTCCGACGGAAGGACGGCGTGCTGCTGAGGTTCAGCGCCCCCAGACGGCCGGAGCCATGTTGTGTCCGGCCGAAAAAAGAAGGGGCTTACGCCCCCTCTCGCCGGTGGATTTTAAAGCCCGAACCGGTCGGATCGAGATCGCCCCAAAAGTCCATGTATTCCGTCCAGGGGCTGGCGAAGACCTTAATATCGTCGCGGCCCAAGGGCGGCTCCAAGCCCTGCTCCTCGCGCATCGCCAGCCAGTCGTTTACCAGACTGTCGAGGGACGATTCCGTTTCATCGCCTTCAAAACCGTCATCGCGTTCGGACATGCTAGTTCTCCTATGAAAAAGCCGATCCCTGCGACCGGCGATGCCCCTGGAGGCCACGGCGGGCCCCGGCCAGTCACCGCAGGGGGCGAGGCTTGCCTCGATCCCGAAGGGGAACCGCGCAGCGGTTGACGGGCAGGGTGCCGTGACATCCTGGGCATTGTCGTGCGCGGGCCCGTGGCCGCGCAGCGGCCACTCCGTTCGGCGCGCTCCTCGCGCCGAGACCGTCCGTTGACGCGCCCGTCGCCCGAGGCCGACGGGTCACGCGGTATCAATGGACCCCAACAGCCCCCGTTGGAAGTCCGGCTACATCAGCCCCAGAGCCTTGAAGCTGGCCACGTCCGCGCGGCCGACGACGACGTGGTCATGGATGGAAATGTCCAGAGCGCGCCCGGCCTCGACGATTCTCCGCGTCATCTCGACGTCGGCGGCCGAGGGCGTCGGATCGCCGGAAGGATGATTATGAACGAGGATCAAGGCGCAGGCGGACAGCTCCAGCGCTCGGCGCATGACCTCGCGCGGATAGACCGGGGCATGGTCGACGGTGCCCCGGTTCAGGATCTCGTCGGCGATGAGCTGGTTTTTCTTGTCGAGGAACAGCACCCGGAACGCCTCACGTTCGCAGTGGGCCATGGTGAGCTTCAGGTAGTTGATCAGCGCGCTCCAGGAGGAGACGACGCAGCGGCCCGGCAGATCCGCCGCGGCGAGCCGGCGCGTGGCGTCGTAGATCAGCTGAAGATCGACGGCCGCGCCGGCGTCGACGATCGCCGAAAGCGCGGCGAGGTCAGCCGTCAAGACCCTCCGGAGACAGCCAAAGCGCCCGAGGAGCGCGGCGGCGTTGGTCTTCGCACCGCGCGGGCTCGATCGCGAGAGCAGCAGCTCGAGCGTCTCGGCGTCATTCAGGCGGTCCAGTCCGCCGGCCTCGGCCCGCGCACGAAGCAACGCAGTCGACTCGCCAGCGCCTGACGGTTGGGCGTAGCGGGAAGTCATCTCGCCCACGCCTGCGGGATCGCCGAAGAGGTCAGGCGCGGGGCAGGTTGTCACAGACGGGCGACGCCGCCCGGGCGCCGGAAGGGGAGGTTGCTTGGGCATGAGGGTCTCGAACCGCCGGCGCCGGGCCAGGTCCCGGATCGCTCGACCGCTCGCGCCCTCCCTCCTCCTTTTGGGGCATGAACCCGCCGGCGCAGGCTCAGTCGCAGCCGTTCTGAACGGGCGTTCGGGTTCCGGCGTGGAAAAGGGGGGCTGACGCCCCCCGCGCTCAAGGCCAGGTTTCATCGAGGCGCGAACGCCAAACCCGCCGGAGCTTGAGCCGCAGCCGGCGGCAGCACTCGCGAAAGCTGACCTTCAGCTCGTCAACCCAGGCGCACAGCTCATCATCCAGGGACATTGGAGGAAGGCGCTCCTGCATTTCGGCGATATAGCCGAGGGCCTCCGCCCCGCTCTCGAAATCAGCCCAATCGCTGAGCGTTCGAAGGATCGGCCGAAAGCAGCTGAGGCCGCGAATGGACGTTTCGACCCGCCAGACCCGCTTTGTGGCCGCCAGATAGGCGTCCCACAGCCCGTCGGTTTCGTCGCCCCTCATCAGACGATCGAACAGAGGCAGCGCTACGGCGTCGTCCTGAACCTCGACGGAACGGCAGGTCATCACGATGTCACCCATGCGGGTCATGCACTTGCTCCTTGTGCTCTGATCGCGGCGTGCGATCGCTCCCCTCTTGGCCACGGCGGGGTCCCCGGCAGTCACCGGAGCGGAGGGCCCTGGCCCGCAGCGCAGGGGAACGGCGCCAGCCGTTGACTTCCGGGGTGGCGTGACAAGATGGGACGACCGCGCGCGCTTGCGCCCCGAAGGGGCGCACCGTTCGGCGCCTCCGCGCCGAGACCAGCCCGACGGCGCCCGTCTGGGCGACGCTGGGCGACCCTCCGCACCGCTGCCGTATCAGTCGACGAGCCGCCCGGAGCGCAGCGAGGAGCGGTCGGCGCACCGCTCCGTCTGCAGCTTCGCGGCCGCCGTCCCGCGACAAAAAGGGGGCCGAAGCCCCCTAGGTCAGCCGCCTCGGGCGTAGAGTTCATCGATCGCCCGCTCGAGGGCCTCGTCGCTGGCGCGGGTGATTTCCGCGTGGCTGCGCGCGGTGTCGGACCAGTAGAGCTTCAGCGTATCATCCGTCACGTAGTCGACCACGCTGACGCACTCGGCGTCCCCGGCCGCCTCTGCCTCGAACCGGGCCAGGACCTCCGCCAGGTCGTCGCTCCAGAAGTCCTCCATGATCCGGTCGCGGAAGAAGGCCTGGCAGGCGTAGCGCGCCGGAAGCCGGATGTCGTCGAGGCTGTTGAGATAGGTCATGCTGGATCTCCGAACGCCGCTCCCCATGAGCGACTTGATCCCAATCACCATGGCGGGCTCCGGCCAGTCACCGGAGGGGCCGCAGGCCACGGAGGGGAACCCGCGCAGCGGGTTGACGGGCCGGTCGCCATGATAAGATGGGAAGACGTCGCCCTCTGTTTCAGTAGCCGAGCCACCCCCGTCGCGAGTCGACGGGGGGCGAGCCCTCTCAAGGGCGAGTAAGCGAACGCGGGCCCGACAGCCGGCCGCCGCCGCGATCGAGCGCCCGGGGCGGAAGCCCCGGGAGGCGCGAGCATGAGCGGCGTAACTCCGTGGGGGCCGTCGCCCTCCCGGACGGTATAGGGGGAGGCCACGCCTCGCCTCGTGGATCCGTGAGAGGGCCGACGGCGACCGTGGCGCCGATCGCTCCGCGGGAGTCCCAAGAACAGCGGATCAAACGCCGAGCAGCGCTCCCATCAAATTCGTTAGGATGGCCGAAGCGAGGAGGGCCACGCAGAGGCCGACGATGACGGCGTAGGCTCTGCGCCAGCCCTTCTGATCATTCACGACCACTCCGACAGCGGCGGCGATCATGATAATCGCCACCAGGCCGAGCGCAGCGGGACGCAGCAATTGGGTCAGCGCCGGGTCGATGGTTTTTGGCCACGCCAAATAGGCGGCGGCAAAGGCCAGGAAGAGGACCAAGGAAACGGCGAGCGGCCAGTGTTTCAGCACGGGTTTCAACTTCATAGGCCGATCCTCCAAGGAAGCCGGGCGTTGTCAATTGCCCGGCGAGCCCGCGTCCGGGTCGGATCCTGAACGAGGCGGCGTCGAGCTCGCCGCCGCGCGCTGGAAGGCTTGCACCAGGTTGTAGGGGTGGTTTCCTGGCCGCACTTCGATGACGCCGCCGCCAAACGCCATGTCGATACCGACCTGAAGGCGATTGCAGAGTTCGACCGCCTCATGGCAGGCGTCGGAAAGGGTCGTTGTCGCGTCGTTTCGCGCCGCCAAAATCAACACAGGATTCTCCATCTTGGGAACCACGGGTCCCGCTCGATCGATCGGTCGAGCAGGACCCGTGACCTCTAGCCTCTTCGGAATCAAGCCGCCGCCGGCAGGATGGTTTGCGCCGGCCACTTGGCGAGGACTGCCGTCAGCACCTCGGGCTTGTCGGTCGGGACGAAGACGCGAGGAGTGTAGTTGATGATCTCGACAAAGCAGCCGAGCAGGGTGAAGGCCCAGCGCTGCGAGGCCGCGCCGACCACCTCCAGCCGGTGGCGGTCCATGACCTTCGCCCGGCGCAGCCAAAGCCCGCCCGCCAGCGCGATCGAGGTGTTCTCGGTCAGCACCATGGCGGCGGCGGCCGCGCCATCGCCCACGGCGCTCGCCGTATCGGTCAGTCCAAGGGCGATCTTCACGCCGGGAACCTGGGCGGGGTCGAGAACCCGTCCAAGCCAGCGCCGGCCGTCCGGCGCCTTGAGGCGGCGGACATTGGTCTGTTTGGCCGGCAGGCTGCTCCAGACCGGCAGGAGCAACCCGGTCGCGAGCACAAGCTGGCTCGTGCGCCAGGGATCGGCCCCCGCCACCTCGGCGTCCCAGGTCGCCCGCCAGACCGCTTCGCTCACGGGCTCCCACGCCGATTCCTCATAGACCTTCAGCGGCGTGACGCTCCGCTTCTCCGGCCGGATGATGCGGACCGCCGGGACCAGGCGGTCGTCGTCGTCGGTCGTGGTCAGGCCCTTCACGACCAGGCCGGCGCGCCCAGACTTGGCGTTTACCACGTACTCGAGCGCCAAGGGATCCAGTCCGATCAGGGCCTCATCCGAGGTCGACTGCACCCGGCGCGTCCGGACCTGGAAGGTGAGGATCTTGGTCTGCGCGCCCGTCAGGCTGTCGGTGCGGATCACCTCCTCGGACACGACGCTAAGATCGTCGGCCAGGATGTCCTCCATCCCCCGGTCCAGCGCGCCGGACGAGGCGGCCCGTTCGAGGATGCTGCCGAGGATCTGATCGAAGGCCGCGAACAGGGCGTTCTGATCCTCGATCCGCAGCGCCAGCAGGCGATTGAGGAAGGTGTTCATCGGCGGCATGTCGTCGGACGCCTTCAGATCGCCGTCGCCGTCGAGCAGCCTGAGCCCGGTCTTGTGCTCGAAACTGGCCCGGCTCATCGCCTCGACGTTGCCGAAATGCAGGGCCACGAAGAAGGCCTGCAGCGCCCGGCGCGCCCACGGGCTTTCGAGGTTGTCTTCGGCCCTGAACAGGCCGGCGCCCGCCGTGCGGCGCTCGCCCCGGGTCAGGGCGCCCAGGCTGTCGAGCCGCCGGGCGATTGTGCTCAGGAAGCGCTTCTCGCCGTGGATGTCGGTCGTCACCGGCCGAAACAACGGCGCGTGCGCCTGGTTGGTGCGGTGCGAGCGGCCCAGGCCCTGTATGGCGGCGTCAGCGCGCCAGCCCGGCTCGACCAGATAGTGGGCCCGCCGGCTCCGGTTGGCGACATTCAGGTCGGCGTGGTAGCTGCGCCCGGTGCCGCCGGCGTCCGAGAACACCAGCACCCGCTTCTTGCCGGCCATGAAGGCGTCGGTCTCGGCCTTGGCCGCCGAGGCGCTGCGCCGCTCGACGACCCGGCGGCCGCCCTGCAGGACGACGCGGCGCGAACGGCCGGTGATCTCCGCCACATGGTCGGTGCCAAGGGCGTCGAGCACGGCGTCCAGCACGCCGGGGACCGCCGGCAGGCAGGCCAGGTGGACCACCAGCTCCTCCCGCAGCCGCAACGCCTCCTGGCTCTCCACCGGCCGGCCATCGACCATGAGCGGGACCATGGTGACATTGCCGTCCTCGTCCGGGATGGCGTCCATGGCCGCGACCGGGAACGCCCCCATCAGATAATCGAGCACGGTGTCTTTCGGCGTCATGTCGATGGTCAGGTTGTTCCACTCCTCCGGCGGGATCTCCGCCAGCCGCCGTTCCATCACCGCCTCATTGGTCGAGACGATCTGGATCACGGCCGATCGGCCGTCCGCGAGGTCCTGGCGGATCGCGGCGATCAGGGTCGGCGCCTTGAGGCCGGCGAGCAGATGGCCGAAGAAGCGCAGCTTGGAGCCCTCGAAGGCCGACAGCACGGCCGAGGCGGCCAGGCCGCTCTTGGGCTTGCCGTCCTCGGTGATGCCCACGGCCTCGAGCGCCGCGCGCAGATTCTGATGGATGAGCTGGTAGGCGTCGGCCCAGGCGTCCCAGATCGCGACGTCTTCGGGCGTCAGCGGATGGCGCAGCGCCTCATATTCCACGCCGTCGAACGACAGCGAGCGAGCGATATAGAGGCCCAGGGCCTTCAATTCCCGCGCGATCAGCTCCATCACCGCCACGCCGCCCTTCTCGACGGCGTCCATGAAGGCTTCACGGGTCAGGAACGGCGCTTCGGGGCCGCCCCAGAGGCCCAGCCGGGCGGCGTAGGCCAGGTTCTCCGGCGTGGTCGCCCCGGTCGCCGAGACGTAGAGGATCCGGGCGTTGGGCAGCCGGTTCTGCAGCGCCAGGCCGGCCATGCCCTGCTGCGAGGCCTTCTTGGGCCCGCGCGCGCCCTTGCCGCCGCCGGCCGCATTGGCCATGGCGTGCGCCTCGTCGAAGACGATGGCGCCGTCAAATTCGGCGCCCAGCCAATTCACGATCTGGTCGAGCCGCGAGAGACGCTCGCCCCGCGCCGGCTGGCGCAGGGTGGCGTAGGTGGTGAACAGCACGCCCCGATCCATTCGGATTGCGTCGGCCTGCTTCCACGCACTTTGCGGGGTGATGTCGGACACAGCCCCGCCGATCGCCCCCCAGTCGCGCCGGGCGTCCTCCAGCAGCGCGTCGTTCTTCGACAGCCAGACCGCCCGGGTTCGCCCCTGGGCCATGTTGTCGGCGATCACGCCGGCGATCTGGCGACCCTTGCCGCAGCCGGTGCCATCACCCAGGAAGAAGCCGCGGCGGAACTGAACCGCGCCCTCCGTTCCGTCCGGAACGAGGACCACCTGGTGGGCGGCCTCGCCGAGCCGCCAGGAGCCGGGCAAGGTGCTGGAATGCGCCTCGCCGGCGTAGATGATGGTCTCCGCTTGCGCGTCCGAGACCAGGCCGTCCTCGATGGTTCGCGTCGGCAGGACCGGGCGATAGCTCGGCGCCGGCGGCGCGACCGAGGCCATCGGGCCGGATTCCACGAGGGGGGAGGGGTGTGGAACGGACTTGGGCAGGGCGATGCGGCCGAGCGCGTAGGCCTGGTAGAGGCCGACATCGTGGCCTTCGCCGGACCAGTCGATGACCTGATAGGCCAACGGCGTGGTCGATCCGAGGAAGCCGAGCCGGGAGGACGGCGTGGCCAGCGCCCGGGCCCGGGGCGCCAGGACGGCTGTGGCGGAGACCGTCCGGAACTGGCGAGGCTGGGCGGTCGGCCGAGGATCCAGCGCGGCCGCGAGCTTGGCGGCGTCCGCCAGGGTCTCGCTGACCAGAATCGGGTGAGGGCAGGGGGCCTCCGTCGCGCCACGGTCAAGCACCAGAAGGCCGGTCTCGACGGACGTGCCGTGCTTGGCGTAGGCGCGCTGCGGAAAGACCAGGGCCGCGACGATGCGGCCGCGCAGAGCCAGCTTGCGCATCGCGGCGGCGTCCTCGAACAGGCGCGTCGGCACGATGGCCGACACCCGCCCGCCTTCGGCCAGGCAGTCGATGGCCGCGTGAAGGTGCGCCTCGAGGTGCTGGAACGGGGGATTGGCGAGGACCGCGTGGAAACTGCCGGACGCGGGCAGGAGGTCCTTCAGGTGGACCGCATCGTGGCGGGTGCGCGAGGCGGCGGGGAACAGCCCGTCGAGCAGGGCGGCGCGGTGCGGCGCCAGCTCATTGAGCTGCAGGCTCGCCCCGCAGGCTTCGGCAACGATCGCCAGCAGCCCGGTGCCGGCGGAGGGCTCGAGCACCCGGTCGCCCGGACGGATCTGCGCGGCCGCGACGGCGAGGGCCGCCAGCGCCGGCGGCGTGGAGAACTGGTCGAGCGCGACCTGCTCCTCGCTGCGGCGGGTGTGAGTCAAGGTGAGGTCGGTGACGGCGGCCAGCAGCGCCGCGATCTCGGCCGGCGCGTCCTCCAGGCGGCCGATCTGCGGGGCGAGCCGACGCAGTTGCAGCACCAGCGCGGCTTCCATCGCGTCATAGGCGTCGCGCCACGACCAGGCGCCGTCCGCGTCCGCGCCGCCGAACGAGGTGGTCATGACGCCGGCGACCAATTTGCGGTCCAGCGTGCGGGAGCGGTTCAGGTGGGGGACGAGGGCGCGTGCGGCGGCCAGGGTGTTGGCGGCCTTGTCGGGGGCCTGCTCAAGGCCGAAGAGGGGGAGAAGGGCGTTCATGGGAGGGCTTCCGCTCGCCCGCGGCGGAGGGCGCCTCCCTCCAGTCCCGCCAGGCTCGCGAAGCCCTCTCCCTGCCTCCCTCCTTTAGGCGCCGGCGGCCAGCGTCAGTCCTCGGTAGTCGCCGCCGACGGCCGCCAACGCCCGATCAGCGCGGCGACCCGGTCCCGGCCAACGAAGGCGTCCGGGTAGACATTGTTGTCGGCGAGGAAGGCGAGGACCAACCGCACGTCGCGCGAGGCGAGGTCGTCGAGCAGCCACATCTCGGTCAGATCGAAGCCGCCGAGCTCCGCCGCATTCCACCAGGCGAGCAGGAAGTTGGCGGCCACGCGGCCCCCGCCGGTGTCGCTCTCGGCGAGATCGAACAGGCGCGTCAGCGCCACCTTCGTTTCCGTGTCCATGATTGGCTCCCCGGTCGCCATGTTCGCCCCTGCTACTCCGTTCGCCGATCAGCGGGGAACCCGCCTCAGACGGCTGGCCTTCAGCACCTGCATCATCTCGGCCTTGATCCGCCGGAACAGGTTCGGCGGGATGAAGCCGTAGGCATATTGGCCCTCGGCGTTCGTCTGCAGATCGAAGCCCGGCCAGGCGGTTTCATTGACCTCGTCGACCATGACCCAGGACTTCAGGTCGTCCAGGCCGAGCTGCTTCTTGACGGCCTGGGGGATTTCGATGGCCCGATCGCCGGGGCGCGGCTGGGAATGGGTGATCGGCGCCAGCATGGCGATCGTCGCGCCATCGGCCGTGCGGCGATACGACAGGACGATGGCGCAGGGGCGGGGATAGCGGGCCTCCTCGCGGCCCCGGTCGAACTCGCTGCTCCAGAGATAGTTGAAATGGACGACGAGACCAGGCTCGGGATCTGGGATCGCCATCCCGGCCTATTCGTCCAGCAGGGCGTTGAGGTGGTTGTGGCGGGGATCCATCTCGGCCTTTTCCAAGGCGGCGATGGCTTCGTCCGAAAGATCCTCGACGCGCAGCGCGCGGGTCGCCAAGCTCTTGAGGCGGACATATTCGTCGTAGTCATGCTTGGAGATGAGCACCTCCGTCACACGGCTGTAGTGGGTCACGCCGACAGGCTCGCGCTGGGCGGCCTGGCGATACTGCGAGAACCGCTTGGCGATCTCAGTGGACGGCACTTCCAGCATGTCGATCTCCTTTGTCCCGGAAGATACGGAACACCCGGGTTCTTTGCAAGGCTGAATCGGCCAGCCCGGCGCCCGGTCATCCATGCCGCGGCGGCGGCCCATGATCGACGCAATGGCGGATGATGGCGTCGGCCAGCATCGCCTTGCGGCCGTTGGCCAGGTCGCGGACCAGCGCCAGATGGCCGCCCCGCGCCAGGTAGCTGAAGCGGCCGGTCCGGTCGGCCCGGGCATAGGCGCGCGTCATCCAGGCTTCGACCATATAGGTCCTCGGCCGGGCGGCCCGGGTCGGCGCATAGCGGAAGATCTCGCCGATCGGCACGGTCCCGACGGCGACAGCGCGGCCGCGGATGGTCTCGTAGCGATGACGCGACGGTGAATATTGACGGAGCATGGAAGGGGATCCTCGCCGGGCGGGTGGAGACCGCCTCCAACCCTTGGCCCCGGCGCCGGCCCCCGGCCTGCCTTTGCCCTTTGACGGCCGGCCGATCCGCCCTGGACGCTCCCGATCGGCCACAGCAAGAGAGCCCCCCGCCGGCCGGCGGGGGGCTCCGATGGCTCAGGCGGCGATCTGCTGATCGGCTTCGCCGGGCGACAGCTCAGGCGACGGATCAAGCGGGTCATCATCGACCGCCTGATCGGCAGGCGCGTCGATCTCCTCGGCGATCACGCTCCCGGCCGCTTCCCAGGACAGCACCGCCGGCGCCCATTGGCGCTCGGCCGCCGCCTCGGCCGTGAAGGCGACCAGGTCGTCCTTCTTCAAGGTCTTCGCTCGCGGGTCGTCCAACTCCATCTCGTCCAGCAACGCCAGCAGCTGCTTCTTGCCGTGGACGGCCAGATAGTCCGCGTCCGGCGTCCAATGGGCGGAGATGTCGGCGGCGCAAAGCTCGGCGATCTCCACGGCCTCGGCCCGGGCCGCATGGCGGATCGAGCTGGTGCGGGCCTCGCGAACATTGAGCGAGATCGCCACCAACTCGGCGAGCAGGGCCATCTTGTCGCCGTGGGCCAAATTATCGACCCAGGCGATCGGCCGAAGGCCAGACGCCTTGTAGTCCGCCCGCCGGGCCTCCAGTCGCCCGCGCACCTCGCCGTCCAGCGCCGGGATCGCCGGCGTCTGGCCCCGCGAATAGGCGGTCGCCGAGATGGTCACGGCCGAGGTCTCCGCCGAGACTCCGCCGTGCAGCGCCAGGTGCTTGAAGAGCTGGGCCAGCAACGCCGTCAGCGCCGCGCCGGGATTGTCGGCCAGGTCGCGGATCAGACCGCGCGTGGCCACATCCGTGCGCGTCTCGTGAAGGACGTGACTGGCGCCGGAGACATCGACGTCGGCCCGCGGGACCTCGACGTCGTCATAGGCCCGCCCATAGCGCGTTCCCGGGCTGAAACCGCCGTCCGCCTCGTCGCCATCCTCATCCTCGTCGCCCGGTTCAACCTCCGGGGCCGGGTTGGCGAAGAAGCTCGCCGCCACGCCGGCCTCGGCGTCCGGATAAAGGATGACCGCCCCAAGCGTAGTGGGCTCGAGCGGGATGCGGGCGACCTCCATCCTCGCCTGCAGCGCCGGCAGGATCACCGCGGCGGCCTCCTCGCCGCAGAGGTCGGCCTTGCGCAGGTCCGCCATCGCGCCATGAACGTCCTGCTGCGCGGCCTTGTAGGCCGCCTTGGCGTCCTCGCTCAGGTCGGGCTGGTAGACGTAAGGAAGGTTGAAAAAGCCGTCCGGCGCCCGAAAGCCCTTCTCGCTGCCGATGTAGACCGCGAGCCCGGCGGCCTGCAGCGCCTGGACGATCGGGTGGGTCCGATCGCGCCAGAGCTCGGTCAGCGTCTCCGGATCGAGCAGCACGTCGGGCAGCTCGCCGAACAGGTCGCTCTCCACCCGGCCACCGGCGGCCGTATAGCGCGCCATGCCGACCAGGGCGAAGCGGGCGTCGTTCACGTCCGTGCGGGTCCGCTCGATGCGGTTGCTGAGCTGATAGTCCTGGAAATGGCCGTCCAGGGCGGTCTGGGCGATGTCGGCCTGCTCCTTCTGGTCCGGGATCCGCGCGAGCTGGCGCGCGTGCTTCAGATTGATCCGGCCCTGACGCAGGGCCTTGAGCGCCTTGGGGTGCAGCCCGGCCAGGGCCGAGAGCCGGCGGATCTCCAGCTCGTCATAGCCGAGCGCGCCGGCGATGGCGGCCGAGTCCATCTTCGACTTGCGCATCTTGCCGATCGCCACGATTACGTCGGCGATGTGGATCGGCCAGCGCTCGGCATTGGTCAGGACCGCCGCGGCCGCCTGGGCGGCCTTCGACTCGAACAGGTCGCAGCGGACGGGGTGGGCCGCGTCGATGCGGCCCGCCGCCAGCAGCAGGTCCAAGCCAAGCTGTCGGCGGCGCCCATCCAGGATCATGTAGGGCTGCTCGCCCTTGCGGCCCGGCCGCACGCACAACGGGACCACGACGTCGGCGACGGCGATGGTCTCGGCGAGCTGGGGAATGCCCTCGTCGGCGGGCTCCTTGGCGCGGATGTTCTCCGGCGCGATGCCGAGGTCGCAGAACGGAACAACGATCTGGATCGGGGCCGTGGGGACGCTGGCGGTTTGGGGAACAGTGTCGGTCATGGGATCAGGTCCAGCGCCGCGGACGTGGGTCATCCAGTCCCTTGCGGCGCACCCGATCCCGCCCTTCCTCCTTCCTTTCACGGGCGGGGCCGGACCCGCTCACGCCCGTTCGGCCGCTTCAAGCTCGTTCCAGTCCCCATGCGGCTCCGGCGGCAAGGCGATCCGGACGCGCACGCCCTGACGCCTCAGACGCAGGCGCAGGAGCTTGGCGGAGGCCTGCCCGTCCTTGCCGCGATCGGCGGCGATCAGCACCGATCGCACGCCCTCGGGGGCCGTCCAGCTGCGCAGATTGCGCGTCGACATCAGCGCCCAGCCGGGCAGACCGAAGCGTTCAGTCGCCGACAGGGTGGTGAAGAAGCCCTCAGCCACCAGCATCTCCGGCGCGGCCGGATCGATGCGCGCGGCCGTGCCCGGCGGGACCGGCCCGACCGTCTTGCGCGATAGGCGAAGGTCGATCGCCCGCCGGCCATTGGGCGCGAGATAAGTCACTTCGACGGCGGTAAAGCCGCCGTCAGGATCGGTGACGCCCACGAGCAGCGCCGGCCGCCGGTGCCGGCTGTCCGCATAGGCGGACACCGGAACCTCGCTGTTGTGCCGCGCGATGTCAGGGCCGGGCAGGGCGCGTTCGATGTGCCGCAGCCGGCAATGCCGCTCCGACAGCGTACCGGCGAGCGGGCGGCCGCCCTCCCAGATGCGGCGCGCGACCGCCAGGCGCTCCATGTCGGAGGTCCCCGCCACGCCGATCGCCGCGCGGGCCTTGCCGTTCGACACCGAGGTCGGGGCATTGTGGGCGTCGACCAGGCCGTGCGCGCGCAGATGGTCGAGCACGGTGCGCCAGTCGCCATCGCCGAAGGTGTGGACGATGATGCGGCCGCCCTGCAGCATCAGCGACACCGAGCGGTCGGCGGCGCTGTGGCCCGGGGCCGGGATATTGGCCCGACAGCCACGATCGTAGAGATCGCCGCCGAGCACCTCGACAATGGTCCTCAAGGACATGACCCATCCTCCGCCGCCAGAAAAGCACAAAATGAGAACATGGCAACCTCCCGTCGCCCGAGGCGGTTCGCCTCGTCGGACCGGAGCCCTCGCTCCATCCTCCAGCGTCAGCGCCGCGGCCCGCCGCCGGCCGAGACTCTGGGGGCGTTGCGGGGGTCGCCCCCGCTGGTGGGGGTAGACGGAGACCGTAGGGCGCCGGCTCAGGGGGAGGTCGCTCCCCCCATCGTCGGCGCCCCGGGTCGGCCCTAACTGTCTGGCACTCCGTTCCCGGACCATCTGCAAGCGGAGGGTCGGATGTACCGAGATCCCGATTCTACCTGCGCGTTCAGCCCATCGACGTGCGGCACAAACGCAGACGATTCACCAAGATGAGTGGTAAGCTCGCCGCGCTGGGATTCCCGTCGACCTCACGGGGAACGGCGTCCACGCAATAGGGGGAAGGCGACTTGGTCGGCGAGTTGATGAACAGTGACGTGGGCACGGCTGGCGACGAGGCGTGGATCATGGGCTCTCACCCCGACTCCGCCATTCGCGTGCGCAACCTGACCCTCTACCTGCGCCGTGGCGGCACGCTGAAGGAAGTCCGCCTGATCGAAGGCGAGGACGGCGGCTGGACCATGTGGGTCCGCCTGGCCAGCCGCGCCGGCGAATACCGCCTCAACATCTACAAATCCGACGCCCCGAAGGTTTATCGCGACGTCGCCCTGGCGGTCGCCAGCTGCCGCCAGGACTTCGGCTATTTCGGCCCCATCACCCTGTCGACCGACAAGCTGCCAACCGGCGACGTCGGCCAGGCGTCGAAGGACGCCGACCTGAGCGACAACGGCGGCGGCGACTAAGCGAGCTGCCCAGTCTTGTTCACGACCTCGACGTCATGACCGTCGGGGTCGAGCACCCAGGTCGCGAAATAGTCGGCATGATATTGGAGCTGGGCCGCCGGCGCGGTTTTCTCGCGTCCGCCAGCCGCCATTGCGGCCACAAAGAAAGCCCTCACCTCGGCGTGGCTCTTGGCGGCAAAACCGACGTGAACAGCGTCTGGATCAGGCCGTCCCTCCTTGAGCCAGAAGAAGAAGCGCCCGTCGGTTCCGAAGCCTTTGAGGTCCGGGTGACCATCCTGGCCCTTGAAGTCCAGAAAATCCGTGATCCCGAGCGGCTTCAGCGCCTGCTGGTAAAAGGCGACCGAGCGCGCGAAATTGCTCACGGTTACGATGACATGATCGAGCACTACAGTCCTCCGTCAGGCGTTGGGACAGACGACCTTATGGCACACCCCTGACAGCTTCGGTCAGGAGCGCCGCTGATCAAGCTCGTGCAGATGCACCTTGAGGTCGCGCCCGCGGCCGACGCGGCGCACAGCCTAACAAGCTCCGCAAGCTAGATTTCCGTAGGCTCCAGGTCCGGCCGCACACGCCGGATGGCCCGGCGCGCCAGTGTCTGGGTCGGATAGGCGATCGGCGCCTCGGCGTCAGACAGATAGGCCCGGTTGCCTTTCCGCTCCACCGCCACCAGCCAGCCGCCGGCGCGCGCTTCATGAAATTTCGCCGCGTCGGCGACCTTCAGGTTCTCCAGGCTGGTCTTGGTCATGCGGCCCATCGGCGGCTCCCTGTCCGATTGACAAGATTATAACCACAAACTGACAACAAAATCACATTAAACGGAGTCGCGGCCCTAACTCGGTTTTGCGGCGCCCTTGACTCCGACGAGAACATAGGAAGAACATTCCGGCCGTTTCCAACCAGCCTCGGGACGTCCGACCTATGTTGACCCGTTCCATCGACGCCGCCTTCGACGCCCTCGCGAACTGCCGCCAACGTGTGCCGTTCCTGCGCGACCTCTATCCGGTCAATTCGCCGGAACGGGCCGCGCTGGAAGGCGTGATCGCAGCGGTCACGCACGCCGACGCCGTCCTGATGGACGTCGCCGCCAAGGCGCCGCCCTCGCGGGGCTGACATGGCCAGTGTTCTCACCGCCAGGCTCACGCGACACCGATCGCTCCCCAACGCCGGCAGCCGGACCTTGTTCTTCAAGCTGGAGGTCGGCCGGCTCGGCCGGTTCCTCGAGCCCCATCAGGTCCCGGACTTCGACGGCGACGAGGCTTGGTTCGAATATCAGAAGGTGCGCGGCGCAATCACCCTGCTGCGCCAGGTCGACAATCCCCGCCGGGGGCCGGTCTGATGCCCGAGCCCAACCGGCCACCTGTTCTGATCGAAGATGGATTGGGCGGCCTGCCGTTCTGGATGCTGATCGAGCAACGCGCGATCGTCGTCATGGAATGCGAGGCCTGCCATCACCGGCGGGAGTGGACGGCCGAAACCATGGAGCGCTTGTTCAGCCAGCATCGCGGCAAGACCCTGAGCCTGGTCGCCGACAAGCTTCGGTGCGGCGAATGCAAGTCGGATTGGGTCTGGATCTCGCGTGACTACAAACGGCGCCCCGCCGCACCATCTAGTCCTGCAGGCATGAAGAGAACCGACCATGACACAAGATGATCAGCCCCTCGCCGAAATGTCGGCCGAGGCGCTGATGGAACTCTACGCGGGCGTCTTCGACGCCATGGACGATCTTCCAACGACCCCGGCCGAGATCGTCGCGGACCAGGCGCTGTTGGCGCGGATCGACGTCGAGCTGGCGTCGCGCGGTCGCGCGCGCTTACGCGCGCCGGGACACTTGCTGCCGACCTGATGGCCCAGCAGCCGAAATCCTCCAGCCTCAAGCGCCCCGAGGCACGCCTCCTGCGCCAGGTCCGGCTCGACCGCCAGATGCAGCGCGACACGATCCGCACCTTTCTGGAGAACGGCTGGTCGCTCGCGGTCTGCTGCTGCGACTGCCCTCGGATCGTGGAGTGGACCCCGCCCGATCTGGTGGAACGCTTCGACGGCAAGTTCGACACCACCATCGCCGATCTGGTCGGGCGGGTCACCTGCAAGGGCGACGGCGGCTGCGGGTCGAAAAATATCGCGCTGTTCCCGCACCCCTACGATCACGCCTGGACCTGGCCGCCGGCGCCGCGGAGCGACGCCGGCGAAGCCTAAGCCGGCGCGGGCTCGACCTCGTCCTTGCGGGCGCCGCGGCCCACGATCTTCAGGGCGCTGTCGGGCAGCGGCCGCTGCAGCGCCGCCACCTCCGCCCACGGGGCATCGCTCATCCACAGATCCCACTCGGCCGGATCGGTCAGGATCACGGGCATGGCCTTGCTATGATAGGTGGCGACCTCGGCGTTGGCGTCCGTGGTCAGGAATCCATAGAGGTCGCAAGTGACCTCGCCCTCCTTGATCTTGCGCACGCAGGTCCAGGGCGTCCAGAGGCCGGCGAAGAAGGCGAGGGGGCGCTCCTCGCTCAAGGAAAACCAGATCGGCTGCAAGGAGCCCCCGACCTGGTCCGGTTCGCTGAACGACGTGAACGGCACGAGGCAACGGTTCTTCGGCCCCAGCCACGGCTGCCAGTGCTTGCTGGCGGTGTTGCGGATGTTGGTCGTGCCCTTGTCGGGCTCCAACCGGAGAAGTTCGTTGAAATCGACCGTCTGCCCCTTGGCCCGAAGCTTGTCGGCGCGCTTGGTCGCGGCGTCGAGCAGCGCCTTCTTCGAGGAGGGCATCCCCCAGCGCACGTCGCGCATCTCGCGAACGCCGTCCTCGCCCTTGAGCACGATCGGCGCCGGATAGTCGGGATAGACGCCCGGCATCGGCGGCTGGTTGTTGTTCCGATCGACCATGGCCCGGGCCAGCCGAGCCGCCTCGGCCCTCGCCCGCATGATCGCATAGAGATTGCACATGGGTCGGTCTCCAGCGTCAGTGCGTGGCGTAGGCGGCCAGGCCGCCCATCGGAAAGTCCGGCCGGAACCGCTTTCGCGCGTCATCAATCAGCTGGATCGCGCCCAGCCGCGCCATCTGTTCGTCGTCGTCTCCGCGGCCGAGACCAGCCCGTATGGACCGCTCCGCGTCGTCCAGCGCGCCCGAATCAAGCCAGGCGCCCAACTCGATGAAGGCCGTCTCCAGCGCCGCGATCCTCAGTTCCAATTCGCCCATGGTCAGCCCCTGTCCAAGACGACAGCGAACGCCATTCTGCCATCCTGGGCAACCGGCGGCGTCATTGGGTCCGCCGCACGGTGATCACCACCCGCTCGACCGCCTCGCCGGCGGCGTCCGCGGCCTGAAGGATGGCCGGGACGAAGTCCCGTTTGATCCGGTCGGCCGCCAGACCCGACAGGGTCGAGAGCATCAGGACGCCGGC
>FSWM01001107.1_pt1 | contig 43088 bp, 37 predicted proteins | sample 1637841 | NCBI WGS metagenome assembly FSWM01 (sample SAMEA3914789, study PRJEB12502) | metagenome | biome: forest; material: soil | place: Canada | collected 2011-07-03 | depth 0.3 m | reverse complement strand
CTCTCAGTTTCATCCTGAAAGCCCGCAACCCCTCACCCTCCCACGCCTTCGGCGCGGGCCCCTCCCTCTCCCTTCGGGCGAGGTGTTTCTTGGCCAGGCTCCTAATTTAGCGCCTATGGGCGTATGCCGGCCATCCATGCCGTGAACGAGCGGCGAGAATGGGCGCCGGACTCATCCTGGAGGCTTGGTGCGGCCCAACCTTCACGGCATGGGTCACCGCGACGAGCGCGGCGATGGAGGGGCAAAACCCTCAGCGGCCAGTCGCAAAGGCCTCCGCTCAGTCCATCGCCGCCACGCCCGCCAGGCCGCGCAGCCGTCCGGCGTCGTCCATGCCATAGCCCACCAGGAACCGCGCCGGCGCGTCCCAGGCGACGAAGTCCGGCGTCACCGCGCGCGGCGTGGGCCAGGGCTTGCGGGCGAAGACGGCGGTGAGCACCTCCGCGGCGCCGGCCTCGGCGAGCATCTTGCCGGCGGCGTCCAGCGACAGGCCAGTGTCGAGCACGTCGTCGATCAGCAGCACCTGGCGCCCGGCGACCGGCCATTGCAGCGGCGCGCGCACCTCGATCCGGCCGCTGCTGCTGCGCGCATCGGCATAGGAGGACAGCCACAGGGCGTCGAACAGGGGGTGGCGGCCGCGCCGGGCCAGGGCGCGCATGAGGTCGGCCGCGAACCACAGGCCGCCGATCAGCAGGCACACCGCCACCGTGTCGTCGTCGATCCGGGGGGCGATCGCGTCGGCCACGGCCTGCACGCGTTCGGCGACCTCCTGTTCGCTCAGCAGCTCGGTGGGCGAAAAGCCGGCGTCACCCATGGCCGGGCCCGCTGGGCGTGGCCTGGTCGGGCAGGGCGTAGGGCGAGCCGGAGGGCAGGGGGGCGGCGTCCTTGACCGGTCCGTTGATCACGGCGGGGACGTCCCCGGGCGCCGGCGCGGTCAGCCCGCGCAAACTGGCGCGCACTGGCGGCGGCGCGGCCTGGGCGGGGGCGGTGGCCCTGGGCAGGCGCCCGTCGACCACGAACTCGATCTGCACGTCGGCGGCGCTCACCGGCGGATCCAGCAGGTCCACGGAGAAGTGGCGCGCCTCCCCGGGCGGGATGCGGGCCCCCCCGGGATCGGCGATCTTGACCTGAACCGGCTTGCCCGACCCGTTGAGCAGGCTGATGCGCAAGGGCGGCGCCGGCACCGGCCGGTCACGAATATTGCGCAGCGAGCCGGTGACCACCAGGGCGGCGTGCCCGTCGCGCAAGGCCGGCTGGGCGTGCTGGTTCTCGATCGCCAGCCCCACCAGATTCACCGGCAGCCCCACCAGGGCGTAGGCGCCGGCCGTGCGCGGCCAGATCCGCGCAATGTCCTGCCGCAACACCACGGCCAGCCCCACGACCAGGGCCACCACCACGATCAGGCTGGCCCAGACCACGCCCACCGTGGCGGCTTCGCGGACCTTTTCCCGGGTCTGGGCGCGTTCGCGAAACGCCCTGGGCAGGGCGTCGCCGGTCAGATCGCTCATCTCGGCGGACTCGTCGTCCCGCTTTGAGGCGTCGCCGGCCACCGCCCCTTCATCTGGCGCGGAGGCCAGTTCCAAGGGCTCGTCCGGCCTGGCCAGCCACTTGTTGCCGCACGAGGCGCAGCGCACGGTCCGGCCTTCCGGGCCGATCCGGTCATCGGCCACGAAATAGCGGGTGGCGCACTCGGGACAGGTTAGTATCATGCGGGTCGAATCGGATGCATTTGCGCCCTCCCCACCGAGGTCGCCGATTTCGGCGGACATGTCCAGAACCGGCGACATACCCAGCCCCGAGCCCGATGCTCACCCGACCGAGGCGGAGACGACGTCGCCCATCGTGCGGTTTAGCGGCGTGGGTCTTCGCTACGGCCGCGCGCCCGAGGTGCTCAGCGACGTCACTTTCGATCTTCCGCCGGGATCTTTTCATTTTCTGGCCGGGGCTTCGGGGGCGGGCAAGACCACCCTGCTCAGGCTCATGCAACTGGATCTGAAGCCCAGCCGCGGCTTGATCGGACTGTTTGGTCAGGATGTGGCGAGGCTGAAGCGCTCGGAGCTGCCCCTGCTGCGCCGCAGGGTGGGGATGGTGCTGCACGACCGGCGCCTGCTGGCTCACCTGGACGCGTTCGAAAACGTCGCCCTGCCCCTTCGCCTGGCCGGCCGCAAGCCGGCGGACTATGTCCAGGACGTGGATGAACTGCTGGCCTGGGTCGGGCTTAGCGAGCGCGCCAGGACCATGCCGGCGGCCCTGTCCAGCGGCGAACAGCAACGCCTGGCCATAGCCCGGGCGGTGGTCGGCCGGCCCGAGCTGCTCCTGGCCGACGAGCCCACGGCAGGGGTGGATCAGGACATGGCCTTGCGCATCATGCGCCTGTTCGTCGAACTCAACCGCTTGGGCACGACCGTGCTGATCGCCACCCACGACCAGGACCTGATCGCCCACTCCGGCAAACCAGTGATGCGCATCGAGGGGGGTGAGCTATCCCTCACGGCGGCGCCATGAACGGGCGAAAGCGCAAGACCAAACGTCGGGCCGCGCCCCTGTTGCCGCCCCGGGACGCCCGGGACAGCGTGCTGGTGTTCGTCGTCGCCGTGCTGTGCTTCCTCGCCTGCCTGTCGGTGCTCGCCGCCCTGGGCGCGGATCGGGCGGCGCGGGGCTGGAGCGGCCAGCTCTCGGGGTCGGCCACGGTGGTGGTGCGGCCGCAAGGGGACGAAACCGCCGACGCCGCCGCCGCCCGCGCCGCCGAAACCCTGGCCGGGGTGAAAGGCGTCGTTGAAGCCTCGGCCCTGGAGCCGGCCAAGGCGCGGGCCCTGCTCAAGCCCTGGCTGGCGGACGAGACCGTGCTCGACGATCTGCCGATTCCACGTCTGGTCAGCGTCGATCTCGACGCCAAGGCGCCGGCCAGCGCCCAGGCGATGGACAAGGCGCTGAAGGCGGCCGGCGTCGACGCCACGGTCGACGACCATGGCCTGTGGCTCAAGGACGTGATCCGGGCGGGGATGCTGGCCCGCCTGGCCGCGGCCTGTGTCGCGGCGCTGCTGGCGGCGGCGACCCTGGCGGTGATCGTCTTCGCCACCTCCGCCAGCCTGGCCACGCGTGGCGATCTGGTCAGCGTGCTGCACCTGGCCGGGGCCGAGGACGGGTTCATCGCCGGCCTGTTTCAGGCCCGCTTCGCCGGGCTCGCCTTTCGCTCGGGCTTGATCGGGGGGGCGATGGCGGCGATGATCGGGGCGGCCGCCAGGGCCTTGGGCGGAGGCGGTGGCTTGACGCCGGTCCTGCCCCTGGCCTGGACGGATCTGCTCCTGCTACTGCCCTGTCCGCTGATCGCCGCCCTGGTGGCGGCGCTGGCGGCGCGGGTCACGGCCATGGGGCTTTTGAAGGGAATGGCATGAGAAGCGCCGCGGTGCTCTTGCTGCTGGTGCTGATCTGGGTGGTGGGACTGGGCGCATTCGCCCAGCGCGTCGATCGATCGACCCCCGCCGCCGATCCGCCCATGGCCGATGGCGTGGTGGCCCTGACCGGGGCGTCGGACGCCCGCATCACCGAGGCCATGAAGCTGCTCGAAGACGGCAAGGCCCGCCGCATGCTGATCTCCGGCGTCAATCCCGAGGCCAGCCGCGCCGACATCCGCGGCGTCGCCAAGGCCACGCGCCGCTATTACGACTGCTGCGTGGATCTGGGTTTTCAAGCCACCAACACCGTCGGCAACGCCCGCGAGACCGCCCGCTGGGCGCGCAAGCATCATTTCAGCTCGCTGATCGTGGTCACCTCGGACTTTCACATGCCCCGCGCCCTGCTGGAGCTGAAGGGCGCCCTGCCGCAGACGACCTTCGTCCCCTATCCGGTCCGCACCGCCGAACTGGACGCCCATCACTGGTGGCGCGGCGAAGGCGGCGCGCGGCGCATGATCGTGGAATATGACAAGTACCTGGCCATCCTGTTTCGTGAAGGCTTGATCGGCCTGGGCGCCAAGACGGTCCACGCCAACCCATCCGCGCCCGCCGCGGCAGGAGCCACCCCGTGATCTGGCTGCGATCCTTTCTGTTCAGCGCCTTCTTCTACGTCTGGTCGCTGCTGGTGTGCCTGGTCATGCTGCCGCTGCTCCTGGCGCCGCGCAAAGTGCTGATGCGCGGTCTGCGGATCTGGAGCGGCGTGACCCTGGCCGCGCTGCGGGTCATCTGCGGTGTGCGGGTGGAGCTGCGCGGACTTGAGCATCTGCCGAAGGGCGGGGCGCTGATCGCCGCCAAGCATCAATGCATGCTCGACACCATCGCCCCCTTCACCGTCATGTCCGACGGCTGCCTGGTGATGAAGAAGGAACTGACCCGCATCCCCTTCTATGGCTGGTACGCCATGGCCGCGGACATGATCGTGGTCGATCGTGAAGGCCATTCCGCCGCCTTGCGAAAGCTGGTCGAAGAAAGCCGCGTCCGTCTGGCGGAAGGCCGCCAGCTGCTGATCTTCCCCGAAGGCCATCGCATGGAGCCGGGCGAGGCGCCCGACTACAAGCCGGGCGTCGCCGGCCTCTATCGCGATCTGCAGATGCCCTGCGTGCCGGTGGCCACCAATTCCGGCATGCACTGGCCGGCCCACGGCTTCATACGCCGCCCGGGGATCATCGTGTTCGAGTTCCTCGAGCCGATCCCGGCCGGCCTCAAGCGGGGCGCCTTCATGACCGAACTCCAGACCCGCATCGAAACCGCGTCAGACGCGCTGATGGCGTCGGGGATCTAGAGCGGGTTGGATTGAAGCCAAACCAGAACCCGCTCATCCCGGCGAAGGCCCGTGGGCGCTAAGTTTGGGCTTTTTGACATATGGAACCCTTCCCCCTCGATGGGGGAAGGGCAGGGTTGGGGGTGTGTCCGCAGTGGTGGGGTGAAGAATGCAGGTGGCGACGTCGCCCAATGGGGTCAAATCTGCAAACCGCTTGCCAACACCCCCAACCCAAACCCTTCCCCCATCGAGGGGGAAGGGCCTTTTGAGCTCCGTCAACCCTAACTTAGCGCCTATGGATTCCATCACGCCCTAAGCCGCCTCGGCCTCCAGCGCCTCGACCCGCGCCAACAGCCGTTCCATGAACCGGTCGGCCACGCCCTCCTCGTGCAGGTGCATCACCAGGTCGCGCAGATAGTCCACATTGCGGCCGGACAGGCCGCTGGCGCCGGCGATCATGCGGGCCTGGACCTCCAGGTCCAGCACCCCGGCCCATTGCGGATGGCCCCGGTCTGACAGGAAGACCAAGGCCGGCTCCATCGCGCCGCCCGTCAGGCGCACCGGCGCCCAGGCCTCGAAATAGGTCTCGGTGGGCTGTTCGCGTTCGCGCAGATAGGCGTAGGTCCCCGGCCAGGCGGCGGCGGCCACGCGATAGGCGACGCCCCGGGTCGATCCGCCGGGCGCCAGGCCCAGCACCAGGCCCTTGCGGTCATAGGTGCCCCGATGATGCACCGAATAGATGCAGAAGGCGCGTCGGCGGCCATGGAGAATGGCGGCGCGCCGCTCTAGAAAGGCGAATCCCGGACGCCACATCAGCGAGCCGTAACCAAACACCCAGCGGTCAGCGCCGCCCTCGCCCGCAACCATGTCCGTCCTTTAACACCCGACGCTTTCCCAAAGGCCGACCATGCCCGACTTGCCGAGCCCCCGCAAACCGCCTAGCCGCGTCTGGCTCTACGCCCCCTATGGGGCGCTGGTCATCGCCATCCTGGTCTGGAGCGGTGTCTGGCTGCTGGTCAGCCATGCCGCCGTCACCCGCATGGACGAGGCCGCCGCGCGCCTGCGGGCGCAGGGCTGGACGGTGACCTGGGCCAGCCGCCAGCTCGGCGGCTATCCCTTCCGGCTCAATCTGCGCCTGGGGGCGGCGCGCATCGCCGAGCCCTCGGGCTGGAGCGTGGCGGCGCCGGCGCTGGAGGCGGAGGCCTATGCCTATGCGCCGGGCCACTGGGTGATGATCGCGCCCCAGGGCGTGACCCTGACCCGCCCGAACGGCGGCGCGGTGTCCGTCGCCGGCGAGGTGCTCAAGGCCAGCGTGATCCGGGCAGGCGACCAGCAGACGCCCCAGATCGCCATCGAGGGCCGCAAGCTTTCGGCCGCGCCCCTGTCCGGCGGCCGGCCACTGCCGATCGCGGCGGCCGACCGTTTCGCCCTCTATCTTCGGCCCCTGGCCCAGGATCAGGCCGAGTTCCAACTGCAACTGGACGGCGCCACACCGGCGGCCGGCGGCCTTCTGGCCCGCCTCAGCGCCGATCACGCCCTGAACCTCGTCTGGGACGAGGCCCTGTCCCATGCCGGGGCGCTCAGTGGCCGCGACTGGCCCTCGGCGGTGCGGCGCTGGAGCCTGGCCGGCGGCGACCTCAGCCTGGTCCATGGCGAGCTCAGCGCCGGCGGCGTGTCCCTGACGGCGCAGTCCGGGCGGCTGACGGTCGGGGATGACGGCTACCTGGCCGGTCGCGTGGCGCTGGATCTCGGTCATGGCGGCGGCTTGGGCGACGCCATTCCCGGCGTTTCGCTGGCCAGCACCGACCTGACGCTCAGCGGCGGTCGAACCCGGCTCGGGCCATTCGTCGTCGCCAAGGCGCCCAAGGTCTATTAGCACCGCCGGCAGCCGTTTCTTTGGCCGCTATTGCGCCCAACGCCGCAATCACTATGGTCCGCCGGCTTTTCGGTTTGGGGAAACAGATTGGACCAGGCCACGCCATCGCTGGAAGAGATCCGCCGCCGCATCGATGCGATCGACGCCGAACTTCTGCGCCTGGTGGACGAGCGCGCCGGCCTGGCGACCAGCGTGGCCCAGGCCAAGCGGGCGGCGGGAGACGGCGACCGGTTCGGCCTGCGCCCGGCGCGCGAGGCGCAGCTGGTGCGCAAGCTTCTGGCCATGCCGAGACAGGGCGCGGGACCCGCGCTTACGGTGCGTCTTTGGCGTGAACTGATCTCGGACAGCCTGTCGAAACAGGGCCCGTTCCACCTGGCCGCCTGGGGCGGACCCGACGCGCCGCGTACCGTGGAACTGGCCAGGCAGCGCTTTGGCGCCGCCCCGCCCTTGCGCCTGGTCGCCAAGCCGGAAGAGGCTCTGGCCGCCGCCAAGACCCCCGGCGGGGTCGGCGTGCTCGCCCTGAGCGCCGACAGCGCCTGGTGGGCCCGGCTCCTGGCCGAGCCAAGCCTGTGCATATTCGCCGCCTTGCCCTGCCTGGCGGCCTGGGGCCCCACCGGCGCCCTGGCCGTGGCCGAGGTCGCGTTTGAGCCGTCGGGCGACGACGAGACCTTCTGGGTCACCGACGCGGCGGGGGCGGCCGCCGGCATCGAGGACGCCCTGGCCCGCGACGGGGTCGCCGCCACGCTGCTGGTCCAGTATGGCGGGCTGAAGCTGTTCAGCCTCGCCGGTTTTTACCAGCGCGAAGACGAGCGGCTGGCCCGCGCGCCCGGGCGCCTGACCGGGGTCGTCGGCGCCGCCGCCCGCTCCTTCGATCTTTAGAGTCCCCGTTTCTTAGAGCCTTTGTTCCTTAGAGCCCTGTCCAGGACCTCGCCATGACCGACGCCCCCCTCGACCGCCCGCGTCCCAAACCCGGCATCCTCGACATCTCCCCCTATGTGCCCGGCAAGGCCAAGGCCGAGGGGGTCGAAAACCCGGTCAAGCTGTCGGCGAACGAGAACATCCTCGGCTGCAGCCCGGCGGCCAAGGCGGCGTTTGAGGCCGCTTCAGGCCGCACCAATCTTTATCCCGACGGCAAGGCCACGCCCCTGCGCGCGGCGATCAGCGCCAAATACGGCCTGGAGCCCGAGCGTCTGATGTTCGGCTGCGGCACCGACGAGATCTTCGCCCTGCTCAATCAGGTCTATCTCGAACCCGGCGACAATATCGTCCAGGGCCAGTACGGGTTCGGCGCCTACGCCATCGGCGCGCGGGCCAATATGGGCGAGGTCCGCTTCGCCAAGGAGCCGAAGCTGCGCATCGATGTCGATGAGATGGTGGCCTGTGTCGACGAGCGCACGCGTCTGGTGTTCATCGCCAATCCGGCCAATCCGACCGGCACCTGGATCAGCGCGGAGGAGGTGCGCCGTCTGCACGCCGGCCTGCCCTCGCGGGTGCTGTTGGTGCTGGACGGGGCCTATGCCGAGTTCAACCGCGACCCGACCTTCAGCGACGGCCTCGACCTGGCGCGCTCCAGCGTCAATGTCGTGGTCACCCACACCTTCTCCAAGCTCCATGGCCTGGGCGCCCTGCGCGTCGGCTGGGCCTATGCCACGGCCGAGGTGGTCGACGCGGTCGACCGCATCCGCCTGCCGTTCAACACCTCGATCGCTGGCCAGGAAGCCGCCCTGGCCGCCCTGGGCGACGAGGCGTTCCAGAAGAAATCGGTGGCCCTGATCGAGCAGTGGCGGCCGTTCCTGACCCAGCAACTGGGAGGGCTCGGGCTGGAGGTCACGCCCTCGGCGGCCAATTTCGTGCTGGCGCACTTCCCCCCGACGCCGGGCAAGACGGCGGCGGACGCCGAAGCCTTCCTGGCCTCGCGCGGCTATCTGACCCGGGGAGTCGCCGGCTATGGCCTGCCCGACCACCTGCGCATCACCATCGGCCTGGAAGAGCACAACCGCGCCGTTGTCGAGGCCCTGGCCGAGTTTCTGGGGGCCGAGTTTCCGGGCCGGCGGCCATGACCACCTCGCCCATCCCCCGCCTGGCGGTGATCGGCTGCGGCCTGATCGGCTCGTCCGTGGTCCGCGCGGCGCGCGAGCACGGGGCGGCGCAGACCATCGTCGTCTATGACGCCAATGCCAGCGTGCGCCAGCGGGTGCGCGAGCTGGCCATGGCCGATGGGGTCGCCGACGACCCCATAGAGGCGGTGCGTGACGCCGATCTGGTGATCTTCGCCGCGCCGCCGGCGGCGATCGGCTCCGCCGCCGAAGCCTGCGCGCCGGGGTTCAAGCCGGGCGCCATCATCTCCGATGTCGGCTCGGTCAAGGGGGTGATCAGCGACGCCCTCGCCGCCGTGGCCCCGCCGGGGGTGTTCGTCATTCCGGGCCACCCGATCGCCGGCACCGAGCAGTCCGGCCCCGACGCCGGCTTCGCCGAACTGTTCGAAGGCCGCTGGACCATCCTTTGCCCGCGCCCGTCGGAGGACGCCGACTACGCCGTGGCGGTCGCCCGGCTTTCGGCCTTCTGGCGCGCCCTCGGGGCCCAGGTCGAGCTGATGGACGCGGCCCATCACGACCGGGTTCTGGCCGTGACTTCCCACCTGCCCCACCTGATCGCCTACAACATCGTCGGCACCGCCGCCGATCTGGAGGAGGTGGCCGAGGGCGAGGTGATGAAATTTTCCGCCGGCGGCTTTCGCGACTTCACCCGCATCGCCGCCTCCGATCCGGTGATGTGGCGCGACGTCTTCCTGCTCAACAAGGACGCGGTGCTGGAGATCCTCGGCCGGTTCAACGAGGATCTGCAGGCCTTGTCCCGCGCCATCCGGTGGGGCGAGGGCGATAAGCTCGAAGCCCTGTTCACCCGCACCCGCGCCATCCGCCGCGGTATCGTCGCCGCCGGCCAGGAAAACGCCGAGCCCAACTTCGGGCGGAACCGCAAGACGCCGTAGCTCGTTTCGGCTGCAGGGCTGGAGGCGCGTCAAAACGTCGCAGAGTAATGCGGTCGGCGTTGTGCGCCATTCAGTGAAGGTTGTTTCGGGCCGTGGCCGGCCTTGAGCCCCTAGATCGCGCTGATTTTGGACCGGATTGATCCAAAATCATGAAACGTGATCGATTCTAAAGGTTTGGAGCGGGCGCGGGCGGAAAGCCGCTGCGCACTTTTCCTCAACCCGCTCTGGTCGTTTCAAGAGTTTGCAGGCGCGTCGGGCCTAGGCCTGGCGGGCGAACGCGGCGGATCCGCTCGATGACCCTGGCGAAGAGCGAAGCTGATGCTCCCGAGGCGGCCGGCCTCGCACGCGCCGACCTGCTGACTCGGATCGCCACCCATATCGCCGCGGGCGATCCCATGGACGAGATCTTCAAGTCCATCATCGCCGGGGTCGAAAGCCTCCAACCGGGCGTGCTGTGCAGCATCCTGCTGCTCAAGGATGGCCGGCGCCTCACCCTGGGCGCGGCGCCGAGCCTGCCCGCCTTCTATTGCCAGGCGATCGATGGGGCCGAGATCGGTCTCTACGCCGGCTCCTGCGGCCGCGCGGCCTATCTGAAGCGGAGGGTCGTGGTTGCGGATATCGCCTCGGATCCGCTCTGGGTCGACTATAAGGATCTCGCCGCCCAGGCTGGCCTGGCCGCCTGCTGGTCGGAGCCGATCGTGGGCGCGGGCGGCCGTGTCCTGGGCGCCTTCGCCATGTATCAGCGGCAGCCGGGCGCGCCGGACGCCCACGACATCGCCACCATCGCCTCCGCCGCCCATTTGGCGGCGATCGTCATCGAGCGCGACCTGACCCAGGACGCCCTGGCGGAAAGCGAGGCGCGGGCGAGGGAGGCGGCCGAACGCGAATGGGCGTCGGCGCGGGACCTGGACAGTTTCTTCAACGCCTCCCAGGACATCTTGTGCATCAGCAACAAGGCCGGCGACTTCGTTCGCGTCAATCACGCCTGGAAGACCATGCTGGGCTATGACCCGGAAACCCTTGTCGGCGTCAACTATTTGACGCTGGTGCATCCCGAGGATCGGGGCTTGGCGATGGCGGCCACCGACAAGCTGGCCACGGCCGGCCATGAGGTCAGTCTGACCAATCGCTACCGCTGCGCCGATGGAACCTTCAAGCCTATCGAGTGGCGGGGCTTCGTGTCGGGCGAACGGCTGTTCGGTATCGGCCGGGATGTGACCGAGCGGATGGCGTTCGAGGCGCAGCTGGACGCCGCTAGGCAGGCCGCCGAGGACGCCAACCGCGCCAAGAGCGACTTTCTGGCCAATATGAGCCACGAGGTGCGCACACCCCTCAATGGCGTGATCGGCATTGTCGACGCCCTGGCCCGCACGCCGCTGTCGCCGGCCCAGGGCGAGATGGTGGACCTGATCCAGTCGTCGGGCGCCACGCTCGAGCGACTGGTGTCCGACATCCTGGACGTCTCCAAGATCGAGGCCGGCCGACTGGACCTGGAGGTCCACAGCTTCGATCTCACCGCCATGATCGGCGCCGTCCTCGATGTGGCCCGCATCCGCGCCGAGGAGCGAGGAGTCGGCTTTGACGCCACCTTCGGCCCCACGGCTCGGGGGCTCTTTCGCGGCGACAGCGTGCGGCTGAGGCAGGTGCTGGACAATCTGCTGTCCAACGCCCTGAAGTTCACCCATGCGGGCAAGATCGCCGTCGCCGTCGACGTCAGCGACGCTGTGGATGGGGCCCAGGTCAGCGAGCTGGCGCTCATGGTCAGCGACACCGGTGTGGGGTTCGATCCGGCCCTGGCCGCCGATCTGTTCGATCGTTTTCGTCAAGCCGATGGCGCCATCACCCGCCGCTTCGGCGGCACCGGCCTGGGCCTGTCGATCAGCAAGGCGCTGGTGGAGATGATGGGGGGGCGGATTGAAGCCGCCTCCACGCCGGGCGCGGGCAGTGTCTTCACCGTCCGCGTTCCGCTGCCGCGCGCGGCGCCTCAGGCCGAACCCGCCCCGTCGAAAACGGAGCCGGGCGCTGAGCCTGACCTAGACATGGCCGCGCCGGCGGCGGATGGGGCGCCGCCGCTGCGGATTCTGCTGGCGGAGGACAATCTGACCAACCAGAAGGTGGTTTCCCTGATTCTGGCGCCCTTGGGGGCTGATCTGACCATTGTCGAAAACGGCGCCCAGGCGATCGAAGCCTTCCGCGAGGGGGAGTTCGACCTGGTGCTGATGGACATGCAGATGCCGGTCATGGACGGTCTGGCCGCCACACGAGTCCTGCGTGAGATCGAACAGGCTGCGCCGTTGCGCCGCCGGACCGCCATCGCCATGCTCAGCGCCAACGCCATGGCGCATCACCGCGAGGAAGCCGCGGCCTGCGGCGCCGACCTGCACATCGCCAAGCCGGTCACCGCCAAGGGTTTGATCGAGGGCGTCGAACAGGCTTTGGCTCTCAGCGACGCGGCGCGGGACTCCCCGGCCGAGGCCCCTCCCAATCCTTGAACCGGCCCGGAGGGCGAGTCTGACAGCCGTCCCACTTCCGGCGGCCCCGCACTTCGCTATGGTGCCTCCAGTCCGGGGGCTTTGTGCATGAATCGCCGTTTCACCATCCTGCTGATCGCCGCCATGCTCGCCGGCATAGCGGCGGGCTACGCCTGTCACGGCTGGCTGCCGGACGAGGCGGCGCGCACGCGCTGGGAAGGCTATTTCTCGGTCGTCACCTTCGCCTTCCTGCAACTGATCAAGATGATCATCGCGCCGCTGGTGATCTCCACCCTGATCGCCGGCGTGGCCCACATGGAGGACGCCGCCGCCGTGGGCCGGGTCGGGGCCAAGACCATGGGCTGGTTCATCGGCGCGTCCCTGGTGTCCCTGACCATCGGCCTGGTCATGGTCCACCTGCTGCAGCCCGGCGTCGGCCTGGCCCCGCCTTCCGTTTCGGCCGCCGGCGCGGCCCACGCGGTCGACACCTCCAGCTTCAACGTCAAGGACTTCGTCGCCCATGTGATCCCGTCCTCGATCGTCGACGCCATGGCCAAGAACGAGATCCTGCAGATCGTGGTGTTTTCGGTGCTGTTCGGCCTGGCCATCGCCTCGACCCCCAATGGCGCGCCGGCGGTGATCGCCCTGGCCGAGCAGGTGGCGCGGGTGATGATGAAGGTCACCGGCTATGTGATGAGCCTGGCGCCCCTGGCCATTTTCGCGGCCCTGGCGGCGACGGTGACCCATTATGGCGTCGGCGTGCTGGTCACCTACGCCAAGTTCGTCGGCGGCTTCTACCTGTCCCTGGCCATCCTCTGGGGCGTGCTCCTGGCCGCCGGGTCCACGGTGATCGGCCGGCGGGTCCTGACCCTGTTCGGCCTGATCCGCGAGCCGGCCCTGCTGGCCTTCTCCACCGCCAGTTCAGAGGCCGCCTATCCGGGGACGCTGGAAGCCCTGCAGGTGTTCGGCGTCTCCCGCCGCGTCGCCAGTTTCGTCCTGCCCCTGGGCTACTCGTTCAATCTCGACGGGTCGATGATGTACTGCACCTTCGCCGTCCTGTTCATCGCCCAGGCCTATGGCATTTCGCTCAGCATCGGCCAGCAGATCGTGATGCTGCTGATCCTGATGGTCACGTCAAAGGGCATGGCCGGGGTGCCCCGCGCCTCCCTGGTGGTGATCGCCGCCACCTTGAGCTTCTTCCACCTGCCCGAAGCCGGCCTGCTGCTGGTCCTGGCCGTGGATCACCTGCTGGACATGGGCCGCAGCGCCACCAATGTGGTCGGCAATTCGGTGGCCGCCTCGGTGGTGGCCAAGTGGGAAGGGCAGCTGGGGGAAATGCAACCGGTTGAGGCGGCCTGAGCCAAGCCTAAAGCGTGATGAAAGTTAAACTGATAAAAACTCCGCTCATCCCGGCCTTCGCCCATAGGCGCTAAGTTAGGGCTTTTGACATATGGAACCCTTCCCCCTCGATGGGGGAAGGGCAGGGATGGGGGTGTGTCCGCAGTGGTTGGGGCGAAGAATGCAGGGGGCGACGTCGCCCAACGGGGTCAAATCTGCAAACCGCTTGCCAACACCCCCAACCCAAACCCTTCCCCCATCGAGGGGGAAGGGCCTTTTTGAGCTCCGCCAACCCTAACTTAGCGCCCATGGGCCTTCGCCGGGATGAGCGGAGTTTTATCGGCTCAACCTGATCTCATCATGCTCTAAACATTCGACTCCGTGAACGCCGAATAGACCAGGGTCCGCAATTGCCGGCGGATCGGATAGGCCGAGGACGGCAATAGCTGGGTCATCAGGATGGCGATCAGTTCTTCCTTGGGGTCGATCCAGAAGGCGGTTGAGGCGGCCCCGCCCCAGGACAGGTCGCCCAGGGTGGCCGGGATCAGGGTTCCCGCCGGGTCGATAGTCGTGGAAAAGCCCAGGCCGAAGCCCAGCCCCGCATAGGCCGCCTCGCTGAACAGCGACCGCGACATGTCGATCAGCGCCTTGCCCCCGGGCAGGTGGTTGGCGCCCATCAGCTGCAGGGTCTTGGGACTGACATAGCGTCGCCCGTCCAGTTCGCCCCTGTTCAGCACCATCTTGCAGAAGCGCAGATAGTCCTGGGCGGTCGAGACCAGCCCGCCGCCGCCGGAGATGAAGCTGGGCGGCCGCAGATAGGAGCTCTTGGTCGGATCGTCCTGCAACACCACGCCCTTGGGCGTCAGGCTGTAGCAGGCGGCCAGCCGCCCCGCCTCGCCCGGCGGCACGAAGAAGCCGGTGTCGGTCATGCCCAGGGGGTCGAACAGCCGGCCGCGCAGGAAGGTCTCGAACGATTCGCCGCTGATCTTGCCGATCAGATAGCCGAGCACGTCGGTGGCGACGGAATAGTTCCAGGCCGTCCCCGGCGAGAATTCCAGCGGCAGCGTGGCCAGGGCCTCGATCATCTGCTCCAGATCGCCCTGGGTCTCGATCTCGCCCAGGCCCAGTTTTCGATAGGCCGCGTCCACATTGGTGCGCTGCTGGAAACCGTAGGTCAGGCCCGAGGTGTGGCGCAGAAGGTCGACGATCAGCATCGGCCGCTCGCACGGCTTGACGCGGAAGGTCTCCATGAAGCCGCCGTCATAGACCCCGAGAGACTTCCATGAGGGAATATAGCGGCTTACCGGATCGTCCAGCGCCACCAGGCCCTGTTCGACCAGCATCATGAAGGCCAGGCTGGTGATCGGCTTGGTCATGGAATAGATGCGAAACAGCGTGTCGGCGCGCATGGGCCGCCGGCGTTCGGCGTCCATGGACCCCAGCACCCCCAGATGGGCGGTCTCGCCGCGCCGGGCGACCAGCAGCACGGCGCCCTTCAGCTTGCCGGTGTCGATATATTGGGTCTGCAGGAAGTGGTCGATATAGCTTAAGCGCTCGGAAGACAGTCCAGCTATGTCCGGTTTCGTGTGCATGGGCTTCCTCCTGGCGCATCCTAGCGGCCTCGGCAGACGTTTTAAATTTCAAGGCTGAGATACCTTCGCCTTGAAGCCGTCGTAGAGGAAGTCCAAACGGACCGCCAAAGCTTTGGACGGTGATGTCCTGTGCCTGGGCGCGACTATGGGTCCGCCGATTTCGGAGGTTTAATGAGCGCGCCAGAGTCTGGCTCAACGCCGCCCGGCCCGACGCCGCCCAGCTATCCCTATCGCGCGCCGCCGCCGCGCCAGCGCCCCGCCTGGCGCACCCTTTTGTGGATCGCCCTGGCCGTGGTGGCGGTGATCTTTGTCGGCTTTCTGCTGACGCCGCATGACACCGCGACCAAGGGCGCCCGAGCCGGACGCGGCGGCGCCGGCGCGGCGGCGGGAGGCGCTGGCGGCGGCCGGCGTCCGCCGAGCGTGGTCGGCGTGGCCACGGCGCAGAAGGACGACATGCCCATCGAGCTCACCGCCCTGGGCACGGTGACCCCCCCGGCCAGCGTGATCGTGCAGCCGCGCATCGCCGGCAATCTGGTGCGGGTCGACTTCAAGGAAGGCCAGATGGTCCGGGCGGGCCAGCGCCTGGCCGAGATCGACGACCGGCCCTATGTGATCGCCCTGCAGCAGTCGCAGGGCCAGTTGCTGAAGGACGAGGCGGCCCTGGCCGATGCGAGGCTGGACCTGGAGCGTTACCGCACCCTGGCGGCCCAGGACTCCATCGCCAAGCAGCAGGTCGACACCCAGGCGGCCCTGGTCAAGCAGAACGAGGGCGTGGTCAAGACCGACCAGGCCGCCGTCGCCAACGCCAGGCTGAACATCGACTATTGCCACATCACCGCTCCGGTCTCCGGGCGGGTCGGGCTGCGCCAGGTGGATCCCGGCAACTATGTGACCAGCGGCTCGACCAATGGCCTGGTCGTCGTCACCCAGATCGACCCCATGGACGTGGTGTTCACCCTGCCTGAGGATTCCGTGCCCCAGGTCGCCGCGCGTCTGAGGACCGGCGCGGTGCTGACCGCCACGGCTCTGGACCGCTCGGGCGCCGCCAGCCTCGCCCAGGGGACCCTGTCGACCCTCGACAACCAGATCGACACCTCCACCGGCACGGTCAAGGCCAAGGCGCGTTTCGCCAATGGTTCCGGCGTCCTGTTTCCCAACCAGTTCGTCAATATCCGGCTGTTGGTCGACACCATCAGGGACGCCGTCGTCGTACCGACCCAGGCGGTCCGCCATGGCTCGCAGGGCGACTATGTCTACGCCATCGACCTGGATCAGAACGCCAAGATGACTCCGGTCAAGGTCGGTCAGATCGACGGCGAACGAACCCAGATCCTGTCGGGCGTCCAGGTCGGCGACGAGGTGGTCACCGATGGCGGCGACCGCCTGCGCGACGGCGCCCGGGTGATCCTGCCCGGCGACGTGGCGGCGATGCAGAAGGCCAACAAGCCGCCTGAGAAGAAGGGCTTTTTCGCCTGGCTGTCGGGTCTGTTCAGCAAGAAGACCCCGAGCGGCGCGGCGGCTGGCGCCGATAGCGCCAGCCAGGCCTCGGCGGGGGGCGCAGGCCCAGCCGGCGCGCCGGCTTCGGGCGGCGAGGGCGGCCGCGGCGGTCATGGCGGCGGCGGGGCGCGGATCCAGGCCCTGGTCTCGACCCTCGGCCTGACCCCCGACCAGCAGGCCAAGGCCCGGCCGATCTTCTCCGACATGCGCCAGAAGATCATGGCCGCGGGCGACGATCAGACCGCGCGCCGCACGGCGATGAAGGACAGTTTCGCCCAGTTCGAAGCCATCCTGACCCCCGACCAGAAGACCAAGTTCGAGCAGGAACGCGCCCAGATGCGCTCTGGCGGCGGCCCCGGCGCGGGGCCCGGGGGCGCTCCGGCTTCGCCCGTCGCAGCGCCGCAGGCGGCTCAGAGCGCTTCGTCCGCCTCCGGCGCCGCCCCGGCGACGGCGCCCCAGGGCCCGCCCGGCGGCGGCGGTGGCGGCGATCGCCTGGCGCGGTTGACCGCCGCGCTCGATCTCGACGCGGCTCAGCAGGCCAAGGCCAAGGCGATCTTCGCCGCCGCGCGGGACAAGGCCGAAGCCTCCAGCGACCCCGACGCCCGCCATGCGGCCATGCAGGACGCCATGACCCAGTTCGAGGCCATCCTTAGGCCCGATCAGAAGGCCAAGGCGGCGGCGCTGCGCTCGCACATGGGTGGCGGCCAGGGCGGTGGCGGCCAGGGCGGCGGCGCGCCTCAGTGATGTCCCCGCCTATTCGACAGGGGCCTATGATCCCGCTGGGCGCTGTGCGATGAACCCGTCGCGCCCGTTCATCATGCGGCCAGTGGCCACGTCGCTGCTGATGGCGGCGATCCTGCTCGCCGGTTTCGTCAGCTTCAAGTTCCTGCCCTTGTCGGCCCTGCCCGAGGTCGATTACCCGACCATCCAGGTCCAGACCTTCTATCCCGGCGCCAGCCCGGATGTGATGGCCACCACGGTCACGGCGCCGCTGGAACGCCAGCTGGGCGAAATGGCCGACCTGAAGCGGATGTCGTCGGTCAGTTCCGGCGGCGCCTCGGTCATCACCCTGCAGTTCAATCTCGACCTGTCCCTGGACGTGGCCGAGCAGGAGGTGCAGGCGGCGATCAACGCCGGGACCAATTTGTTGCCCGCCGATCTGCCGGCGCCGCCGATCTACGCCAAGGTCAATCCGGCCGACGCGCCGGTCCTGACCATCGCCCTGACCTCCAAGACCACGCCCCTGACCCAGGTCGAGGACCTGGCCGACACCCGCATCGCCCAGAAGATCTCCCAGCTCAGCGGCGTCGGCCTGGTGTCGATCTCGGGCGGCCAGCGGCCGGCCGTGCGCATCCAGGTCAACAGCCAGGCCCTGTCGGCCACCGGCATGACCATGGAGACCCTGCGCACCGCCATCGCCAACGCCAATTCCAACGGGGCCAAGGGCTCGTTCGACGGCCCGACCCAGGCGGTCAATATCGACGCCAACGACCAGCTGACCGATGTCGACAGCTATATGAGCCTGGTGGTGGCCTATAAGAACGGCGCGCCGATCCGCCTGCGCGACGTGGCCACCGCGGTCAACAGCGCCGAGAACACCAAGCTGGGCGCCTGGATCAACACCACCCCCGCCGTGCTGCTGAATGTCCAGCGCCAGCCGGGCGCCAATGTCATCACCACCGTGGATGCGATCAAGAAGGCCCTGCCCCAGCTTGAGGCCTCCATGCCGGCCGGGGTGGACGTGGCCGTGGTCAGCGACCGCACCACCGGCATCCGCGCCTCGGTGGAGGATGTGGAGTTCGAACTGCTGCTGGCCGTGGCCCTGGTGGTGGCGGTGATCTTTGTCTTTCTGCGCAGCGTGCCCGCCACCTTCATCGCCGGTGTGGCCGTGCCCCTGTCGCTGGTGGGCGCCTTCGCGGCCATGTATTTCCTCAAGTTCAGCCTGAACAACCTGACCTTGATGGCCCTGACCATCGCCACCGGCTTTGTCGTCGACGACGCCATCGTCATGCTGGAGAACATCTCCCGCTATATCGAGGCGGGGGAAAAGCCGCTGGACGCGGCCTTGAAGGGCGCCGCCCAGATCGGCTTCACCATCATTTCGCTGACCGTGTCGCTGATCGCGGTGCTGATCCCGCTGCTGTTCATGGGCGACGTGGTCGGGCGGTTGTTCCGCGAATTCGCCATCACCCTGTCCATCACCATCGTCCTGTCGGCGGTGGTGTCCCTGACCCTGGCGCCGACCCTGGCCGCGCGCTGGCTGAAGCCGCATCAGGAGCCCAGGAAGGGTGGCCTGATGGCCCGCACCGAAAAGATGTTCGACGACGTCATCGCTGGGTATGACGCCGCCCTGGACTGGGTGCTCGACCGTCAGCCCCTGACCATGCTGGTGGCCCTGGCCACCCTGGCGGTGACGGTGCTGCTCTATATCCTGATCCCCAAGGGCCTGTTCCCGACCCAGGACACCGGCCTGATCCAGGGCGTGACCCAGGCGTCGCAATCGGTGTCCTACGGTCGCATGGCCCAGCTGCAGGAGCAGCTGGCCGGGGTGCTGGTCAAGGACCCCGACGTGGTCAGCGTCTCGGGCAATATCGGCGTCGACGGCACCAACAACACCCTCAACGCCGGCCGGCTGATGATCAATCTCAAGGCCCATGGCCATCGCAGCGCCTCGGCCAACGCCATACTCGAACGCCTGCGCAAGGACGCCGGCCAGGTCGCGGGCGTCAGCCTGGCGCTGCAGCCGGTGCAGGACCTGACCATCGACGCCAATGTCAGCCCGACCCAGTACCAGTTCGCCCTCGAAGGCTCCAACCAGGCCGACATCAACAGCTGGGCGGCCAAGCTGGTGGAGCGGCTGGGCCAGACCAAGCAGGTGCGCAACGTCTCCGCCGACGTCCAGGCCGAGGGCCAGTCGGCCTATATCGACATCGACCGGGCCACCGCCGCCCGCCTGGGCGTGACCCCGGCCACGGTGGACGAGATCCTGTACGATTCCTTCGGCCAGAGGATCATCTCGACCATCTTCACCCAGTCCAACCAGTACCGGGTGATCCTGGAGGCCGATCCGACCCTGCTGCAGACCCCCGCCGCCCTGGGCCAGATCTATATGCAGTCCACCGGCGGCGTGCCGACGCCACTGTCGGCCTTCGCCACCATCCACCGCCAGACCGCGCCGCTGCAGATCAACCATGTGGGCCAGTTTCCAGCGGCCAATATCTCGTTCGACACCGCCTCCAAGGTGTCGATCGGGGCGGCGGTCAATGCGATCAAGGCGGCCGAGGCCGACATCCAGCTTCCGGCGACGATCAACACCACCTTCCTGGGCGCCGCCCAGGCCTTCCAGTCGTCCTTGAGCAACGAGCTGTGGCTGATCCTGGCCGCCATCGTCACCGTCTATATCGTCCTGGGCGTGCTCTATGAGAGCTATATCCACCCGGTGACCATCCTCTCGACCCTGCCGTCGGCGGGGGTCGGGGCGCTGCTGGCCCTGATCCTGTTCGGCCAGGACCTGGGGGTGATGGGCATTATCGGCATCATCCTGCTGATCGGCATCGTCAAGAAGAACGCGATCATGATGATCGACTTCGCGCTCGAGGCCGAGCGCGAGGAGGGGATGGAGCCGCGCGCGGCGATCCACAAGGCCGCCCTCCTGCGCTTCCGGCCGATCCTGATGACCACCCTGGCGGCCCTGTTCGGCGCCCTGCCCTTGATGCTGGGCTGGGGCGTGGGGTCGGAGCTGCGCCACCCCATGGGCATCGCCATCGTCGGCGGGCTGATCGTCAGCCAGATGCTAACCCTGTTCACCACCCCGGTCATCTATCTGCAGTTCGACAAGCTGGCCCGGCGCTTCGACCGCCGGCCGCATCTGGAGGCTTCCGGCCTGGGGGCGCCGGGGCCCGAGGCGCCGACCCCATGAACTTCTCGGAGGTCTTCGTCCGGCGGCCGATCGCCACCGCCCTCCTGACCATCGGCCTGGTCATAGCGGGGATCGCGGCCTTCTTTCTGTTGCCGGTCGCCCCCCTGCCGACGGTGGATTTCCCCACCGTTTTCGTTCAGGCCAGCCTGCCCGGCGGCAGCCCCGAGACCATGGCCACCAGCGTGGCCACGCCCCTGGAGCGGCATCTGGGCCTGATCGCCGACGTCACCGAAATGACCTCGCAGAGCCGGGTCGGCCAGAGCACGGTGGTGCTGCAGTTCGGCCTGGACCGCAATATCGACGGCGCCGCCCGCGACGTCCAGGCGGCCATCGTCGCCGCGCGCGTGGACCTGCCCTCGACGCTGCGATCCAACCCCACCTATCGCAAGGCCAATCCGTCCGCCGCGCCGATTCTGATCCTGGCCCTGACCTCGGCCACGCGAAAGCCGACCCAGATCTATGACGCCGCCGCCAATCTGATCCAGCAGAAGCTGTCCCAGGTCGAGGGCGTGGGCGAGGTCAATATCGGCGGCGGCTCCCTGCCCGCCGTGCGGGTCGAGCTCAATCCCAACGCCCTGTCGCGCTATGGAATCGGCATGGAGGACGTGCGCGCGGCCCTGGCCTCGGCCAACGCCAACCGGCCCAAGGGCGTGGTGCAGGAGGGCGAGCAGCGCCTGCAGATCTATACCAACGACGCCGGCATCGTGGCCGCCGACTACGCCCCGCTGGTGATCGCCTACCGCAATGGGGCGGCGGTGCGCCTGTCCGACATAGCCGATGTGCGCGACGGCCAGGAGGACGTGCACAATCTGGGCCTGTTCGCCAGCCGCGACGTGGTGGATGGCAAGAGCGTGGTCAGCGACAGCCGGCCCTCGATCGTGGTGTTCATCACCAAGCAGCCCGGCGCCAATGTCATCGCCACGGTGGACGCCATCAAGGCCGACCTGCCGGCGCTGCGCGCGGCCCTGCCGTCGGATATCGACATGAGCGTCGCCTCCGACCAGACCACCTCGATCCGCGCCTCTCTGAAGGAGGTCGAGCGCACCCTGCTGATCGCGACCCTCTTGGTGGTGGTGGTGGTGGCCGTGTTCCTGCGCAGCGGCTCGTCGACCCTGATCCCGGCCGTGGCCGTCACCACCTCGCTCCTGGGCACGCTGGGGGTGATGTATCTGCTGGGCTACAGTCTCGACAACCTGTCCCTGATGGCCCTGACCGTCTCAACCGGCTTCGTGGTCGATGACGCCATCGTGGTGCTGGAAAACATCACCCGGCATATCGAACAGGGCATGAACCGGTTCGAGGCCGCCCTGCTGGGCGCGCGCGAAGTGGGCTTCACCGTATTCTCGATCAGCGTCTCGCTGATCGCCGTCTTCCTGCCGATCCTGCTCATGGGCGGCATCGTCGGGCGGCTGTTCCGCGAGTTCGCGGTGACCCTGTCGACCTCGATCCTCATCTCCCTGGTGATCTCCCTGACCACCACGCCCATGATGTGCGCCTATATCGCCGGGCGGCCCAAGCCGAGCAGCGAACAGGGCTGGCTGGCCCGCCTGTCCGAGGGCGCCTTCGACGCCATGGCCCGGGTCTATCGGCGATCCCTGATCTGGGCCCTGGATTCCGGGCCGGTGATGCTGGCGATCCTGTTTCTCACCATCGGCCTCAACATCTATCTCTACGCCATCGTGCCCAAGGGCTTCTTTCCGCAACAGAGCAACGGCACGCTGTCGGGCTTCATGCAGACCGACCAGAGCGCATCCTTCCAGCTGACCCAGTCGCGACTGCGGCGCTATGTGGACCTGATCAAGGCCGACCCTGACGTGCAGCAGGTCACCGGATTCACCGGCGGCCGCTCGGCCGGCGGACAGGTGTTCGTCACCCTGCAGCCCGAGCCGCAAAGAAAGGGCCGCCTGACCGACGACGAGGTCATCGGCCGTCTGCGCGGCCAGCTGCTGACCGTCACCGGGGCCAGCATGTTCCTGCAGTCGCAACAGGATGTGCGGGCCGGCGGGCGGCAGAGCTTCGCCCAGTACCAATACACCCTGAAGGCCGACGACCTCGCCACCCTGAAGACCTGGGCCACCAAGCTGGGCGAGGAGTTGAAGAAACAGCCGATCCTCACCGACGTGAACTCCGACCAGGAAGACCACGGCCTGGAAAGCTTCGTCACCATCAACCGCGACGCCGCCGCCCGCCTGGGCCTGACCGCGGCCGATGTCGACAACGCCCTCTATGACGCCTTCGGCCAAAGGCAGGTCTCGACCATCTATAATGCGCTGAACCAGTACCATGTGATCATGGAGGTGGCGCCCCAGTACAACCAGGAGCCCGACGCCCTGGCCACGCTCTATGTCTCGACCAATTCCGCAGCGAAGGTGGCCAATTCCAGCGCCGCGGCCTCCGCCACGACGGCGGCCGCGCCGGCCACCGGCTCTGCGGCGGCCTCGACCAATGTGCTGTCCCAGACCTCGCTCCTGGCCACCGGCTCGAACGGCGCCTCGGTCGCCGGCGGGACGCCGTCCAGCCTGATCGGCCCCACCGCCCCGCCCGCCCGCGGCGCCTCCAACGGCGTGGCGGTGAGCGCCGTGGCCGAGCGCATGATCCCCCTGGCCGCCTTCACCAGCTTCGGCCCGTCGGCGGCCCCGACCTCGGTCAATCACCAGGATGGCCAGGTGGCCACCACCCTGTCGTTCAACCTCCAGCCGGGTCATTCGATCAGCGAGGCGGTGGCCGCCATCGATCAGGCCGAGCAGACCATCCACATGCCGGCCACCATCCAGGGTGGCTTTGCCGGCACCGCCCAACAGGCCCAGGCCACCTTCTCCAATGAACCGGTCCTGATCGCCACCGCGCTTCTGGCCATCTATATCGTGCTGGGCATTCTCTATGAGAGCTATGTCCACCCCCTGACCGTGCTCTCGACCCTGCCCTCGGCGGGGGTCGGCGCCTCCCTGGCCCTGATCCTGTTCAAGACAGAGTTCAGCCTGATCGCCCTGATCGGCATTATTCTTCTGATCGGCATCGTCAAAAAGAATGCGATCATGATCATCGACTTCGCCCTCGACGCCGAACGATCCCAGGGCCTGTCGACCCGCGACGCGATCTTCCAGGCCTGTGTGCTGCGCTTTCGGCCGATCATGATGACCACCTTCGCCGCCATTCTCGGCGCCTTGCCCCTGGTGTTGAACAGCGGCGAGGGCTCCGAACTGCGCAAGCCCCTGGGCATCACCATTATCGGCGGCCTGCTGGTCAGCCAGGTCCTGACCCTCCTGACCACGCCGGTGGTCTATCTCTATCTCGACCGGTTCCGTCGGCGTTCGACCAGTGAACGCCATCTCAGCCGCGGCGTCGGCGTCACCCCGCCGCAGGTCGACTTCGGCCCCGAGGCCGCCGTCTAGGAATGCCACCCATGTTCGCTGCAGCCGCCCCTCATCGTTCCCGTCGCGCCCTGGCCATCGGCCTCGCCGCCGGCGGCCTGCTGTCGGCCTGCGCCGTGGGCCCCAATTACAGCCGCCCGCCGGTCGCTACGCCGCCGGCCTTCAAGGAGGCCGCGGGCTGGACCGCCGCCGTGCCCGCCGATGGGCTCGATCGCGGCGACTGGTGGACCCTGTTCGGCGACCCCCTGCTCAACAGCCTCGAAGCCAAGGTGCTGATCTCCAACCAGAACCTGGCGGCGTCCGAAGCCGCCTACCGCCAGGCCCGCGCCCTGGTCGCCGAGGACCGCGCCACCCTGTTCCCCAGCCTGGACCTGACGGGCTCGGCCACCCGCTCCCAGCGCGGCGGCGGCGGCGGCGTCACCGGCGTCAACGGCGCCAGCCTCAACAACAGCCCCACCAACAGCTACCAGGCCGCCCTGGGCGCGAGCTGGGCGCCGGACATCTGGGGCAAGATCCGCCGCACGGTGGAGAACGCCAAGGCTGCTGAACTGGCCACCGAGGCCGACCTGGCCAATGCCCGCCTGTCCGCCCAGAGCGAGCTGGCCACGGACTATATCCAGCTGCGCCTGGCCGACGCCGACAAGGCGCTGCTGGCCAGAACCGTCCAGGCCTATGCCCGCTCGCTGCAGATCACCCAGAACCAGTACAAGGTCGGGGTGGCGGCCAAGAGCGATGTGCTGCAGGCCGAAACCCAGCTGACCAACGCCCAGGCCAGCCTGGTCGACGATGACCGCCAGCGCACCGCCGCCGAGCACGCCATCGCCATGCTGACCGGGGTTGCCCCGGCCGATCTGACCATAGCGCCGCTCGACAACTGGGCGCCGCAGCCGCCGCCGACGCCCCAGGGCGTGCCCTCGACCCTGCTGCAGCGCCGTCCCGACATCGCCGCCGCCGAACGCCGGGCCGCCGCCGCCAACGCCCTGATCGGGGTGCAGGTCGCCGGCTATTTCCCCGATCTGACCCTGACCGGCTCCTACGGCTTCGCATCCAGTGCGCTCAACACCCTGTTCAAGAGCTCCAACGCCGCCTGGTCCTATGGCGGCAGCGTGGCCCAGACCGTGTTCGACGCCGGCGCCACCCATGCCCGGGTTCAAGGCGCCCGCGCCGGCTACGACCAGGCCGTGGCCAATTATCGGCAGACCGCCCTGACGGCCTTCCAGCAGGTGGAGGACGCCCTGGCCGCCGCTCGGGTGCTGCAGGACGAGGAGGGGCTGCGCCGGCAGGCCTCCAACTCCGCCGACCAGGCCGAACAGATCGCGCTGAACCAGTACAAGGCCGGCCAGAGCGCCTACACCACCGTGGTCGTGGCCCAGGCCACGGCCCTGTCGGCGCGCCAGGCCCTGCTGACCATCCAGGGCCAGCGCATCACCAATTCCATCAGCCTGGTCGAAGCCCTCGGCGGTGGATGGTCGGGGAAATTGAAATAGACTGGCGCTCGTTCGACAACGGCGCAGGATCTCAGGCCGATGGACGCAACCTTTCCCTATCGGGGCCTGGCCTATAACAACGCCTGGGCCAACCACCGCCTGCTGACGGCCTGCCGCGCGCTGTCGCAGGCCGAGCTGGACGCCCCGCGAACCGGGTTTTTCCCCAGCCTGAGCCAAACCTTCAACCACATCCTGGTTGTCGACCGCTTCTATGTCGACGCCATGGAGGGTGGGACCCTTGGGCCTGCGGCCTGGGCGGATCCGCAACCCTGCAAGACCATTTGCGAACTCCATAGGGCCCAGGCGGACATCGATCGCCGGCTGATCGCGGTGGTCGAGGGCCTGGACGCCGCCGCGCTGGCCAGGACCGTCCAGGTCCACCGGCACTCTCCTACCCAGGGGGCCCATATCCAGCACGAACGCATGGAACGGCTGCTGCTCCACCTGTTCGAGCACCAGATCCATCACCGCGGCCAGGCCCATTGCATGTTGAGCGCGACCTCGGTCCCCCCGCCCCAACTCGACGAGTTCTTCTCTCAGGGCGAGGCCGAGCTGCGGGCGCCGGAATTCGCCGATCTCGGCTGGACGGAGCGCGCGATCTGGGCGGGTCATGACGCGCTCGAGCCGCCGAGCGCTTGATGGCGGGCGCGGCCTTTTCCAAGGACTCAGACCACGATGGCGGCAAGCCTCACGCCAACCTCTATGGCGGTCCTGGAACGATCAATCTCCGATATTTCTCCTTCGCCCAGGCGGCCCGCCCGGCCAATTTCGTGCTCTACGACATTCCGCCTGGCGCGGGCGAAGGCGTCCACACCCATCGCCTGGGCGATCCCCAGGTCGGCCCGTTCGACGAATATTATTACATCATCCAGGGCCAGGGCCGGATGGAGATCGATGGCCAGCCGGTGGATGTGCGAGCCGGCGACCATATCCACGCGCCGCTCGGCGTCGCCCATGGAATCGTCAATACGGCGCCGACCGAAATTCTGAAGGTGTTCGTGACCTTTATCGATCGATCCTGACACCGATCGATCCCGGCGGCCAATCCCAACCTTACCGCCTATTCATCCGGAAAGCCTTTGTGGCTGGGGCCAAGGTCACTAGATTAGCCCTGCTTCGGCCGCGCCGCGGTCGTTTTCGGGAGAACTGCTCGTGATGTCCTGGACCGCGCGTCTGAAGACGCTGGCCATCGCCCTTGTGCTGCCCCTGGCCCTGGCGGGCTGCGGGATCAACACCATTCCCACCCGTCAGGAATTCGCCAAGGCCAAATGGGCCGATGTGCAGAACCAATATCAACGCCGCGCGGACCTGATCCCCAATCTGGTGGCCACGGTCCAGGGCTATGCGACCCAGGAAAAAAGCGTGCTGGTCGAGGTGACCCAGGCCCGCGCCCAGGCGACCCATGTCTCGGTGGACGCCTCCACCGTCACCGACCCGGTCAAGTTCAAGCAGTACGAACAGGCCCAGAACCAGCTCAGCGGGGTCCTGGGACACCTGCTGTCGATCAGCGAGCGCTATCCGGACCTGAAGTCGAACGAGAACTTCCTGGCCCTGCAGTCACAGCTGGAGGGCACGGAAAACCGCATTGCGGTCGCCCGCCGCGACTACAATGAGGCGGTTCGGCAATACAATACCGAACTCGAAACCTTCCCCGGCGTCTTCTGGGCCGGCACCCTCTACAAGGCGGACAAGCCGATGACGCCGTTCTCGGCCACCACCGAGGCCCAGACCGCGCCCAAGGTCAGTTTCGCGCCGCAAGCCGCGCCCTCGGCCGCCGGGCCTGGCGCTACGCCCCAGACCACTCCGTGAAGACCTTCACCCAGTCGCTGCTGGCCCTGTTCGCCCTGATCGCGGCGCTGGCCGGCGGCGCCCAGGCCTGGGCCGACCCGACCTTTCCGCCCCTGACCGGGCGGGTGGTCGATGACGCCCATGTCTTGTCGCCCCAGACCCAGGCGGACCTGACCGCCAAGCTGGCGGCCTTGGAGGCCAAGAACGGCGACCAGCTGATCGTGGTCACTCTGCCGTCGCTGCAAGGCTATCCCATAGAGGACTACGGCTATCAGCTCGGCCGCGCCTGGGGCATCGGCCAGAAGGGCAAGGACAATGGCGTCCTGCTGATCGTGGCGCCCAGCGAACATAAGGTGCGCATCGAGGTCGGCTATGGCCTGGAGCCGGTGCTGACCGACGCCATGACCAGCCTGATCCTGCAGCGGGCGGTGCTGCCCAAGTTTCGCGCCGGCGACGTCGAGGGCGGGGTCAAGGACGGGGCCGACGCCCTGGTCCAGCAACTGGGCCTGGATCCCCAGGCGGCGGCGGACCAGGCGCGCCAGGCCGAGCAGCAGGCCGCGGCCTATGCCCCCGCCCATAGGCGAAGCCCGGGGATTCCCGGCATCCTGGTGATCATTTTCATCGTCATCTTCGTCGGCTCGGTGCTGCGCCGTGGCGGGGGCGGCGCCCTGTGGGCCCTGCCTTTCCTGTTCATGGGCGGTGGTGGCGGCGGCTTCCGCAACGATGACGACCGCGGCGGCGGGTTTGGCGGCGGGGGCGGCGGCTCCTTCGGCGGCGGCGGCTCGTCGGGCAGTTGGTGAGGAGACCGGCGCCATGCTGACCCAAGCCGATCATCAGCGCGTCCATGACGCCATCGCGGTGGCCGAGGCCCCGACCACCGGCGAAATCTTCTGCGTCGTCGCCCAGGAGAGCGGGGCTTATCGCGAAGTGCCGTTCGCCTGGGCCGCGGGTCTGGCCCTGGCCGCGCCGCCCCTGGCGCTGCTGGTGGGCCTCAAGCCCTGGACCGACCTGGGCGGGAGCGACTGGAGCGAAATGGCCTCCGGGCCCGATCCCATGACCCTGCTGCTGGGCTACGCCATCGTCCAGGCGGCGCTGTTCGCCGCGGCCCTGCTGATCACCTCCCTGCCGGCGGTGCGCCGGCTTTTGACGCCGCCCTCGATCAAGCGCGACCGGGTCCACGCCCGCGCTCTGGAACAGTTCGCTCACCGGCTGCACGCCACCGAGGCCGAGACCGGGGTGCTGATCTACGCCTCCCTGGCCGAACGGCGCGTGGAGGTGATCGCCGACGAGGTGATCCACGCCAAGGTCGGCGACGCCGCCTGGGACCGGGCGGTCAAGGCCGCCTTGGGGCCCATCAAGGCCGGCGACACCACGGCCGGCCTGCTGGCCGCCATAGACGCCTGCGGCGCGGTGCTGGCCGAGCACTGTCCCTTGACCGGGGCGCGCGCCTCGCCCCCTGGCGGCGAGGTCTGGGAGGTCTGAGGCAACATTGGCGTGACCTCATTCGTTGTTCGTGTAGTTTGTCGGCATCGGGCGCGAAAGCTTGCCCGGGCGCGGGTTGCGGGCGTGATGCGCCGCCGGTCTCCCGCCCCAAGGTGGCCGGCCCCGTCACGGCCGATCCCAGTGTGGCCGACCCCGGCCTTTGGGACCCTTGGGAGACAGGACCTTGATTGAAGACAAAGCCGACAAGGACCACGGTCTCGCCGAGCAACGCCACCGGCTGGCCAATCTGTTCCAGCTGCTCTCGACCCTGACGCGCATGCGCCAGCAGCGCTCGGTCGATCCCGAAGCGCGCCGTCAGCTGGGCTGGATCCTGGAGGCTGTGAGCGCCCTGGGCGCCTTGCAGCAGCGCATGGTGGCCGTGGACGGTTGCGACTTCGCCGGCTTTCTCAACGACATGCAGGCCCAATGGCGGCGGCGGATCGGCGGCCGGCCGGTGCAGTTGCACGTGCAGGCCGAACCGGTGGTGCTGCGCGAACAGCTCGCCTCGGCCCTGGCCATCATCGCCAATGAACTGGTGACCAATGCCATCAATCACGCCCATCCCGGCGACCGGGCCGGCGTGATCAAGGTCGCCCTCACCGCCCGGCCCGGCGGCCGGGCCCTGCTGGTGATCGACGACGACGGGGTCGGCTGCGAAGGCATGGTCGAGGACCGCACCAAACTCGGCCTGTGGCTGATCAAGGGCCTGGCCGACCAGGTCCGCGGCGAATTGATCACCGTGCCCTCGCCCGGCATGACCACGCAGCTTGAGTTTCCCGTCAGCTGACGCGGTCGGGGCCTGCCCGGGCCTGGACGCCGCGGCGGCCTTGGATGGCGGCGTCCCCTTCACCGTCGGCGACATGGGCTATGTGGACGAGGACGGCTATCTGTTCCTCACCGGCCGCACCGCCGAGTGCATCATCTCCGGCGGGGTCAATATCTAGCCGCAGGAGATCGAAGCCAAACCAGAACCCACTCATCCCGGCCTTCGCCCATAGGCCCTAAATCAGGGCCTTTGCACCCTATGGAACCCTTCCCCCTCGATGGGGGAAGGGCAGGGTTGGGGGTGTGCCCACAGCGGTTGGGGCGAAGAATGCAGGGGGCGACGTCGCCCAAGGGGGTCCAATCTGCAAACCGCTTGCCAACACCCCCAACCCAAACCCTTCCCCCATCGAGGGGGAAGGGCCTTTTGAGCGCCGCCAAGCCTAACTTAGCGCCTATGGCGCCTTCGCCAGGAAGAGCGGGTTATTGGCTCAACTTGATTTCATCACACTCTACAAAGCGCTCACCCGCCCGAGCTGTTCTTGACCGCCTGCCAGGTTCTCGCCGGCGCGGCGGGCGAGGGCGGTTGTTTGCTGGTCAGGCTTTGCAGATAGATCAGGTCGGCATTGGCCTGCTCCGGCGGCAGGTCCTCGCGCAGGATCTTTTCAGCCTCCTGCAGCTTGCCCTGCAGACCCAGGACCAGGGACAGGTTCTGGCGGATCTGCAAGGTGGACGCGGGCTGGGCCACCGCGCGGCGCAGCAGGCCTTCCGCCTCGACGGCATGGCCCTGGCCCGCGAGGGTCATGGCCATGTTCGACAGCACCGACGGATTGTCGGGCGACAGTTGCAGCGCCTGGCGCCAGACGGTCTGGGCGTCTTCCTCACGCTGCACCTGGGTATAGGCGACCCCGAGCACCGACAAAGGCCGCCAGTCCCTGGGCTGCAGGGCAGCGGCTCTCTTGGCGGGCTCAATCGCGTAGAAGCCCTGGCCGGCGGCGACATAGGCGCGCGCGACCTCCATCAGGGCGTCGGCGTTGTTGGGCTCGACCACCAGCACCCGGCCAGCCGCCTCGGCCGCTTCCGCATAGTTGCCCAGGGTGCGCAAGGCGGAGGCCAGCCGCACGCCGGCGACGGTGTCGGTGGGATCGATGGTGACTTCGCGGCCCCAGAAGGCCGCCCGCGCCAGGGGCTCCATCCGTTCGGCGGCCTGCCGTTCGGCGGGGCTGGCTTTGCGGGGCGGGGCCGGCGGCGCGGATGGGGGCGAGCCGGTCGCGGGCGCGGTCCCTTGTGAGCCGGCCGGCGTCGCCGCGGCCTGAACCGCCGCCGGCGGCAGGACCAGCGATCCGAAGGCCAGTACGGCGACGGTTGCAGTTCGGGCGAGCTTGCGACACATGGGGATCAGGGTTCCCGATCAGGGCGACTCTAGCGCAGGATGAGCCGCAGTCTGCGATGCGCCCGTCAATGAAGCGTTAAGCATAAAAACTCACCAGAGGCCGGTTCGCCCCAATGTCCGAAGTGCTCGTCACCACCGCTCCCGGTCCCATAACCCCGATCCATGCCCTGACCGAGGCGGCCCTGCCCGCCTTCCTGGAAACCCAGCCCGAATCGATCCGCCGCCTGGCGCGCCTGTCCCAGTTCAAGGCCAAGGCCGGCCAGATATTGCTGGCGACCAATGACTGGGGCGGCGGCAAGAGCGACGACGAGGGGGACGGCGGCGATCTGGTCCTGTTCGGCCTGGGCGCCGGGGCGAGCGCCGACGGCATGGCCTTCCGCGCCCTGCCCTCCAAACTGCCGATGGGCGACTATCGCCTGGCCGCGCCGGCGGAGGGGGTTTCCGTCCAGGCCACAGCCCTTGGCTGGGCGCTCGGCGCCTATGCTTTCGAGCGCTACCGCCAGCCGCGCAAGGAGGCTTGGCCGCGGTTGGTGGTCGACGAGAGCTTCGACCTGTCCGAGGTCAAGGCCATCGCCCAGGGCTGCGCCCTGGCCCGCGACCTGGTCAACACACCCGCCAACGACATGGGCCCGGTGCAGCTGGAGATGGCCGCGCGCGAGACCGCCGAGGCCTTCGGCGCCACCATCAGCGTGGTCACCGGCGACGCCTTGCTGGCGGCCGGCTATCCCGCCGTGCACGCCGTGGGCCGCGCCGCCGATCCGACCCGCGCGCCGCGCATGATCGAGATCACCTGGGGCCGGGCGGGCGATCCCCTGGTGGCCCTGGTGGGCAAGGGGGTGGTGTTCGACACCGGCGGCCTGGACCTGAAGCCCTCGGCGGGCATGAGGCTGATGAAAAAGGACATGGGCGGCGCCGCCCATGTCCTGGGCCTGGCCCACATGATCATGGCCACGGGCGTCAGGGTGCGGCTGGTGGTGCTGTTGCCGGTGGTGGAGAACGCCATCTCCGGCGACGCCATGCGCCCGGGGGATGTGATCGCCTCGCGCAAGGGCCTGTCGATCGAGATCGGCAATACCGACGCCGAAGGCCGGTTGATTCTGGCCGACGCCCTGACCCGGGCCGCCGAGTTGCAGCCGGTCCTGACCCTGGACCTGGCCACCCTCACCGGCGCCGCGCGGGCCGCGCTGGGGCCTCAGGTGATCCCCTTCTACACGGCCGACGACGCCCTGGCCCGCGACATCGCCGAGGCCGCCCAGGCGGTGGCCGATCCGGTGTGGCGCATGCCCCTGTGGGCCGGCTATGACGAGGCCCTGGACAGCGACATCGCCGATCTCAAGAACGATCCGGACAACTGGGCCCAGGCGGGCTCGGTGACCGCGGCCCTGTTCCTGCAGCGTTTCGCGCCCGCCGGATCCTGGGCCCATTTCGACATCTTCGCCTGGAATCCCAAGGGCCGGGCCGGTCATCCGACCGGGGCGGAGGCCCAGACGATCCGCGCCCTCTACGCCATGCTCAAGGCGCGCTGGGCGTGAGCGCGCGCGATCCCCGGCTGACCCTGGCCCGTCCGGATCTGGCGGCGGCGAGCCTGGAAGGTCTGGTGCGCGCCGAACGCTACGCTCCGACCACGGTCCTGGCCTGCGCCACCCCGGCTGCGGCGATCCGCCGTACGCCGGGCCAGGGGGCCGAACAACTCGACCAGCTGCTATTCGGCGAAGTTTTCGAGGTTTTGGAGGCGGTGGATGGCTGGGCCTGGGGACAGGCGCGGCGGGACGGCTATGTGGGTTTCGTCGCCTGCGCAAACCTGACGGCGCCAGCCTCCCTGCCGACCCACCGGGTCAGCGCCCTGCGCGCCTACGCCTTTTCGGAGCCCAGCATCAAGGCCCGCCCGTGGGGGCTTTTGTCCATGAACGCCCTGGTGGCGATCGAGGCCCGCGAAGGCCGTTTTGCGCGGGCCGAAGGGAGCGGCTGGCTGGTCGAAAGCCAGCTGGCGCCGATCGGCCAGGTTGAAACGGATCTGGCCGGCGTCGCCGAGCGCTTTGTCGGCGCGGCCTACCAATGGGGCGGGCGGGAAAGCCAGGGCCTTGATTGCTCGGGCCTGGTGCAGCAGGCGCACTTTGCCTGCGGCCGATCCTGTCCGCGCGACACCGATCAGCAGGCGGCGCTGGGCCGGCCGATCGAGCCGTCGGCCTTGAGGCGCGGCGATCTGGTCTTCTGGCGCGGCCATGTGGGCCTGATGCTGGACGAGGCCCGGTTGCTGCACGCCAACGCCCACCATATGGCCGTGACCATCGAGCCCCTGGCGGTGGCGATCGCGCGAACCGCGACGACCGAGACGGGCGCGCCCACCGGCTACCGGCGCCTGACCGCTTAGAGTGTGATGAAATCAAGTTGAGCCGATAACACTCCGCTCATCCCGGCGAATGCCCATAGGCGCTAAATTAGGGGCCTGGCCAAGAAACACCTCGCCCGAAGGGAGAGGGAGGGGCCCGCGCCAAAGGCGTGGGAGGGTGAGGGGTTGCGGCTTTTCAGGATGAAACTGAGAGGCCTTATCCCCTCAACCTCCCATTCGCTTCGCGAACGGGCCCCTCCTTCTCCCCATGGGAGAAGGGAAGTTCGACCGCCCCGGCCTAATTTAGCGCCTATGGGCATTCGCCGGGATGAGCGGGTTTTGGTTTGGCTTCAATTCATCACGCTCTAAACCTCGATCGCCTAAAACAAAGGCCCGATCCTTGCCGGATCGGGCCTCGGTCGAAACACGACTGAAGCAGACGCTATTTCTTATCGGCCGGCGCAGCCGCCGCCGCGGCTGAAGCCGCCGCGGGCGCGCCGCTCGCCGCGGGGGCCGCCGCAGCCGCAGGGGCCGGCGCCGGGATCGGCAGGTTCGAACCCAGGGTGTGCAGATAGGCGATGACGTTGATGCGGTCCTGGCGCTGTTTCAGGCCGACAAAGGTCATCTTGGTGCCGTCGATATATTTGCCCGGCGCGGTGATGAAGTCGTTGATGTGCACATAGTCCCAGGCCGGCGTCTTGGCGCCGAAGGCCTTCATGCCATCCGAATAGGCGAAGCCGGCATGGGAGCCGGGTGCGCGGCCAAGCACGCCATAGAGGTTCGGGCCGGTCATGTTCGGGCCGCCCTGATCCAGATTGTGGCAGGACTGGCACTTGGCGGCGACGGCCTTGCCGGCGGCCACATCGGCCTTGGGCAGTTCCGTGCCCCAGTCGATCGGCAACTCGACCGGCGCGCCGCCCTCGGCGGATTCCTGCACCGCGATCGCATAGCCCTGCTTGGCCGGCGCCTTGTACTCGAAGAGGACCTTCGTCCCCACGCCGAGACCGATGATCACCAGCGCCGTCGCGAGCGTCGCGCCCGCGATCTTATTGAAACCTAGACCATCGCTCATGCCGCCGTCAGCCCTCTAAGCTGGCGCACTCCTCGCAAAAGAGGAATCCCCGCGCCCGTTCTTGCGCTCGCGTCTCTGACACGCTACCGGCCCTTGCGCAACCGGCCAATTGGCCTTGCCCGCCCGACCTGGGCGGCGCCAAGCTTCAGGGAGCCCATGAACCCGATCGTCCTTATTCCCACGCGCATGGGCGCCACCCGCCTACCGGGAAAGCCCCTGGCGCAGATCGGCGGCATACCGATGATCCTGCGCGCCTTTCGGCAGGCGCAGGCGGCGGGGGCCGGGCCGGTGGCCGTGGCGGCGGGCGATCCCGAGATCGTCGCGTTGATCGAGGCGGAAGGCGGCCGCGCGGTCTTGACCGATCCGGACCTGCCCTCGGGGTCGGACCGTATTCTGGCCGCCCTGGCCGTGCTGGATCCCACAGGACGGCACGACGTGGTGATCAATCTGCAGGGCGACATGCCCTTTGTGGCGCCGTCGGTGATCGAGGCCTGCGCCGGGCTGCTGGCCAGCCAGCCGGACTGCGACATCGCCACGGTGGTCGCGCCGGAATCCTCGGCCGAGGATCGCGCCAATCCCGACGTGGTCAAGGCGGTCTTGAGCCTGGCCGCCGACGGCCGCACCGGCCGGGCGCTCTATTTCACCCGCTCGACCCTCTATGGCGAGGGCCCGATCTGGCGGCATATCGGTATCTATGGCTATCGCCGCGCGGCGCTGGAGCAGTTCAATGCGGCGCCGCCCTCACCGTTGGAGCGGCGCGAAAAGCTCGAACAGCTTCGGGCGCTGGAACTGGGCCTGACCCTGTGGGCCGCCGTCGCCGAGACCGCGCCGATCTCCGTGGACAATCCGGCCGATCTGGCCGCCGCCCGCGCCTATGCCGAGACCCATCCATGACGACCATGTTGAAGATCGCTTTCCAGGGCGAGCCCGGCGCCAATAGCGACGAAGCCTGCCGGGCCTATTTCCCCGACTATCAGCCCCAGCCCTGCGCGACCTTCGAGGACGCCTTCGAGGCGGTGAAGACCGGCGACTGCGCCCTGGGCATGATCCCGGTGGAGAACTCCATCGCCGGGCGCGTCGCCGATGTGCACCACCTCCTGCCCCGGTCGGGGCTGAGGATCATCGGCGAGCTGTTCAAGCCGATCCATTTTCAGCTGATGGCCCATCCGGGGGTCACCCTGCCGGAGATCCGCAATGTGGTCTCGATGCCCTTCGCCCTGGGCCAGTGCCGCAAGACGGTGCGCCGGCTGGGCGTCGCCACCGAGGCCGCCGGCGATACGGCCGGTTCGGCCAAGCTCGTCGCGGGACGGCCCGACCGCACCAGCGCGGCCATCGCTCCAGCCTTGGCGGCGGAGATCTACGGCCTCGACATCCTGCTCAGGGACATCGAGGACGAGCAGCACAACACTACCCGCTTTCTGATCATGACCGCCGATCGCAATCCGCCGCGCCCCCCGGAGGGCGTGGCCTGCGTGACCAGCTTCGTGTTCCGCGTGCGCAACCTGCCGGCGGCCCTCTACAAGGCCATGGGCGGGTTCGCCACCAACGGGGTCAACATGACCAAGCTGGAAAGCTACATGGAGAACGGCGCCTTCACCGCCACCTTCTTCTATGCCGACGTCGATGGCCGGCCTGAGGACGCCCCCGTCGCCCGCGCTCTGGAGGAGCTGGCCTTTTTCTCCGAGCAGCTGGAAATTCTGGGCGTCTATCCGGCCGACCCATTCCGGCGAACGGCCGGCTAGTTCGGCCCCTTGTTTCCGCCATCGGACGGCCCAGACGGTCCCGCGCCATTAAGGTTTCGGGAACTTGCGCTCAACTCGACCTTTACTTCGATGGGCTAGAACGGCCGTCAAACAAGCCGCTCAGAATGAAGCGGTACGTGTGGTGGATGTGTTTGCATGACCAAGACGGTGCTCGTCGTCGACGACGATCCGACCCAACGTCGGCTGATTCAGGCCGTGCTCGAACGCGAGGGCTTCGCGGTCGCGCACGCCGAGAACGGTGAGGCGGCGATCGACCGGCTGACCGCCGGCGGCGCGGCCGACGTGATCATGCTTGACCTGGTCATGCCCGGCCTGGGCGGGCTGGAGACCCTGAAGGAGCTGCGCGGGCGCGGCTTCGCCCAGCCGGTGGTGGTGCTCACCGCGACCGGCGGCATCGACACGGTGGTCCAGGCCATGCAGGCCGGCGCGCAGGACTTTTTCGTCAAGCCGGCGTCCCCCGAACGGATCATGGTCTCGATCCGCAACGCCCTGCACCTGGGCGACCTGAAGGGCGAGGTCGATCGCCTGAAGAAAAAGGCCGGCGGCCGCATCACCTTCGCCGAGATGATCGGTTCGTCCCCGGCCATGACCATGGTCAAGCGCCTGGGCGAGCGGGCGGCCAAGTCGTCGATCCCGATCCTGATCCTGGGCGACAGCGGCGTGGGCAAGGAGTTGATCGCCCGGGCCGTGCACGGCGCCTCCGAGCGCGCCGGCAAGCCGTTCGTGGCCGTCAATTGCGGCGCCCTGCCGGAAAATCTGGTTGAGTCCATCCTGTTCGGCCACGAGAAGGGCAGTTTCACCGGCGCCAGCGAAAAGCACCTGGGCAAGTTCCAGGAAGCCAATGGCGGCACCCTGTTCCTGGACGAGGTCGGCGAACTGCCGCTCGACATGCAGGTCAAGCTGCTGCGCGCCCTGCAGGAAAGCGAGATCGATCCTGTCGGGTCAAAACGCGCGGTGCGGGTCGATGTGCGCATCATCTCGGCCACCAACCGCGATCTGGCGCAACAGGTGGCGCAGGCCCGCTTCCGCGAAGACCTCTATTATCGCCTGAACGTGTTCCCCATCGAGGCCCCCGCCCTGCGCGAGCGGCGCGAGGACATTCCGGCCCTGACCGAGCATTTCGTGCGCCGCTTCAATGTGGAAGAGGGCAAGCGGGTGGTCGGGGCCACGGCCGAGACCTTGGCCCTGCTGGTGGCCTATGACTGGCCGGGCAATGTCCGCCAGCTGGAGAATGCGGTCTATCGCGCCATCGTCCTGGCCGACGCGCCCTATCTGCAACCCTACGATTTCCCCGCCGTGTCAGGCGTCAAGGCGCCGCCGCCGGAAGAAGCGTCTTCCGCGCCGGCCCCGCGCGTGATCGACAATATTCCCTCGATGCAGCAGCTGATGGACGAGATGCCGGTGGATTCGCCGGTCAAGTTCCTCGACGAGCGCGGCCATCTGCGCAAGCTGGAAGATATCGAGCGGGATCTGATCCAGCTGGCCATCGAACTCTATTCAGGCCACATGAGCGAAGTCGCCCGCCGCCTCGGCATCGGCCGCTCCACCCTCTATCGCAAGGTGCGCGAACAGGGGCTGGACGGGGTGTTCGACGAGGCGGTCTGACCCTCGCTACGGTCAGTTGTGGCCGGCCAGAAGCGCCTGCAGGCCGGCGGCGTCGAGCCACTCGGAATTGGCGTCGCTGGAATAGCTGAAGCCTTCGGGCACCCGCGCGCCGATGTCGCCGGCGAAGGGCTTGCGGGCGTATTCGGCGAAATCGGGCTCGATCACATAGCGGTCGGCCAGTTCGGTGGTCATGCGGGCGTCGTCGCCGGAAATCATCATCTCGTGCAGTTTTTCGCCGGGGCGGATACCGACGGTCTTGTGTGGCAGGCCAGGCGCCAGGGCGCGGGCCACGTCGGGCATGGTCATGGAGCCGATCTTGGGCACGAACACCTCGCCCCCGCGCATCATCTCCATCGATGACAGGACGAAATCCACGCCCTGATCGAGGGAGATCCAGAACCGGGTCATGCGCGGGTCGGTGATCGGCAGCTCCTTGGCCCCATTGGCCAGCAGCTTGAGGAACAGCGGCGCGACGCTGCCGCGCGAGCCGGCCACATTGCCGTAGCGCACCACGGAAAAGCGGGTGCCGATGTCGCCGGCCAGGTTATTGGCCGCGACGAAGGTCTTGTCCGAGGCCAGCTTGGTGGCGCCATAGAGGTTGATCGGGCTGCAGGCCTTGTCGGTGGACAGGGCCACCACCCGCTGGACGTGGTTGGTCAGGCTGGCCCAGACCACATTTTCCGCGCCCATGACATTGGTGTGGATGCATTCGGAGGGATTATATTCCGCCGCCGGCACCTGTTTCAGCGCGGCGGCGTGAATGACCGTGTCCACGCCGCGAAAGGCCAGGGTCATGCGGGTGCGGTCGCGCACATCGCCCAGAAAGAACCGCATCTTGGCCATGGCTTCGGGCGGGAAGGCCTCGGCCAGCTCGGCCTGCATCTCATATTGTTTGAGTTCGTCGCGCGAAAACACGATCAGCTTGCGCGGCGACTGTTCGGCCAGGGCGCGGCGGACGAAGCGGCGGCCGAAGGAGCCGGTGCCGCCGGTGATCAGCACCACCCGGTCCTCGAGCACGCGGGTCTTGGGCGCGAAGGAACGGGGCGCGAAGGAACGGGGTGTGACAGGCTCGTGCGCGGGCAAGGTTGCGCCCTCCAAAGACGGCGCGAATCAGGGCGCCGGGCGTTATCCTGGCCCAAGCCGAGCCCGAGCGCCTGTTGTTTGAGGAATTGGGGGGCGCCGCCGATAGCCGCGCCCCCGCCCGGACGATCGCCGTGACTATTGGCCGATGCCGTAGGGACCGCCCTTTTCCAGCGCGGCCTTATAGGCCGGCCGGGCGTGCAGGCGCTCCACATAGGCTGTCAGGTTCGGATATTGGGCCAGGGCGCCGAAGTTCTTGGCCACCTCGACCACGAAGCTGTTCTGGATGTCGGCGCCGGTCAGCTCCTCGCCCAACAGGAACGGCTTGTCGCCCAGGGCGGCGGACAGATAGCTGAGATTATTGGCGATCTCGCTGGTGATGCGCGGCCGCAGGGGCTCGGAGGCGTCGCCGAGGCGCAGGGTGTAGAGGTTCAGCATCAGGGGCAGCATGGCCGAGCCCTCGGCATAGTGCAGCCATTCATTGTAGGCCACGTGGGCGTCGCTGGTCTTGGCCGGTTGCAGCCGGCCGTCGCCATATCTGTCGATGATATAGTCGACGATCGCGCCGGACTCGGCGATGGTGATGGTGCCGTCGGTGATCACCGGCGATTTGCCCAGCGGATGCACGGCTTTCAGCTCCGGCGGGGCCAGGTTGGTGGTCGCGTCGCGCTGATAGAAGACGATCTCGTAGTCCAGGCCCAGTTCCTCAAACAGCCAGAGGATTCGCTGGGAGCGCGAGTTGTTCAGGTGATGGATCTTGAGCACGGGGCGTCTCCCAGGGATCGGGTCTAAGACCATTGTTTTTAAGAACGAGGATATGGGACCAGGCCTCGCCCGCCGGCGCAAGCCCATAGGCGCTAAGTTAGGCCGGGGCGGTCGAACCAACCTACCTTCTCCTGCGGGGAGAAGGAGGGGCCCGTTCGCGAAGCGAATGGGAGGATGAGGGGATAAGGGCTCTCATATCTATCCTGAAAAACCGCAACCCCTCACCCTCCCACGCCTTTCGGCGCGGGCCCCTCCCTCTCCCTTCGGGCGAGGTGTTTCTTGGCCAGGCTCCTAACTTAGCGCCTGTGAGCGCAAGCCTGGGCGCGGCCGAAAGCGCGACTTTCAGCCTCGCCGCCGACGCGCGCGGGCTTCGAACCGCGCCGGATCGACGATCTGGGCCAGGGCTGCGGGCAGGGGTGAAGGCGCGGCGAGGGCCAGGGCCGCCACATGCTCGGCCAGCAGGGGCGCGGCGCAGAATCCGCGCGAGCCAAGGCCCGACAGGACGAACAGTCCCGGCCGCCCGTCCAGGGGGCCGGCCAGGGGCAGGAAATCGGGGCAGGCCGCGCGGACGCCGGCCCGGCCGGTCAGGGTCCAGCCTTGCGCCGCCTCGGCCAGATCCGGCCGCACCTGCGCCAAAAGATCGAGGTTGCGGATGTGATCCTGGACCCGGACATCCTCGCCCAGATCGTCCCGGTCGTGGGTGGCGCCGAACAGCAATCCATCTCGCGTCGGAATCAGATAGCCGCCGCCAATGATCGCGGCTGGTGAGGGCGCGCCGACGGCGATGCTCACCTGACCGCGTACGGGGGTCAGCGGCAGATCGCCGGCCAGGTCACGCGCCGCCAGACCATTGGCCAGGCAGACGATGTCGGCGCAGACGATGGGGGCCCCGTCGGGCCCGGTCACCACCCATCCATCTTCACTGGGCGCCAGGCTGCAGACCTCGGCGCGAACCCCTTCGGCGCCGCCGAGCCACGCGCCCAACACGGCCGGGGCGTCGATCACCAGGCTTTCGGCGAAGCTCAGGCCGCCGGGGCCGCCTGGCGGCAGGCGCGTCACCGCGCCCGTCTGGAACAGATCGCCGCCGGCGATGCGGTCGAACCGGTCGGGATCCTTGGGGCCGACCTCAAGCTGGGCCGTGCCCCTGGCGATGACCATGGCCGGCTCGGCGTTGAACAGATCGACCGCGCGGGCGAAGGCTTGGGCGTAGAGTTGAGCGACGGCCCCGCCTCCGGCGTCGAGGCGCGGCATGACCAGGGCCGCCGGATTGCCCGAGGCGCCCGCGCCGGGGCCTTCGGCGTCGATGACGGTGGCGCGCAATCCTCGGGCGGCGAAGACGCGGGCCAGGGCCGCGCCGGCTATGCCGGCCCCGATGATCGCTACCCGCGGCGCGGGCGGCTCGGCGCCGGGCGTTCCGGGCCAGACCGCTTCCAGCCGTTCGCGCTTGCGGCCGAAACCGGGGCGCTTGTCGACAGCGAAGCCCTCGGCGGCCAGTCCCCGGCGCACGGCGCCGGCGACGGTGAAGGTGGCGATGCGGGCGCCGGGGGCTGAGCGGCGCGCCACCCCGGCCAGCACCGCCGGGCTCCACATGCCCGGATTGGCGGCGGGCGAAAAGCCGTCGAGGAACCAGGCGTCGGCGGCGCCTCGCCAAGCCTCGAGGGCCTCGGCCGCGTCCATGATCGCCAGGTCCAGGGTGGCGCCGATCTCGTCGAAATCCAGCCGGTGAAAGCCGCGCGCGCGCCGTGGCCAGCGTTCGACGAGCTGGCTGGCCAGGCCCGACAGCTCCGGCCACGGACCCAGCACGCGGGCGGCGTCCTTGGCGTCCATCGGGTGGGCTTCGACGGAGAAGACGTTCAGGCGCGCGCCCGGCTCGCGGGTTTTGGCCCAAAGGTCCAGCAGGGCGAGAATGTTCAGGCCCGAACCGAAGCCCAGTTCGCCGACCACGAACCGTCGCCGGCCCCGCCAGGCCTCGGGCAGGCCACAGCCTTGCAGGAACACGGCCCGCGATTCCGCCAGGCCGTCGACGGCGGAAAAATAGACGTCATCGAACAATCGCGACCGCGGCGCCCCGGCCTCGTCCCAGACGACAGGCGAGAGCCAGGCCTCGGGCGAGGGGGCGGCGGGATGATCGGCGGCGGTCATGCGCCTAGCTAGCGTCTAATGCCGCCCGCCCAAATGGTAAAAAGCCCAAACGCAAAAAGGGCCGCCCCGAAGGACGGCCCTTTCCGAGATAGCCGAGTGGCTGATCTTACTTGTTGGCCGGGGCGGCCGACATGGCGGCGGCCGAGGCGTCGGCGGCGGCCGAAGAGGCGGCGGTCGCGGCCGAGGCGGCCACGGCGGCGTCCGAAGCGGCGGTCGCGGCGGCGTCCGAAGCGGCGGCGGCGTCCGAAGCGGCGGCGTCGGCGGGCTTCTTGCTGCAAGCGCCAACCGACAGAGCGGCGACGGCGACGCCGGCGATCAGGATCTTGCGCAGGGTATCGGTGGTCATGAACTTTAGTCCTCTGGTTATCGGGGCCGCCGGTTTACGGAAGGCCCACTCGGTAAAGTCGGAAAAAGCGGAGTCTTACTTGTTGGCCGGAGCGGCCGACATGGCGGCGGCCGAAGCGTCGGCGGCGGCCGAAGACGCGGCGGCGGCTGACGAAGCAGCGGCGCTGGCGTCCGAAGCGGCGGCGGCGGCTTCAGAAGCCGCGGCTTCGGAAGCGGCCGGAGCTTCCGGCTTCTTGCAGGCGCCAACCGAAAGAGCGGCGACGGCGGCGCCGGCGACGAGGATCTTACGAAGCGTGTCGGAGGTCATTGTCCCAGGTCCCTCTAGGTTTGTGCGCCGGACCGCAAACCCGTCGCTCCAACGGCGTCTCCTGGGAAACAACGACCCTGGGAAACAACGACGGACCGGCGCGCCCACGTGCGCTGAGGTTGAATATGCCTTCATCTGCGAGAAGGGCAAGCACCAAGTTCACGAGCCCGTGATCAGCCTGCGGCCCGTGCGCGCAGTTCAAACCGATTCCGAGACCTTTCGTCCTGGCCAAACACCCAGCGGCTCAGGTGGTTCCACCGCCCCTGGCCGGCCCTTGTCCAACTTGGGACATTGCAAAAATTTTGGGCCGGTTGTCGAATCCGGGCGGGCGCGTGCGTCTTGCGCCCATAGGCGCTAAATGAGCTCCCCCCTGTTCCTCTTCCTGAGGCGCCCGCGCAGCGGGCCTCGAAGGACGCTGAGACGGCGCCGTGCGTGCGTCCTTCGAGGCTCGCCGCTGCACGACGAGCGCCTCAGGAGGAGGAGCAGGGGGGTGTCGGCTTAACTCAACGCCTATGGCCATACGCTGGCCATGACGGGGAAACCCACGCCAACGGTCAAGCTCAACGGTCGTTGGTATCAGCTCTCCGGCGGGATCGCGCCCAGGGCTTCTTCCAGTTCCAGGAAGCTGGGCTGGGCCGAGCTGGGCACGCCGCCGCGGCCGATCTCCACCGAGATCTGGGCGGCGTTGCCATGCAGGTGGGCGACCAGCACCGCCTGGATGATCTTGTAGAAGGCGCAATCCTCGTCGGTCACCTCCTTCATCCGCGTGGCCAGTGGGCCGACCATGCCATAGGCCAGGAACACCCCCAGGAAGGTGCCCACCAGGGCCCCGCCGATCATGGTGCCCAGCACTTCCGGGGGTTCGGTGATCGAGCCCATGGTCTTGATCACGCCGAGCACGGCGGCGACGATGCCGAGCGCCGGCAGGCCGTCGGCCAGGCTGGTCATGGCGTGGGACGGGCCCAGCGCCTCGTGATGGTGCTTTTCCAGCTGCTTTTCCAT
>FSWM01000192.1_pt1 | contig 44327 bp, 36 predicted proteins | sample 1637841 | NCBI WGS metagenome assembly FSWM01 (sample SAMEA3914789, study PRJEB12502) | metagenome | biome: forest; material: soil | place: Canada | collected 2011-07-03 | depth 0.3 m | reverse complement strand
GTCCCCCGCCGAACGGGGGGTGCCCGCCGAGACTATCGCCGAGATGCAGGCGGCCGGCTTCTTCAGAATTCTCCAGCCGCGGCGTTGGGGCGGTTACGAGATGGACCCGAACGTCTTCTTCGAGGTGCAGAAGCTGCTCGCCGAAGGGTGCATGTCGACGGGGTGGGTCTACGGCGTAGTCGGCGGCCATCCCTACGAGATCGCGCTATTTCCGCATCAGGCCCAGGTCGACGTCTGGGGCGAGGACAACAGCGTGCTGGTCTCCTCCTCCTATCAGCCGGTCGGCAAGGTTGAGCGGGCCGAAGGGGGCTTCTACCTCTCCGGCCGCTGGGGCTTCTCCTCAGGATCCGATCACTGTGACTGGGTGCTCCTTGGCGCGTTGATCCCGCCGGCCAAGGAGGGCGATGCGCCCGACATGCGCACCTTCCTGCTGCCGCGATCGGACTACCGGATCGAGGACGCCTGGCACGTGTTCGGTCTGCAGGGCACCGGCAGCCAGGACATCGTCGTCGAGCGGGTCTTTGTGCCCGAATACCGGACCCACAAGGCGGTCGACGGCTTTCTTTGCCGCAATCCCGGCCAGGCCGAGAACGAGGCGCCGCTGTTTCGCCTGCCCTGGGCGCAGGTATTCGTGCGGCTGGTCTCGACGGCGGCGATCGGAGGCGCCAAGGCGGCCATCGCCGCCGCGGTCGAGATCATGCAGAGCCGGGTTTCCACCAACACCGGCAAGGCCTCGAAGGTTGATCCTATCCTTATCGGCGCGATCGCCAAGGCTCATGCACAACTCAACGAACTCGAAGCCGTCCTCAGCCGCAACATGGACGACATGATGGCCTACGCCCGCGCTGGTGAAGATGTGCCGATGGAAAAGCGCACCCTGTATCGCTACCAGTCGGCGAGCGTGGTGCGCCGTTGCGCCGATCTGGTCGACGAGTTGATGCCGTTGCTGGGCGGGCGGGCGATCTACCTGTCGAGCCCGCTGGTGCAGCCCTGGCTGGACCTGAACGCCGCCCGGGCCCACGTCGCCAACGATCCGACCAACATGGCGGGCGATCTCGTGGGCAGCCTATCCGGCCAACCGCCCGCCTTCATGTTCCTCTGAGGCGCGAAAGGGAAGTCACCGATGAGGGCGCAGTTGCGAAGAGCCGTCCATAGCGTCTCCGGAGGCCATGAGATCTGCGTAAACGATGCGGGGGAGGGGGCGGCCGTGGTGTTTATCCACGGCAGCGGGCCGGGCGCGTCGGGCGTCTCCAACTTCCGCCAGAACATCGACGCCTTCGTCGATGCGGGCTTTCGCGTGGTGCTGCCCGACCTGATCGGCTACGGCGCCTCCTCCAAGCCGGAGGGGATCGACTACACTCTGGCCCTTTTCACCGACACGCTTTTTGAGGCGCTTCGGGCTCAGGGAATCACGCGGGCGACCTTGGTCGGCAATTCGCTGGGCGGTGGAATCGCAATCCAGATGGCGCTGGACCATCCCGAGTTCATCGAGCGGCTGATTCTCATGTCGCCCGGCTGCATCGAAGAACTGCCGGTCTATTTCGCCATGCCTGGCATCGCCAACATGCGCAGCGCTTTCGGCAGTCCGGACTACTCGGCCGAAGACCAGCGCCGACTGAACACCAGCTTGGTCTATGACCCGATTCACATCACCGACGAACTCGTCGCCGAGCGCTACGCGGTGGCCCGCACCCAACCGAAAGACGTGATCGGCCGGATGCGCACGCCGAACCTGGCCCCGCGGCTCGGCGAACTAAAGATGCCGATCCTGGGCTTCTGGGGCTTTCAGGACCAGTTCATGCCGCTCACCGGCGTCAACTACTTCCTCGAACAGTGCGACGATGCCCGGTTCCTCACCTTCAACAAGGTGGGGCACTGGGTCCAGGTCGAGCGCGCCGAAGAATTCAACCGTTATTCGATCGCCTTTCTCCGTGGCTGAAGCGATCGCCACGGATCGGGCCGCTTCGGACCTGGCGGCGTCTTTCCGCTGCGCCATGCGCCGTCTGGCCTCCGGCGTGGCCGTCGTGACGGCCCTTGGCGAAGAGGGCGATGCAGGCATGGCGGCCACTTCGGTCACTTCGCTGGCGATGGATCCGCTGTCCCTGCTGGTCTGCGTTAACCGTCAGGCGGGTCTGCACCCCTGTCTGCCCGCCGGGGCGCGGTTCGTGGTGAATATTTTGACCTCCACGCAGCGTGAGGTCGCTGCGGCCTTCGGCGGCGCCGTGGACCGCCCTTTGCGCTTCACAGTCGGCGAATGGTCGCGCGACGCGCACGGCTTACGCCGCCTGGACGGGGCGCAGGCGAACCTTTCGTGTGTCGTCGACCAGATGATCGCCTACGGCACCCATAGTATCGTCATCGGCCGGGTGGATGCGGTTCGCACCAGCGGGCAGGTGGCGCCCTTGATCTATCAGGACGGAAAATACTTGTGACCGAGGCTTCCAACCCCACGGACGGGCACGAACGCCACGCGCGCGAACTCTATGATGCGCTGCGCGAGAGGCGAACATTGCCGCCTCTGATCGAGCGCGATCCGATGCTCACCATAGACGACGCCTACGCCATTTCGCTGGCGGCGCTCGCCCTGCGCCAGGCGGACGGCGAGCGGGTGGTCGGCAAGAAGATCGGGGTCACGTCCAAGGCGGTGCAGGACATGCTGGGCGTACACCAGCCGGACTTCGGTTTCCTGACCGATCGTATGTGGGTGGGCGATGAGATCGACATCCAGCGGGTCGGCCTGATCCAACCCCGGGCGGAGGCTGAAATCGCGTTCATCCTGCGGGAAGGCCTCAAAGGGCCGGGCGTAACCGCCGATCAGGTCGTGGCCGCGACGGAGTGCATCCTTCCCTGTTTCGAGATCGTCGACAGCCGCATCAGCGATTGGAAGATCGGCATAATCGATACGATCGCCGACAACGCCTCCTGCGGCGTGTTCGTGCTGGGTGAGGCCCGGGTGAGTCCGAAAGGGCTTGACCTGCCCGGGCTGCACGTCACCGTCAGAAAGAACGGCGAACCGCTCAGTGAAGGCTACGGTTTCGCGGTGCAGGGATCGCCGGCCGAGGCGGTCGCTTGGCTCGCCAATACCCTCGGCCGCTATGGCGTGAGCCTGGATGCCGGCGACATCATCCTGTCGGGCTCCTTGGTGCCGCTTGCGCCGGCCGCGGCGGGCGATCTGTTCGAAATGGAGCTGCACGGCGTCGGACGCTGTGCCGCCCGGTTTTTCTAGGAGCGATTTCAGTGGCGAAGGTCAAGGCGGCGATCATCGGTTCCGGAAACATCGGCACGGACCTGATGATCAAGATGGTCAAATATCCGCAGAACATGGAGCTCGTAGCGGTGGTGGGCATCGACGAGGCCTCCGAAGGCCTGAAGATGGCGCGTGAGCGCGGCGTGGCCACCACGCACGAGGGCATCGAGGGCCTGAAGCGGATGGCGGTCTATCCAGAGATCGGCATCGTCTTCGACGCCACCTCGGCCTACGCGCACAAGGCGCACGACGCCGCGCTTAGGGCCGACGGCAAGCAGGTGGTCGACCTGACGCCGGCCGCGATCGGGCCCTTCACCGTTCCGCCGGTCAATATGGAGGCGCACCTCGACCAGGGAAACGTCAACATGGTCACGTGCGGCGGACAGGCGACCATTCCGATGGTCGCAGCGGTCTCGCAGGTCGCCAAGGTCCGCTACGCCGAGATTGTGGCCTCGGTGTCCTCCCGCTCGGCTGGGCCCGGCACAAGAGCCAACATCGATGAGTTCACCCGCACCACGGCGCGGGCGATCGAAGAGGTGGGCGGGGCCGAGAAAGGCAAGGCGATCATCATCCTCAACCCGGCCGAGCCGCCGATGATCATGCGCGATACGGTCTTCACCCTATCCGAAGGCGCTGACGAGGAAACGATCCGCAGGTCGGTCGAGGCGATGGTGCGCAAGGTCCAGGCTTATGTGCCGGGTTATCGGCTGAAGCAGGAACTGCAGTTCGAGCATTTCAGCGACAACAACCGGCTGGGCATACCTGGCCGGGGCGAATTCACCGGAACCAAGACCTCGATCTTCCTCGAGGTGGAGGGCGCCGGCGACTATCTGCCCAGCTATTCGGGAAACCTCGACATCATGACCGCGGCCGCCAAGGCCACCGGCGAGCTTCTGGCGCAGAAGATCCTGGCCCGCGCCGCCCTTCCTGCCTGAGAGATCCCATCATGACTTTCGACGTGTCCACAGGACAGAAGCTCTACATCCAGGACGTCACCCTGCGTGACGGCATGCACGCCATCCGCCACATGTACGGCCTTGGCGATGTCCGCGCCATCGCCAAGGCCCTTGACGAGGCCGGCGTGGATGCGATCGAGGTCGCCCATGGCGACGGCCTTTCGGGCGCGTCCTTCAACTATGGCTTCGGCGCGCACACCGATTGGGAGTGGCTCGAAGCGGTCGCAGAGGTGCTGACGCGCTCGGTCCTGACGACGCTCATCCTGCCGGGTGTCGGCACAGAGGAGGAGCTGAGGCGCGCCTACGACCTCGGCGTGCGCTCGGTGCGGGTGGCGACTCACTGCACCGAAGCGGACGTCTCCAAGCAACACATCGGCATCGCCCGCGACCTCGGCATGGACGTTTCCGGCTTTCTGATGATGAGCCACATGATCGAGCCGGAGCAGTTGGCCCAGCAGGCGCTGCTGATGGAGAGCTATGGCGCCCACTGCGTTTATGTCACCGACAGCGGCGGCGCGCTCGACATGGACGGCGTGCGCGCGCGTTTCCTGGCCTATGACCGCGTGCTCAAGCCCGAGACCCAGCGCGGCATGCACGCCCACCACAATCTCTCGCTGGGCGTCGCCAATTCGATCGTCGCCGCCCAGCAGGGCGCGGTGCGGATCGATGCGAGCCTAGCTGGCATGGGCGCCGGCGCCGGCAATGCGCCGCTGGAGGTGTTCCTCGCCGCCGTCGATCGCAAGGGCTGGAACCATGGCTGCGATGTGATGAGGCTGATGGACGCCGCGGAGGATCTGGTGCGGCCGCTGCAGGACCGGCCCGTCCGTGTCGATCGGGAGACTCTCAGTCTCGGCTATGCGGGCGTCTATTCCTCGTTCCTGCGTCATGCGGAGAAGGCCGCGGCCGACCATGGCCTCGACACCCGCGCAATCCTGTTGGAGCTGGGCCGGCGACGCATGGTCGGCGGACAGGAAGACATGATCGTCGATGTGGCGCTGGATATGGTCAAGGCGCGGGAGGCCGTCGTCTGAACTGTCCCCAGCCATCGCCCCTGGCGCTAGACCACCTGACGGTGGTGGACGCGACCCCCGCGCAGCTGGTCGAGGTCGCGGCAGGCGCGGGGGCGCGGGCGGTCTGCCTGTTCGTCGAGCCGATAGCCGTGCTGCCGCAGATGCCGGCCTTCAACCTTTTCGGCGACACGCCCGAACGGCGCAGAACCCGAGCGCGGATGGACGACCTGGGCGTTGAGCTGGACCTGGCCTATCCCTTCACCCTGGCGGGCCGGACCGAAATCGAGGCGTTCTGTCCGGCGCTGGAGGCCGCCTCCTATCTCGGCGCCTACGCCGTCAATGTCCTCGTCTATGACCGCATACCGGCGCGCCGGACCGAAAAATTCGCGGCTTTCTGCGAACTCGCCCTGAGCTTCGATCTCAAGGTCGTGGTTGAATTCTACCCGGCTTCCCAGGTGCGCAGCCTGGGCGAAGCCCTGGCTCTGACCGCGACCGTCGGCGCTGACGCCCGGATCGGCGTCAATGTGGATCTGCTTCACCTCATCCGCTCGGGCGGGAGCATCGCTGATGTCTCGGCCGCACCGACTTCGGCGCTGCTCTACGCCCAATACTGCGATGCTCCATCGGCGGGCGATCCGGCGCTGATCGAGGCCGAGGCCTCATCGCAGCGCCTCTATCCGGGGCAGGGCGAGCTACCCGTGGCCGCGTTCGCCGCAAGCCTGCCGGTCGGGCTCAGGACGAGCGTGGAGGCGCCGCGGGAGGATCTGCGGGCCGCCGGCCTCTCGCGCGCCGACAGGGCCTCAATGGCCCTGAACAGCACGACCAAGGCCCTGGAAGGCGTTGTGGGAAAATACTGTTCGCGCTGATCAGCGCCGGTATGCGGAGCAATCAAAAGAACGGTCGCCGCAAAGCATTGGCAATGATATCCATGCTGTGAAAAATGCGTAGGACTGGCTTGCCTGGGCGGCGCCGCGGGCCTAACCATGGCGGCGTCCGGCCAGAGCTGGCCATGAACAAGGTCTGGAGGAACAGCATGCTCTCGAAGGTGGCCCTGAACAACACGGACCTTGTCGTCAGCCGGCTCTGCTACGGCACCAACATGCTGGGCACGGCGATCGACCAGGCCCAGGCGAACGCGATCCTCGACCGGTTTACTGCGCTCGGCGGAAACTTTCTCGACACGGCCAGGTCCTATGGCGACTGGATCCCAGACGCCCCTGCGGGCGCCAGCGAGCGTGCGATCGGCGCTTGGCTCAAAGGCAAGCGGCGCGAGGACCTCGTAGTCGCGACCAAGGGCGGCTTTTTCGACCTGCGTAAGGGCGACTGGCGAAATCGCGTGACCCCGGACGACATCGCCAGCGACCTCTCCGCTAGCCTCGACCACCTCGGCGTTGACGCCATCGACCTCTACTGGCTGCACAGCGACAATCCGGAAACCTCGGTCGGACCGATCCTCGACGCCCTGATCGAACATCAGAAAGCGGGCCGCATCCGCTATTTCGGCGCGTCCAACTGGTCCGCGGAACGTATTTTCGAGGCCCAGGCCTACGCCAAGTCGGTGGGACACACCGGCTTTGCGGCCGTGCAGCCGTTCTGGGGCCTGGCCGAGCCCAATCCGGAAGGCGCGGCCGCTCAAGGATACGGACTCTATTATGACAACGGTCTCCGCGCGGTTCATCAGGCCGGCCTGACCATGATCCCCTATTCGGGCCAGAGCCGCGGCTTCTTCAGCAAGTTGGTGGCCGGCGAGCCAGAGCTGCGCGAAGATATGAAGGCCATGTATCTGAACGATGCCAATCGTGAGCGTTTCGCGGTCGTCCAGCGGTTGGCCGCCAAACACCGGGTCGGAATCAACGAAGTTGTGCTGGCCTATCTGATCGGCCAGCCGCTGCAGACGATCCCGATCGTCGGCGCGAGCCGCCCCGAGCAGCTCGATGAAAGTGTCAAGGCAGTTGCCCTGAAGCTTACGTTGGACGAACTCGCCGAGCTGCGGGCCGCCTGAAGAACGGGCTGCGCCGGTCAGGGCCTTGGGGGGCGGCAATCTCCGCCCCGCCTGGCATCCAATACTTGATCGGCAGCGTCATGCGTGTTGGCTCAGTTCAGGCCCGTGCGCGATATTGAGTGAAGCTGAAGTTATTCACGGGTGCGGCATTTTTGCCGCGCACATTGGGCAGTCGCGTGAGGACATTCGGTAAAGCTTGCGCGTTGGCCCTAAAATGGTAGGGTAAGTCTGATAAATGCGTAGAGTTGGTAGGTATCGTCGTCGCGTTTGAGGGTTTTGACGACGGATGGGCTGACCTATCGGGAGGACGAAAAAGGTGCTGGGCTCGAGTCGTGTCGAGGGCGCGCCACCTTGGGCAAAACAATCAAGATCGCCCAATTTAGTTCAAATTTAAATCAAGCGGATCCGTCAGGCCATGACGACCGCTCACCGGCCGGCGCCGCCGGTCGTCAACGAAACTTCGGAAGGGGGAAACAAACCCAATGACTTCATCTGCCAACCGTCTGCGCCAAACGGTGCTTTTCGCCGGCGTCGCCTCGGTCTGCATGGTGTCGGCCGCCCACGCACAGCAGCAGACCCCCGGCCCCGCACCGGCCGGAACATCCGCTGGCTTGCCAGAGGTCGTGGTCAGGGCGACGCGGCGTCCCCAATCGCTCAAGGACGTGCCGATGGCGGTCACGGTGGAAACCGGCGACGACCTGCGCAAGCTGAACCTGTTCGAGGCTCAGGACATTCAGAGCCTTTCGCCGGGGCTACAGATCACGAATGACGACGGCCGCTCGAACGCGGCGTCGCTGCGGGGCATCGCCTTCAGCCCGGATTCCGGCACCCTCCCGGCCGTCGATGTCTATTTCAATGAAATCAACGTCGACGCGCAGACGGCCTTCACGACGCTTTACGACATCAGCCAGATCAACGTGCTGCGCGGACCCCAGGGGCTGCTCCGCGGCCGCACAGCGCCGGCCGGGGCCATCACAATTGCGACCCAAACGCCGAGCATGACCAGCTATGGCGGCTATCTGCAAGCTACCGCTACGGACCACCAAGCAACCAATATCCAGGGCGCGCTGAACATCCCGATCATCCAGGACAAGCTGGCGATTCGTATCGCGGGGGCGGACGATCAGAGCGAACTGAACCAGGTTCGCGACGTCACCAACGGCAAGCGCTCCTACGGCCACACCATGAGTGGCCGCCTGAGCATTGCGTTTAATCCCACGCCGCACTTCAAGTCGGTTCTGATCTATCAGTATCTCAACGCCAATAACCGCCTTCTGGGGCAGGTGATCGGGCCGGGCAATCCGCTGCTCGCCTCCGGTCCAGGCTTTCCGCCTGGCGTCAGCATCGTGTCCAATGGACCATCCGCGGGGATAAGGGACCGGATCGGGGTTACGGACGGCATTTCCAAGTTCAAGGACGCCGGCAACCTGATCACTTGGCAGACCGATTGGGATCTGGGCCCCGACACCCTGTCGCTGACCGCCGGTCACCAGGACGCGCTGCTGCAGCAGTCGCGCGACCTCGACACCGCCAACGTCCTGCCGGGCTATCAGCAAACGCAGCAGAACCACATAGCGTATCATATCAATTCGGCGGAGCTGCGCCTGCTGTCCAACGGCGACCATTTCTGGAACTACGTGGTCGGCGGCTCGTATTATCGCGAAATTACGCCAGTCTCAGTTACCCAGTCGAACGATCAGTTCCTGACGGGCCTCTTCCCCAGCCCGCCACTATCCGGATCATTCTTCCCGTTCTATCAGATCATTCCGGTGAATGTTAAGATCGGCATTCCCGGGAAATCTGAAACCTATTCGCTGTTCGCCAGCAGCCGGTTCCGTTTCACTGAGCAGCTGGGCCTGGAGCTCGGCCTGAGATACACGAACAACTTCAACAACTTCCAACAAAGCTTCCTGACAGTCGTCGCCAACGGCTCGCCGGTGCTGACCAATGTCGGCACTCTGTCGCAGGCCGACGCCACGCGCACCCACAACTCCCTGACCGGCGGCGTCAACCTGACCTACAAGATCAACAAGGATATTTCGACCTACTTCAGCTGGGGCCATTCATACCGGCCTGGCCCGGCGGCTGTGGGCGTCACCGCCCAGCTGAACTCACAGCTGCTTGTCGCCAAATCGGAAACCTCCGATTCGTTCGAACTCGGTCTTAAGGGGCTTTTCTTCGAGCGGCGCCTGTCCTTCAACGCCGACGTATTCCATCAGCGGTTCCAGAACTATATCGGGCGTACGGTCGATACCATCAACGCCACTGACAACCTCGAGGGCGCGGGTGTCCCGGACTCGGCCCTCCAAGTGAATTGGAATGGCAACGTCGATTCCACGGGCGTTGAGGCCGACATCGTGGCCAAGCCTACCAGTCACTGGAATCTGGGCCTAAGTCTCAGCTGGGTCGACGCCCACTATGTCAACGGCAGGATCCCGTGCAACCTGTTCAACCCCGACGGCACAGTGCTGTTCAACCAGCCCCAGCTGGGCGTGTCGGTGTGCTCGACCAACGGTCGGATCGCCGAGGCACCCCAATTCCATTTGTCGGCGAATACCGAATACGACTTCCAGACCGTCGCCTCGGTCCAACCCTTTGTTCGCGGATTGCTAACCTATCAGCCTGGATTCAACTCGTCGGTCGCTCATTACAACTATCCTGATGTGGCCCTGGCGAATGTCTATCTCGGTATCCGCAGCCCGGAGCAAGGCTGGGAACTGACGGCGTTCGTGAAGAACCTGTTCAACCAGCAGGTCATCACCCACATCAGCGACGTGACCGGCCAAACTCAGAGCGTGGTGGTCAACGCGTTCACGGGGGCTGTGTCCGCCGGTCCGGTGTTCAGCTCAGGCTATCGCAACGTGACGACGTCTTTGCCGCGTGAAGTCGGCGTTACGGCGTCCTACCGTTTTTAGGTCGCTATAGCGCCTACAGTACAAAAGGGCCGGCGACCATAATCGCCGGCCCTTTCTATTTTGGCTGAAAGGTCCCCTACGCTGCCGACGAGCGCTGCCGGTGTCGACCGTCAGGGTGTGACCGGGGATGTAGCCGCCCGCGTCGTCGGCCAGAAACACCGCTGCTGCGCCAATGTCGGCTTCGCAGCCGCCGATGCGGCTGACGCACCTCGCCGGTCGCGGCGCCCGCTATGCCTCGAGTTCGGGCGTGGCAATCCCGGCGCGCTCACAGGCCAGCGACAGCAGCGCTGAATAGTCCTTGGACGCATAGGGTGTCGCCCTGGCGCCGCCATAGACCGCGTGGGCCGCCGCCCCGACGGGCAGCCCGATACGCTGTTCGGCGGCGGCGGTCATGGCCAAGGTCATGTCCTTGAACGCCAGGTCGATGGTGAAGCCCGGCTCGATGTCGCCCTTCAGCACCTTGTTGACCATCAGCGTGTGGAACTGGCCGTTCTGGGCGGTGGTCGCGCCGGTCACCTCCCGCATGATCTCGATGGGCAGGCCGAGCTTGGTTCCGAGCGCGATGGCTTCGGCGCTGACTTCGGCGATGGTGAGCAGCATGAAGTTATTGATCAGCTTCATGCGAGAGCCCATGCCGGGTGGTCCGCAACGGTGGATCGCTGTCCCCATGGCCTTCAGCAGAGGCTCGACGCGGGCGTAGGTCGCATCGTCGGCCCCCACCATGAACAGGGATTCCCCGCGTTCGGCGTGAAGCACCAACCGGCCGACCGGGCAGTCGGTGAAGGCCACGCCGCCTTCCGCGCAGGCCTTCGCGATCCGGTCCGTGCCATTGGCGTCGATAGTCGACATGTCCATCAGGACCGCCCTTCGATCGATGTGGGCGAGGACACCGTCCAGCCCGAGCACGACCGCGTCCACGTGCGGAGTGGCCGGCAACATGGTTACAACCACGTCGGCCCCCTCGGCCGCCTCGGCGATAGAGGCCGCCCTGCGCGCGCCCAGGGCGACCAACCGCTCCATCTTGCGGCCGTCGACATCATAGACGTTGAGGTCGAAGCCCTTGCGCTGGAGGTTCGACGCCATGGGCAGGCCCATCGCGCCCAGTCCGATAAATCCGACCTTAGTGGCCATGGTGCAAGCTCCGGGGCATTTTCAGATGACGCCGCGATTGACGTCAGCGTTCTGCGCTATCACGCCGGCGTCCTTCAGTCGGGATAAGGTCAGATCATCCAAGCCCAGCTGCTCGCGCAGCACGGCGGCGGTGTCCTCGCCGGACTGGGGCGGCGCGCGGTCATAGCGGGCGGGCGTGTCGGAGAAGCGGGACGGATAGCCCAGCACCCGGACCTCCGCCCCGTTGGCGCGGGTCATTCGCTTGATCAGGTCTCGCGACTCGATTTGCGGGTCGGCCAGGATTTCCGGGATTTCGTTGACCTTGCCGCCGGGCAGCTTGGCGACCTCCATGGCGGCGATCAGCTCGGCGGATTTCCAGGCCGCGATCGCCGCGCCCATTTCCGTCTGCAGGGCCTTTCGGTTCAGGCTGCGGCCGGCATTGTCGATGAACCTCGGATCATCCGGCAGCTCGGGCAGGCCAAGCAGGTCGCAGAAGGCGCGGAACTGGCGATCGTTGCCCAAAGCCACCAGAATCTCGCCGTCGGCGCAGGCGAAATCCTGATAGGGGACCGTATTGGGATGCTCGTTGCCCAGGCGGCGCGGGATCTTGCCGCCGTTCATATAGTTCGACGCTTGGTTCGCCAGAAGCGCGACCTGGGTGTCGAGCAGGGCGCAGTCGATATGCTGGCCCGCGCCAGTGGCGTTCCGATGATTCAGCGCGGCGAGGATTGAGATCGTTGCATAGAGACCGGTCGTCAAGTCACTGATCGGGATGCCGACCTTCGTTGGCCCGCCGCCAGCTTCCTCGTCCGGGCGGCCGGTCACGCTCATCAGACCGCTCATGCCCTGGATCAGGAAGTCGTAGCCGCCGCGGTCTCTATAGGGGCCGGTCTGGCCGAAGCCAGTGACGGAGCAGTAGATCAGACTGGGATTGACCGCCTTCAGCGAGGCATAGTCGAGCCCGTATTTGGCCAAGCCCCCGACCCGGAAATTTTCGACCACGACATCGGTCTGCGCGGCGAGCCGCCGGATCAGGTCGGCGCCCTCCGGTTGGGCGAGGTCGACGGCGATCGACCGTTTGTTGCGGTTGGCGCAGAGGTAATAGGCGGAATCGCCGGAGCCGTCTTCGAGGAAGGGGGGGCCCCAGCGGCGCGTGTCGTCGCCTTGCCCGGGCTGTTCGACCTTGATGACGTCGGCGCCGAGGTCTCCGAGAATTTGCGTCGCCCAAGGGCCGGCCAGGACTCGGGAGAGATCCAGCACCTTCAAGCCGGCGAGCGGTCCGGCGGCGGGAGTCGTCATCCGACCCGGCTCCCAGGACGAGGCGGCTGCAGGCGGACGGCGGCGGCATGGGATGCGGACAGCGGCAAGCAGATAATCTCCCTGCGATCATTAGCGAGAAGATCGCTTGCCGACACTCTGCAAATAGCGGAAAAAGTCAACACGAAATGACGTTTTGCGTATTCTCGTACAGCGCAGCATATGGCCTATTGCGCCGATCCCGCCAGCCGGATCGGCGCGTTTAAGGTGGACCCATTGTTCGATACCCTGACCCTCTCCGAACTTCCACCGGAAGATGAAGCTCTCAGAGCGCCGCTTCGAGCCCTGATCGCTGGGGCGGTCGGCCGGCTTCCCGCCGACCGCCGGGCGCGCTCCTGGCAGGGCTTCGACGCGGACCTCAGCCGCACGCTGGGCGAGGCGGGATTTCTGGGGTTAAGCCTGCCGCGGCGCTATGGCGGCGCCGAGCGCGGCCCGTTCGCCCGCTTCGTCGTCGTCGAGGAGCTCTTGTCCGCCGGCGCGCCGGTGGCCGCCCATTGGATCGCCGATCGTCAGAGCGGGCCCTTGATCCTGAACTTCGGCTCGGAGGAGCAACGCGTCTCCTATCTGCCGCGGATCTGCCGGGGCGAGGCGTTCTTCTGCATCGGCATGAGCGAGCCGGGATCCGGATCCGACCTCGCCAGCGTCAAGACCCGGGCGGTGCGGACGGACAAGGGCTGGCGGCTCGATGGTCAGAAGATCTGGACCACCAACGCCATGCACAGCCATTACATGATCGCCCTGGTGAGAACCTCCGGCGCGCCGGCCGACCGCCAGGCCGGGCTCTCACAGCTGATCGTCGACCTCAAGGCGCCAGGCGTCACCATTCGCCCCATCGTCGACCTGACCGGCGACGCCCATTTCGCCGAAGTGTTCTTCGACGGCGTCGAACTCCCGCAGGACGCCTTGGTCGGCCGCGAGGGCGAGGGCTGGCGGCAGGTGACCGCCGAACTGGCTTTCGAACGGAGCGGACCGGAACGGATATATTCCAGCATCGTGCTGGTCGACGCCTGGATCCGACACCTGGCGGCGGTCGGGCGCACGACTGGGGGCGGCGCGGACTTGGCGGGGCGGCTCATGGCGCAGCTGGCGACCTTGCGGGCCATGTCGATCGCCGTAACCGCCCGGCTTGCGGCAGGGGAAAGTCCCGTCACCGAGGCCTCGCTGGTCAAGGATCTCGGGACCAGCTTCGAGCAGTCGGTCCCGATGCTGATCGGCGACGATCTCGGCGCCCATCCGGATGAAGCGGCCGACGCCGAACTCTACCGAACGCTGCTCTATGTCAGCCAGATCGCGCCGAGCTATTCGCTGCGCGGCGGCACGCGTGAAATCTTGAGGGGCATCGTCGCCCGAGGGCTGGGGCTGCGCTGATGGCGTCGAGCGAATTCGTCGAACCGTTCAATCGGCTGCTGGAGCAGGTCGCCACGCCTCAGGCGACCCGCAGAACCGAAGCTTTGGGTTCCATGGCCGGCGAACCCCTCTGGGGTGAGATCGAAGCGTCCGGATTCCTCGACGCGCTGGTTGGCGACGCCGAGGGCGGCGCCGGCCTTTCTCTGGCCGACGCCGGCCCGCTGTTGCAGGCGCTGGGCCGAAATGCCGTTTGCGCGCCGGTCGGCGAAACCATGATCGCCCGGGCGCTGCTGGCCGCGGCGGGGCTGGACCGTCCTTCCGGTCCCATTGTCCTTGCTACGCTGGAGGGGCGTGAAACCCCACCGGTTCCTCTCGCCAGGCTGGCGCAGCACCTCCTGGTCCAATCGGGCGACCAGCTGGTTCTGGCGCCGGCGTCCGCATTCCGCCTGGCTCCGAGCGGCGTGCACGGTAGCCTCGACGCCCAGGTGAGCTGGGCGCAGGCGCCAGGCGGGCCGTCGTTCACCGCAGAGCCCGGCGCCTTGCGCGCCGCCGCCGCCGTGCTGCGCGCCACAGCCATCGCCGGGGCGGCCGACCGCCTGCTGGAAATGACCGTCGACTATGCCAATGCCCGCGTCCAGTTCGGAAAGCCGATCGGCAAGCTGCAGGCGATCCAGCAACAGCTCGCGGTCATGGCCGAGCAGACAATCGCCGCTCGTATCGCTGCGCAGCTCGGCTGCTCCGCAGGCCTTCCGCCGCCTCGCGCCTTTGCGGCCATAGCCAAATTGGTGACCAGCGAGGCGGCGGCCGAGGTCGCACGGATCGCCCATGCGACGCATGGCGCGATCGGCGTCAGCGAAGAGTTCGACCTGCAGCTCTACACACGCCGCCTCTACGAGTGGCGCCTGGCCGATGGTTCGGAGCGCTATTGGGCGGGGCTGATCGGCGCCGAACGTCTGGCCGACGCGCAGCAGACCAGCGTCGATTTCGTCCGCGGCCTCGCGGTGTCGAAACCCAAGCCCGCGTGATCCGCGCTTCTCAGGCCGCGCCTACTGGTCGTTGACCGGCTTTCGCCGCGCGGCGGTGAGGCCGGCCTGCCGGCCGAAGAAGGTGCAGTCGGCAAGCGACATGCCCGAGGAATAGCCGTAGCCCCAGCGCGGCAGGCCGCAGGCGCTGCGCCCAGCGGCGTAGAGGCCGACGAGCGGCTTGCCTTCGCGGTCCAGCACCTCACCGCTCGGCAGGGTGTTCAAGCCGCCGAGGGTGAAAAACGAGAAATAGGAATAGCCGATCCGCAGCTCGAAGGCCGCGAACGGTGGTGCGTTGAGGGGTTTAAGCCACTGGGCCGCTTTACGCCACAGAGGGTCGTGGCCATCGGCGGCGTTGCGGTTGTAGAGGTCCACGGTGGCGGTGAGCGCGCCGGCCGGCATGCCGAGTTCGGCCTCCACCTCGGCCCAGGTCTCGCCAGTGGCGGCGATGTCGATCCGGGCCAGCTCCATGGGCCGCTCGAAGATCGTGCTGTCGACTAGCAGATAGACTCGGTCTCCGGGCTGGTCGGCCATCATTCGGCTGACGCGGCCGTGATAGCAGTCCTCGTTGATGAAGCGCTGGCCGTTCTGGTTGACGAAGATCCCCTTGACGAGGCTCTCCGGCGGATACCAGGGACAGGTGGTGAAGAACTGGTCCATGTGAACGGCGTCGCCGCCGACGCTCATGGCCATGAGGATGCCCGAGCCATCGTCCATGGCGCCGATAGGATTTTCCAGGCGCACGGCTTGCGGCGCATAGCGGCGCAGCATGTCGGGGTTCATGGCGAAGCCGCCCGTGCAGAGGACGACCCCGCGCGCGGCGCGCACGAAGTGCTCCTCGCCGTCGATGCGCACGACGAGCCCGCAAACGGCGTCGTCCTCGTCGGCGATGAGGCTGAGCACGCGCGCGGAACAATGGACGTCGACGCCCAACGTCCGGACGCGGGCTTCCAGCACATCCACCAGTCTGCGCCCGCCACCCCAGCCCTGCCACTGGATCACATGGCCCCTCGGCGCCGGTCTCGCCTTCTCGCTGAAGGGCCAAGCCTCCTCGCTGCCGCTCCAGATCAGAGTATCGTCCGTCTCAGGCTCTATGATCTTGCCTGGCAGAAACGTGCCCTTGTAGGGGACGCCCTGCGCCTTGAGCCATTGGAAGTGCGTGAGACTGTTTTCGGCATAGAGGCGAACCTTGGCGGCGTCTGCGTCCGGTCCGCCGGCCATCATCAGATAGGTTTCCAGCGCCTCGGTGGTGTCCTCGAAGCCCGCGGCCCGCTGGACGTCCGTGCCGCCGCCGCCGCCGAAATAGATCTCGCCGCCCGAAAGGGCCGAGGCCCCGCCGCTGCCGGCGCCGACTTCGAACAGAGCAACGTGGGCGCCGGCCCCCGCCGCCTCGATGGCGGCGCAGGCGCCGGCGGCGCCGAAGCCGACGACAGCGACGTCAGTGTCAAGATCCCATCGCTTGACCCGGCTGGCCGGAAAGGCGTGCGAGGGTGAAATTCTTGGCGGAGACACGGGCGCGTCCTCTTAATATTGTCGTTGGAGCGGGCTCTCAGGAAATGGCTGTGGCCGCGTCGTCGATGGGCGGATAGTCGGTATAGCCGCGCCGGTCGTCGCCAAAGCCGGTGTAGAAGGTCTCCCGGACTGGGCGGGCCAGGGCCGCGCCGCGGCGGAAGCGCTCGACCAGGTCGGGATTGCTGATGAACGGCCGCCCGAACGAGACGGCGTCCGCCTTGCGCGCGGCGAGAGCCGCCTGGGCCGTGTCCAGATTTAGGCCGTTGTTCTCGATGATCGGCCCCTTCCAGTTTGCACCGACGACATCCAGCGCGTCCGCGCCTTGGAGCGGGATGTGGATCAGGTGGGCATAGGCCAGGCCGATCGGGTTCAAGGCTTGGAGCAGGGCGGAATAGGTGTTCACAGGATCGGCGTCGGCCATGCCGTTGAGCGTGACACCCGGGCAGATGCGAAAGCCGACGCGGCCGGGGCCGATCGCGCCTGCCAGGGCTTCGAGGAGCTCGACGACGAACCGGATTCGGCTCGTCGTCGATCCGCCGTAGCGATCCGTGCGCAGGTTGCTGTTGGACGACAGGAACTGCATGGGAAGGTAGCCGCTGGCGCAGTGCAGCTCGACTCCGTCGAGGCCTGATCGCCGCGCCAGCCTTGCCGCCGCGACATACTCGCCGATGACGTCGGCGATTTCATGGGTTTCGAGCGCCCGCGGCGTGTCCGTGGGCTGCGGCTCGCCGTTCGGACCGGGAATGGGATCGGGGCAAGGGATGGCGGAGGGCGCCACGGTTTCAGCGTCGGGATCCTTGTTGGCGCGGACGCCGGCGCGGCCGCAGTGCATGAGTTGGACGACGATGCGGCCGCCGGCGCCATGGACCGCGTCAGCCACGAGCCGCCAGCCCCGCGCTTGGGCTTCGGAATAGACGCCGGGCGTGCGGTAATAGCCCTTGCCGGCGGCCGAGGGCTGGGAGCCTTCGGTGACGATGAGGCCGGCGCCGGCGCGCTGGCGATAATACTCGGCCATCAGGGGCGTCGGCGCATCACCCGGGCCGGCGCGGTCGCGGGTCATGGGCCCCATCACGGTCCGGTTGGACAGCGCCAGCTCTCCCAGACGGACCGGCGAGAAAATGTCGGCCATAATCCGGTTAGCTCCGGACGCGGGGCTTGGGCAGGGGGTGTCCCCGGCGCATGGTGTCGATGAACTTCTCCAGCGGCGCCGGTTCGGGAACCGGGGCGTCCGAGGCCTCGCCCGCCCGTTCCCAGAAAGCCTGCCAGGAAGGGAAAAGGTCGTGAAAGCCGCCTTCGTACGGCGTGACCCCTGGCCAGCGCATCTTGCGCGAGCCGATCGGCGGCTTGTTCAGATCACTCGCGTACCAGTACAGCGGCAGGCGCCGGCGGAAATACCAGCGCCCGTCGATCCGCTCATAACGGTCGAAATACATCATTTGCATTATGACCCATTCCGCGCCCGCCTCGTGCTCGTTCTTGGAATAGACCACGCCCTGTGCATGGTCCGGATCGTCGAATTCGATGACGTGGCCGCCGATATGGTGCGAGGTGCCGTCGAACTGGCGCGAATGGGTCTCATCGAACCAGTCGCGCAGGGCCTTGCGCCCGGTCTTGCCGCCGCCGGCCTTCACGTCCGCCGGAAAGAGCCCGACCCAGGCGTCAGAGTCGCGCATGTCTAGGGCCAGTGAATACTTGGCGGCGAGCTGTCGGATCGCGTCGAGGGACTCTAGCCGGTCGAGGCGCCGGGCGAGTTCGTCGATGCTGCCGGCCATTCGTCCGTCCAATCCCGCTTGTCGACGCGTTGACGCTGCAGCCCGGCGCGGTCGTCGGCGTCATGCGGAGGCATTGTTTCGGTTTTAGACGCAAATATCAAGATTGGTCGTATCCCGACGTATAAATGCGTATTTCCTGTGGCCGGCTGCTCAGTCGGCTTTCCGGGCCGTCACGGCGCTGTCATCGACATGATGAAGCAGCGCCTTCGAGTCCACGCTCCCATCCATCAGGCGATTGGTGCGGCGCACGAGCTTCCATCGGCCGCCTTCGCGCTCGAACTCCCAATAGTTGGCCGAGGCGCGGATTACCTCGTACGCGCCGTTCTCCATCCTCCGAAACACGTGAGAATAGCCCAGCGCCGTCGCACAATCCTGATCGACGACGACATAAGGCATGGCCATGACGTGAGTGCTGCCGCTCTCGACATAGTCCTGATGTGGCGATACGGCCAGGCACTGGCTGGCGAAGTCGGGGCCGTTGAAGACCTGTCCTGGCCCCAGGTCGTAATAGCCGTCCTGGCCGAAGAACTCGGCAGCCTTTCGCAGGCGCTCGTCGTTATCGGCGATGTCCACCAGCGGTCCGTAGCGCGAGAGGATTCGCCGAATCTCGAGCTCGTCGGAGAGCCTCTGGACCTGGGTTTCAAGCGCTGCGACCCGTATCTCCAGCTTGTTCATCGGCGATTCCGCTCAGAATCCCTCGCGCCACACCTGGGCGAAGAACGGGCTGCTCTTGGCCACGGCGTCATAGGAGCCCGGATCGAGCATGCAGGTCGGGCACCAATGCCCGCCCCGCAGCATCAGGTTCGGCGACATGTCGAAGTCGTGGCCCAGGGCGCAGGTCCATTGCGCCATCTCATAGGGCTCGACCTGATGATCGATGCGACAGCGTCCGCCTCGGAACTCGGCCGCCTGGCGCAGGTCCGCCAGGGTCCATTCTGCGGCCGCCTTGCAGGTGTTGTAGCCGTGGTCGAGCTTCGATGGGATGGGCGAGGGCGTTTGCAGCTCAAAGCGATCCCAATCCGGGATCCTCGCCCAATCCTCTCGCGAGCCGAAATAGGCCCCGATGCGATCCTGGTCGTCATGGGCCAGCCAGTGGAGCGGGCCGCCCGGGGCCTCCGCCAGGCGCTGGATGCGACGGCGGACGGCGTCGGGGGCGAATTTCACGCCCGCTTTGACGTAGAATGGGATGGCGCGCCGCAGCATCGCCCGCGCATCGGCGAGGGTCTCCCGACGGAAGGGTACGAGCGCTTCCAACTTGTCGCCATCGCAATACCATTGGCCATGAAAATTGCGCGTGGCGAACCAGTTGGGGCGGAACACGGTGCGGTAGTCGTTCAGCCCCATGGCCGAGAACATCATGGCGGCGAACTCGTGGTTGACCACGCGCATGCCTTCGCCGCCGCTGATGTTGTAGAACCTGCGCCAGAACTTGGCGGGGACCTGATCTTCGCAGGTATTGGCGGCCAGACGCCCTGAATCCCCGACCGTCACCCATTCCAGCACGGCATTGAACGGGCTGTGAAACATTATCGGGTCGAAGGTGGTCCAAATCCGGTCGTGGACGATCCCGGTCTGGCGCAGGGACACCCACTGCTTCAGGCCGGATTCGGCGACGATCGCCTCCGCCAGGGTCTTGCTGGCCGCGTAGTGGTCATAGCGGCTGATCTTGATCGGGTCACCCGTACGGCCCCAATGGACAGGCGGGGCGCGATGGCCGGTCTGGGCGACGGTGCCAATGTAGACAAGTTGCACCCGGTCGGGATCGGGCTGGGCCTTGATCGCCTGGACCACGTTGCGCGCCCCGCCGACATTCACCTTCATGGTGAGTTCAGGGTGATGGTCGGCAAAGGGTGAGACCATCCCGCCGATGTGGAGGATTTGGTCCGCGCCGGTGACGCCGTGCAGCACGTCCTCATACCTGGCGAGGTCGCCCCAGACGATCTCGAGGCTCGGGTGGCCGGCGTGGCGCTGCAAGGTCGGATGGCCCTGATCCTTTGGCAGGGCGAGCGCCTTTACGGTGAAGCGATCGGACCGCGCCAGCAGTTCGGCGAGCGCGGCGCCGCCCATATTGCCGGAAGCGCCGGTCAGAAACACTGTCTTCTTGTCGGGCATGGTCTCCTCGGACGGCGCTTCACCCCGCGGCGCCGAGAGGGTCTGGCGCCAACCAGTCCCCAGCTAGGCGAAGCGTCAACATTACGCAAGGCTTAGCAAAATATAGATTAAGGTGACGGGATGCGCCATATATTGCGCATTCCAGATACGCAAATATGTCAATTTTGTCCGCACACCTGCCAGTCCGTCGGCCCGCCGAGCGGCGCCTGCTGGAACGGACCGGTGAGATCAGCTTGCTGTTGGGCGGCCCGAAGTTTTCCGGCTCAGGCCCTGGCGAACGAGATCGCCAAGCAACCGCCGCACGCGCTGCGCCTGGCCAAGTCGCGGCTGCGGCAGGGGTAGAACAGCACTTTGGACATGGTCCTGGAAATGTCGGCGGCGGCTCAGGCAATCTCCCACCTGACTGAAGATCACATGGAAGGCGTAGAGACGATCCTTGAAAAGCGCCCGGCGATCTTCAACGTGACGGCCGCAGGTCGCCACACATGACGCAGATAACGCATCTTATGGATTTCGGTTGTCATAATGCGTATTATATATCGCGTATATCTGCCGCATATCGATGCGGCCTCTTTATGAGATTGAGATGGGTGTGCTGACGGGCAAGGTGGCGATCGTAACCGGCGCGGGCCAGGGCGTCGGGCGGGGGATCGCGCTTGCCCTGGCGCGACGCGGCGCACAGATCGCCGTGCTTGGTCGGACCGGGGCCAAGCTGGAGTCCGTGGTCGAAGAGATTGAGGCGCTACGGCAGACCGAGCGAGTCGATCCGTCGGGAGCGGACGCCGCAATCCAATGCGATGTCAAGGATCCGCAGCAGATCCGTCGCGCCGTCGAGACCGTGGTCGATCGCCTTGGAAGTATCGACATCCTGGTCAACAACGCCCAGGAAGTCGCCTTGGGGCCGCTGCTGGCGGTTGACGACGCTGCGGTCGAGGCGGGGTTCGCGTCAGGGCCGATGGCGACGCTTCGCTTCATGAAAGCCTGTCAGCCCCATATGCAGCGACGCGGCGGCGGCGTCATCTTCAACCTGGCCACCTCTGCGGCGATGCGATGGGACATGGCGGGCTTTGGCGCCTATGCCGCGGCCAAGGAGGCTGTGCGCGTCCTCACCCGGGCGGCGGCGGCCGAATGGGGACCTGAGGGAATCCGAGTTCTGACGATCGCACCCCACGCCAACTCGCCGGGGCTCAAGGGTTGGATCGAGCACAATCCCGCGGAGGCTGAAGCGTTCTTCCGCACGATCCCGCTGCGCCGGATCGGGGATTGCGAATCCGACATCGGCGAGGCGGTCGCCGCGCTTTGCGGCCCCGAATTCGCTTACCTTACGGGCGCCACGATCCCGCTCGACGGCGGCCAGGCCAGGTTCGTCTGAGGTCGGCGCATGAACCTCGATCGTGCGCTCGACATCCTGGAAATTCAGCAACTGCTGGCGACCTATGTCTACACCATTGACGCCAAGGACTATGATGGACTGGACCAGGTGTTCACGCCCGACGCCGTCATAGACTATTCGGCGACCGGCGGCGCCAAAGGCGACTATCCGACCATCAAGGCCTGGCTGACGACGGCGCTGGCTCCATTCGCCCAGACCCAGCATCTGATCGGCCTGCCACTCATCAGGATCGAAGGCGGCCAGGCCAGCGTCAGGACCATGCTGTTCAACCCGATGCGCAAAGACGGCGCGCTGTTCTTCATCGGGGCCACCTATGTCGATGACTTGGTGCGTACGGCCGAGGGCTGGCGCATTCGCCGCCGGGTCGAAGCTGACGCTTGGGTAAAGGACGCGCCAGATCCCGGCGGCGAGGCCGGCGCTGAAAAGAGCTCAATGATTCCGGAGGAGCCCGCCTGATGGAGAAGATCATCTATGCCCTCTGGAGGCGGGCCGGAGAGGACCGTTCAGCCCTGAACCGCCGTCTACTCGACCGGGCGGCGCCGCAGCTTGCGAAATTCGCCGGCGGTATCCGCCTCAATTTGCAGGATGAACAGGTCGCGGCAGGCGCTTCGCCCCGCATGACGTCGGTGCGGCCGCAAATGGACGCCGTGGTTCAGCTCTGGGTCGACAGCGCCAACGACGCGGCGCGGGCGCCGGTCGACGCAATCTTGGGCGACGCGGCGGACCGCGTCGCCGCATGGCTGGTCAGCGAGTCAACAGCGATCCCCAACACCTCGCATCCGCCGAAGGTCGGCGCGCGGACGGAAGGCTTTTCCCAGATCGTGTTCCTGGGCCGCCCGCCGAGGCTGAGTTGGGAGGCTTGGCGGCAGGTCTGGCAACAGGACCACACGGCCGTCGCGATCGAGACTCAAAGCAATTTCGAATACGTGCAAAACCTGATCATCCGGCCCCTGACCTACGGCGCCCCTGACTTTGCGGCGATGGTCGAGGAGTGCTTTCCCGCCGCGGCCTTCACCGACGAGCAAGTTTATTTTGACGCAGTCGATGATCCAGCCAAACTGAAGGCAAATCAGACGCGGATGGCCGATAGCTGCGCCCGCTTCATCGACTTTGACCGTATCGATTGCCTGCCAACGAGCCAGTTCGACATCAAGCCGCTGCGCTGATCCTGACGAACCCGGCCCGATCGCACGTCACCCAGTCATCGAGCAGAAAGTTGAGGCCATGGAACAGGAATTCCCGAGCGGCGCGGCGATGGTGTTCGGCGGAAGCGGTGGCATTGGCCAGGGCGTCGTGTTCGCCTTCGCCAGGGCCGGTAGCGATGTGGCGATCTGCTTCCGCTCAAAGCGTGACGTCGCCGAGCAAGCGGCGGCGAAGGCGCGGGAGCATGGGGTCAAGGCCAGCGTTCACCAGGTTGATGTCCGCGACGCCGCCCAGGTTCAGGCTGCCGTCACAGCCGCCGCAGCCGAACACGGACGCATCCATTCCGGCGTCTGGGGCGCAGGCCCGCTCGTACCGCAGCTCTATATCGCCGAGCTGACCGAGGCGAATTATCGCAACGCCTTCGACGTCGAGGTGTTTGGCTTCTTCAACGCAACGCAGGCTCTGATCCCACATTTCCGCGAACACGGCGGCGGTTCGTTCGTCCATCTGGGCTCGGCGGGGCACGACTGGTGGCCGGCCAGGGACGCCCTGTCGGTCGCACCCAAGGCGGCCAACGAATCCCTGGTCAAGGGCATCGCCAAGGAAGAGGGCAAGCACGAGATCCGGGCCAATTCCGTCCTCGTCGGCGTTATCGACGCGGGCATGTTCCATGAACTGACCAAACAGGGCGTGTTCGGCGAGGATTGGGTGCGCGAGACCAAAAAGCTGCTCGCCCTCAAGCGCTGGGGCGAGGCGGACGACATCGGCCAGGCCGCCGTCTTCTTCGCCTCGAATAGGGCCCGCTATGTCACCGGCCAGACCATCTCTGTCTCCGGCGGCTTCGGCGTCTAGAGTCATGCGAACCGTCTCGCTCAAGCCCGCTCCTGTAACGCTCGAGGCTTTGGAGGACCGGCTGGCGCTGCAGCAACTGGCCTGGGCCTATTGCCACGCCATCGATCGACGGGATTTCATCCTCTTGCGAAGCCTCTATCATGACGACGCGATCGACGATCACGGGTCGCTATTCTGTGGTTCGCCGGACGAGTACGTCGCCTGGCTACCTTCGATGCTGGCCAACTGGTCGGCCACGGCGCACCTGATCCACAACATGCTGTTCCTGATCGATGGGGAACAGGCGGAGGGGGAACTCTGCGCGACGGCCTATCACCGCGCCGTGGACGGAACTCGAGAGTTCATCGGCCACGGGCGCTATCTCGACGAGTACCGCAGGCGTGACGGCGTCTGGCGTATTTTTAGGCGCACCCTCGTCGTCGACTGGGAGGAAGAGCGCCGCGCAGGTCCCGCGCCCGCCGCCGGACTGCCGTATGGCCGCGCCTCAGACGGCGATCCCGTCTTTGAGCGTCTGCCGATGTTCGCGGCGCAGCGATGAAGCTGAAATCCGGCATGTACGCCTTACTTTCGTTCGGCGAGGCGTCCCGAGCCGTGCTCGGGGAGTGTCATTCCATACTGACAGAGGGATGACTTTCTCAGCTTGGCGTAACAGCTGGACGTGGGTCGCAGACCGGCCGGGTTTTTATTCCGGATTTGGATCGCCCTAAACCTATCGTTGGACAGCGCCGGGAGAACATGTATTGTGTAGTAAATACTATTTTTGAAAGCGTCCCGTTGGTGAATCATTCGCCCCCCAAACCGCCCCCCATCCTGTGGCCGTGCTGGACTTGGCCGCACTTCCAACGCTCCGCGATTTTGGCTTCGCAGGAGGGCGCAACGGTTATCTCAGGTTCTGCTCGTCAGTCTTCGCGACGCAGGAGCCGTGCTTCTTGAGGACAGAGGACAATCATCTCGTCGGCGTTCGCGGCATGACGGGGCTGTTTTGCATCGACAAGACCCGGGAAGAACTCCAGCAAGTCGACAAAGCCTTTGCTGCATACGGAGAACTCGTCGAACGCGCTGCGCTTCGGAGCCTATCCGAAGGCGGACACCCTAACGTCGAGGCGATGGCGAGAGAACTTGCAACGATCGTCTTCGAAGACGATCCGACCGGCGCGGCCATCGTGCCAAAGGACGTCGGGGTGCTCTCGGCGGCGCATCTCGTTGACGCCTTTCACACCACTGCGTTGGGCGCGGCCAATACAGTCTATGCCCTTCCGCACCACCCCGACGCCCTCGCGGCGGTGAAAACTCGCCCGACCTGCTCGCGTCCGCGGTCTTCGAAGCCCTTCGCCTCGAGTTCCCAGTTCTTTTCCTGGGTCTATATGTGATGCGAGATATTGAATACGGTGGTGTTCTAATCCCGCGGGAGACAAGGGTGACGATGCTGTGGGCGGCGGGCGACTATGACCCGGAGACCTTCGCTGAGCCGGGGCGGCTTGATGTTACGCGTTCACACCGAGGCCCAACCTTCGGTGGGGGCGCTTGCTTGAAAGCCGTGCGGGCGGGCCTGGCGCGGCGTTCCCACGAACTGCTGCGAGTATCCTGACTTCATGGCCGCTGGAAAAAAAATCACCGTCACAAAACGCGAGGAATCTGAGGCGCCGCCGCCTCGCAAAGCCCCGCCTCTGAAGGGCAAACCACTCGAGACCTACGAAAAACTAGTGCGGGCCGCAGGTGAACTCTTGGGCGAGGTCGGGTTCGAGAGGTTGACGACGAACACCATTTGCGCCCGCGCGAACGTGACGCCGCCGGCGCTATATCGGTATTTCAACGACAAGTATGATGTTCTTGAAGTGCTCGCCCGCCGCCTCCTTAAGCGCCAAAATGACGCCTACGCCGTTTGGCTGGCCCGGGGCGGCTCCTGGGCCAATCCAGAACGGGCGAATGAATCTTTGCAGGAATGGTTTGAGATCGCCGCCCACATTGTAGCCAGTGAACCTGGCGCCAACTGGACGATACGGGCCCTCCGGGCGCTGCCAAATCTAAACCATGTTCGCCTCGAATCGCAGCGGCTGCACACCGATTGGCTTTTCCAGTTTTACAGCAAAATCCTGCCCGATGTGGATTCGGAACTTCTTTGGCAACGGCTCCGAATTCGAGTGGAATTCGGCTGGATGGTTGATGAACTCGCCATCGAAGAGGATCGGCTACCCCACGACGTCCTCTTCCGCGAGGCGGCGCGCATGATAGTCCGCGCCTTTGAGGACACGGACAACTAGGGTAGTTATTGCTATATATTTGATCTGCCGGCAGTGTGCCGACTGGTTTCATCGGCGTGATCGGTGGAGCGGCGATTCGCGGTTCAAACGGGCGATCGCTTCCCCAAGGCCCCGCCGCCAGCGAGCTTCCCGCTAAAGCGACCGAACGCTACGCACACGACTACAGCCCGCCACTCGTACATGAGAGCGCCTACCAGACCATTTTCCGCCGAAGTGGACGCAGGTTCGGCGGAGAAATGGTCGAAAAGCCGTGGGTCAGCAGAGTTTCGTAGCGGATCTCAGGCCGGAAGGTCAGGCCGTCGATCGCCTTGGGCAGTTCCATAAGACGAGTCGTCAGGCTCTTGCGCCGGCCATACCCGAGCGTTCCTTCAGCAGGCGATGGACATGCAGACCGGTTGCGATGACGAAGGATCCGAGGAAGCAAGCGGCGCAAACGACGAGCGCGCCCCGGGCATCGATGTTGCTGACGAAGAAAGAGCAGATCAACGGTCCTGCAGCCCCACCGACCGCTTGGATGCCGGGAACCAGCAGCACGGCGCGTCGCGAAGGGTCCGACTCGATGACGAACGGCATCTGGAAGGGCATGAAAAGCCCCCAGAAAAAGCCGAACACGCCGGACGCCGCAAAAAAGACCAGTGGATGCGGCAGTTGGGCGAAGACCAGCAACGCGCCGGCGTTTGCGGGCAGGCAGATCAAGAACACAACGAAATAGGATAGGCGCTTGGCGATAAGGGCCGCCGCGCCAGATCCGAGGATGGAAATTCCGACCGCCAAGGCGACAGCGTAACCCGACTGCTCCTCCGTCAACTTGGCTTGAGCGCCTAGTTGAGTCAGATAGGCGAAGAGGCCGATGAAAAAGGCGAAGATCAACGCCACGCCGAGCAGGCTCAAGAACGCGAGCGCTGGGATGGGCTGCCGGTCCTTCCCTGCTGCCGTGGCGCCCAGGGCTTGCATGCGGTCCGGCAACGCGGAAGCCGCGATCGCCGCCACGCCGCAGGTTACGGCCAGCGCATAAAAGCCTCCATCAGCCCCGTAAGCTCTCATCAAGGCGGCTGGCACTATGGCGGCGAAACCGAGCTGGGCGACGCCCTGGGTGACCAGGTAGATCGCCGCCCATCGCGCCGGCGTCGAGGACCGGGCGATCATCAGCGTCGTCGCCCACACCAGTCCGCCTTCGAATAGGCCGGCCAGGGCCCGATCGCAGAAAATGAAAAGGCCCGACTGCTGGCGCACGACGACATTGGCGATGAGGGTGAGGATCGCCGCCACGATCACCTGTATTCGGATGGTTTCCGGCTTCAAGAACATGCCTGCGAGGCTGACGCCAGCGCCGATAGTCAAGAATTCGACGGTGGTGGTCCAACCGAGGGAGGCCGCGCTCAGCCGGTGTTCGTTGACGAGCGCGCCGAGTACGACCGGCTGAACGCCAGCGATGAGCAGCCCAACCGAGCCAACGATCAGAAAGGCGGCGATCTGAAGCGGAGTAGGACGCGGCCCGATCCAGTGATCGTCATCGGCGGCCTCGGCCTTTCGATCGAAAATATCCGGCAACCCGCAGCCCTCAACTCTAGAATCCAGACAGCGAGCATCCGATTGGGTTCGCCAAACCAGTAGTGTTTACTAGTGGATGGGCGATGTCAAATGCCGGCATGGGGCGGTCGTTGGCTCGGGGATCTCAGCATCCAATTTTAGTTAATTGAAGGAAAGCCTCCGATTTAAACCCGTTCGACCGTGTCGTCGCTCCATGCCCGATACCTAACCGCTCCGCAGTCGTAGGTAGTCATTGCTATGGCTGATGACGCCACCCATATAGCGCGTTAGGTGTTCGTGAGGCGACCGTCCAACAGAAGCAAAGTCCCGCTGATCGGCGGGTCGCTCTGGGGGTTCCCATAGCATGGTATCGGCAGGGAAGCGAAGCGAGCGAGACGCTGGCGCCGCCGCCGGAGTACAGGGTGGTGGGCCTATATGATCATCACTGCATCCTGTCGGCACCGGAGACCGCGCCACGGAAAGTAGGGGACATGGTCGGCTTTGGCATCTCACAGGGCCGCGAAGCTGGAGCTGAGTTCGGTGTTGCTTCGTTCCCGCCAAGTCACCGTTCGCCAAGCCTCCAGCGCCAGAGTTTTGGCCCGGGCCTCGGCCGAGAGCGGCTCGTGGTTTGGACTGCGCCGCATCTCTGTTTGGCCGGCAGAGGACCTTGGCCGGGAGGCCAGGCGCGACTTTCTGACTCCGTAAGAGGGGCTCTTCTTAGCGCTTCGGCACAGGAGTAACCTGCCGCAATGGGCCGGGCAAAAAGAGAGGCCAAGTCGCTCCATGTCCGACACCAATGCGCCGCCCGCACCACAAAGAGCTGCGTTGATTAATGAACGCAATCTGGCGGAAGCGCTCGATGGCCTGAGCGAAGGTTTTTGTCTGCTCGATCGGCAGTGGCGCTTCATATTCTTTAATCGCACTGCGGAAGCCCTGTCCGAGATCGCCCGTGACCATATCTTGGGGCTCACCATCTGGGAGGTTACTCCTCATATAATAGATACGGCTCTCGACGCGGCCCTGCGCAAGGTGATGGATGAGCGCATCCGCGTCGAACTGGAGTTCGCCTCCGTGCTTCGACCGGGCGTTATCTTTGCTGTGAGCGCCTTTCCCGTGGAGGCGGGTCTCTGCCTGACCTTTCGCGACATTACTGAACGCAGAGATATGCGTCGACGCGAACAGATGCACGCAGAGCGGCTAGAGCTTGCCTTCGCCGCGTCAGGGCTTGGCGACTTCAGCCTGGACCTGAACAGCGGGATCGTCACCTATTCCGAGCGCGCCGCGGCCATCATGGGCTGCCCAGCGACGATCAGCCTCGAAGAGGTTCTGGCCCGGGCGCACCCGGACGACGCCGAGCGAATCCAGACGGAGGCTCGGACCGCGTTGCGCCAGGGTAAGGCTTTCGAACTCGAGTACAGGACCCTCCGGCCCGACGGGGCCGAGATCTGGGTCGCGGCGTGGGTCCGGCGTCAGCACGGCGATTCTGGTCGGCCAATCAGCATGATCGGGCTTCTTGCAGACGTCACCGAGCCCAAGACCAAGGAAGCGAAGCTCCGTGAAAGCGAGGCGCGCTTTCGAACTCTTGCGGAGAATGTGCCTGCGCCGATGTGGATTGTCGGCGTCGATGGCATGATCGAGTTCATAAACCGGGCGGGAATCGAGTTCAGCGGCCTCGATGCGGAGATGTGCGCCGAGCCCGAAGCGTTGAGGGCTATTTTGGACGCGCGGATTCACCCCGAGGACCTCGCCCGGTTGGCCCGCATCGAGGCCGCGGCCCGACACGTTGCGTTCGAGATCGAGACCCGGCACCTGAACGCCGGCAACGAATGGCGCTGGCTACGAATTCTCAATCATCCCCGTCTCGACGAAGACGGGCGGTTACTTGGTTACGTTGGCTTGGCCATCGACATCACTGACATCCGAGAAGCCCAGGCTCGCCAACAGCTTCTCATCGACGAACTGAACCATCGCGTCAAGAACACGCTGGCCACGGTCCAGTCCATCGCGGGCCAGACCCTAAGCGAAGGGCGCGATCTGGGCGTGACCAAACAAACCTTCATCGACCGCCTCCTCGCCTTGTCCGCGGCGCACGACTTGCTCACTCGAGAGCATTGGGAGGGCGTCGACTTGAGGGAAATCGCCACGCTGGCCGCACGCCCGCACGATGGCGCGTCGGGGCCCCGGATCGAGATCGAAGGGCCGCCTGCGCGCCTGTCCCCCAACATGGCCGTAGGGCTCGCCATCGGCCTGCACGAATTGGCCACCAATGCCGCCAGGCACGGCGCGCTCTCCGTGTCGGCAGGCCGAGTGTCTCTCACCTGGCGTCCCGACCCCCGTGCCGCGGCGATGAGGCTGACTTGGCGTGAGCGGGGGGGACCGCCCGTGCAGCCGCCCAGCCAGAAAGGGTTCGGCACGCGCTTCCTCACCCGCGGCCTCGCCGCGAAACTCGCTTACCATCGGGAAGGTTTGACCTGCACCATACGTGTCCCCGTCACTAGGCCGGAGGAGATTCCGTCATTGCCGGACGGCGGCGCACAGGCCAATTGACGTTCAGGTCCCGCACGCGGCCCGCTCGGCCTGCACAGCCGGATAACGAACATCGCGCCGATAATTCCAAGACGTGTCGGGCACTGGCAAGCATCGACCGGGTTTAGAACGGCGGCGTGCCGCTGCCATTACAAAGATTAAAGAGTATAGGAAGAAATAGATCTATAGCGTAGGTCAGTTGAGCGACATCAAATTCGTTGTTCTTCCCGCCTGTCGTGTTTGCAAAGTATATAATCGCTAAAAGTTTAGAGCGGGATTGACGCGAAAAGCCGGTATCCACTTTTTCGCATCCCGCTCTAATGGTCTGGCGCATGAGCGGTCTGCTTGCCGTCGTTCAGCGCGGCCCGCGAGGAGAGCCTCCAGAAATAAATGGAGGTCATCCACGAGGTTTCCTCGATGATCCGATCCTCATCTAGATCTGGATCCTCGACGAGCATCTCGATGGCCGCATACGCGGTTTGCTCGGAGAGACGAAGCGCCGTGCGGAGCCGATCTTCCGGCACCTCAGGGTAGATGTCGTGCAACACTTCGAACTGGTGCTGCAGCACCTTGTCCCGAGACTCCCGGCGAACGTCCTGCAAGACGGGCACCGCACGGATCGCACGCAGGATCCACATGCCCCCCGGCTGGCTTCGCGTCACTGTCATGAGCTGCTTGCGCAAGCGGATGCTTTTCTGCACCGCGTCTTCGAGGGTCTTCACCTTGTGGCCGCCCTTCTTGAGCCAGGCGAAGAGCACCTCGTCCTGCGCATTCATGAGGCGACGCGCGAGTTCGGCCAGCAGCGCGTATTTGTTGGGGAAATAACGGTAAAGCGCTGGAGGCGTTAGTCCAGCTCGCTCGCAGACCAGGTTTGTCGTCAGCCGCTCAAAGCCGATCTCGGCCAGCAGTTCGCCAGTGGCCGCCAAGATGATCTCATAGGTGTTCTTGCCCCGCGACCGCGAGGGTAGGGAATTGGTCAGCGGCGGCGCGGGGGAGGCGGCGCGCGCCCCGCTAGGCTTCGGCATGGATTGACCTCGTCAAGATTTGATCGCCATAGGATCCTGATCCCAGACGAGCCGATCTGCTGGCGATCACGCCCCTGCGCAACGTGCGACCCGCAGCGGTATGGCCACTAGCTGACACATCGCATGATCGCCGAGTCAGGTGTAGGGCTCATCCGCGAACTCCTTCGTCCACGCCGGCCTCGCGCCAAGGCTGGCGTATTTGGCAGGGATGATCGTCCGCGGCGATCCCCAGGCGAGATGTTCCATCTCAGGTAAGCTGGCGCAGCACCTGCAGCTTCGTCGCCGGCGCGGGCTTGCCGGCTTTCTTGACCACCGTGAAGGCCTGGTCGGCCACATCGATTGTGTGATCGATGTCCTGCTCCGTCATAGCCGCACACACGAACATGTTGTGCCACGGGTGGAAGTAGACGCCACGCGTAACGAGGGCGTCGTTCCAAAGGTAGCCTTTCCCGTGATCGGGATCGTCGTCGAACATGATGAGCGGCATCTGGGCGGGCCCCGTCTGGCGCAGGCGAAAGCCGTGGCGATCGGCCGTTTCGTCTAGCCCCCGGCGCAGCCGCTCGCCCAGGCTCACGGTCCGCTCCAGGTAGTCGGTGTTGCGTACGAGGCCAAGAGTGGCGAGCGCCGCCGCCATCGGCGCGGCCGAAAACCAGTAGGATCCAGTGACGTAAATCGTCGTGGCGGCCGTGCGGCAGAGGTTCGCGCCAAGGAGCGCCGAGATGGCGTGGCCGTTGGCGATCGCCTTACCCCAGCTTGACAGGTCGGGCTTCACCCCTACGAGCGACCAACTGCTGTCGCGCGCAAGGCGGAAACCGGCGCGCACTTCGTCCACGATCAGCAGCGCGCCGTATTCATCGCAAAGCTCTCGTGCGCGGCGGGCGTAGTCGGGCGAGGGCGGCTCCTGGTCGACGAAGGTGTCGTGCTTGATAGGCGCGGCGAAGATCGCCGCGAGATCGGGGCCCGCCTGGCGGACGGCCGCTTCCAGGCTTTCCACATCGTTGTATTCACAGAACACCTGGTTCGCGCGGTCAGCCTCGGTCGTGCCGCCCTTGAACGGCGTGCACCATGGCGCCGAGCCATGGTAGGCCCCCTTCGCCCGCACGATCACCTTCTTGTTCGTGTGGTTGCGCGCCACCATCATGGCCATGGTCGTGGCGTCAGTGCCGTTCTTGCAGAACATGGCCCAGTCGGCGTGGGCGACCTGCGCCGTCAAGGCTTCGGCGAGCTCGACCATGACTGCCCCAGGCCCCGTCATTGTGTCCCCGCGCTTGAGCTGGGCGACGTAGGCGCCGTCGATGTCAGCCTGCCCGTAGCCGAACAGGTTGGGACCGTAGCCGCAGAGGTAGTCGAGATAGCGATTGCCGTCGACATCCCACAAGTAGGCCCCCTCGGCCCTCCCAAAGAACTGCGGATAACCATCCGGCAGCAAGGCTACCGACTGGTGTCCATACATTCCATTTGGGATCACCGCGTAAGCGCGCTCACGCAGGGCCTTGTCTTCGCTGTTTGTCCGCGTCATTGTCTGTCCCTAAGGTAGTTGTGACTAGCATAACGGCGGCCGTCACGGCGTCAAGCCATTGGAGGAAATCCCATGAAATCCGGACTCCTGGCGATCGGCCTCACCACGCTCGACATCGTGGCCCGGCCCATCGATGCGCTTACGCACACCGAGCGGGCGAGTTACGTAGACGGCATCGCCTGCGTGCCGGCTGGTACTGCTGCCGGTGCGGCCATGGTCGCGGCCAAGCTCGGACTTTCGGTCACGCTCGTCGGTGCCGTGGGCGACGATATGATCGGCGGCTTCGTTCGCCTGGGGCTGGACTCAGCGGGGGTGGACACCCGCCTGCTCGCGACACGGGCGGGCGTGAGAACTTCGACAACCCTGCTCGCCGTAGAATCTGACGGCCGCCGTTCAGCCTACCATATGATGGGCGCAGGCACTACCGCCGCGGTCATAGAGGACGTGCTGGAGGCCGCTCGCCAGGTCCGGTTCCTCCACTACGGAGCGATCGGTGGTCTTGCCACGGACGGCGGTCCGGGGGAGGCCCTTCTGCGCGTCGCCAAGGAGGCCGGCGCCACCGTCACCTGTGACCTGATCTCGCCCAGGCCGAACGCGCCGGACGAAATCAGGCGGCTAATGCCCTTCGTCGACTTCTTCATGCCGAGCGCCGCCGAAGCCCTGTCGCTAAGCGGATCGCCGGATCTTTACGAAGCGGCGGCGCACTTCCAGGCGCTGGGCGCAAAAGCCTGCGTCATCAAGAACGGAACGGCGGGTTCGGTCGTCGCGATGGGCAAGGAACGACACCAGATCCCGGCCTATGCGGTGGAGGCCGTCGACACCACAAGCTGCGGGGATTCCTTTTGTGCGGGGTTCATCGCCGCGCTTGATCGCGGCTGGGCGCCGCTGGATGCGTGTCGATTCGCCTCGATGACCGCGGCGCAGGTCGCGCAGGGGCTCGGCACCTTGGGCAAGCTGAGGGGCTTTGACGATACGGCGATGGCGATGAGCGCGCACAAAACGCAAGCGGTCGGGTGACGGAATCGCAGCGAATCCGAGTTGGGTCCGCGGCGCGACGGAATGATTCAATAGTATTAACTAGCGCTAGTAGGTGCTACTGTTCGTACGCGGCGCTGTCCCTTCAGGGTTCGCACCGCAGTTCAAGCGTGAATCGGGAGAGGCGCCCAACGCCTCGGCGGCAGCGCGGGGCCTCAGATCACGGGGCCGTAGGCGACCGAGGCGGGCGTGCTGCCGGTGCTTTTGGTCGGCGCGCGCCTCTTCGCCGCGGCCGTCGTCTGCGTCGCGCGGAAGAACCAGTCGGCCTCCAAGTAGGTTGGAATACATGGCAAGATGTTACCGACCAAGCAAATCTTCGATTGAATGGGACCTAACATGATCGGAATTGATGAAGTGGCCCTGCGCGCCGAGTTGGTGGACCAATACAATCGTGTCGCCGAATTGAAGCTGAACGAGTTGGCATCAGGGAATCTCAGCTGTCGCTTCCGTGACGGCTTGCTGATCTCGCCCACGGGCGCTTCTTCAGAATGGATTTCCGAAGACTCTATTGTCTACGTCGGGTCGGATGGGAATTGGGAAGGGGCCTATAAGCCTTCCTCCGAGTGGATGATGCATGCGGCGATCTATCGAGACAATCCGAACACCAATGCGGTCGTTCATACCCATTCGGACTATTGCGTCGCCGTAGCGTGTCAGAATCGCCCGCTCCCCGGATTTCACTATCTGATCGGGCTCTTCGGCGGAAACGACGTACCGTGCGTTCCCTATTCCACCTTTGGGGGGATGGAACTTGCGGAAAACGCCGCGGCCGCCCTGAAAGACCGATCGGCGTGTCTGCTGGCGAACCATGGGATGATCTGTCGAGCAAGCAACCTCAAATCGGCAGTCGGATTGGCCCATCGGCTGGAGATCATGTGTCGGCAATACGCCTTGACCCGACAACTTGGCGAGCCGACGCTTCTGACGGAAGGTCACTGGGCCGAGTTCTTCGCCAAAATCGGCAAGGTTAGCTACGGCGAGAAGCAGCAGCCAAAGCCCGAGGGCGCTGACTGAGGCGCAGTGTCCGAAAATCGAGCCAATCCGCCGATCACGAACTGCTGCGGTGTTTCATGCAGTCGTCACCGGGCGCTTACCCGCCGTGCACAGGCCCAGGATCGCGCATCCTCCCATGGCCAAGGCGGCTTCCAGAAGGGGCAGGCCGGGAAGGCGGACGGCTGGGTTGCGGACCGCCCAGGCGAAGGACAGGCCAAAGATGGCGGGGCCGATGATGGAGGCCAGGCCGCCCAGGCTTTGGTTGGCCCCCTGCAGCTGCCCCTGCTCAGCGCCGCCGACCTGACGCGTCATTAGGCCCTGCACCCCGGGGACCATCAAGCCGCCCAGTGACGAGAGGGGCATGCCAAGGATAAAGGCCCAGCCGGTTGGCGCGAAGGCGTACCAGACCAGGGCGAGCGCCGCCGCCGCCGCGCCCACGAACATGGCGTCGCGTTCGCCGAAGCGTGCAATGACCGGCCCCACCAGCAGGGACTGGACCAGGACGCCTGCGACGCTGCCCGCCATCAGGTTCAGGCCCACGATCCCCGGCGTCCAGTGATAGCGATAGCCGGCATAGAGCACGAACACGCTTGGCCAAACCATCTGCGAAAGTTGGTAGAGAAAATAGATCCCGGCCAGGCCGAGCAGGCCCGGGCGCGACCTCAGCAAATTCAAGGCGCCGATCGGATTGGCCAGGCGCAGATTGAAAGCCGGAGCGCGGCGATGCCTGGGCAGGGACTCCGGAAGGATGAAGAGGCCGTAGATGGCGTTGGCCAGGATCAGGATCGCCGCGACCCAGAACGGCAGCCGAAGGTTGATCTGCCCCAGCACGCCGCCGATCGCGGGGCCGGCGAGGAAGCCGAAGCTGAACGCCGAGCCCATCCAGCCGAAGGCCTTGCCGCGATTTTCGGCCGAGGTGACGTCGGCCACGTAGGCGTTGGCGGTTGAGAACAGGGCCGAGGTGGCGCCGCTGATCAGCCGGCCGACAAACAGCCAAGCCAGGCTCGGGGCGAAGGCCATGAACAGAAAGTCCAGGCCAAGGCCGAACAGGGACGCCAGGAGCACCGGGCGGCGGCCCCAGCGATCCGATAAGAGACCGAGCATGGGACCGGCGAGGAAGCTGAGAAGGCCGCCGAACGTGGCGAAGATGACGTTCAAATCGCTTGCCGCGGCCGTGTCGCCGCCGGTGAATTGCTTGAGCAGGTTCGGCAGGACCGGGAACATGATCCCGATCGAGATGGCGCTCGCGACCGCGCTGGCGAAAATGAAGCCGAAGGCCGCCGGCCGGGTCGCCGGCGGCTGAACAGGCGCGCTGGATTCCATGTCAGGACTACGGCTTCGACGGGTCAGCGGCGCCGAAAGGCGCGAGGGTTCGGCGCAGCGCCAGGCGCTCGGGCCCCGGGTGCAAAGGCTTCGTCTGGCCTGCCCAGTCGAAGGCGGCGCTCAGCCTGAGCGGCAGGGCGGTCATGAAAAGCCGTAGTCCACGCGTCATCGTCAGCGCCTCCGCCGCCTCACAGCCGGTTTAGATCAATCGAACGGGATCGTCTAATAATCTTGGATCCGCCTCCGCGCCAGGGCCTAGAAGCCCTCGCGCCAGACCTGGGAAGAACGGGCTCTTCCTGGTGACCTGCAGCCGTTTTGGATTCCGACCGGGTGAGCGGTCATCATTAGAATTCGTGGCGATGGCTTTGCGATCGGCGGCTACGTCCAGAGACTGGCCGCTTTGGCCGCCATCATCATGATCACGACATTGGGGTTGCCCGAAATAAGAGTTGGCATCACCGATGCATCGACGACATTTAGCCCTTCCACCCCGTGGACACTCAGATCAGCCGAAACCACTGTATGAGGGGCGTCGCCCATCGCGCAGGTGCATGCCGGATGATATTGCGGCGTGGTTTGGGCCGCCACGAAGGCATCGATCTCGGCGTCCGTCTTGAGTTCCCGGTCCGGAGTGACCCGAGCGTCCCGGAACGGCGCTAGCTCCGGAGCCTCGCCCATCGCCCACATCCGCCGGAAAGCGGCGCGCATCGTTTCACGATCCTCAACAGCGGAAAGGGCGTTGATGATGATGCGTGGTCGGTCCCGGGGGTCTGACGAGCGCAGAAGGATCTCGCCGCGGCTCTTTTGGCTAAGCAGCCAGCTGCGGATAGCGTAGCCGTCCGTGTAAGCTCGCTTCACGCCCGGGAACCAGTAGTCTGCGGCGCTGGGCACGGTGGAGAAGACGATCTCGACATCGGGCTGGGATAAGCTCGGATCCGTGCACAGGAAGCCGACGAGCGCCGCCGGTGGCGCGCTTGCAGGACCCGAGCCGAACAGCTGGGCCTGGATCATCGCCATCCCGATGCGGTCGAACCGCAACAGTCGATGAAATGGGCCCGGCGTTTGACGCGACCAGGTCAGGCCGAAGCCCAGATGGTCCTGCAACCCCTTGCCGACGGGCAGGTCCACGAACGGCTCGATCCCGCAAGCGCGCAGGTGGTCCGCGGGACCTATCCCAGAGAGCATCAACAGGTGTGGCGTGTTGATGGCGCCCAGGCAGAGTACGGTTCGCCGCGTGCTGCGCGCGACGTGACGACGGCCGCCATGGATGTATTCAACGCCTACTGCCTGACGCCCTTCGAACAAAATCTTGGTCACGAAGGCCTGCGTCCGAACCGTTAGATTGCGTCGTCTCAGGACGGGACGCAGGAACACCGCGGCCGACGACGCCCGTCTGCCATTCCTGACCGAAAACTGCATGCGACCTACGCCCTGCGGCGTCGCTCCGTTAAAGTCAGGTGTGATGTGATAGCCCTGGGACTTCACCATCTTAACGCCGGCCTCAAAGATCGGGTCACTAAGAGTTGGCTCAATCGCCCCGACCTCGCCATGCCCACCACGCCAGTCGTCCTCGCCGCCCTCCCAGGCCTCGATCTCCTTGAAGAACGGCAGGACGTCATCGAAGCCCCAGCCGGCCGCCGCCGCGGCCCACTGCTCGTAGTCCCTCGGATGGCCGCGTGTGTGGGCCATGTAATTCAGCGAAGACGACCCGCCGACGACCTTGCCATGCAAGACGGGGTTGCGGCGTCCTTCGAGTTGTGGATCGGGCTCCGACATGTCGCCCCACTCGTAGAGGCCCCATTGCGTCATCTTCCGAGCGCCAACCGGGATAGAGATAAGCGGATTCCAGTCCCAGCCGCCTGCCTCGAGTACGAGGACGCTAGATGCTGGATCGCGTGACAGCCGGTTGGCGACGATGCAGCCGGCCGACCCGGCGCCAACGACAATCACGTCAAAAGTATTGTCCAACGTCCGGTTCCCCTCGGCGCCTAGATGGGCCAGCGAAAAAACCACACCGCGCCCATAAACGGATATAAATCAGATAATCGACTTCGTCGAGACCAGGTAAGCCGCGCCTTCAGTGTGGCGGCGGCTCGGATTTGAGGCTGAGGCTATTATTCAAATAACGCTCCCGACGTCGGCATCACATTTGGGGAACATCCCCGGAATCGTCCGAAACGCCTAGCTAAACCTGAGTTTTAACGGATTGTGCGCAGAAACGAGCGGGCCACAGGAGAGCCCGTGGGCCCTCGTGTCCAGCGCCTCGTCTCCCAAACCGGGGTCGCGGCGATGTTCTTGGACCTGCCGGCCTAGCCGAGTGGTATGCTCGAGTTCATCCGCGGCTCCGACGGCCTTCGCGGCGATGAAGGCGGCGGCGGCGTGGGACGGGAAAAGCGCGTTGGCGTCCTGACATTGCCAGTGTGCAAGTGCGGGTGGCGCAGGAAAACCGGATGATGACTGGTCGCGCGGTTCCGGAAAGCTTCCCCAAGGTCGGCGTCGACATCGGGCTTTGCGTCAGCACTCCACCCGGTTGACGGTCAAATCCGCGTCCACGGCGAGCCCGCCAAGCGATGTTTCTTTGTAGATCACGTTCATATCGGCGCCGGTGCGCATCATTGTGGCGATCACCTTATCGAGGCTGACCGAGTGTTCGCCGTCGCCCAAGAGGGCAAGACGGGCGGCGTCGATGGCTTTTATCGCCCCCATCGCATTCCGTTCGATGCACGGAATCTGCACCAGACCGCCAATGGGATCGCAGGTCAGGCCCAGATTGTGCTCCATGCCAATTTCAGCAGCGTTTTCGATCTGGGCGTTGTTCGCGCCCAGGGCCGCCGCCAGGCCAGCCGCAGCCATCGAACACGCCACGCCCACCTCCCCCTGGCAGCCGACCTCCGCGCCGCTAATCGAGGCGTTGCGCTTGTACAGGCCGCCGATAGCCGCGGCGGTAAGTAGGAAGGCGTGGCGTCCGGCACGCGTTCCATGATGGAACCGATCATAGAAGCGAAGCACCGCTGGAACGATCCCTGCAGCTCCATTGGTTGGCGCGGTGACCACCCGGCCGCCGGCGGCGTTCTCCTCATTCACAGCCATGGCCCAGAGGTTCACCCAGTCCATGGCCGCGAGCGGATCGCAAATCTGTGCTTCCGCCTTGGCGAAGATTGTCTGTCGCGCCAGTGCGGCGCGGCGTTTGACCTTAAGTCCGCCCGGCAAGACGCCGGTGGCGCGCAGGCCTCGATCGATGCAAGCCTCCATGGCCGCAAAGATTGTGTCTAGCCCAGAGGCCACCTGCTCCGGTGGTCGCCAGGCCGCTTCGTTCGCCGCCATGACCTCTGCAATGGACAGGCCGGCCGCCTGAGCCCTCTCCAGCAGTTCCACGCCTGAATTGAAAGGGAATGGGGCCTCGACGCAGGCGCCATCGCGATCATTGCTGGCCATTTCCACCGCGTCGCGCACGAACCCGCCGCCGACCGAGAAATAGGCGCGTCGGATGATCACGGCGCCGTCGGGGTCGAAGGCTGCGAACTCCAGGGCATTGGGGTGCTGAGGCAGGCGTTCGCGACCGGCCCAGACAATGTCCGCCCGTTCATCGAAGTCGATCGCCCAGCGATCGCCCAGTCGCAGTCGCCCAAGGGCTCGAACCTCGGCCAATGTCGCCTCACCGGCATCGGGATCCATAGTGGCCGGTTCAAACCCGGCCAAGCCCAGAATAATGGCGCGGTCAGTGGCATGACCTTTGCCGGTCAACGCCAATGACGCGTAGAGCTTGGTCTCCACGCGACGCGTTCTGGCTACCAGGTTTTCTTGGCGCAGTTGCGCGACGAAGCGCACAGCTGCCGTCATCGGCCCCATCGTATGACTAGACGAGGGGCCGACGCCAAGCTTGAACAGGTCAAACGTACTTGTGGTCAAGTTTTGGTCTCTGGCGCTGACGATCAATACGGCACTTCGATCCTCTCCAGGTCGAACACCTGGGAGGTTTGAGCGGCTGGTGCGCTCAGGTAGACCTCGTCAACATCCAAGGTCAGCGCGACAAAGTTGCTGTCGCGACCGGTGATGCTGGACTAGAGACGGGACCCGTGACGTCCATGGGCCGCGCTTCAACGACTTGCCGCGCCCAGGAATAGTCGGGTTTGCCGTTCGCCTTGCGAAGCACTTCGGTCGCCACGACCACCGCTTTTGGCAATTTGTAAGAGGCGAGCCGGCGCCGCGCCTCATCGACAATTGACATGATGTCTATCGGAGCGTCGCCTTCCAGGCTCACGACAGCAATCACCCGCTCGCCGAGACGTTCATCTCGCTCGCCAACAACCAGACAGTCGCGAACGGCTGGATGCGCCTTGATCGCTTCCTCCACTTCCTCGGGAAAGATCTTTTCACCGCCCGAATTGATGCAGGTTGACCCTCTTCCGAGCAGCGTCAGGGTCCCGTCTTCGTTGACGAGCGCCTGATCACCTGGGAAGCTGTAGCGATGACCGTTGATAGCGCGAAAGGTCTTCGCGCTCTTCTCTGGATCCTTGAAATACCCGAGCGGCACCACGCCGCCGCTCGCGACTGCTCCGACCTCGCCGGAACCGGGGATCACTTCCCGACCGTCTTCGGTGAAGACCTTTGTCGTATCATTTAACTTGAACTGCGCCGTCGCGGTCGGCGGGGATCGCCTGGAGGTGGTCGAGAGAGCATAGGCGCCCTCTGTGGCGCCCATGGCGTCAATTATCGTTGCGTCACAGTATTCCAGCAGCGCGCGCTTCGACTCCGCGGAAAACATCACGCCGGATGACAGGATCACCTTAAGGCTGGAGAGGTCGTAAGGGCGTCCGTGCGCCTGCGCCTCCCGTGCGGCCACGACCATCGGCTTGGCGAAAGCGTCGCCGACTAGGGCGACTTCGCCGATCCTTTCCTGCTCAATGGTGGCGCAAAGCGCATGGGCGTCGAATCGAGGCGAATCCACTGTGACCACGTGGCCGCCAACGAGATGCGGCTGAACGGCGCCGAGCCAGAGTCCAGTGCCATGCATCAGCGGGCAGGCGGGTAGAGCTTTCGCAAGCGCCTTTGCAGCGGAGAGCTCCCCGATCAAACTCGCCAACGCTTGACGGTTCTCCGGCCGCGGCAGGCCGCGCAGTTCAAAGGTTCTACACCGGCCGGTGTAGAAATCTCCGATCCTGTAAACCACACCCTTAGGTTTGCCGGTGGTTCCTCCGGTGTAGAACATGTAGAGGTCGTCTTCCGACCGGGTGATCGGCGGCATTGCGGGGGTCGCTGCGATCAGCGCCTCATAGTCGGCAGAGCCTTGAAGGTGGTCATCCGTGCCGTCCGCGACCTCGATGAAAGTCTTGATGCGGGGCAATGCGCTCCTGATGGCGCGCAGCATGGGCGCGAAGCGAGCCTGAAACACCACTGCATCAATATCGGCGTCGTCGAAAAGATGGGTCAGCTCGGATTCGAGATAGCGGTAGTTCACATTGATCACGATGCCTCGTACTTTCAGGACCGCGAACTGGGCTTCAAGATATTCATTCGAATTTCGGCTGTATATGGCGACCTTAGAGTCAGGGCCTATTCCGATCTCGGCAAGCGCGTTGGCCAATCTCGCCGCACGACTCTCATACTCTCGCCAAGTTCTGCCGACACCGGCGTGCGAGATCGCGATCTCGTCGGGGATGATCTCAGCGACGGCCTCCCAATGATCAGCAAAGTGCTTTATCATTCGCAAACTCCTGACCGGACGCCACCCAAACGCGCCGCAGTCACCCAAGAACGTCTCCTATGCCAAAAGCGGAAATAAATCAAGTTAGATGGCCGACCCCCTGACTTTAATCTGCGCATCTGCCCAGAAGTTCGGCGAAGTGGCTCCGGCGCAGCGCACGAACAGCCAACGGCCTTCACCGGAATGTGGCGATCGAGGCGGCCTTCGGTCGCGGCCTGGCGGGAAATATACGTAATAAAACAAATAATTAAGGGACGTAAAGAGGCCGTGGCCATTCTGGCGCAGCCCGAAGGAGCGAGCTGGGCGGCTCCGTGGGGGCGGGTTCAAGACAAGCGCACCAGGAAGGCGGCCCGGCTCGATAAAATTGACATAAGTCGATTTGTGTCGTTGCGGGCTACATCGAGATCCGGCAAGAGGGCTGGGAGACTTGACACGGCGCCGGTCGCGGGCTGCAACCCGCGAACACTTGGGAGGGAAGAATCCATGCCAAACGGAGCTGAGTGTCTGCTGAAGACGCTAGTGGCTTGTGGCGTCGACGTGTGCTTCGCAAACCCTGGCACGTCGGAGATGCACTTTGTGGCCGCCCTGGACCGGGCGCCCGGCATGCGCCCGGTGCTCGGCTTGTTCGAAGGCGCGGTCACCGGTATGGCGGACGGCTACGGCCGCATGGCGGAAAGGCCGGCCGCAACGCTTCTGCACCTTGGACCGGGCTTGGCGAATGGACTCGCTAATCTGCACAACGCCCGTCGCGCCAATACGCCGATCGTAAATATCGTCGGCGACCATGCCACGTCGCACGTCCAGTATGACGCTCCGCTGGCATCGGACATCGTAGGTTTCGCGCGGCCAGTGTCTGGTTGGGTGCACTCTTGCCCATCGGCATTGGCGATCGCTGCTGACACGGCTCGGGCCGTCGCCGCGGCGTGTGAGCCGCCAGGTCAGGTCGCGACGCTCATTCTGCCGGCGGACGTCGCCTGGAATGAAGCGGGCGGTCCGGCGCCGGCATTGGCGCCCTTGCGGCAGGCTAACGTTTCGGACGCGGCGATCGAGGGAGCGGCGCAGGCGCTTCGGTCGGGGAGGCGCTGCGCGATCTTGATGCGCGGTGCGGCGCTCAAGGAGGAGGGGTTAACGCTTGCCGGGCGAATCAGGTCCGCAACTGGCGCTGTGTTGCTTTCCGACACATTCGCGCCGCGGACCCAGCGTGGGGCCGGGCGCGTACCTGTCGAACCGTTGCCTTATTTCGCCGAGCACATCGTTAACCGGCTGGCCGAAATTGATCATCTCATACTTGTTGGCGCCAAGCCGCCTGTCTCGTTCTTCGCGTATCCTGACAAGCCAAGCTGGTGTGTTCCAGCCGCGACGCAGATTCACCTTCTTTCGCATCCTCATGAGGACGGCGTTGCGGCGCTTTCCGAATTGGCCGGCCGCCTAGCGGCCCCCTCCGCGGCCGACGTCGCCGTTTTCCAGCCACCGGATCAGCCGAGCGGAAAGTTCAACCAGTACACGATCGGCGCCGTCATCGCGCGTCATCTGCCTGAAGGCGCGATCATATCGGAGGAAGCGGCGACGAACGCGGCCGGGCCAGCTGCGGCTACGCGGACAGCGGCGCCACATGACTATCTGATGCTGACAGGCGGTGCGATCGGCCAGGGCGTTCCCGTCGCGACGGGAGCCGCGATAGCTCGGCCAGCCTCCAGAGTTGTGTGCCTTCAGGGCGATGGCGGCGGCATGTACACACTGCAGGCGCTGTGGACGCAGGCGCGTGAGAATCTGGATGTCACCACCATAATTTTCGCCAACCGGTCCTACGCCATTTTGAATGTTGAGCTGGGCCGGGTGGGGGCCGGAGGGGCCGGTCCCAACGCATTCAGCATGCTTGATTTGCACAATCCCGAGCTTGACTGGGTGAAGCTTGCGGAAGGCATGGGCGTGGAGGCCTCGCGCGCGACAAGCATCTCTGAATTTGAAGCCCAATTCATTGACGCCATTCGCCAAAAGGGGCCTCGTCTCATCGAGGCCGTTCTCGGCTGAGCCGAACTTGTATAGTCGTGCGGCGCGGAAATGGCTGGAGCTGCTGAGGAAGCGGCCGGCTCGATTGCGGTCATTTGATGAGAACAGTCCCAGTTTCTGCGCGGGAACCGCTATAAAACAAATACTGGTGCTCAAGGGTTGGCGAAAATCCTCAAAGTCGAGCCGTTTTGCCTCTTGTGCCGCCGCTTCAAGCGTATAAACCGAATTTATGTCAGGTTGTGCGGTTGGCAAGGGTCCAAATTCGTCCCGGGCTAGGGTCCGGAAGAGTTGGGCGTCAGAGGCTGCAGAACTCTGAAGGGATGCTGTCGGCGCGGCTCAATACAGGCGCTTCTCCTCAGAGCGCTGACATGGGCGAATCAAACCCGCTTTTTTCCGGATTTCCCCCCGCGGCTTGACCGCATGTGGGTTATCCCTGAGGGCCATTGGACAGGAGGACGGGATGCGCGAATATCTGAAGTTCTACATTGACGGGAAATGGGTCGATCCGGTCACGCCCAAGGTGCTGGACGTGATCAATCCCGCCACGGAGGCGGTCTGCGGCCATATCTCCATGGGCTCGGCCGAGGACGTCGACCGGGCGGTCAAGGCGGCGCGCAAGGCGTTCGGCGCCTGGTCGCTGACCAGCCGCGAAGAGCGGCTCGATATCCTGCAGCGCATCGTCGCTGAGTTT
>FSWM01000803.1_pt1 | contig 44693 bp, 43 predicted proteins | sample 1637841 | NCBI WGS metagenome assembly FSWM01 (sample SAMEA3914789, study PRJEB12502) | metagenome | biome: forest; material: soil | place: Canada | collected 2011-07-03 | depth 0.3 m | reverse complement strand
GACGCGGGGTGGAGCAGCCCGGTAGCTCGTCAGGCTCATAACCTGAAGGTCACAGGTTCAAATCCTGTCCCCGCACCCAAAGTTTCGACATGGCCGCCCTGCGCATGCAAGGCGGCCATGTCCGATTCTAACGCGAACGCGCCGCTCGTCGTAAGGCGCCGGCATCCCAAGCGAACCGACGCTCTACACGCCGCCGCCGAACCGCCACGCCCAGTAGATTCTCAGCCCCCGCGCGATCGGGTTGGGCGAATGGGCCTGGCCGAAGTCGCGGATCAGGTGGCGCAGGCTTGGCTCGGCCACCAGGCTCGCCGCCTCTCGCCAGCGAAACCAGCGAGCGGTGCGCTGGCCCTGCTCCTTGAACGCCGGCTGGTAGTCGTTGACCCGGAATGGGAACACGATCACCTGCACGTCCTTGGTCTGCTCATTCTTCAGCCGCTTCAGATAATGATAGGAGCCGATCGGTCGTGCGGCTGTTTCGCCCAGGAGCCCCGCCTCCTCGGCGGATTCGGTCGCCACCGCCTCCTGCGGCTTCAACCCCTTCATCGGCCAACCCTTGGGGATGACCCAGCGCCCAGTCCCCCGGGACGTGATCAGCAGGATACGAAGTCGCCGGCCCTCAAAGCGGTAGGGCAGGGCGGCGTATTGAATTCCGGTGACCTTGAACGGCTTCATGGGAAGAGCGGCCCGACTAGGTCGTAGAGTGCGGCCGCCGCCAGGCCCGCCATCGGCATGGTGATCACCCAGGCGGTGACAATGCCGCGCGCCACCCCCCAGCGCACGGCCGAAGCGCGCCGGGCGGCGCCGACCCCGACGATGGCCCCGGTGATGGTGTGGGTGGTCGATACAGGCACCCCCAGATAGGTGGCGGTGAACAGGGTGATCGCCCCGCCGGTCTCGGCGCAGAAACCCTGCATGGGGCTGAGCCGGGTTATCTTCGAGCCCATGGTATGCACGATCCGCCAGCCGCCGCTGAGGGTGCCGAGCGCCATGGCCGCCTGGCAGGACAGCACCACCCACAGCGGCACGTGAAAGCCCCCCTTGCCGCCCGCGTGAACGTAGAGCAACACCGCGATCACCCCCATGGTCTTCTGCGCGTCGTTGCCGCCGTGGCCCAGCGAATAGGCTGAGGCTGACACGAACTGCAGGATGCGGAACAACCGGTCGACGGCCGCCGGCCGACTGCGCACGAACATCCAGGTCACAACCAGCACCAGCAGCAGCGCCATGCCGAAGCCGAACACAGGCGAAACCACGATGCCGGCGGCGGTCTTGCTCACTCCGTCCCACACGATCGCCTTCAGCCCCGCCTTGGCCAGGCCAGCCCCCACCAGGCCGCCGACCAGGGCGTGGGATGAAGACGAGGGAATGCCGGCCAGCCAAGTGACCACGTTCCAGACGATGGCCCCGCCCAAGGCTCCGAAGATCAGCCGGTCTGTGACGATGTTCACCGAAATGATCCCGGCCCCTACCGTGTGCGCCACATGCAGGCCGAAGAACAGGAAGGCGATGAAGTTGAACCCCGCCGCCCAGGCGACCGCATAGCCGGGCTTCAGCACCCGGGTGGAGACGATCGTGGCGATCGAATTGGCGGCGTCGTGTAGCCCGTTCAGGAAATCGAACGATAGGGCGACAGCGATCAGCAGCCAGAGGGTCATCGAGGTCAAATGCGCTGGCCCCGCCGCTCAGAGATGCTCGATCAGGATGCCGTTGATCCCGTTCGAGACGTCCTCGAACCGATCCAGCACCTTTTCCAGGTGGTCGAACACTTTCGACCCGGCGATGAAGTCCATCGGGCGGTCCTGCGAGGCCTTGAATAGGGCGCGCATGCCAGCGTCATAGACCTCGTCCGAGCGGTTCTCGATGCGAGTGACGGCTTCGGCGATGGCGTTCAGCCGCGCCGCGTTCCGGCGCAAGCGCCGAAGTAGGTCGATCGCTTCCACCGTCAGATAGGCGGCCTGGATCGCCAGGTCGGCCAACTCGCGCATCTCCGGCCTGAACTCGGTCATGTCGAAAAGCACGATTGATTTGGCGGTCTTCTGCATCTGGTCAATGGCGTCGTCGAGCGCCGTGGTCAGGTCGCGGATGTCGCTGCGGTCGAACGGGGTGACGAACGTGCGGCGGATCGCCAGGTGCACTTCGCGCGCGACCTCGTCGGCCTCCGCCTCGTGCCGCACGATGGCGGCGCAGGCCGACGCCACCGCATCGCCGCCGTTGAGCAGGTCCCGCAGGGCCTCGGCCCCTTGGACGAGGATCCGCGCATGCGCGGCGAACTGGTCGAAAAAACCATGTTCACGCGGCAACAGCGCCTGAAACCAACGCATCCATCCCACCTCCCCGTGTCCAGTGGATACAGAAGAGACGCAGGCGATGGCGAGGATTTTTGTCAGTTCACACCCTTTTTTGCCATTTCTCCGCCCGCGGTGGCCGGACCATCACACAATACAATCCAGGGCCATGTTGGCTCCGCTCAATTCGCTCATTGGGGCCTGGCGGCCCTGCGGGAATCCTCAAAGCATGCCGGCCATGAATCAACCGGTGGCGATCTCGCCGGAGATCCGGCGGCGTTCGTGATCACTTTACAAAGAAATGTTCCCCGTAATCGGCTAAAAGTTTACTGTGCAGGATTATGCCACCTATACGGATAGTGTTGTCCGTAGCTGGGGGATGGCTACGCGATGGGAAAATCGGCACGCCTCGACGGGTTGCGTCTGCTGGTCGTCGAAGATGAGGCCATGAGCGCACTCATGCTTGAAGACATGCTGACGGCGTTCGGCTGCACCGTCGTCGATGTGGCTGGAACCCTCGCTCGCGGATTGGCGCTCGCGGCTGACGCCGAGCTGCCCCTCGATGGAGCGATACTCGACGTCAATCTGGGCGGCGAGATGGTTTTTCCGGTGGCCGATAGCCTGGTTGAGCGGGGCATCCCCTTCATCTTCTGCACTGGCTATGGGCGCCTCAGTCCCGAAACAAACTTTGCGCAAGTGCCGATCTTGGCCAAGCCCTACCAGCAAGAGGAACTCAAAAGCGCTCTGGTGTTTGCGCTGGTTGAGGACGGGGGCGGCGGCATTCCGCAGTGATCGGCTCTTTTGACGATGGATCTGTGACGCCGCTCGCTAGCCTCATCCCCTACCGATCCAACCGCGTCGACAAGATAATAGACGACGTGGTCCGCTCCACCCCCGGCAACGCCCCGATCCGGTCGATGACGTCATCCATTTCGGCCATTGACGGCGCCACGACGACGGCGAGCAAGTCGAACACACCGCTGACAGAGTGCAGCACCCGCACGGCCGGCAATTCGCGCAGGGCGGTTTCGACCTTGCGGGCGTCCTTCGGCCCGACGGTGATCATGACGTGGGCGCGTACGGCGCCGCGTTCGACTTCGTCCGAAAGGCGGGCGGTGTAGCCCAGGATCACGCCCTGGCGCTCCAGGCGCTCGATGCGGCTCTGGACGGTCGTCCGCGACAGGCCGAGGCGCCGGCCGAGTTCGGCCGTGGGGGCGCGGGCGTTTTCACGCAGCAGGGCGATCAGGCGTTTGTCGGTGTCGTCCATCGTCGATTCGCCGAAATGAGCTTCGTTTCGACGGATTGCTACGCCTTTTCGCAGCGGGTTGGCGACTAGGAATCGACCGGTTTCGCCGCGATCCTTCGCCCTTCGCATTCGGAGGGACGAGATGAAACACATCGCCATCATGGGCGGCGGCAAGATCGGTTCGATGATCGCCGATTTCCTGGCCGGCTGCGGCGACTATCAGGTTGAAGTGTTCGACCGTTCGTTCGAACAGCTGGATAAGCTGGAGACCTCGGCCCCGATCAAGAAGACGGTGCTGGACATCGCCGATGCCGACGCGCTGCGGGCGGCGCTGAAGGGCAAGTTCGCGGTGCTGAGCGCGGCGCCCTATCACCTGACGGTCAAGATCGCCGAGGCCGCCAAGGTCGCCGGCGCCCACTATCTGGACCTGACCGAGGACGTCGCCTCGACCCGCCAGGTCAAGGAACTGGCCAAGGACTCCAAAACCGCCTTCATCCCGCAATGCGGCCTCGCCCCCGGCTTCATCACCATCGTCGCCTATGATCTGGCCAGGAAGTTCGACAAGCTGCAGGACGTGCGCATGCGCGTCGGCGCCCTGCCGCGCTTTCCGTCTAACGCCCTGAACTACAACCTGACCTGGAGTACGGACGGGGTCATAAACGAGTATTGCGAGCCCTGCGAAGCCATCGTCAACAGCGAGTTGCGCGAGACCGCGCCGCTGGAGGAACTGGAGGAATTCTCCCTCGACGGCGTCACCTATGAGGCGTTCAACACCTCGGGCGGCCTCGGAACCCTGTGCGAGACCCTGGCCGGCAAGGTGCGCAACCTTAACTATCGCACCATCCGATATCCGGGCCATGCGGCGATCATGAAGGCGCTGCTCAACGACCTTGGCCTGCGCCATCGCCGCGACGTGCTGAAGGACATCCTCGAGAACGCCCTGCCGGCCACCTTGCAGGACGTCGTGATCGTGTTCGTCACTGTCAGCGGCTGGAAGGACGGCCTGTTGGTCCAGCACACTTATGCCAACAAGGTCTATGCCACCCCGATCGGCGGACGCATGCGCAGCGCCATCCAGATCACGACGGCGTCCGGCATCTGCACGGTGTTGGATATGCTGGCGGCGGGCCAACTGCCGCACCACGGTTTCATCCGCCAGGAAGATATTCCGCTGGACCGCTTCCTCGCCAACCGGTTCGGCCGCTACTACGCCGAAACCGACTCCCGCCACGCCGCGGCCTGACCCATGACCCAGCTTAATCCAATCCCGCCGTCCGCAGCCGCCGAGACGGCCGAAATCCTGGTGCGCCTGGGCGTCGACGTCCATGCGCTGACGGTCGGCAGCCTAATCGCCCGCTCGCCCATCACCGGCGAAGAGACGGCGCGCGTGCCGGAGGTTTCGCCAGCGGACGCCAAGGCCGCCATTGACAAGGCCCACGAGGCTTTCCTGGCCTGGCGCAAGGTTCCGGCGCCCCGTCGCGGCGAACTGGTGCGCTTGTTGGGCGAAGAGTTGCGCGCCGCCAAGGCGGACCTTGGGCGGCTGGTGACGCTCGAGGCCGGCAAGGTGACCTCCGAGGGCCTGGGTGAAGTCCAGGAGATGATCGACATCTGCGACTACGCCGTGGGCCTGTCGCGCCAACTGTTCGGCCTGACGATCGCCACCGAGCGCGCCGAACACCGGATGATGGAGACCTGGCACCCGCTGGGCGTCGTCGGCGTGATCTCGGCGTTCAACTTCCCGGTCGCGGTGTGGTCGTGGAACGCGGCCCTGGCCTTGGTCTGCGGCGACAGCGTGGTGTGGAAGCCGTCGGAAAAGACCCCGCTGACCGCCATAGCGGTGCAGGCGTTGTTCGAAAAGGCTGCCGCGAAGTTCGGCCTTGAGGCCCCGGCCGGCCTGTCGACCCTTCTGATCGGCGGGCGCGAGGTCGGTGAAGTCCTGGTCGACCATCCCAAGGCCGTGCTGGTCTCGGCTACCGGCTCGACCGCCATGGGCCGGGCCGTAGGGCCCAAGCTGGCCGCGCGTTTCGCCCGGGCGGTGCTGGAGCTGGGCGGCAATAACGCCGCCATCATCGCGCCGTCGGCGGACCTGGACCTCACCTTGCGCGGCGTCGCCTTCGCGGCCATGGGCACGGCCGGCCAGCGCTGCACCACGCTTCGCCGCCTGTTCGTGCACGAGAGCGTCTATGACGCCTTCCTGCCGCGGCTAAAGGTGGCCTACGCCTCGGTTACAGTCGGGGATCCCCGTCGCGACGGCGTGCTGGTCGGCCCGCTGATCGACCAGGCGGCCTACCTCGCCATGCAGCAGGCCCTGACCGACGCTCGCGACAGCGGCGGCGCGGTTTCTGGCGGGGAGCGGGTCTCGGTCGATCCGGCGGACCAGGCCTATTATGTGCGCCCGGCCCTGGTGGAGATGGGCGGGCAGGCGCCTGTGGTGCTGCGCGAGACGTTCGCGCCGATCCTCTATGTGATGAAGTATCGCGACTTCAGCGAAGCCGTCGCCCTACAGAACGACGCGCCGCAGGGCCTGTCGTCCTCGATCTTCACCAACGACATGCGCGAGGCGGAACTGTTCGTCTCCGACGAGGGCTCGGATTGCGGCATCGCCAACGTCAACCTCGGCCCGTCGGGCGCGGAGATCGGCGGGGCGTTCGGCGGTGAAAAGGAGACCGGCGGCGGCCGGGAGGCCGGCTCGGACTCGTGGAAGGCCTATATGCGCCGCGCCACCAACACCCTGAACTATGGTCGCAGCCTGCCACTGGCGCAGGGGGTCACGTTCGACGTCTGACGCTGGAGGCTAAAATTAGGTGAGGGCCGCTGCGGCGGATACGCAGCGGCCCTCGTGCAGTCAGTCCTAAGGGAAGTCGGGGTCGGCTCGGATCAGTCGCACCGGTTGAGGGAGGGCAACGATGGACGAAAGAATCCAGAGCCTGGGGGGCGTGTGACTTCCTACTAGGTGACGGCGACCGAAGTCGACGAAACGGAAAAAATGACCTGACTGCACAACTTATCGTCGATACACATGGAGAGTATTCAATCGACTTGGATGTGAAGCACTCTCGAGCGTAATGTGCCGTGCTTGTCGCCTAGATGGCAAGTGTAATTGCCTACAATTCAGTCTTTCCTGGCGCGAAGTAAGGGTTTCCCTGACATCCTGTGAACTGGCGATGGGATGTTGTACAGAAATCATAACGATTTCGGTTCAACTTCAGAATTTGCTGACCGGACTCTTATTCATCGATTAAAGCTTAGCTATAAATCGGTAGGAAGGCGTCGCGCACAGCTTCGCGGCCATCCGCCAGCGCAAGCCGTTAGAAGCTTCCCATGGCGCCGACATATTCGCGATCTAGCAGGTGAAGGTCCCACTCACCTTCGCCCGTCCCCGGCGGCCGGTCCCCGTGAAATCCCCGCCGGATGGCGCGACCTGGCCAGTGTTGTGCGTCAGCGCATAGGCCTTGCCGGCATAGTGCACGCTCAACGCGGCGTCAGTGAACGGACCGGACCCGACATTCGCGGTCAGGCCCACATAGTCCGGCTTTGGTCCGGCAAGGCCAGGGCCTGCAACGATGCCGAGGTTCAGCGTGAACCGGCCGCCATCGGTCGAACAGGTTCCGCCCTTCAGGATGTGGTCTGTTCCATTGATGGCGAGCTTGACCACCGCCGGACCGCTGCAGAAGGAGCGGACTACGCCGGGTGAGCCGGGCGGATAGGCTGCGCAGGCCGCGGGAATGCTGGCCGTGGTGGTGCCCGGGGCATGACTTTCAGCGCTCGTCGCCGAGGCTTTCGGCTTGGGGGCATGACAGCCCCCCAGCAAAACCAGCAACGCGCCGGACGCGATGGTGACGGTGCGCAGGCCTCGCATCAGGGGCTCCATGGGGATCTGCGGATTCGTCTTGACGTTGGCACGCCTGCGCCGGTCCAGCTAGCTCTGCTTTCAGAGGTGATCGCCGCGGCCCAAAGGATCGGGCAGGGGCTGGCCATCAGGGACGAAGCTCAAGGACACCGAATTGATGCAAAAGCGCAGCCGGGTCGGCGGAGGGCCATCCGGAAACACGTGGCCCTGGTGGCTGTCGCAGCGGGCGCAGCGGGTCTCGATGCGCGTCATCCCCAGGCTGTCGTCCTGCACCGCGCGCACATGGGTCTTGTCCAGGGGCGCATAGAAGCTCGGCCAACCGGTGCCGCTGTCGAACTTGGTCTGGGCCCGGAACAGGGGCAGGCCGCACAGGCGGCAGCAATAGGCGCCGTCAGTCTTGCTGTTCAAAAGCCCGCCGCAAAAGGGCGCCTCGGTGCCGTGGTGCAGCAGGACGTCGCGCTCTTCGGAAGTCAGGTCGGCTTCCAGGCGGGTCAGTTCGGCGGGGGAGGGCGGGGTCAGGTCGAAGCCCGACTCCGAGCGGGCGGGGGCGGAGGTCGTGTCGGTCATGATGGGGAATATGGCCTCTCGCGCCGTCAAGAGCCAGGGGAGCCGCGCCTCTTTCGCATCGGCTGGCGGAGCCTTAGATTCGACGCTTGCGGATTCGCATCGGAGCCGGGGCCATGAACGGCTGGACCATCGACTGGCGTGACCTCTTCCTGTCGGCCCACGGCCGCCTGGCGCGCACGCCGTTCCTGATCGGGGCGGGGATACTGGTCGGGTTTCTGGTACTCTACGAGGGATTTTTCTCCGGCCTCTACCGCCATCTTCTGACCTTTTGGCTGGTCTATCCAGCGGCGATCTATGCCGGCGCCTGCGTCCTGTCGAAGCGATTGCACGACCGCGGCAAGTCCGGGTGGTGGGCTGCGCTAATCCTGCTGGCCTTGGGCGTCGCCTGGCCGCACCCAGCCGGCTTCTTCGATTTCGCGCTGATCCTGGTGGTGCTCTGGGCGGTGGTGGAACTGGCCGTGCTGCCGGGCGAGCAGGGCGCCAACCGGTTTGGCGCGAATCCGGCGAAGGCGGCGGTCTTCGGCTGACGAAACGGCACAGCCTGTTTCTGCTTGCCTTCACTCAGCGCTGGCCTTACCGATGGCGACTGGAAGTTGTGCTTTCCGACCCAAAGGAATACCGAGTTGAAAGGTCGAAGCTTGGCGGCCGTGGCCGGCGCAATCCTGGCTTTATCGGTGGCCGGCGGAGCCACGGCCGATCCCCTTGAGCCGGGCAATGCCGCATTCGCCAAGAGGGATTATGCGGCTGCGATGAAAGCTTGGCTTCCGTTGGCCGACAAAGGTGACGGTCGAGCCGCCCAACTCATCGGATTCATGTACTTCAACGGGCTTGGGACTGAGAAGAGCGCCGCCCAGGCGGCCATTTGGTACCGCAGGGCCGCGGATCGAGGCCTCCTCGACGCCGAGGTCCAACTGGCTGAACTCTACGAGGACGGCGATGGCGTTCCCAAAGACGACGCTGAAGCAGCGCGGTTATACGCCAAGGCTGCAGAACATGAGAATGTCGAGGCGCAATATCATTTGGGCCTGATGTATGAGGATGGCCGCGGTGTGGCCAAGAACCTGTCCAAGGCGATCGACCTGTACCGCCGCGCTTCCGACCGTGGGAATTGTGACGCTGCGAATAATCTCGGCGCGCTGTTTCTGACAGGTGACGCCGGCCGCAAAGACGAGACGGAAGCCTTTAAGCTCTTTCGTAGCGCGGCGACCTATGGATCGGCTGAAGGGCAGTACAATCTCGCTGTCATGTACGCTGCGGGCCGGGGCGTGATGGATGATCCATCCTACAGTCAGTTCTGGTCTGGGCGGATCGTTACGGGAGACCGTCGAAGCAATATGGACCATGCGTTGGTGTGGTTCAGACGAGCGGCAATGCAAGGTCAAGTAAACGCGCAGCTCAAGCTGGCCTCCGCATATGAAACCGGCGCCGGTGTAGCAAAAGACGGCTCTCAGGCGCTCATCTGGTACCGCAAGGCCGCCGATCAAGGAGACGCCAAGGCGCGGGAGGCGTTGGGCCGGCTCCAAGGCTCGGGTGCAGACCCGGAAGTCGACAAGCCGTCAGAAATCAGGACCGCGGTGTTCGACAAGTTCACTGGCTACGCGGGTTTGTCATGTGGTCCGGCGGGGCCTTACATGCCCGATAGGGCTTGCCGAAATGGCGTGGGCGGAGCCGCTGTGATTGACTGCGAGACAGGCCCTGATGGCGGCTTGTACGACTGCTCAATCGTTTCGGAATCGCTCCGCGACTTTGGTTTCGGCCCCGCATCGCTTGCTATGGCCCGTGCGCGCGCGATAACCGTGCCGCCAACGCCCAATGATCCTGGTGGATTTCATCCGGTCCGGGTTGTCGTGCCCCTCACCTTCACCGGTGGATACCGATCTGCCCACTAAGCCGGCGCCTCAACCATCCGCGTCGGCCCGAACACCTGGTGGAAGCTTCCTAGTAACGCGGCGTCCGCATCGTCCATCGTCACCGGCCGGCCCAGGTCCACGAGACTGGTCACGCCATGTTCGCGGATGCCGCAGGGGACGATGCCGTCGAAATGCGACAGGTCCGGCTCGACGTTCAGGCTGACGCCATGGAACGAGACCCACCGGCGCAGCTTGACGCCGATGGCGGCGATCTTGTCTTCGCGCGGCGGCAGGCCCGGTTCGCGGCGCTCCACCCAGACGCCGACACGGCCCTGGCGGATCTGGCCTTCGACGTTGAAGGCCGCCAGGGCGCCGATGACCCAGGCTTCGAGCGCCTTGACGAAGGCGCCCACGTCGCGGCCACGCTCGCGCAGGTCCAGCATGACATAGGCCACCCGCTGACCGGGGCCGTGATAGGTGTACTGGCCGCCGCGCTCGCTCTTGAAGACGGGAAACCGGTCGGGCGCGATCAGGTCCGCCGGCTTGGCGCTCACGCCGGCGGTGTAGAGCGGTGGGTGTTCGAGCAGCCAGACCAGCTCGCCTGCTGCGCCCTCGGCGATGGCCCGGGCACGCGCCTCCATCACCGCCACCGCCTCGGCGTAGCTTACGGGCGCGGACGAGATGGCCCAGTCGCACAGGCGCGCGTCAGGTCGTCCCATGAGGGGTGTTTGGTCCTCGTGATTTAACGACCGGTCAAGCATGTGCCTTCAATGTGGCTTTGAGCTTCACCGATATAGTGGCGATGCGATTCTTTTCGAAGGCGGTCACAGCGTGAGTCAGGTCAAATCGGTCAATGTCGAGATCTCGGTCGTGTTGGGCCGATCGACCCTGCCCATGGCCCAGCTGTTGCGCATGGGCCGCGGCGCGGTGATCCCGCTGGACGCCAAAACCAATGACGAGGTCTGGATCCTGGCCAACAACCATCCCGTGGCGCGGGGCGAAATCCAGATCAACGACGACAAGATCGCCATCATGGTGACCCGCGCCGCCGACGTCTACGACTTTCGCGCCGGGGGCTGATCCGCCCCACTGCGTTCCCGATCGCGTCAGATGCGCCTGCTCGGCGGCCGTCGATCTCGCCACTGTCGATTCGCACCCGGATCGGTTGGTCCACCCCCCTGGCGGCGAGGGCTATCGACGCCAGCGGGCCGGCCAGAATCGCCACAACGCCGCACCTCGTCGCCGCGCTCCTCCTTGATTTTGTTCGATGCGGAGCATGGCTGTGCCGCCTTATGGCTGTTGAGATGAGGGACGCCCTTCACAAACCTGATCGGGTTTGCTACGCCCCGCGCCTCACCACGTCGCGGTCGTGGCGGAATTGGTAGACGCGCAGCGTTGAGGTCGCTGTGGGGCAACCCGTGGAAGTTCGAGTCTTCTCGACCGCACCAGTGAAATAGGAACCAAAACAGCGCCGAGGCGATAGACCATAAGGGGACGGTTCGATGGCTCGATCGACGAGCGACCCCGTGGTCGCAGAGCTGAACGCCCCCGGTGACGTCGAAGACCTCGAAGACTTGGCGCTGCGCGACGACTACGCGCTGAACCCCGAGTTCGTCGAGATGGTGGTCGATGCGGCCGACCGCGGCGACACCCGCCGGCTGCGCGAGCTGGTCGACGCCCTGCACCCGGCGGACATCGCCGACCTGATGGGTTTCCTGTCGAGTGGCTATCGCGAAGAGCTGGTGCCGCTGCTGGGCGCGGACATCCTGGCCGAGGTGCTCGCGGAGCTGGAAGGCTCCCTGCGCGAGGAGGTGCTCGGCCAGGTCACGCCGGAGGTGTTGGCCGAGGCCATCGGCGAAATGGATTCGGACGACGCCGCGGACGTGGTCGACGACCTGGAGGCCGACCTGCGCGGCCAGGTGTTGGCGGCCATGTCCGATGTCGATCGAGCCTCGATCGAGACCTCCCTGGCCTATGGCGAGGAGACCGCCGGCCGCCTGATGCAGCGCGAGGTGGTGGCAGCGCCGCAATTCTGGACCGTGGGCCAGGCGCTGGACTATGTGCGTAGCGCGGGCCTGGACCTGCCGGACCTGTTCTTTGATGTTTACGTAGTTGATCCGGCCAACAAGCCCCTCGGCGCCGCGGCCGTCAGTCGGCTGATCAAGAGCCGACTGGATGCGCCCCTCTCCGAAATCATGGAGCCCGTCACCGAGATCCCGGTCGATATGGACCAGGAAGAGGTCGCCTACATCTTCGATAAGTACCACCTGATCTCGGCGCCGGTGATCGAGGCCGGAGGGCGCCTGGTCGGCCAGATCACTGTCGACGACATCGTCGGCGTCATCCAGGAGGAGAGCCAGGAGGACATGCTGGCCCTGGCCGGGGTCTATGATGCGGAACGGGGCGCGTCGATTTTTGGCGTCACCCGCTCGCGCTTCTGGTGGCTGCTGGTCAATCTGGGCACCGCGATCCTGGCCTCCGGCGTGATCAGCGTGTTCCAGGGCTCGATCGCGAAGCTGGCGGCCCTGGCGGTGCTCAATCCCATCGCGGCCTCCATGGGCGGCAACGCCGGCACCCAGACCCTGACCGTCGCGGTCCGGGCCCTGGCCACGAAAGAGCTGAATGCGGCCAACCTGATGGCCACCATCTGGCGCGAAACGGCGGTCGGGCTCTTGAACGGAATAGCCTTTTCGGTGGTCATGGGGCTTGTGACCCTGGTCTGGTTCCACGATCCGACCATGGCGGTGGTCGCGGGCCTGGCCATGATCATCAACCTGCTCGCAGCGGCTGTAGCGGGGATCCTGCTGCCGCTGGCCATGGACAAGCTGGGATTCGACCCGGCCGCCTCCACGGTCGTGTTCCTGACCACAGTCACCGACTGTGTCGGCTATTTCAGCTTCCTCGGATTGGCGACCGTGCTTTTGCTGAGCCATCAATAGATGCGCGACGCGGCCCTAATCTTGCCGGCTAGGCGTTTGAACAGCCAAGCTACGTGCCAGATTGGGTCAAGCCGAGTGACAATGCCTCATCGTCCGGTCTCAGAGGCGGGCCTTCAGCTCCTGATGAGCTTCGAGGGATGCCGCCACTATGCCGCGCGTCTTGCAGACGGGCGCTGGACGATCGGCTATGGCCACACCCGCAGCGCTCGAAAAGGCGCGGTCGTAACGCAGGCCGACGCCCGCGCTCTGCTGCTCTACGACCTGATCGAGGTTTCGCCTGCGCTTGAATCTCTAGTTCAGGCGCCGCTCAATCAAAACCAGTTCGACGCCTTGGCCTGTTTCGTCTTCAATATCGGCCTGGATAACTTCCGCCAGTCCGCGGTCCTGCCACTGGTGAACGCCGGCGCCATGCTGGCCGCCGCCCACGCCATCGAGCAATGGCGCGAGGCCGTGATCGACGGCGAGGCGGTGGTTGTCGGCGGCCTGGTGCGCCGCCGGGCGGCGGAAAAGGCCCTGTTCCTGGCTCCGCCGGCCGGGTGGGAGCCCGTGCCGACGGCGCTCGTGCAGCCTCAACTGGACCGCGACCCCGACATCCGCGGCCTGTTGAATGGGTTTGTGGAAGTGCAGGCGGACCTCGCTGGCGCCGAGGCCAGGGTCGAACGGGTGTTTCCGCATGGGTCGGCGGCCACGAAGGCGTCCGAACCCGAGGAGGTGGCGCCTTTCCCCGCTACGCCGTCGCCCAGAATCGAGTCGGAACCATCGATCCACGAATTCCCGGTCGAGACACCAGCGCAATCCTGGGGCGCCGAACGGGCGTCTGCGTCCGCGCCGCCTCCGCTCGCAGACCCCCCGCCGCCGTCCACAGAAACGGCAGAGGCCCCGATACAGGCGCAGCCGCCGCCACTGCGCACCCAACTCGGCCGTTTCGAGTATGAGACTGTCGAACCAGATGGCGGCTATTGGCCCTGGCTGGGGCTCGGCCTCGGCGGAATCGCGGTCTTTGCATTCTCGATCCTCTGGGCCCTGAACGCTCATGGCCCTCGCGACCCGTTCAGTCCGCAAGTGATCGGAACCTTGCTGGCGCTGGCGGGCGTCGCCTGCGTCGTTTGCGCGGTCTATTCCCTGGTCCAACGCTATCTGGGTCACGACGACTAGCCGCCGTGCTGCGTTATTCGGCTCTGGGGTTCGGGCGCTGGTCGACAGATAGAGGGGGCAGCTCGTGAACGTGAGACGGACGGGACTGATCCTGGTGTTGTCGGCGGCGGCCCTGTCAGGTTGCGCCAGCCATGGCATGAGCCGTGGTCCATGCGTGGTGGGCGAGCCCCGCTCCTCCGTCGACCTCTATTTCGGCCTGTCCGTGAAGGATGCGCCTGAAGTCAGTGACGCTCAATTCGCCGATTTCCTCGACAGGGAGGTTACGCCTCGTTTTCCGCAGGGGCTGACGGTGATTGACGCCCAGGGCCGTTGGCGAATGGCTGACGGCCAGATCGTGCGCGAGCCGTCGAAAATCGTGCAGATCGTGCTGCCGGGCGCGCCCGACGACCTGGCCAAGCTCGACTCCGTCCGCGACGCCTACAAACGGCGATTCCACCAGGAAGCCGTGCTGGAGACCATCGGCAAGGCCTGCGCGGCGTTCTAGGCAACTAGGCCAGCCGCCGGGCGCCCTCGGCCACGGTCACCACCTCCATGCCGCTCCCGAGAGCAGCCTTGAGCAGCCCATCCAAAGCCTGGGGTGTGCAGCCCCATGGCGAGGGCCGTTCGGTGACGTCGTGAGTGTTGAGGATGACCCAAGCCCCGCGCCTGCGGGCGTGCTGCAACCAGCGGTGAGCCCGCTCCTCTGCGCGGGGGCCTTCGATGCCGATGGATGGCGCCTGATTGAGGTCGGCGCCGGTCTCGATCAAGCCCGTGTGCAGTGCGCGCAGCAGCTTGAAGCGCGGCTCGAGGGTCTGTTTGGCGGACCGGGAGACGTCACCATAGGGATAGGCGAAGGTCGCCGGCGCGCTGGCGCCCCAAGCCGTCAGGCGGGCCAGGTTGCGCTCCACGTCCGCCTCAATGTCAGGCCCGCCCGCCTGGCCGCAGTCGAGGTGGGAGAAGGTGTGGCAACCCAGTTCGTGCCCCGCTGAGGCCGCCGCCATCAGTTCGCGCGCGCTAGCGTAGCGCCCCATGGGACCTCGCTCGCCCGCCAGGCCCGCCGAGACGTAGAAGGTGCCCAAAACCCCGTGCGAGGCGAGGATGCGGGCCCCGAGATCGGCGGCGCTGGCCGGTGCATCGTCGAAGGTGAAAGAGACCATCGGCCGCGGAAGGCTCAGCCGGGCAGGGCGTCGTTGCAGCAGGCGCACCACCCGGCGGCGCAGCTTGGCTTTCAGGGACCGGTCGGCGGCGTAGGCGGCAGCCTCGGTCATCACACCGCCTCGGCGTAGAGGGCGGCGCGGTAGAGCCGCATGGCCAGCGCCCGCATTGTCAGCGGAGCGGCCTCCGTCAGGGCGAAGGCCTTGAGCAGCGGCCGCCACAGCCGACGCAGGGGGATGCGCTTCAAGGCGCAGGCGACACGGTAGCTGGGATACCGCTGGACGGTCTCACGATGGTCCTGGACGACCCGGGCGAAGTTGGCCGCGGACTGCTCGTATTTGCGGGCCATGACCGGGGCGGCGTCCAGTCCCAGGTGGGTGGCGGTGTTGGCCACGTGCAGGATCGCGTGGTGGTGGGCGACGCGCATGGCCCATTCAACGTCCTCCCAGCCCCAGCCGGAGAAGCTTTCGTCGAAGGCCACGCCATCGAACACGTCGCGGCGGACCAGCAGGTTCGAGGTGAAGACGTGCTTTTCCGGCGCCTTGCGACGTTCCACCACGGGCGCGCAGTCGGTGGCCAGAGCCATGCGCCGGTGGAGGGCGTGTTCGCGCCGCCGCGGCGCCTGGTCCAGCGAGAAGCCGCCAAAGGCGATCGCCGGCCTGAGGTGCTCGATCAGCTCGATATAAGTCTGCAGGAACAAGGGACTGTCGGGCAGCATGTCGCTGTCGAGGAACAACAGCCAGTCCCCCCGCGAAGCCTGTGCCAGTCGATTTCGGCCCCGCGCGCGGCCGAGGTTCTCCAGCGAGTGGACGAAGCGCGCCGGCAGGCAGGATTGGCGCACGGCGAGTTCGACCCGGTGAGCCAGCAGGTCATCTCCGGTTCCGTCGTCGAACAGCACCAGCTCGATGGCCCCGCTGGTTTCGCGGATCTGGTGGCTGAGCGCCGCGATCAGAGCGGACGGGTCATCTCCCAGGAAAGGGATCAGCACCGACAGGAGCGGCTGGGCGCTGGGCCAACGGGCGTTTTCAATCAGGGTTTCGCTCATGCCGCCTACGCCAGCTTGGCTTGCAGGGCGCGCATCAGGCGCGGGAGGTGGCGGCGGATCTCGCCAATATCCAGTCCCATCGCCAGGGCGGCGTAGACCAGCACTCCGAGGCTGGCCTTGGCGGCCAGCTCCAGAATGCCGCCGCTGGACGGGACCAGGCTGACCGCCAGCGCCATGCCGAGGCTCGCCAGGGCGGCCTTGGCCAGCGCCATCCAGGGGGCAGGCAGGGGCAGGGCCAGGCGGCCCAGGCCGAACGAGGCCGCAGCGCCGAGCCCATAGCTGGCCAGAGTGGCCCACAACGCGCCTTGCAGCCCAAAACGCGGCACGAGGGCCAGGTTCAGCGCCAGATTGGCCGCCGCCGGCAGGCACATGCAGAGCATCAATAGGCGCGTGCGGCGGGCCAGGGTGAAGGCGGTATGGAAGTAATAGACGGTCATGCCCGACAGGAAGGCGCTGGCGGCGATCCAGGGCGTGACCTGCGCCGCGCCCTCACGCAGGGCCGGGCCGACCATCAGCGCCGCCAGGGGACGGGCCACCAGCGCCAGCCCGACCGCCGCGGGCAAGGTGAGGGCGACCATCAGCGCAGCTTGCTGGCGGGCCAGAGCGTGCAGGGCCGGACGGCCGCCGCGCTCAAGGGCGGAGACCGCCGCCGGTCCGCCAGCCATGCCGAGCCAGATGAACATCACGTCCAGGGTCCGGTTCGCCAGGCTGTAGCCGGCATGGTAGACCCCGACGCTGGTCTCGCCGAGATAGGCGGCCAGGACGAAGCGATCGGTGGTGGCCAGCACCAGGGCCAGGACCAAGGACAGCGATACGGGCAGGCCATAGGCGGCGTAGAGCCTGGCGCGCGAGGCGTCGAACCGGCCGCCGGCGCTTCGGGGTAGTTCCGCCGGCAAGGCCCAGATCAGGCACACGGCCGCCGCGGCGCCCAGGCCGAGTAGGGGCGCGGCGCCGCCCAGGCCCAGGATCGCTAGGACCGCACCGATGGCGAAGCCTCCGGCGGTCTGCCCGACATCGATCAGGGCGGCGCCCGTCACGTCTCCAGCCGCCCGCCGCCGCTCCTGGGCCAGCTTGAGCAGGCTGCGCACAAGGATGCTCGCAAGGCCCGCGCCGATCGCGACCTTCAGCGGCGCGGCCATGGGCCACAGCCAGAGCGTCGGGGCGGCGACAAGGGCGAAGGCGACGGCCAGGACGCCATAGGTTCGATAGAGGGTGGCGAAGTGGTCCGGCAGCCGCCCGGCCTCGGCTTCGGCTGCGTGAAAACGGGCCATGGCGGCCTCAAGCCAGGTGAACACCAGGGTGTGGGCCAGGCTCATGACGGAGAAGGCGAGAGCGTAGGCCCCGTAGTCCGCCGGCGACATCACGCGGGTGAAGACTACGATCGTCAGCAGGCCTACCGCCCCCTGAACCATGTTGACCGGCAAATATCCGATGACCCCACGCCAGAACATGACGCCGCCCCTACCGCGCGACTTTGCGGTCGCCCAGGAGGCAGGGCAGGGTCATCAGCATGATGTAGAGATCGAACCAGAACGATTGACGCTCGATATAGGCGACGTCGAGTTCGACCCGTCGGCGCACCAGTTCGGGTGTGTCCACGGGGCCGCGCGAGCCGTTGATCGCCGCCCAGCCGGTTATGCCGGGCTTGATGCGATGCCGGTGGGCGTAGTGCGCGACCAACTGGGCCGAGGGCACATCGCCAGTCCTCATGTCCGGCGCGTGAGGCCGCGGGCCCACGAGGGACATCTCGCCGGTCAGCACGTTGAACAGCTGGGGCAGCTCATCCAGGCTGGTGCGCCGGATGAGGCGGCCGATCCGGGTGATGCGGGGATCGTCGTAGCGCACCTGGCGGAGCGCCCGCGAATCGCGCTGGTCGTGCCGCATCGAACGGAATTTCCAGACCACGAACTCTTCGTTGTTGAAGCCCTGGCGGCGTTGGCGAAACAGGATCGGGCCGGGGCTGTCCAGCTTCACCGCCGCGGCGATGATCGCCATGAACGGGGCGGCGATGACCAGGGCGACGGAGGCGAGCAGCAGGTCCTGAGCCCGTTTTGCGGCGGCCAGGCGAAACCGGCGATGCGAGCCGGACAGGCGCGCCAAGGGAAGGTCGACCAGGCGGTCGACCGCCTCCGCTGCGACGCCCGGCGAGCTTGCGTCCATCAGCAGGGCGATGTCGTTCGGCAGCGCCTCCAGGCGCTCGACGAGGGCGCGGACCCGGGCCTCCGCCGCGCCCGTGATGGTGATCACCACCCGATCTACATAGGGCATGATGCGATGTCCCAGCAGGGCGTCCAGGTCGCCCAGCACCGGCACGCCACCGATGTTCTCCGGCGCCCGCTCGTGCCGGTCGTCGAACACGCCCAGCACGGCGATCTCGCCGCTGGCCAAGGCCCGTTCTATCAATCGCGCCGCGTTCTCATTGGCTCCCACCACGACCACGTTCTGGGTGAGATAGCCGCGGCGCTTCCAGCGGGCGAGAAGGGCCAGCCACAGACCGTGCGCGAGCAGGACCAGCGGCAAAGACAGGCTGTGCTGCTGCACGGCCAGCCTGACCATCGTCGCCGTCGCGCGGCCGATGCCGAGGCCGGCCGCAACGATCACGCCGGCCGCCGTCATGGCGACCGCCACCCGGACAAGATGCTGCGACAGCGGCTCTCGCCGGCGGAAGCCATAGGCGCCGACGGCGGAGAGCAGGATTGTGCAGAGCAGGACGTAGCCTGCGCAGGCCGTGAGGGTTGCGCCGATCGAGATCCAGTCGCCCTCTGCGCTTGCCCGCAGGACCATCGGCGCGGCGGCCGCCGCCAGGATCGCGCCGTCCACTGCGGCGAAGGCTTTCGCCAGGACGTCGCCGTTGAGCCGCTGGCGCTTCGAGGTCAGGCGATTCGGCCGCATCGGTCCGCGGCGCTCGCCGCGTGGGCGCACATTCGCCGGCGCATCGGATGACCCGCCGGCCTCTCGTTCGACGAGCTGACGTTCGTGGAGGGCGGCGCCGATCATTCTGGCTCGAGCGGTTTGGTTCCCAAGGTTGCAACCTGTCAGAACCCTATGAGCCGGCGGTTAACGCGGGGCGCGATTTTGGGTCGCTGACGGCGCGGTGCTGCAGGAAAGCTCAAGGCGTGCGTTGCCCCCGCTTCAGGCTTCGGCTATTCAAGCCCGACCTGCTGGACTGATTTGCGGCTGGCCGTTACGGCCGCTGCGGATGGCGCGGCGGCGGTCGGGAGAAAACCCGAGCAAAAACAGTGGTGACGTGGCCGAGTGGCTGAAGGCGGCGGTTTGCTAAACCGTTGTACGGTGTAAAGCCGTACCGAGGGTTCGAATCCCTCCGTCACCGCCATTCTGCTTCGTGCAACGTGCATCGCAGGGCTTGTCCCAAACGTTGTAGACGAAGCAGGATGCCCTTCGAAGCTTCAGCGAAGTAGGGCTCATCCGCTCCCTCTTGCCAGCCCCCCATGTTTTGAGCAAACTGGGCTTCAAGTTATCGATGATCAGTTACCCGCTGGTTTCGCTGATCCGCGATCAAAAAGACAAGACGAGGGCGAGGGATATGGAACATGTCGACGTACTCGTGGTCGGCGCCGGGATCTCCGGGATCGGGGCCGGCTATCATCTGCAGACCCTTTGCCCCGGCCGCAGCTACGCCATTTTCGAGGGCCGCGATCGGCTGGGCGGCACCTGGGACCTGTTCCGCTATCCCGGCATCCGATCGGATTCCGATATGTACACCCTGGGCTTCTCGTTCCGCCCCTGGAAGGAGGCCAAGGCCATCGCCGACGGGCCTTCAATTCTGAACTATGTCAGGGAGACGGCAGAGGCCTACGGGATCGACCGCCACATCCGCCACCAGCACAAGGTGAAGAGGGCGGCATGGAATTCGGCCGACTCCACCTGGACCGTGGAGTTCGAGCGCGGTCCGGACGCCATACCCGACCGCATCACCTGCAATTTCCTCTACATGTGCGCGGGCTACTACAACTATGCGCAGGGCTATCGGCCGGACTTTCCAGGTGAGGATCAGTTCCAGGGCCGGATCGTGCACCCGCAGGCCTGGCCCGAGGACCTCGATCACGCCGGCAAGCAGGTGGTGGTGATCGGGTCTGGTGCTACGGCGGTCACCTTGGTCCCGGCGATGGCCGACAAGGCCGCCCACGTCACCATGCTGCAGCGCTCGCCGACCTATGTGGTCTCGCGGCCGGGCGAGGACGCCCTGGCGATTCAGCTGCGTAAATTCCTGCCGGCCAAGCTGGCCTACGACATCATCCGCTGGCGCAACGTTCTGCTGCAGATGTATTTCTTCAACACCGCCCGCAAGCACCCGGAAGGCGTCAAGACCCGCCTGCTGGACATGGTCCGGCAGGAGTTGGGCGCTGACTACGACGTCGCGACCCACTTCACCCCGAAATACAATCCTTGGGACCAGCGCCTGTGCCTGGTGCCGGACTCCGACCTGTTCGCCGCTATCCGGACCGGTTCCGCCTCGGTGGTCACCGACCATGTCGACACCTTCACCGCGGACGGAATCCGGCTCAAGTCCGGCCTGACCCTCCCGGCCGACATCATTGTCACCGCCACCGGCCTTGAGATGCAGCTGATGAGCGGGCTGGATGTCAGTGTAGACGGCGAACCGATCGATTTGACCCAGACCTTCAGCTATAAGGGCATGATGTACAGTGGCGTGCCGAACCTGGCCTCGGCCTTCGGCTACACCAACGCCTCCTGGACGCTGAAGGCCGATCTGACCGCCGAATACGTCTGCCGCCTGCTGAACCACATGGATCGCCACGGCCAGTCGGAGTGCCGGCCGCTCAATGACGACCCGAACCTGGAAGCCGCCCCGTGGCTGGATTTCAGCTCGGGCTACATCACCCGGGGCATGAAGAAATTCCCGAAGCAAGGGACGAGGGCCCCTTGGCGGGTTTATCAGAACTATGCCCTCGACCTGATGGCCTTTCGCTATGGAAAGCTGGAAGACGGCGTGATGCGGTTTTCAGGCGGGGCTGGCTCGAAGCGGGCGCGACCCTCAACGCGACGGACAGTCGCCGAACCTGCCGGCGCCTGACGTTACGGATTGCTTGTAACGCGGCCGCGTCGGCGCCAAACCGTTTCGGTCCCACACTGCGAGGCCGCAAAATGATCGGCAAACTGAATCACGTCGGCGTCGCCACGCCCTCTATCGAAGAGTCGGTGAAGCTCTATCGCGACGTGCTTGGCGCCGCATCGATCACCGAAAAGTTCTCGCTGCCGGAGCAGGGCGTGTGGGTCTGTTTCGTCAACCTGCCCAACGCCCAGATCGAGCTGATCGAGCCCTATGGCGAGTCGTCCCCGATCCATGGCTTCCTGGCCAAGAACCCCAAGGGCGGCCAGCACCACGTCTGTTTCGAGGTGCCGGACATCTACGCCGCCCGCGACGAGATGCGGGCCAAGGGCGCCACCGTGCTCGGCACGGGAGAGCCGCGCATGGGCGCGCATGGCGTGCCGGTGATCTTTGTGCATCCCAAGGACATGGGCGGGGTGTTGGTCGAACTGATGGCGACGCCGGACGCGGCCCACTGATGGGCGTCTCCCTGTCCATCGCCATCTATCTGACCTGCTGGTGGATCGTGTTTTTGTCCATCCTGCCGCTGGGCGTCATCAGCCACGCCGAGGCGGGAATCAAACCTGAGGGCGGCGGCGATCCCGCCTCGCCCGTGGACCCCAAGATCAAGCGCAAGGTGATCACCACAACCTGGGTTTCGGCGATCCTTTTCGCCGCCATCTGGCTGGCGCTCTATTTCCACCTGATCCCGGTACCGCAGCTCCGCGGCGGCTCATGACCAAAAACCGGGCGACGTAACGTCAATCAGCGCGAAGTTCGCTCAGGGATTGAGCGACTCTGTGGGCGCGGCGTTATCGGACAGTGTTATCGTGGCCAGATCATCCGAACAGGCGTTTGATCTGGCCATGACGCCGCGAGGCGTTGGTTGCTCCTAGCTTTCTTCCCCAGACTCCCACGGCCGCCCGATCGCATCGGGCGGCCGCTTTTCGTTGGCGCCCCCGCGTTGCCAGGCGTCCCCGCGTTGCCAGCCTGGGCGGCGAAGGCTAAGTGGGGACTTTCGAGCCGAGGACCCGCTTGTCATGCGCCTGTCGCGCTATTTCCTGCCCCTGCTGAAAGAAACCCCGTCCGAGGCCCAGATCGTCTCGCACCGGCTGATGCTGCGCGCCGGCATGCTGCGGCAGGAGGCGGCCGGCATCTATGCCTGGCTGCCGCTGGGCCTGAGGGTGCTGAGGAAGATCGAGCAGATCGTGCGCGAGGAGATGGATCGCGCCGGGGCGGTCGAACTGCTGATGCCGACCCTGCAACTGGCGGACCTGTGGCGGGAAAGCGGGCGCTATGACGACTACGGGGCCGAGATGCTGCGCATCAAGGACCGGCACGAACGCGAACTGCTTTATGGCCCGACCAACGAGGAGATGATCACCGAGATTTTCCGCGCCTCGGTCAAGAGCTACAAGGATTTGCCCAAGAACCTCTACCACATCCAGTGGAAGTTCCGGGACGAGCAGCGTCCCCGTTTCGGCGTGATGCGGGGCCGCGAATTCCTGATGAAGGACGCCTATTCCTTCGACGTGGACGAAGAGGCCGGGCGCCGTTGCTACAACCAGATGTTCGCCGCCTATTTGCGCATCTTCTCGCGCATGGGGCTGAAGGCGATCCCGATGCGGGCGGAAACCGGGCCGATCGGAGGCGATCTGAGCCACGAATTCATCATCCTGGCCGAGACCGGCGAGTCCGGCGTCTTCTGCGACCGCCGCGTGCTGGACTTGCCGATCCCAGGCGAGGACGTGGACTATGCCGCGGACCTCAGCGGCGTGGTGCGCGAATGGACCAGCCTTTATGCAGCCACCGAGGATGTGCATGACACGGCCCGCTACGAAAGCGAAGTGGCCGAGGCCGACCGGCTGGAGGCGCGCGGCATCGAGGTCGGCCAAGTGTTCTTCTTCGGCGACAAGTACTCCAAGCCGATGAAGGCCCTGATCACTGGCCCTGACGGCGTCGACCGGCCGGCGCAGATGGGCTCCTACGGCGTCGGCGTCTCTCGTCTGCTGGGTGCGATCATCGAGGCCAGCCATGACGACGCCGGCTGCATCTGGCCCGACAGCGTCGCCCCCTTCGGCGCGGCGATCATCAACCTGCGCCCCGGCGATGCGGCCGTGGACGAGGCCTGCGCCAAGGCCTATGCGGCCCTGACCGTCGCCGGCAAGGAGCCGCTGCTGGACGACACGGATGGGCGCGTGGGGGCCAAGTTCGCCGCCATGGACCTGATAGGCCTGCCTTGGCAGTTGATCATCGGCCCCAAGGGCCTGGCCGACGGCGTGGTCGAGCTCAAGCGCCGCGCCACCGGCGAGCGCCAGACCCTCAGCCTCGAAGCCGCCCTGAAGGCGATCGGCGCATGACGGCTGAGGCGCGGCCCGCCGCGCCGTTCGGCCAGTGGGAGCGATCGGTCGCCGCCCGCTACCTGCGCGCCAAGCGCAAGAATGGCGGGGTGGCGCTGATCTCAAGCATTTCCTTCGTCGGCATCGCTCTGGCCGTGGCGGTGCTGATTATCGTCATGTCGGTGATGAACGGTTTTCGCGCCGAGCTTCTGAGCCGTATCCTGGGCTTCAACGGTCACCTTTTCGTCTCTGGCGCGGTGCTCAACGAGCCGCACCGCGACGCCCTGATCCCCAAGATCCGGGCGATACCCGGGGTGGTCCAGGCTGCGCCGATGGTCGAGGCCCAGGCCCTGGTCCAAGGGCGGGGAGCAACATCAGGCGCCGTCGTGCGCGGTATCGGCGCCGCCGACCTGCGTGGCACCTCGATCATCGCCGGCAACATCAAGCGCGGCTCGCTGGACGGTTTCGGCAAGGGCGACTTCGGCGGCGACATCATCCTCGTGGGCGACCGGCTGGCGGCGGCCATGGGGGTCGAGCCGGGCGACACCCTGACCCTGACGTCTCCCTCGTCCTCGGCCACCGCCTTCGGCTCGGCCCCGACCAGCAAGGCCTATACGGTCGGCGGCGTCTTCAGCGTCGGCATGAGCGAATACGATCAGACCTTCATCTATATGCCGCTCGAGCAGGCTCAATTGTTCTTCGGTCGCGAGGGGCAGGTCGACAAGATCGAGATCAAGCTGGACGATCCGGACAAGACGCCGATGGTGCGGCCGCTGGTGGCGGCGGCCGCCGCGCCGGACGGGATCGTCACCGACTGGCGCGACAACAACCAAGCCTTCTTCAATGCGCTGGAGGTCGAGCGCAACACCATGCGCCTGATCCTGATGCTGATCGTGGCCATCGCGGCGATGAACATCATCTCGGGCCTGGTCATGCTGGTGAAGAACAAGGGGCGCGACATCGCCATCTTGCGGACCATGGGGGCCGGGCAGGGGGCGATCATGCGTATCTTCTTCCTGTCGGGCGCCGCGATCGGGGTGCTGGGCGCCCTGGCGGGGTTCGCCGTCGGCGTCCTGTTTTGCACCTATATCCGCGAGATCCAGGCCTTCGTGCAGTGGGTGACCGGCGCGGACGTGTTCAACGCCGACATCTATTTCCTGTCGCACATTCCCGCCAAACTGGACTGGAACGAGGTGATCGGGGTGCTGTTCTGGGCAATGCTGGCCTCGTTCCTCGCCACCCTGCCGCCGGCCTTCCAGGCGGCGCGGATCGATCCGGTGGAGGCCCTGCGCTATGAGTAGTGCGGTGCTGTCCCTGCGCGGGCTCGGGCGCACCTACAAGACCGGCGAGGGATCGCTGGACGTGCTGCGTGGCGTCGACCTAGATATCTTCGCGGGCGAGGTGGTGGGGCTGATCGGGCCGTCAGGCTCAGGCAAGTCCAGCCTGCTGCACGCCGCGGGGCTTCTGGAGCGGCCCACCACCGGCCAGGTGATCATCGAAGGCCAGGACTGCTCGAAGCTGTCGGACAAGTCCCGCACGCGCCTGCGCTTGGGACTGATCGGTTTCGTCTACCAGTTCCACCATCTGCTGCCCGAGTTCAGCGCCCTCGACAATGTCGCCCTGCCGCAGATGATCGCCGGCGTCTCGCGTCCGGCGGCGCGCGGCCGGGCCGAAGCGTTGCTCTCGCAACTGGGCCTGGGCGAGCGGCTGAGCCACCAGCCGGGTCAACTGTCAGGCGGCGAGCAACAGCGGGTGGCGATCGCCAGGGCCCTGGCCAACCAGCCGCGCATTGTCCTGGCCGACGAGCCGACCGGCAACCTGGACCCCCATACCTCCGGGGCCGTATTCCAGGCCTTGTTCGACCTCGCCCGCGCCACCGGAGTCGCCCTTCTGATCGCCACCCACAACATGGAGCTGGCCAAGTTCATGGACCGGGTGTTCGCCCTGGACGACGGCCACCTGAGCCAGCGCCGGGGGCGGTTTTAGAACGCTGCTCAAAGCCACGACGAGTGTTGTGACCGGGCCGCCGGCCTCGTAAGCTGGTCCGCAAAATCAATGGGAGACGGACCATGGCCGACCGGCCAGAACGCGTTCAGGGCAAGGTCGCCCTGGTGACCGGAGCGGCGTCGGGGCTCGGAGCTGAGTCGGCCAGGCGGCTCGCGAGGGAAGGCGCGGCCGTGGTGCTGACGGATCTCGCGAGCGACGACGGCGAGGCCCTGGCCGAAGCCATCAGCGGCGCCGGAGGCCGGGCCGCCTTCTTCGCCCACGACGTCAGCCAGGAAGCCGATTGGGAGCGGGTCGTCGCCGGCGCGATGGAGCGGTTCGGGCGGCTCGACGTGCTGGTCAACAATGCCGGGATCGCGGGTCCCAGGCTCGACCTGATAGCCCACAGCCTGGAGGATTGGCGCCGCATCCTGTCGGTCAATCTGGATGGGGTGTTCCTCGGATTGCGCCATGCCGGTCCCGCCATCGCCAAGGGCGGCGGCGGATCGGTGATCAACCTGTCGTCCGTTCTGGGCAAGGTCGCCCTGCCGGGGGCCGCCGCCTATTGCGCCTCGAAGGGCGGCGTCTTGATGCTGACCAAGGCGGCGGCCCTGGAATGGGCGCCGCTGAACATCCGGGTCAATTCGATCCACCCCGGCTTCATCGACACGCCGATGCTCGCGGAAGCGGTGCAACAGGCTGAGGATCCAATTGTGACCCGTCAGCTGTTCGTGTCTCGCCACCCGCTCGGCCGTCTGGGCGTCGCGCGCGAGATCGCCGACGGGGTGGTGTTCCTGGCCTCTGACGAATCCAGCTTCATAACCGGTTCCGAGCTGGTGATCGACGGCGGCTACACCGCGCAGTAGCTCAAAGTCCGAGCCGATAGACGCGATTGGCGGTTCCGAAGAACAGGGCCGCCTTTTCGTTGGTCGACCAGCCGGCAGCCAGCCGTTTGAAGGCGTTCCACAGGACGTGATAGCTGCAACTGCAGACGTCGACCGGGAAGAAAGGTTGCGCAAACCCTATGAAACCGTCGCCATGTGGAGATGCGGCGGGGCCCCGCTACCGCTCCCGGCGCAAGGCGAAGGCGTCGTCCTGGCGCGCCATGCCGATGCGTTCGTAGAAGCCGGCCGCGTCCGGCATGGACAGCAGGATCACGCTGACCTCGGGGCCAAGCTCGCGGCGCACCGCCTCGATCAGCCCGCGCCCGGCGCCCAGGCCCTGAGCCGCGGCGCTCACCGCCAGTTCCGACACATAGCAGCACCAGGAAAAGTCGGTGACGCACCGGGCGAACCCGACCAGCGAGCCGTCCGCCGCCAGCCGCGCCGTCACGGTCAGGTCCGCCTGCGCAAGCATGCGGCCTATCCTGTCCGCGTCGTCGACCGGCCGCGTGGCGCCCAGGCCGGACTCGGTGAGTACTCGGACGAATTCGCCAGGGTCAAGGCCCTGTTCGCGAGCATAGACCAGGGCGGACATATCCGACATCACTTCATGACCTCTATCCAATCGCTTCTTAACGGGTCCCCGACGCTTGGCGGTACGGCAACTTGAGCGTTCGATTGGATATTTACCGAAAAAAATTCACCCTCTGGCTAGTAAAAAGCTAGAGTGCAACTGTCCTAACATGGGCGGCCGAAGGTTGTGTGGGGCGGCATGGACGCAGGGACGCAAATCCGCGCGGCGCGCGTGCGCTCGATCTACGAGCGGCTGGCGATGACGTCGCTGATCACCGTGGCCAATGCGGCCTTGATGACCGCCGTCCTCGTGCGCTCCGGCGATGCTCACGGCCCGTGGGCGTGGCTCGCAATGGTGGCCGCCCTCGCGGCGATCCGCACGGCGTCCTGGCGCGTCTATCGGGGCGATCCGCGTGTCGAGCAGCATCTGGATTTCTGGGAGGCGGCGTCGGTGATCGCCTCGTTCCTTTCCGGCGCGCTGTGGGGGCTGGGCGCGGTCCTGCTGTTCCCGGCCGACGAGACCGGCCAATGGCTGTGGATCTTCCTCATCGCCGGCATGTGCGCGGGTGCAGCCTCCCTGCATGCAGCCCACCTGCCCACGGCGATCGGCTTCATCGTTCCGGCGGGGCTGCCCCTGGCCCTGCGCCTGATCACAGACCGGTCGCAGGCGCGCCAGGTGGCCGCGGTGATGACGGTTATCTTCGTGCTCTCCATCTGCGTCACCGCCATGCGCTTCGGCCGCCAGTTCGGCCAGGTGCTGCGGCTGCAGCACGATCTTCAGCGGCGCAGCCAGGAGCTGGACGAAACCAACCGGCGCCTTGTCGCCGAGATCAAGCAGCACCGCAGCACTGCCGACACCCTGCATCAGGCCCAGAAGATGGAGGCCCTCGGCCACATCACCGGCGGCATCGCCCACGATTTCAATAATCTCCTGACCGTGATCACCGGTAGCATGGACCTGATCCGCCGCCACGCGGTCGGCGACGAGGCGATCCAGCGCCTGGCGGCCGCCGCCAGCCACGCGGCCAGGCGCGGCGCTCGGCTGACCGGCAGCCTGCTCTCGTTCGCCCGCAAGCAGTCGCTGCATCCCGAGGTCGTCGACCTGAACGCCCTGATCGTGGAGTTTTCTCCCCTACTGCGCCGGGCGGTCGGGGAGGCCATCGACCTGCAGCTGGACCTGGCCCCCGACCTGTCGGCGGCCTATGCCGACGCCGCCCATTTCCAGTCGGCGCTCTTGAACCTGGTCATCAACGCCCGCGACGCCATGCCCGGCGGCGGCCCCCTGGTGGTCTCGACCTGTAACGCCGAACTCGGTGGCTCGGATCTGGTGCTGGACAGCGAGACTCACCGGGGCCGCGCGGTCCAGGTCAGCGTGCGCGATAGCGGCTTGGGCATGGCGCCGGAGGTCGTCGAACGGGCCTTCGAGCCCTTTTTCACCACCAAACAGGTCGGCAAGGGCAGTGGTCTCGGCCTAGCGCAAGTCTATGGTTTCACGCGGCAGTCTGGGGGTTTCGCGACCATCGAGAGCGCTCCGGGCGAGGGGAGCCAGGTCTCGATGACCCTGCCGGCCCTCGCCTCGGGAGTCCGTCCCCAGGCTCGCGCCGCCCGGCCGGCCTTGGCAGGGTCCGGCCAGCCGCTGCACGTGCTGCTGGCCGAGGACGATGGCGCGGTGGCCGCGATCCTGAGCGAGGCCTTGTCGCTGCTGGGCTGGGAGGTGGTCGCCGCGCCCACGGGCCAGGACGCCCTGACGGTCCTCGACCAGCGTCCGGATATCGAGGTCCTGGTCACCGACGTGGTCATGGCCGGCGTCATCAGCGGCTTGGAGCTCGCGCGCCTCGCCGCCCAGCGCCGCCCCGGCCTGCCGGTGCTTTTGATCTCGGGCTATTCAGGCGAGTCGCTGAGCGACAACGGCTTGATCGAAGGTGAATTCGACCTGCTGCAAAAGCCTTTCAGCCACCAGGATCTCGCCCTGCGTATCCAGGCGGCGGTCGGGCGGGGGAGCCGGGAGGCGCCGGGCCCTCGCGAGGTCAGCGGGTGAGGGGAGGGCGTCCTCGACCTCCGCGGGAAAGTCGCGGTTTTCCAGCCGAAGCTCAGGTGTTAGGCTGCGTGAAAGGCGGTCGCTCCACTGGCGGAGCCGGCCCATGAGCCGTCGGAACAGACCCTCATGTTGACCGATCAGCTGCACTGTCGCGCCATCGCGCTGCTGTCGGACGATTTCGAGGCCGTGTCGTCACGGATGCGCCAGTTCGGAACCCCGATCTCAGGCTTCGATTTCAGCGGCGACACCCTCGTCTGGCGCGAGCGGGTCGCATTCAAGGTCGAAGGAGCCGGATGGGCCAGCGGGTTGCCCTCGGCGGAGGTTGAGGCCCATATCGCCGTCCTTCGGCTGAACAGCGCCCCTCCGGGCATCACCCTGGTCGGGATCGTTTCATCCTTCGGCTCGCTGGCCGGCGCCGCGCGCCATTGGCTGCAACAGGCGACGAACCTCACATCCATCGAGCTGTCGGCCGATTTGGATGCGATGGCCAATGATCCGATGTTGTGGAGCGATATCTGCGGCCTGACGGTGGCGACGGGCGACTATGTGCTGTCGGCCGCCGCCCAGCCCGGCGTCAACCTGCAATGGCGGCCCCAAGAGGGCGGCATCAAATCCCTCACCTTGCGGGCCCAGACCGGGCTGATCGAGGTCAACGAGGCCCTGGACCTGACGTTGCCGGATCAGGACGCGGGCGATTTGTCGACGGCGCTGGCAGATATCCGCAATCTCTACGCCCTGGTGAACTACAGGCCGGCGGGCGTCGGCGTCTAGGGAGGGCTGCATGGCCAGGAAATGCCGGGATACCGTCTTCCAGTCGGCGGTCGACGTCACCTGCCGCACCACCAAGTGCGCGTTCCCCTCGACCGATACCGCCAGCCATGTGACCGAGATCGTCAACGGGCGCCCGGGAAGCCTCTATCAGGTCGAGGTCTGCACCGTGGCCATGAACGGCGGCGTTGATTTCGGCCACCCGGCGATCCAGAAGGCGATCACGCTCAGGGGGATCGTCTCGACCACCAGCGCCGCCAAGCCGGCCTCTATCGCGGTCAGCATGAACCATCTCGGCGCGCCGCTCACCGAGGAAATCCAGACCACTATCGAATTCTACGACGCGACGCGGCGGACGGGCCCCAACACCTTTTCTGGAAGCAAGGAATCCCGCCATGTCGACTACGAATTCGACCTGATCTGAAGCCGGCGCGCCCGTGAGCATCACTCTCTCGCCGGCCCTGATCGCGCTTCTGCCCGTGGCGCTGCATCTGATCGACCGCCTGCTGGACACGGTCGGTCTTCTGGGCGGCCAGTACATCCGGCGACTGTTGAAAAACGACCCGCCCCAGTCGATCCGCGAGACCTTCGTCGAGCCGTATGAAGGGCCCGCGCGGCTGGACGCCATCGAGACCTATTTCAAGTTCGAGGAAACCGCTGGCGGCATCATCAGGTTCCACCTGTCGTTTATCCTCAGCGTCTATTTCGAGGCGGTGGAACAGAGCCACGACCTGATGCGGATCGAGGGCTGGCCGGTCCCGGCCCTGGCCGCGTTGGTCGTCTCGCTGTTCAGCTTCCTGATCCTGCTGGTCCAGCAGAAGACCTCGCCCGCCGCAGCGCGTCCGTTCGTCAAATGGAGCTTCTGGACCTGGGCCGTGTTCGGGGCGATCGTGGTGGTGGAAGGGTTGGAGCGACTAGGCGGATTATAGGCCCTTCAGGAACGGAACCAGCATCGGCGTTCGCAGCCGATAGGCGTCATAGGCCTCGGCCCCCAGCTCCCGGCGCAGGAACCGCTCCTCCAGCCGGGCCTTGATCCAGAAACCCAGGGTCATCAGCACGGCGCCGCCCAGGCTGAACACCGTGCCGCGCAGGACGCCGGTGGCGAAGGCGGCCGCGATCAGGCCGGTATAGATCGGATGGCGCACCAGGGCGTAGGGGCCGGTGTCGACGATCCGATGGTCCGCCTTGCGCGTCACCCACCCCGACCACAGCCGCCCAAGATGCAGCCGCGCCCACCAGCAGAACCCGAACCCCGCGGCGGCGGCCGCCACGAGCGCCCAGCCGAACGCATCGCCGACGTCCCACAGCCGCCCCGGCCCCCGGCCGTTGTGGGAGCGCACCACCAGCAACAGCGCCGCCCCCGTCCCGGTGATCGCCCAGTACGGCGCCTGCTCGATGAACCCGACCCGCTGAGTCGCCCGATCGGCCCACAGGGCGGCGACCATCCACGAGATAGCCCAGACGTCCCAGACGATGAAGATGGCGGATTGGGGGGACATGGGGGGAGCCAGGAAGAGGGGCATCGCACTGCCGACACTGTCCCCATAACACCATGGCGCGGTGTTTCACCCCTCTTTGTTCCGTTGCCACCACCGATTCTTCGGCGCGTCCTGAGCACTAATCTGGACCGTCTCACCAGTCGGACTTGGAAGAGTGATCTTGAATTTTTTTCCCAAGGGTTTCGTGTTGGCATGCACGAGCAGGGTCAATGCCTCAAAGGTGTCGTCAACGATTGATCGTGCTATGGGTATGATTTGCTCCAACGTGTGGTCGAGCATGGCAATGTCGGGAGCTAGTTTCCGCTCTTGTTCTTGAGTTAGACCGACGTTTCCGACTATGCCTTCCATGTTATCCGGTGTTGGAAGTTTATGCCACACTTCCCGCCGAGCAATTCCGTATCGATCTACACTATCCAGCAATTGATTGAATGCGTGATCCAGTGAGTTGACACGGTTGAGCAGCTTACTGCCGCCAACCTGGGTCAACGTCCAAAGCTCTTCAATAGGAAAGATGACCGGACCCGACATCCGCTGCACGCCGATTGTGGTCGTGCAGATTGGCTGGTGTTTGCTCGCGGCCATGGCGTGACCTCCATCTAAGTGATCACGAATTTGGATCGAGACAGAATAGATTTGATTAAGCCGTTGATACGAAGCGAAGGCCCCCGTCGCAAATTTCTCCCGTCGTTCCCGTTGGCGCGTGCCTCGGTTATACCACCCTGTCCAGATTATCGTCACAAGGCCGCCGAGGATGGCTCCCCCCGCGCCCGTGGCACCATTGATCCATTCGTCCGAATGCACAGGGGTAATCAGGCTCTTCAGCCATTCGGTGAAGAAACTCATTGGATCTATCCAAGGCAGCTGTCTTTAAGCACGTTTTAGACGAAGGTGCGTTAGCCGCACAGTTCTGCGAAATCGAGAAATTAACGGCCCCCAACGTTGACCCGGGGGCCGGCCCCGGACCACAGGTTCCTCCTGCCCGCTCTATTACCCCGCGGATCGCCGCTTGACACTCGGGAACAAAACGTGAAAAGAACAAACTAGCAACAGGTTCTCCACAGGGTATTCACATGGTTCGGCTCGCTTGGGACTCTCTGGCGCTTGCTTCGGTTGGGAGCTTCGTTTGGATGATGTTGGCGGTGGTTCAGCATGTTGGCTGAGTCGGGCGCAGCCGCACGCGTGTAGGAGCATCATCGCATGGCCGAGGGCGGGGAGTTGGGGTTCGTGCATCTTAGGGTGCGCTCGGCCTATTCCCTGTTGGAAGGCGCGATCAAGGCCGATGCGATCGGCAAGCTGGCCGCGGCGGAGAACATGCCGGCGGTGGGGCTGACCGATCGGGCCAATCTGTTCGGGGCGCTCGAGTTTTCCGGCTACACCAAGGATGCGGGGGTCCAGCCGATCATCGGCTGCGCCCTGCCTGTGACGAGCATAGGCGAGGGGCCGCCCGACAAGTGGGCGCGGATCCCGACCGTCGTGCTGCTGGCTCAGAACGAGGCCGGCTATCTGAACCTGATGGCCTTGTCCTCGGCCGCCTTTCTGGAAATCGGCCCGACCGACGAGCCTGGCGTGCCCTGGAGCCGGGTGGCCGAACATGCCGAGGGACTGCTGCTGCTCTCCGGCGGCCCGGATGGGCCGGTCGATCCCCTGTTCGCCGCTGGGCGCAAGGCCGAAGGGATTGCGGCGCTGGATGAGATGCGGCGGGTGTTCGACGACCGCTTCTATGTCGAGCTGCAGCGCCATGGCGAGGCGCGCGAAGCGTTGGCTGAGCCGGGCCTGGTTGGCTGGGCCTATGACAGCGATACGCCGCTGGTGGCCACCAACGACGTCTATTTCGGTGAACGCGACATGCACCGGGCGCACGATGCGTTGCTGTGCATCTCCGACGGGGCCTTCATTGGCCAGGACGATCGTCGGCGGATCACGGCCGAACACCATTTCAAGTCGGCGGCGCAGATGCGCGCCTTGTTCGCCGACCTGCCGGAGGCGGTGGACAACACCCTCGATATCGCCCGCCGCTGCGCCTTCCTAGTCAAGAAGCGCGACCCGATCCTGCCCAGCTTTCCCACGGGCGCCGGGCGCAGCGAGGCCGAGGAGATGGCCCACCAGGCGCGCGAGGGCCTGGCCGCGCGGCTGGCGGTGCATCCGCTTTCAGCGCCCCTTGAGGTCTATCATGAGCGGCTGGAACGTGAGATCGGGGTCATCACCCAGATGGGCTTCCCCGGCTACTTCTTGATCGTGTCGGACTTCATCAAGTGGGCCAAGGCGCACGGTATCCCGGTCGGGCCGGGGCGCGGTTCGGGCGCGGGCTCGCTGGTGGCCTGGGTTCTGACCATCACCGACCTCGACCCCTTGCGTTTTGGCCTCTTGTTCGAGCGGTTCCTGAACCCCGAACGGGTGTCCATGCCCGACTTCGACATCGACTTCTGCCAGGAGCGGCGGGAAGAGGTGATCACCTATGTCCAGCGCAAGTACGGCGACGATCGGGTGGCCCAGATCATCACTTTCGGCACCCTGCAGGCGCGGGCGGTGCTGCGTGATGTCGGCCGGGTGATGCAACTGCCGCTGGGCATGGTCGACCGTCTGGCCAAGATGGTGCCGAACAATCCGGCCAATCCCACGACCCTCGCCAAGGCCATCGAGATCGAGCCGCGCCTGAAACAGGCCCGCGACGAGGACGACAACGTCAAGCAACTGCTGGAAGTCGCCCTGCGCCTTGAGGGCCTCTACCGCAACGCCTCGACCCACGCCGCCGGCGTGGTCATCGGCGACCGGCCCCTGATCCAGCTGGCGCCGCTCTACCGCGACCCACGCTCCGAGCTGCCCGCGACCCAGTTCAACATGAAGTGGGTCGAGAGTGCGGGCCTTGTAAAGTTCGACTTCCTGGGCCTGAAGACCCTGACCGTGCTCGACCGGGCGGTGAAGCACCTGGCCCGGCGCGGGGCCATCGTCCATCTGGACCAGCTGCCGTTCGACGATGCGGCCACCTATGAGCTGATGACCCAGGGCCAGACGGTAGGGGTGTTCCAGCTGGAAGGGCAGGGGATGCGCGACACCCTGCGCAAGCTGCGTCCCGGCTCGATCAAGGACATCACCGCCCTGATCTCGCTCTATCGGCCAGGTCCGATGGACAACATCGACGCCTTCGTGGACTGCAAGTTCGGGCGCAAGCCCATGGACACCCTACATCCCTCGCTGGAGACGGTGCTGAAGGAGACCTACGGCATCATCGTCTACCAGGAACAGGTGATGCAGATCGCCCAGATCCTGGCCGGCTACTCCCTGGGCGAGGCCGACCTGCTGCGCCGCGCCATGGGCAAGAAGAAAAAGGAGGAGATGGACCAGCAGAAGGTTCGTTTCGTCTCCGGGGCCAAGGAAAAGGATGTCCCCGAAAAGCAGTCGGGATCGATCTTCGATCTGGTGGCCAAGTTCGCCGGCTATGGCTTTAACAAGAGCCACGCCGCCGCTTACGCGCTGATCGCCTACCAGACCGGCTGGCTGAAGGCCAATTGCCCGGTCGAGTTCTTCGCCGCCTCGATGAGCCTCGACATCTCCAACACTGACAAGCTGGCGGTGTTCTATCAGGACGCCCGGCGGATGGGGGTCAAGATCCGCGCTCCGGACGTCAACCGCTCGGGCGCCGACTTCGAGGTCGACGACGGCGAGGTTCTCTACGCCCTGGGCGCCGTGCGCAATGTGGGCCTGGAGGCCATGAAGCACCTGGTGGCCGTGCGCGAGGAGGGCGGGCGCTTCCGCGACCTGTTCGACTTCGTCGAGCGCGTCGACCCGCGCCAGGTCAACAAGCGCGCCATCGAAAACCTGGCCCGAGCCGGGGCCTTCGACAGCCTGCATCCGAACCGCGCCCAGATCATCGACAACGCCGACGCCCTGATCGCCTACGGTCAGAGCATGGCCGCCGAGCGCGCCTCGTCCCAGACCTCTCTCTTCGGCGGCGAGCAGGTCGAGGCTGGCCGCCCGCGCCTGAATTCCCGCGAACCGTGGACGGGGACCGAACAGCTGGACGAGGAGTTGGCCGCGGTCGGCTTCTACCTGACCGGCCATCCGCTGGAGGGCATGCTGGAGATGCTGCGCCGCCGCCGCACCACCCTGCTCACCGACGCCCTGGTCCAGGCCGAGGCGGGGGCGGAGGCCTTCCGCATGGCCGGGGTGGTGCGCCGTCGTCAGGAGCGCGCCTCGGCCAAGAGCGGCGACAAGTTCGCCTTCGTCTCCCTGTCCGACCCTACGGGCGAATACGAGGTGCTGTTCCCGCCGGAATCCCTGCGTCGTTGTCGGGAAGCGTTGGAGCCCGGCCGTTCGGTGTCGATCCGCGTGCGGGCCAAGGCCTCGGAGGGCGAGGTGCGCTTCTTCGGTGACGACGCCGAGCCGCTGGATAAGGCGATCGAGAACATCTCGGCCAGCCTGCGCGTGTACCTGTCGTCCGCCTCGGCTGACATGGAGGCGCTGAAGAAGCGCTTGCAGCCGGTCGGCGGCGGCGTCTCGGGGCCGAGCGGCGAGGTGGTGCTGGTGGCCAGCCTGGCCGCCGGGCGCGAGGTTGAGGTCAAGCTGCCCGGCCGCTTCATGCTGGACTCGGCGGTCCGCGGCGCGCTGAAGACAGCTCCGGGCGTGAGCTACCTGGAAGAGGTCTGAGGTTCGCCCCGCGCGCAGCGCTCAAAAAGAACATTCAACCACGAAGCTCACGAAGAACACGAAGTTCATGGAAATTTGAAACGGCCGCCGCCGCCAGTCCAACCGCATCTTCGTGTTCTTCGTGCGCTTCGTGGTCAAATCCTTCCAGCGCTTCGCGCCGCTTGCTTTTTCCCTTCCGATACCCTAGATGCCGGCCCCATCACACACGCAGACGTTCGGCGGCTGACCGGTCAATCCCGGCCTGGCTTCCGTTCCGGTCCCTGTCACAGGGGTTTGTCTGCGGAGGCGCACCGGAAGAAGGAGACATTACCTATGGCGCTTCCTGAATTCTCTATGCGTCAGCTCTTGGAAGCTGGCGCTCACTTCGGCCACCAGACACACCGGTGGAACCCGAAGATGGAGCGGTACATCTTTGGCAGCCGCGCCAATATCCACATCATCGACCTGTCGCAGACCATCCCGCTCTTGCACCAGGCCCTGGTCAAGGTGCGTGACGTCGCCGCCTCGGGCGGGCGCGTGCTGTTCGTCGGCACCAAGCGCCAGGCCTCCGATCCGGTGGCCACGGCCGCGCGCCGCTGCGCCCAGTATTATGTCAACCACCGCTGGCTCGGCGGAACCCTGACCAACTGGCGCACCATCTCGGGCTCGATCGCCCGCCTGCGCGAACTGGAAGGCGTCCTGGGCGGCAGCGGCGAAGGCCGCTCCAAAAAGGAACTGCTGCAGCTGACCCGCGAGCGCGACAAGCTCGAGCTGTCTTTGGGCGGGATCAAGGACATGGGCGGCATCCCCGACCTGATGTTCGTGATCGACACCAACAAGGAAGGCATCGCCATCCAGGAAGCGCGCAAGCTGAACATTCCTGTGGTGGCCATCCTCGACACCAACTGCGACCCGAACGGCATCACCTATCCGATCCCGGGCAATGACGATGCGGCGCGCGCGCTGCAGCTCTATTGCGACCTGATCGCCGACGCGGTGCTCGACGGCCTGGCTCAAGGCCAAGCCTCGATGGGCGTCGACCTGGGCGCCTCGGAAGCTCCGAGCGAGCCGGTGCTGAAGATGCTGGCCGAAGCCGAAGCCGAAGCCCCCGCGGAAGCTGAAGCTCCTGTGGAAACCGAGGCTCCGGTCGCCGTCGCCGCGGACGAGACGGCCGAGAGCTGACACCTAAAGTTCGAGGCGGTTTCGGCCGCCTTGAGCCTATCTTGAAACTGGCGGCTGGGCTAAACGCTCAGCCGTCCGATCCTATTTGAAACTGGAGAACCTCCATGGCGGAGATCACGGCCGGCCTGGTGAAGGAACTGCGCGAAAAGTCCGGCGCAGGCATGATGGACTGCAAGAAGGCCCTGCAGGAGAACGGCGGCGAAATCGAAGCCTCCATGGACTGGCTGCGCACCAAGGGCCTGTCCAAGGCGGCCAAAAAGGCTGACCGCGTAGCGGCCGAGGGCCTGGTGGCCATCGCCCTGCGCCCCAACGGCGCCGGCATGACTGGCGCTGCGATCGAGCTCAACGCCGAAACCGACTTCGTCGCCCGCAACGAGCTGTTCCAGCTCGCCGCGCGCAAGACAGCCCAAGTCGCCCTGGACACCGACGGCTCGGTCGAGGCCATCTCTGCGGCCAAGACCGCCGATGGCGAGACCGTGGCCGACGCGATCACCAATCTGATCGCCACCATCGGCGAGAACATGATGCTGCGCCGCGCGGCCCGTTTCGAGGTGGCTGAAGGCGCCATCGCCGCCTATGTGCACAACGCCATCGCCCCCGACCTTGGCCGCATCGGCGTGCTGGTCGCGTTGGAGGGCGCGGGCGACCAGACAGCGCTGCAGGAGCTGGGCCGCAAGATCGCCATGCATGTGGCCGCCACGGCCCCACTGTCGCTGTCGACCGATGACCTCGATCCGGCCGCGGTTGAACGCGAGCGCGCCATCTTCACCGAACAGGCTCTGGAGTCGGGTAAACCTGCCGGCGTCGTCGAGAAGATGGTCGAGGGCCGTATCCGCAAATTCTTCGAGGAAGTGGTGCTGCTGAAGCAGTCTTTCGTCATGAACCCGGACCAGACCATCGAGCAGCTGGTGACCGAGGCCGGCAAGACCCTCGGGTCGCCGGTGAAGGTTGTGGGTTTCGTGCGCCTGGCCCTCGGCGAAGGCGTCGACAAGAAGCCGGCGGAAGATTTCGCCGCTGAGGTCGCTGCTATGACCGGCAACGGCTAAGGCTAGATCGGTCCTCAGGGATCACAAAACGGAACGCCGCTTCGATCCATCGAGGCGGCGTTTTTGTTGGCGGCTTCCCTCTGCGGGAACAGTTCCGGCAACCACGCTTTTCATTTTGCGGACGGGTTCCTACCTTTTCGGCGGCGCCCCGGTGCAACGCTGTTGACGGTTTGTTCTGGTTTTGGTCCAATGTCCACCCGTCCTGGGCGGCGAGAATCCCATAGGGCCATAGAGGGGAGACATCGAGATGGCGGTCGATCTGTCATTGTCGTGCGGCCCGGAGGTCGCCGCGTGAGTTCTCTGGATGGCGCCCTAGACGCCCCGGTTCGCGGCGGCGCGCCCGGCCCTGCGACAGCGCTCAGCGCGCGCTACCAGGCTGTGCGGTCGCGGACCCTGGCGCTGACCACGCCGCTGTCGGCGGAGGACCAGGCGGTCCAGTCCATGCCGGAAGCGAGCCCGGTCAAATGGCACCAAGCCCACACCAGCTGGTTCTTCGAAACCTTCCTGTTGCAGGCCTTCGATCCTGACTACCGATCGTTCGACCCCGGCTATGGCTTCCTGTTCAACTCGTATTACGAGGCGGTTGGCCCGCGGCATGCGCGGTCGGCGCGGGGCTTGGTCACACGGCCCTCGCTCAGCGAGATCAGGGCCTATCGCCGTCACGTGGACGCGGCCATGGTCGAACTGCTGCAAGGGCCGCAGGCCGCCCGGACGGACGTTATGGCCCTGGTCGAGCTCGGCCTGGCGCACGAGGAGCAGCACCAGGAGTTGATCCTGATGGACGTGCTGCATCTGTTCGGCCAGATGCCCGACGATCCGGTCTATAGCCCGACGCCGCAGCCGCTGGCGACTGATCCGGGGCCAATGTGTTTCCACGCCTTTCCCGGCGGTCTGGTCCGCATCGGCCACAGCGGCGACGCCTTCGCCTTCGACAACGAGGGCCCGCGCCACCCGGTGTGGCTCGAGCCGTTTCAGCTGGCCGATCGTCTGGTCATCAACGGAGAATGGCTGGCCTTCGTCGAGGATGGCGGCTATGGCCGCGCCGACCTTTGGCTGTCCGACGGTTGGGCCCTGGTCCAGGCCGAGGGGTGGAGCTATCCGCTCTATTGGCGCCGGGACCAGACAGGCGCCTGGTTCGAAATGACCCTCGGCGGGGTCGTACGCCTCGACCCCCATCTGCCAGTCAGCCACGTCAGCTACTACGAGGCCGACGCCTACGCCCGCTGGTGCGGTAAACGCCTACCAACCGAGGCGGAGTGGGAACACGCCTCCACCCAGGCTGCGCCCGACGTCGGCGGCTTTCTTGACGCGGAACGCCTCGCACCGCGGGCGGCCGGGCAGGGGCGGGGCCTGCGCCAGATGTTCGGAGATCTCTGGCAATGGTGCGCCAGCGCCTACCTGGCCTATCCGGGATTCCGGCCTGGGGCCGGGGCGGTCGGTGAATACAACGGCAAGTTCATGATCAATCAGATGGTGCTGCGCGGCGGCTCTTGCGCCACGCCACCGGACCACGTGCGGGCGACCTACCGCAACTTTTTCCAGCCGCACCAGCGCTGGATGTTCGGCGGCGTCAGACTGGCCGACGACGGGGCGCCGGCCGGCGAGGCCGATGTCGAGCGCTTCCGCAGCGACGTTCTCACCGGCCTGTCCGGGACCCCGAAAGCCGTGCTCAGCAAGTACTTCTACGATGCGCGGGGTTCGGTCCTGTTCGAAGAGATCTGCCAGCTTCCGGAATATTATCCGACCCGCACCGAAATGGCCCTGCTCGGCCGGGTCGCGCCCCAGATCGCGGCGCACATCCCCGACGGCGCCGCCCTGATCGAGTTCGGCAGCGGCGCCAGCGTCAAGACCCGGTTGCTGCTCGACGCCGCGCCTCAAATCGGCGCCTATGCGCCTGTCGACATCAGTCCCGATGCGCTACGGGCGGCGGCGGAAGCGATCCGCGCGCGCTATCCCCGCCTGGAGGTGGAGCCCTTGGTGGCGGACTTCACCCGGCCGTTCGAGGTCCCGGCCGCTGTCCGCGATCGGGCGCGAATCGGGTTTTTCCCCGGTTCCACCATCGGCAACTTCGAGCCGGCCGAAGCCGCAACCTTCCTGCGTGCGGCCAAGGCGCTGCTGGGGCGTGGGGGGCGGTTCATCGTCGGAGCGGACCTGGTCAAAGACGCCAAGATCCTGATCGAGGCCTATGACGACGCCCAGGGCGTGACCGCTGCTTTCAACTTCAACCTGCTGGCCAGGATCAATCGCGAATTGGACGGCGACATCGACCTGGACCTGTTTCGGCACCAAGCCGTCTGGAACACGGAGGCCAGCCGCGTCGAAATGCACCTGCTCAGCCAAGCCGATCAGAGGTTTCACGTTGCGGGGCGTGCGTTCTTCATGCACGCGGAAGAGACCATTCACACCGAAAACGCACACAAATATACGGTCGAAAGTTTTACAGCGCTGGCGGACCAGGGCGGTTGGCGCGTGATCTCGCAATGGATCAGCCCGAGCCCGGAATTCGCACTCTTCTTGCTGGGCGCATAGACGACCGCCCCGCGCCGCCTCCCGGCGAAGTCATCCTATTCCGTACTCAGCCTCACTCGCCCCGCAGGCGGCGGAGCGAGCGGGCGGGCCGGATGCTCTCTAAAAAAGCTTAAGAGCGTTGGTTCGCAGGCTGCGTGGTGGTCTCAGCCCTTCGGCGGCCGCCGCCGTGAGACGCCTCGCCGCCCTTGCGGCCCGCCGCAGCCGCCAGATCGCGGTCCTGCGAGAAACTGCGCTTTTCATCGGGGACGCTGGCGCCGCCCTTGCGCGCGATCTCACGCTGGCGGGCCTTGTCCATCGCCGCAAATCCACGATGTGCGGGCTTGGATTGGGGGGTGGTTGGCTCGGTCATAGGGACTTCCTGTTCACTGAGGGGCGCGAACTCAAGCGCCCAGTCGGGAGAGCGGTCTCGGTCGAGCGATCCGTGGCTCGGCCCCAAAGGGCTAGGTCCGGACCCGCGTCAGTGGCAACGCTTCATCTAGGCCAAGGTTCGCTGGAAAGGGCGAGAAATTGCAGAATCATCCTAGATTTCACGCGGAAGTGAGGAGCTAGCCCGTGTCCGATCTATCCCCCGAACCTCTGCCGGCGCCGATCCGGCGTCACCTCCCTCACCACTGGCGGCTGGTCGTCGGGGCTATGGCCGGTCTCGCCCTGTTCGCCATCACGCCCTGGCTGGGGGCGCCGCGGGCGAGTCGCGTGCTGGTGGGATGGGATGGCGGCGCGCTGCTCTATCTGGTGCTGACCTGGCGGCTGTTCCTGACCGCCACCGGCGATGAGGTGCGCTGTCACGCCGGCGCCGAGGATGAAACGCCCTGGGGGCTGCTGACCCTGGTGATCGGCGCGATCCTGGCCAGCCTGGTCGGCATCGTCCAGGCGATGATCGAATCCAGGCACGGAACGCCGTTCGAGCAGAGCCTGGTCGCGGCCCTGGCCGCCCTGACCCTGGTCGTCTCTTGGGTGATGCTGCAGACCATCTTCACCCTGCACTACGCCCACCGCCACTTCGGCGACGTCGACAGCGACGGCGAGATCAACGGCGGCTTCAAGTTCCCGGGGGATCCCGCCGAGACCTATATGGACTTTGTCTACCTGTCGTTCTCCATGGGCGCGACTTGCCAGGTTTCGGACACCTCGGTCGAGCGAGCGACCTTACGCAACCTGATCACGACGCACGGCGCCGTGGCCTATTTCTACAACACCGCGATCCTGGCCCTGGGCATCAACCTGCTATCGGGGTTGGTCGGACATTGACGACAGGGCCGTTCAACCGTCGCTTCGCGGCAGGCCAAGCCTTTCGGCCGCACGGGCCAGGTCCAGTTCGGTATAGGGTTTGGCGACAACGGTGACGGCGGCGTCGCTCCGGAACTGGGCCCTCAGTTCGTCTTCTTCATAGCCGCTGACGACAACCACCCGCAGGCCGGGGTTGTGGATCCGCAGCTCGGCCACAAGATCGTCGCCGCGGCCGTCCGGCAGGCCGACGTCAATCACCGCGAAGGCCGGTTTGAGGCCGCTTTCCATCGCATGGACGGCTTCAGCGGCGCTGTGGGCCACCACCGGTTCATAGCCGATCGCCCGCAGGCATTCCCCGGCGATGATCGCTACCAGAGGCTCGTCCTCGACCAGTAGGGCTTCGAAGCGTGCGCTGACCAAGGCTGAAACGTCTCGATCCGTTGTCTCGATCATTGTGCCCCCTGGGCGACGCGCGCGAAGCACTGACTTGCAGCGCCAAACTAGGGCGCCGAGCCCCCGGCGCCAATGCCGGCCAAGGCCGGATTGCGCCGATGTGCGCCAATTCGGCGCAATGCGGTCGGCAACGCCCCTTGCACTCGCGGTGCAGGGGTAATTCGGCGTTCAGTCCAAGGCGTGCGAGCGATGGGATGAGGAAGCCTCAAACCGCCAGGCGCACCCAGGCCGCCGCGTCACACCGTCCCCAGCGGAATCGCCACACGCGCGGTCAGGCCGCCGCCCGGGCGGTTGCGCAAGGTGGCGTCGCCGCCGTGGGCGCGGGCGATCGACCGCACCACCGGCAGTCCGAGGCCAATGCCGCCGGTGTCGCGCGATCGCGAGATTTCGCGCCTGTAGAAGGGCTCGAACACCCGCTCCAGTTCGTCCTCCGGGAGGCCGGGGCCATTGTCGTCGACCTCGACGACAGCGACCTGGTCTTCGGTCATCACCCGGATACGGGCGGCGGCGCCGAATTTGATCGCATTGTCCAACAGGTTGTTGAACAAGCGCCGGAGGTCGATGGGGTCGCCTTCGACGACGACACGCTCGGCCCGCTCGACGACGACGTCGAGGCCCGTTTCGCTCATCTCGTCGGCCAGGCTTTCCAGCAGCGATGACAGCTCCAGCTTGGCGCGGTCGGCGCGCTTCGACGCGTCACGGACGAAGGCGAGAGTGCCTGAGATCATCGCCTCCATTTCGGCGATGTCCGCACCGATCTTGTCCCGGATGGCCTCTGGCGCCTCTTCCAGGCGAAAGCGCAGGCGGGTCAGCGGTGTGCGCAGGTCGTGCGCGATGGCGCCGACCATGGCCGTGCGGTCGTCGACATAGCGGGCCAGGCGCTCCTGCATTTCGTTGAAAGCCTTGACCGCTACGCCGATCTCCGCCGGGCCGCGCAGGTCCAAGGGCTCCGCGCGAGGATCGCGACCCAGGCGCTCGGCCGCCGAAGCGAATGCGGCGATCGGCGCGGCCAGGCGGCGCGAGAACAGATAGGCCAGGGGGATCAGGGCGATGAGGCTGAGGCCGAGCCAGAGCAGCAAACGCTGTTGCCAGGGGGTGGGGCGAAGGGTGTGCTTCGGCTCGACGATCAGCCAGCGGCCGTTCGGCTTCTGCACCGAAACCACGAAGGGTGCGATCAGGAAATGGTCGTCGGCCAACCGCCCGTCGTGCGCCATCTGGCTGCGGATCAGGCGGACTGCCCGGCGGTCCGGATAGCGGGGAAAATCGACATAGATGGCGATGACGCTGGGATCGACACCGACCAGGTCGCCCAGTTCGCGCCGATGCAGCGGCATTTCGTGGCGGTCGAAGTCGGATCCCTTGGCCGGTGCATCGGCGTCGTGCAGCGTCAGCGGCGGGCGATCCGGCGGCTGGGCTGCGTGGCCGGTCTTGATCAGCTGGGCGATCTCGCTGATGCGGTAGAAGTCCGGCAATGGCGGCGGCAGGTTGAAGATCACCAGGACGTTGATGGCGATCGCCGAAACCAGGCTCAGCACGCTCAGCGCCAGGGCCTGAACGAACAGGCTCATTGTTCGCCGTTCGCGGCGTTCCCCGCCGCTTTCTGGGTTCATGTGCGCGTGACGCGGGGCGTGAAGACGTAGCCTTCGTTGCGCACGGTACGGATCATCTCCTGGCCGCCGCCGGCGCCGTCGTCCAGCTTGCGCCGCAGCCGGCTGATCTGCACGTCGATGGCCCGGTCATAGGCCTCGCTGTCAGGGCCACGGGCCAGGTCCAGCAACCGGTCGCGCGTCAAGACCCGCTGCGGACGCTCGATGAAGGCCTGCAGCAGAGTGAATTCGCCGCTGGAGAGATTGACGATCACCCCTTGGGGCGAGCGCAGCTCGCGCCGCACCAGGTCCAGCCGCCAGCCAGCGAAGCTGCACCCCGCACCTAGCGGCGGTTCGTGGCTGGCCCGGGGCTCGTGGCGGCGGCGCAGGACGGCGCGTATGCGCGCCAGCAGTTCGCGCGGATTGCAGGGCTTGGGCAGATAGTCGTCGGCGCCCAGCTCCAGGCCAATGATGCGGTCGGTCTCGTCGCCCATGGCGCTGAGCATGATGATGGGCGGGCTTTCGCCGCCCGCCATGCGCCGGCAAATGGCTAGGCCGTCCTCACCGGGCAACATGATGTCCAGCACGATTAGGTCGATACTGTTGCGGCTCAACACCGCCTCCATCTCCGGCCCGTCGGCTGCGGTCTCGACCGCATAGCCGTGCTTGCGCAGGAAATCCGAAACGGCGTCCCGGATGCCAGGGTCGTCGTCGACCATCAGCACCCGAGCGAGCGCATCGGGCGCCGAAGCGTCGGGTTCGTTACGGCTCGAGCCGCTTTGTAGGTCCAGTTCCATGACCCCTTATTTCAGAGGCTTGTGGCG
>FSWM01001045.1_pt1 | contig 45164 bp, 46 predicted proteins | sample 1637841 | NCBI WGS metagenome assembly FSWM01 (sample SAMEA3914789, study PRJEB12502) | metagenome | biome: forest; material: soil | place: Canada | collected 2011-07-03 | depth 0.3 m | reverse complement strand
CCTTCCTGATCCCGCTGTTTCTCGGCCGCATCGAACAGTTCACCCCGGCCCAGGTGGGCACCACCATGCTGGTCTCGGGCCTGGTCACCTTCATCATCGCCCCGGTGGCCAGCCGCGTGGTGCGCCAGGTCGACGGGCGCATCGCCATCGTGTTCGGCCTGTGCCTGTCGGCGTTCGGTATCTGGTCCGGGCACGGCCTGACCAAGACCTGGGGTTTCTGGGATTTCGCCTGGCTGCAGGGCCTGCGCGCCTTTGGCGTCATGATCGCCATGATCGGCGGTCAGATGACCGCCATGAGCACCCTGCCGCCGCAACTGGCCAAATCGGCTTCGGGCATCCTCAACCTGGCCCGGAACACCGGCGGCGCCGTCGGCCTGGCCCTGTTGTCGACCAACCTGACCCAGCAGACCGCCTCGCACAGGCTCGACCTGGCCTCGGCCGTCAGCCTGTCCAATGTCCGCGCCCAGGCCATGCTGCAGGGCCTCACCGAGCGCATGGCCGCCATGGGCGTGGCGAACCCCGCGGGCGCGGCGCGCAAGGCGTTCGACTTCATGCTGTCGGAACAGGCCCAGGTGCTGGCCTTTGGCGACGGCTTCGCGCTTCTGACCGTCACCTGCCTTTGTGCGGCGGTGGTGTCGCTCCTGGCCAGGCCCGGGCCAGCCATGGGCATGGGCGTCCCAGCGCCGGGCAAACCCAGCCCCAACCCCGCTCTCGTCCCCGCCCTCGTCCCCACCCTCGTGGAGGACAGCCACTAATGCCCCGCGCCGCCGGCCAGATCGACCAGGCCAAGTCGGAGGCCATGCTCGACGCCGCCGGCGCGGTGATCTCCGAACGGGGCCTGGGCGCGCCGGTGGAGGCCATCGCCCGGCGCGCCGGGGTGTCCAAACAGACCCTCTATAACCACTATGGCGGCAAGGACGGCCTGATCCGGGCCCTGGTGCGCCGGCGCGTCGACCAGATGACCGCGCCCCTGTTGGACGCCGACCACTATGAACGCCCGGAGGCCGCCCTGGCCGCCTTCGCCCAGGCGCTGATGGAGGCGGTGCTGTCGCCCATGAGCCTGGCGGTGATGCGCGTGGCGATCCACGGGGCGCTGGACATGCCCGACATGGCCCAGACCTTTTATGAGGCGGGGCCCATGACCAGCCGGGGCCGCCTGGCCGACTTCCTGCAGGCCGAGACCGACGCCGGACGCCTCGCCGTGGAAGATCCGGCCTATGCAGCCGAGCTCTTCGGCGCCATGGTCAGCTCACGCCAGATCAAGGCGCTGCTGGGCTTGGCCGTGCCCAGCGATACGGAAACCGTGAAGCGGCTCAGCCAGACCATAGCGCACCGCTTTGTGCGGGCTTATTCGCCTGGGTGATATAGGCGGCCTTTGAGGCTGACGGCTGAGGGGCCTGCGCCTTGATCTCCGTCATCGCCGGGCCCCGTCCCGGCGACCCATGCCGTGAAGGTCAAGCTCTACCGAGCCTTCAGGATGAGTCCCACGCCCATAGCCTCGCCCGCGCGTTCACGGAATGGATGGCCAGCATACGCCGACCATGACGGGAAAAACACAGGCCAGCGGTCAAACTCAAAGGCTATTGGTATGACATAGGGCGCGCACCGGCGACACCTCACCCCCCGAACGCATGCAGCCTCGCCCCGTGCTCCCGCAGCCAGGCGCGATGGGGCCGGTGATCGCCGACCAGCCCATGCACCACCGCCCAGAAGCGCGGGGAGTGGTTGGCCTCGATCAGATGGGCGCACTCATGAGCCGCGACATAGTCGGCGACCGCGTAGGGGGCTAGGATCAGGCGCCAGGAATAGCGGATGCGGCCCACTTCATAGCCGGCTCCGAAGCCCTGGGTGCGCGGCGGACGGCATGAGCCCCAGCGTGAACGGGCGTCGGTAAGCGAAACCAGGGGCAGGGGGCGTTGCAGGGCCTCAGCATGGATCTCGGTGCGTTCGACGAGGAACCGGCGCGCCTCCGCCTTCAGCAGGCGGGTCACGGCGCCGGAGAACCTTGTCACATCGCCGCCGACGACAATCTGACCGGGCTCGCCGCTCGTCGCCGCAACCAGCCTGGCCCGGCCGGGCTTGTGAACCAGCCCATAGGGCCGACCCAGGACATCGATCACCTGCCCGGGCGCCAGGATCTGCACGGGCGGCCGGGCGGCGATCTGTTGAGTAATCCAGCCCGCGCGCTCATTGGCGAAGGCCGCCGCGGCGGAAAGCTGGCGCGCCGTTGGCGCCACCGCGATCACCTCCCCGCGGGCCAGGTCCAGCCTCAGACTGACCCGCCGCGCCCGGCCGCTGACCTTCAGGCGCACGCCCACGCCCGCCACCTCGATGCGGTCACCATCGGCGAAACGCTTGGGTTTGAGCCAGTTCACCGGGATCAGCGACGTTTCCAGAACACGCCGCTGCGGACGATATAGCGGTGCGGCAGGTCCTTGCGCCCCGCCTCCACATAGCCCAGCCGCTCCATCAGTTCGGCCACCAGAACCACGGCCGTGGCGATGGCCTCATCGCTCTTGCGATAGGCCGCGCCGAAGGTGTCGTGCAGCAGCGGGTCGACCCCAGCCACCGCCGGCAAGCCGTCGAGGGTGGCTTCGATACAGGCCGAGCGGCCCTCCGGCGAGCCGATGATCTGAGCCATTTCGGCGCGCATGGGACTATCGTCGGCCAGAACACCGGGCTCGGCATAGGGCAGGCCCAACAGCTCGATTTCGCGCGCCAACTGGTTGCCGTCGGCGGTGCGCAAGCCTCGCGCGCGCTTCCAGATGGCGTAGCGCTCCTCCGGCGAGCGGGCGGCGAGTTTGGAGCGGGTCCAGCCGCCGATGAAACGTTCTTCTTCCATGGGCGGAATCTTAGCGCGACGGCGGCGCCGAATTAAGCTCAAATTCCGTGCTGCGGCGATTCCGGTGGGTTATCGTAAACGCCTCTTAACCCTCTTGGCGGAAACCTGCCGCTCTCGGTGAGGGAGTTGTAAGGTATGGCCAGGGTGGCGCGGCGGTCTGGGCTCGAATGGACGATGCTGGCCGCCCAAGCGGGATGGAATCATCCCGTGGCGGCGCGGTTCCGTGGCGGATTGAGCGCGGCCCTGGGCCTGGGCCTGCTGGTCGCCTTCGCCAGCTTTCACAATACCGATCCCAGCTTCAACGCCGTTTCGGCCGAGGCGCCGCGCAATCTGTTGGGCGGCTTCGGCGCCGACGCGGCGGATCTTGGCCTGCAGTCCCTGGGCCTGGGCGCCTGGCTGGTGGCGGCCTTGATGCTGATCATGGGCCTGGGCCGCGCCTCGGACCAGGATCCGGACGCCTCCAGGACGACCCTGCGTCGTCGCCTGATGTTCAGCCTAGTCGGCATTCTGGCCCTCAGCGGCGTGCTGGCCGTCCCGCCGCCGCCCGCCGCCTGGCCGCTGGCCGGCCTGGGCGGCTTCTGGGGCGACGCCATGCTGAACGGCATGGCCGCTGTGTTTCGCGCCGCCCGGGTGCCAGGCGCCCGGATGGTCGGCGCCAGCGTGCTGGCCGGCGTGGCCTTGATCGCCCTGACCGCCGCCATCGGCTTCCGCCGGTTGAGTCCCCTGGCGATCATCGCCGCCCTGACGGCGCCTCGGGCGCCCAAGGCCAAGGCCGCGCGGCCACCGCGCGGAGAGCCTGAGGTGCGGCGCGCGCGCAAGGAGCGCCCCGCCCGCGGCGCGGTCACGATCGAACTGCCCGCCGACGAGCCCGAGGCGGCGGACATCCCCATCGCTCCCGCGGTCAAGACTCCGCGCACGCCCGCCAAGGGCTCCGACCGCGAGCAGCGCGAGAACCAGACCGCCTTTGACTTTGTCCGTCCGGGCGGCTTCCAGCTTCCGGAACTGTCCATGCTGGCCAAGCCCAAGCCGCGCTCGGCCTCGTTCGACGAGGGCGCCCTGCGTCAGAATGCTCGCATGCTGGAAAGCGTGCTGGCCGAGTTCGGGGTCAAGGGCAATATCGACCAGATCCGCGCCGGTCCAGTGGTCACCCTTTATGAACTGGTGCCCGCGCCCGGGGTCAAATCGGCCCGGGTCGTGGCCCTGTCCGACGATATCGCCCGGTCGATGAGCGTCGCCGCCTGCCGCGTCGCGGTGGTGCCGGGGCGCAACGCCATCGGTATCGAACTACCCAATGCGCGCCGCGAGACCGTCTATCTGCGCGATCTGCTGGCCTCGCCGGAATTCGAGCGCGCCAGCCAGAACCTGCCTCTGGCCCTGGGCGAATCCATCGGCGGCGAGCCCTATATCGTCGACCTGTCCAAGATGCCCCACCTGCTGATCGCCGGCACCACCGGCTCGGGCAAGTCGGTGGGCGTCAACGCCATGATCCTGTCGATCCTCTACCGCCTGGCCCCGCACCAGTGCCGCTTCATCATGATCGACCCCAAGATGCTGGAACTGTCGGTCTATGACGGAATCCCGCACCTTCTCACGCCCGTGGTCACCGACCCCAAGAAGGCCATCGTCGCGTTGAAATGGACCGTGCGCGAGATGGAGGACCGCTATCGCAAGATGTCCAAGATCGGTGTGCGCAACGTCGCCGGCTACAATGAAAAGGCGGTCGAAGCCCAGGCCAAGGGCGAGCACTTCGTGCGCACGGTGCAGACCGGTTTCGATGAGCAGGGCCGCCCGGTCTACGAAGAGGAAAAGCTGCGGCCCGAGCCCATGCCCTATCTGGTGGTGGTGATCGATGAGGTCGCCGACCTGATGATGGTGGCCGGCAAGGACATCGAAGGCGCCGTCCAGCGCCTGGCGCAGATGGCCCGCGCCGCGGGGATCCACCTGATCATGGCCACCCAGCGGCCGTCGGTGGACGTGATCACCGGCACCATCAAGGCCAATTTCCCGACCCGGATCAGCTTCCAGGTCACCTCCAAGATCGATAGCCGCACCATCATGGGCGAGCAGGGCGCCGAGCAGCTGCTGGGCCAGGGCGACATGCTCTATATGGCCGGCGGCGGTCGCATCACCCGCCTGCACGGCCCGTTCGTATCCGACGGCGAGGTCGAGGCGGTGGCCAAATACCTGCGCGAACAGGGCGAGCCGCAATATCTGGACGAAATCACCGCCGGCGGCGACGACGAGGACGGAGGCGGCGACGACGGATTCGGCGAAGGGGGGGGTTCGGGCGACGACCTCTATGATCGCGCCGTGGCCGTGGTCACCCGCGATCGCAAGGCCTCGACCAGCTATATCCAAAGGCGCCTGCAGATCGGCTACAACCGCGCCGCCTCGCTGATGGAACGCATGGAACAGGAGGGCGTTGTCGGCCCAGCCAACCATGCCGGCAAACGCGATATCCTGGCCGGCCCGCCCCCGAGCTGATCAGCGGCGCCGCATTGGGGTCGCGATCAGGCCCTTTGCGCGACGCGCTTTGACGCTAAAGGTTGCGGGACATGGACAGGAGCCTTGCTTGACCGACACCTTGACCACCCGCCGCCTTGTCTTGCTCGGCGCGCTCGCCGTGGGGCTGGCCGCCGCCGTTCCGGTCCTCGCCCAACCTTCGCCCGACGATCTGACCGACGACGACAAGGCGCTGGTGGCCAAGGCCGCCGCCTATCTGGAGGGCCTGGGCGAGCTGAAGGGCCGGTTCGAACAGACCGACGCCCGCGGCGGCGTCATCCGCGGCGATCTGTATCTCAGTCGTCCCGGCCGGGCGCGCTTTGCCTATGACGCCCCCGACAGCCGCATCATGGTCTCCGACGGCAAGACGGTCTGGCTGTGGGACCCGCGGCTCAAGACGGTGAACCATCGTCCGCTGAAATCCACGCCGCTGGCGCTGTTCCTGTCCGAGCACGTGCGCCTGGACCAGGGGGTCGTGGTCACTCAGGTCGACCGGTTCAGCGACGGGTTCGCGCTGACCGCTCGGGACGGCCGTCATCAGGCCCAGGGTCAGATCGTCATGGTGTTCGGCTCGGACCCCATGCGGCTTCGCGAATGGAGCCTGACGGACGGGCAGGGCCGCACGACTCGCGTTCGCCTGACCGGCCTGCGGCCCACCTCCGGTTTGGATCCGGCCCTGTTCGCGGCCCCCAGCAGCGGGCGGGAAGCGGCCGCCCAGCCTTGAATTGCGATATTTTCGTCACAATCAAGATTGAAACCGATTAGCGCTTGACTTTTGCTGAGCCTCGTGGCAATTTTAGCACGCATGAGGCGTTGGACTGACCTCCGACGCTGAATTCCGTCCCGGATCCCAATCCCCTCCCGGTGGCGGTAGAGAGACGACTTTTACGCCCGAGCGCGGTCTCCGCCTCGGGCGTTTTTTTGGGCGGTTCCCTATCGCGCCGACGCGTGACATGAAGCGGCATGCGCCTTCGAATCTGCACTTGGAACGTCAATTCCGTCCGCCTCCGCGTTGAACAGGTGGCTAGGTTTGTCGCCGAACAGGCTCCCGACGTCCTGTGCCTGCAGGAAATCAAATGCCAGGAAGGGGAATTCCCCCGCGAGGCCTTTGAGGCCATGGGCCTGCCGCACCTGGCCATCGCCGGGCAGAAAGGGTGGCACGGCGTCGCCACCGCCTCGCGCCTGCCCTTCGAACTCGGCGAGCGCTGGGACCCGTGCCGCGAGGGCCATGCCCGCTCGGTCGCGATCAAGGTCGAAGGCGTCGAAATCCAGAACTTCTACATACCGGCGGGCGGCGACATCCCCGATCGCGCGGAAAACCCCAAGTTCGACCACAAGCTGGACTTTTACGAGCGCATCACCGCCAAGGCCGCCGCGCGGGGGCCCAAGGCGCCGCTCGTGCTCACCGGGGATTTCAATATCGCGCCGGGAGAGTTCGACGTCTGGAGCCACAAACAGATGCTGAAAGTGGTCAGCCATACGCCGATCGAACTTGAAGCCATCGAGCGGCTCAGGGCCTCGGTGGGTTTCATCGACCTGGTCCGCGAGGCCACGCCGGAACCGCAAAAGCTGTTTTCGTGGTGGAGCTACCGCGCCGCAGATTTCCGGGCGTCTAACCGCGGCCTGCGGCTGGATCATATCTGGACCACGCCCGCCCTGCGCGACGCGGCCTTCCGGTCCGGCGCGGCCAGCGCGAGGATCCACGACGATGTGCGCGAATGGGAACGGCCCAGCGACCATGCGCCCGTGACGGCGGATTTGGCGCTGTAGCCGCCGGAACAGCCACCACACGACAGCGTTGTTCAGGCATGGCTATTCCCAATCCTGAAAGGCCGAACATGGCCCAGACCTATGATCAGCCCACCGAGGGCCGCCAAGCCGGCGACGGCGTCGACATTAAGACGGTGCAGGCGCGGGGCGCGGAGCGTCGCGGCGTGATCTGGATGCTTGTGGTGTCGACCACGGCCGCCATCGTCGCCATGACCGCCTTCTGGTTCATCGCCCACCTGATGCCTCACTAGTCACCGGACGTCAGCAGGCCGCCTTATGGCGCCAGGCGGTATCCGCCCGCTTCGGTCAGCAACAGCTTGGCGCCGCCGGCCTCCGGTTCGATCTTTTGGCGCAGGCGGTAGACGTGGGTTTCCAGGGTGTGGGTGGTCACGCCCGCATTATAGCCCCAGACCTCGGTCAGCAGCTCCTCGCGGGTCACCGGCGTTTCCCCGGCGCGGTAGAGATATTTGAGGATGCTCGTCTCCTTTTCGGTGAGACGGATCTTCTTTTGCTTCTCGTCGACCAGCAGCTTGGTGGCCGGGCGAAATTCGTAAGGGCCGATGCGGAAGACGGCGTCCTCCGACTGCTCATGGCTGCGCAGCTGGGCCCTGATCCGGGCCAGCAGGACGGCGAACTTGAAGGGCTTGGACACATAGTCATTGGCGCCGGCGTCCAGCCCCATGATGGTGTCGGCGTCGCCGCCGGCCGCCGTCAGCATGATCACCGGGGCAGAGACCCCGGCCGCGCGCAGCCGCCGGCAGACCTCGCGGCCGTCTATATCGGGCAGATCCAGGTCCAGCAGGATCAGATCGGCCCGTGACGCCACCGCCTCGGCCGCCCCGGCCTCGCCGGTCGCCGCGGTGCGGGTGTTGAACTCGTCGCCAATGGCCAACTGCTCGGCCAGGCTTTCACGGACGTCGTCGTCGTCATCGACGATCAGGATGGTTTTACGTTGCGCCATGGTTGTGAACATGCACCGTTCCGGCCGATGGCGTAAAGCATGGACAGGACTTGAGGGGCGTGACGATTTTCAAAGCTTGGTCGGACGGCCGCTTTGAGCTGCCCGATCGCATCGCACGCTGCGCCCTCGGGCGGTCCGGCGTCGTCGTCGCCGCCGACAAGCGAGAAGGCGATGGCGCCAGCCCCCTGGGGCTCTGGCCGCTACGCCGGCTGCTCCATCGCCCCGATCGCGGCGCGGCGCCCCACACGGGCCTGCCCACCATAGCCCTGGCCCCGACGGACGGCTGGTGCGACGCCCCCGCCGACCCAGCCTATAACCAGCCGGTCCGCTTGCCCTATCCCGCCTCGGCCGAGGCCTTGTGGCGCGAAGATGGAGTCTATGACCTGATTGTCGTGCTCGGTCATAATGATGCTCCGACAGTTCCCCAACTTGGTTCGGCGATCTTTCTACACCTGGCGCGCGACGACTATGCCCCCACGGAGGGTTGCGTGGCCCTCAGCCGGCCGGATCTGGAGGCCGTGCTCGCCTTGGCCAGCCCAGGATCGATGCTCGATATTCGGCAGGCGCCTTAAGCGGTCCCTTTTGGCGTTCTGGGGCCGAACAGGGCCGAGCCGACCCGCACCGACGTGGCGCCGAAGCGGATGGCGGTCTCGAAGTCGTCGCTCATGCCCATGGACAGCCGAGCCAGGCCGTTGCGCGCGGCGATCTTGGCCAGGAGGGCGAAATGCATGGCCGGCTCCTCTTCAGCAGGCGGGATACACATCAGGCCCTCGATCGAAAGCCCATAGGCCAAGCGGCACTCGGCGATGAAGGCGTCGGCCTGATCCGGTCCGACACCGGCTTTCTGCGGCTCCTCGCCGGTATTGACCTGGACATAGAGCCGGGGCGAACGGCCAGCCTTCTGGATTTCATCCGCCAGCACCCGCGCCAGCTTGGACCGATCGACGGTTTCGATGACGTCGAACAGGTCCAAGGCTTCGCGCGCCTTGTTGGTCTGCAGGGCCCCGATCAGATGCAGGGTCAGGCCATCGCGCCGCTCGGCCCAACGCTCCTGCGCTTCCTGCACGCGATTTTCGCCGAAGGTGGTTTGGCCCGCGGCCAGTATGGGCTCTATGTTCGCCCAAGGCTGTTGTTTGCTGACGGCCACCAGGCGCACCTCGTCCGGCTCGCGCCCCGCCGCGCGGCAGGCCGCCGCCATGCGGTCCAGGATATCAGCAAGCGTGTGAGGCGAGGCGGGGTCTGTCATCTTGATCGGGAACTCGGACGAGGCGAAGGGATACCGGCGCGCGCTGGTGCGGGCCGCGGCGACGCTAGGCCGCCGCGCCTCGTCGCGAAACCCCAGCCAACACAACAAATGCGTCCCCAGTCTCTGGTTCGTGACCGACCCGGCTCGCACGCCCGATCCCATCGCGACCGCACGATCCCTGCCCAGGGGCGCCGCGGTCATCTATCGCGCCTTCGGCGCGCCTGAGGCCGAGCAGGTCGCCCAAGCCCTCAGGCGAGCGACGGCGCGGGCCGGCCTGGTGCTGCTGATCGGCGCCGACGCGGGGCTGGCCTACCGGGTCGGCGCCGACGGAGTGCATCTGCCGGAGCGGTTGACGCCTCTTTGCCGGAGGCTGCGAAAGGCTCATCCCCGCTGGCTGATCACCGCCGCGGCACACAGCCATGCCGCGATCCGGCGCGCCCAGGGACTGGGCCTCGACGCCATCCTGGTCTCGGCGGTGTTCCCCAGCCGCAGCGCTTCCGCTCATAGAGTCCTGGGACCGGTTAGATTCGAAGCCCTGGCCCACGGCGCCACCATCCCGGTCATCGCCCTGGGCGGACTCAATGGGCGCACGGCCCGGCGGCTTTTGGGGAGTTCAGCGGCAGGTCTGGCCGCGGTGGAGGCTTTCAACCTCTAGGATCTCGCCTAGAACTTGAAGCGGGTCTCAAGCCGCACACGCGGAGCCTGCGCCTGGGGCAGGGTGTTGCGGTCGGGCTGGGCCGGCTCATCGCCCAAGGACACGGCCCCGCCGACCTTGAGCGAGGGGGTCACATGGTAATAGGCGCCGGCCTGAACGTCGCGCAGCTGCATGGTGCGGCCCGCCGGCTCGTTCATGTCCAGCTTCAGGCTCCAACGGCCCTTGTCATCCCATTGCAGAGTCTTGTGAACCGGGGCCACGCCGAAAATGCTGGGGTCGCCCGGGATCGGCGCGGTATTGCCCACCGACAGGATCGGCCGGGCGGAATCAGCATGGGCCAGCGACGCGCCCGTAAGGACCACCATCGCGACCGCCGCTGCAACGATGCGCGCTTTCGCCGCCATCATACCCGCCTCAACCCTAAACCTACTCAACCCATGGGACTCGGTTATCAGCCCCTGGTCTAATGTCCGATTAACGCGCGAAGCCTTTGCAGGTCAATGCGTCAGCAGGTCCCAACCCTCGCGGGCCTCCGATCAGGCCGAGTCTGTTGCGTGGGAGCCACGCGATTCCTGTTTGGCCCAACGGCCCGCATGATATAGAGCCGCACTGCGGGACGGGGTAGGGCGGTGCGCCGACGGACTTGTGCCGTGCTGGGCGTGATGCGGAGTGGAGCTATACACGATGGTGTTGGTGCGTCGAGCGACGTTGGTTATCGCGGCCCTGGGGGCCGTCGCCCTGGCGGGCTGCGCACACAAGGATGCTGGTCCGCGCCCTTACAGCAGCGGCGGTTTTCATCCCTTTGGCGGTGGCAAGCCACACAGTGCGCCGGCGAATGACGCGGCCCTGGGCGTCAACGCCTATCTGTGGCGTGCGTCTCTGGACACCCTGGCCTTCATGCCCCTGGCCTCGGCCGATCCCTATGGCGGCGTGATCATCACCGATTGGTACGCCAATCCGGAAAAGCCGGACGAGCGGTTCAAGTGCACGGTCTATATCCTCGACACGCGCCTGCGCGCCGATGGCCTGAACGTGACCGTCAACAAACAGATTCGCGACGCCAGCGGGGGTTGGGCCGACACCTCGGCCTCGGACCAGACGGCGACCGACATCGAAAACGCCATCCTGACCCGGGCGCGCCAGCTCAGGCTGTCGAACGTCAACGGCTGACGAGGCCGCGCCACGGCCATGGTCCGCTACAACCCTCAGGAAACCGAACCCCGGTGGCGCGCGGCCTGGGCCAAGGACGACGTGTTCCGGGCCGGTCCAGCCGACAAGGCTGACCCGCGCCCGAAATACTATGTGCTGGAGATGTTCCCCTATCCATCGGGGCGCCTGCATATGGGGCACGTGCGCAATTACAGCCTTGGCGATGTGATCGCCCGCTACAAGCGCGCGCGCGGCTTCCACGTCCTGCACCCGCTAGGCTGGGACGCCTTTGGCCTGCCGGCGGAAAACGCGGCCATGAAACAGGGGGTCAGTCCCAAGGATTGGACCTATCGCAATATCGCCTCCATGCGTGAGGGGCTGAAGCGCCTCGGCCTGTCCATCGACTGGTCGCGCGAATTCGCCACCTGCGATCCCGAATATTATGGCCAGCAACAGGCGTGGTTCATCGACCTGTGGGCCCGCGGCCTGGTCTATCGCCGCGAAGGCCTGGTCAATTGGGACCCGGTCGACATGACGGTGCTGGCCAATGAGCAGGTGATTGACGGGCGCGGCTGGCGTTCGGGCGCCGAGGTTGAAAAGCGCAAGCTGAACCAGTGGTTTCTGCGCATCACCGACTATGCCGACGCCCTGCTCGAAGGCCTGAAAACCCTGGACCGCTGGCCGGAAAAAGTCCGCCTGATGCAGGAGAACTGGATCGGGCGGTCCCGCGGGCTGCGCCTGACCTTCGCCTTTGCCGACGCCGCGCCGGCCGGGTTCGACAGCGGGATCGAGGTCTATACCACCCGTCCGGACACCCTCTATGGCGCCAGCTTCGTCGCCATCTCGGCCGACCACCCCCTGGCGGCGCAGCTTGCCGCCGCCGACCCCAAGGTCGCAGAATTCGTCGACGATTGCCGCCGGGGAGGCACCTCCGAGGCCGATATCGAGTCGGCTGAGAAAAAAGGCTGGGACACGGGCCTGTCCGTCGCCCACCCGTTCGACCCCGCCCAGCGCCTGCCGGTATGGATCGCCAATTTCGTGCTGATCGACTATGGCACGGGCGCGATTTTCGGCTGCCCGGCCCACGACCAGCGCGATCTGGACTTCGCCCGCAAATATGGCCTGTCCGTCAAGCCGGTCGTCCTGCCGCCGGGCGCCGACGCGACGAGCTTCACTGTGGACCGGGAAGCCTATGTGGGCCCAGGCAAGATTTTCAATTCCGATTTCCTGAACGGGCTGGACATCGAGGCCGCCAAGCGCGCGGCGATCGATCGGGTCGAAGCCCAGGGCCAAGGCCAGGGCGCGACCGTCTATCGCCTGCGCGACTGGGGCATCGCCCGCCAGCGCGGCTGGGGCTGCCCGGTGCCGATCATCCATTGCCCGGCCTGTGGCCCCGTGGCGGCGCCCAAGGACAGCTTGCCGGTGAAGCTGCCGGACGACCTGGACTTCAGCCGGCCCGGCAACGCCTTGGCGCGCCATCCGACCTGGAAACATGTCGCCTGTCCCACCTGCGCCGGCCCGGCCGAGCGGGAGACCGACACCCTCGACACCTTTGTCGACAGCTCCTGGTATTTCGCTCGGTTCGCCAATCCCGCCGCCACTGATCCGATCGACAAGGCCGCTGCGGACTACTGGATGCCGGTGGACCAGTATATCGGCGGGGTCGAGCACGCCATTCTGCACCTGCTCTATGCCCGCTTCGTTACGCGAGCCTTGGCCGACGACGGCTTGCTGCAGGTGCGCGAACCCTTTGCCGGCCTGTTCACGCAAGGCATGCTCACCCACGAGACCTATCGTCGGCAAAACGGCGAATGGGTCGAACCGGCCGCGGTGGAGATCATCACCGAAGCCGGGACCAGACGCGCCCGGATGCTGGACGGCGGCGAACCGGTGACCATCGGTGACGTGGAGAAGATCTCCAAATCCAAGAATAACGGCGTCGATCCGGAGGAAATCTTCGACGACTACGGCGTCGATGCGGCGAGACTGTTCGTCCTGTCGGATTCTCCGCCCGATCGCGATGTGCAGTGGACCACAGGCGGTATCGAAGGCGCCTGGCGGTTCATCAACCGCGTGTGGAACGAATTTGACAGCCAGCCCGAGGCTGCCGCGAGCGCCGCCATCGCCGACGATCCCAGGGCGGTGGAATTGGTCCGGGCCACGCATCGGCTGGTGGCCAATCTGACAGACGCCATTGAGGGCTTCCGTTTTAACAGCGGCGTCGCCCGTCTCTATGAGTTCCTTAATGTTCTCAAAGGGTTACCGGCAGAGAACGCCAGCCCGGCCCTGTTGGCCGCGCGCCGCCAGGCCCTTTCGGCGCTCGCCCGGCTGATCAACCCCTTCACGCCCCATCTGGCCGAGGCCTGCTGGGAACGGTTGGGTGAGGTGGGCATGGTGGTCAGCGCGCCCTGGCCCAGCTTCGATCCGGCCGCGCTCACCAGCGACGAATTGGTGCTGCCGGTGCAGATCAACGGCAAGCGGCGCGGCGAAATCCGGGTCCCGGCCGGCGCCCTGGAGGCCGATGTGGAAAAGATCGCCCTGGCGGACGAAGCGGTTCAGCGCCACCTTGAGGGCCTGACGGTCCGCAAGCTGATCGTGGTCAAGGACCGTATCGTCAACATCGTCGTGGGATGAGCCGGATGACCCGATCCCGCCAAGGCCGAAGCCCTTTCAGAGTCCTCGTCCTCAGAGGCCTTGTAGGGGCGCTGGCGGCTGTTGCGGCTGCCGGGCTTGCCGGCTGTGGCTTCACGCCGCTCTACGCCGCCCCGGGGGTCAGCAGCGGCCTATCCTCGATCGCGGTCACGGTTCCGCATGGCCGCACCGCCTTTCTGCTCGGCCAGGACCTGGAAGACCAGCTCGCCCGCGACCGCGGGGCGCCGGCCATCTATCGGTTGGACCTGAAGGTGCAGGAGCATCAATACCCTCGCGGCCTGCAGGTGACCGGCGTCGCCACCCGCTATGAGAGCCACGTCACCGTCACCTATCAGCTGATCGAACTGGCGACGGGCAAGGTGCTGAAGTCCGCCGTCGAGCCGATTGAGGTCAGCTACGCCTCCAGCGACCAACCCTATGCCGAGGTTTCGGCCCAGGAAGACGCCCAGGCTCGCGCCGCGTCGACGGCGGCGGATCACATCCGGGTCGCCCTGGCGGTCTATTTCGCCGGCCGCGCCAAGCCCTGATGCTGATCAGCCGCCGCGCCGATGTGGAGCGGTTTCTGGCGGGGCCGCCGGCTCAGGTGCGCGCCGCGGTCATTCATGGGCGCGACCGCGCCGGCGTGCGCGAACGGGCCGATGGCCTGGCCAAGAAACTCGTGGCGCGGCCGGACGATCCGTTCGACGTCGCCCTCCTGACCGAATCCGACATCGACAGCGACGGCGCCCGATTGAGCGACGAATTGACCGCCCAATCGATGATGGGCGGCCGCAGGCTGGTGCGGGTCAAGCTGACCGGCGAAAAGGCCTCGGTCGATCGCGCCCTGGCTGACGCCCTCAAGACCCATCTGGATGGGGGTTTCAATCCCGACGCCTTTTTCCTGATCGAGGCCGGGCCGCTCGGCCGCGAGTCCGGACTGCGCAAGATCGGCGAAAAGGGCGAGGGCGCCGCCGTGATCCCTTGCTATGAGGACGAGGTGGGCGACGTCGCCCGCCTGGTGCGCGAAAGCCTGGCCAAGGACAAGGTCAGCCTCAACGCCGAAGCCCTGGAACTGTTCGTCAGCCGGCTGCCGCACGAGCGAGGTGTCGCGCGCCAGGAGATCGAGCGCCTGGCCCTCTATCTGGGCCCAGGCTCAAGCCTCACCGCCACCGCTGAAGACCTGAAACCCTATCTGGGCGTGGAGCCGGAATCGTCCCTGGCCGACGCCGCCCAGGACGCCTTTGGCGGCAAGCTCGCCGCCGCCTATGCCGGCCTGAGGCGCGCCGCCGCCGAAGGCGAGGCCGGCCCCGCCGCCGTGCGCGCCATCGGCCTGCATCTGGGCCGATTGCGGCGTACGCTGAGCTTGGCCAAGAACGGCGCCGGCCTGGCCGAAGCGGCCAAGTCCGCCGGCGTGTTCTGGAAGAACGAGCGCGAATTCCTGCGCCAGGCGCGCGGCTGGAGCCTCGACCATCTGGATCTGTTACAGCCCGAGGTGCTCGAAGCGGACCGCCTGTGCAAACAGACGGGCTCGCCCGACGGCCTCATCGCCGAGCGCCTAGCCTTGAGCATCGCCGGACGGGCCCGGCGATTGGGGCTGTAACCCGAGCCTTAGCGGATCAGCTTGTGGCCGTCGGCCGGGTCAGCCGCTGGCAGAGGTCATCCAGCTGTTCCAGCGTCGCATAGCTGATCCGCAATTCCCCGGCGCCGCCGCGATCGTGGATATCGACCCGCAGGCCCAGGACATCGGCCAGATCCTCTTCCAAGGCCCGGGTGTCGGCGTCTTTTTCCGCGCCGCTGCTGGGCTTTGCTGAGGGGCGTGGCCGGTCGCCGCCGCCCTGGGCGCGTCGGGCTAAGGCTTCTGTGTCGCGCACGCTGAGGCCGCGCTCGACCACTTCGCGGGCCAGGGTGGCCGGATCGGGCGCGGCGGCGATCGCGCGGGCGTGACCGGAGGTCAGCCGGCCGGCGCGCAGCTCCAATTGCACAGCCTCGGGCAATCCCAATAGCCGCAGGGCGTTGGCCACGTGGCTACGGCTCTTGCCGACGGTCTGGGCCACCGCATCCTGGGTGCGGCCGAACCGCTCCATCAGCGCCTTGTAGCCGAGGGCCTCTTCGATGGCGTTGAGGTCGGCCCGCTGGACGTTCTCGATGATGGCGATTTCCAACGCCTCAAGATCGTCGAGTTCGCGGACCACCACCGGCATCTGGCGCAGGCCCGCGCGCTGGGCGGCTCGCCAGCGGCGTTCGCCGGCCACGATCTGGAATTCGCCCGGGTGGTCGGGCAGGGGCCGCACCAGGATCGGCTGCAGCACGCCCTTCTCACGGATCGAAGCGGCCAGTTCGTCGATATCGGCCTCGGAAAAATCGCGTCGTGGCTGATCGGGGTTGCGATGCAACAGCTCGATGGGCGCCTCATAGACTCCCGTAACCGGCCCGGCGCCTTCACCGCTGACGGCCACCTCCGCCGCTTCGTCCAACAGGGCCGACAGTCCGCGCCCCAAACCCCTGCGGTGTTCCGCCATCATGTGGTCCGATCAATCAAGTTCAAGCCGCCGCGGCGCGTCTGGCGCGTTCACGGCCGACAACCTCACGGGCCAGTTTCAAATAGGCCTGGCTGCCCGTGCATTTCAAATCATAGACCAGCACCGGCTTGCCGAACGACGGCGCCTCGGAGACCCGCACGTTGCGCGGAATGACGGTCTCATAGACCTTATCGCCGAAATGGCTGCGCACATCCTGCGCCACCTGGTCCGAAAGGCTGTTTCGCCGATCGTACATGGTCAGCACCACGCCCTGGATCTCCAGCCGCGGATTGAGACTGGCGCGCACCAGCTCCACCGTGCGCATCAACTGCGTCAGGCCCTCGAGCGCGAAGAATTCGCATTGCAGCGGCACCAGTACGGCGTCGGCCGCGGCCATGGCGTTGACCGTCAGCAGGTTCAGCGACGGCGGGCAATCGATCAGCACATAGGTATAGGCCGGCTCGCCCGGCGCCTTGCGCACCATGTCCAGGGCGTCGCGCAGGCGGAAGGACCGGCGCTGAGCCTGGGCCAGCTCCAGTTCGACCCCCGACAGATCGGGATCCGCCGGCACCAGGAACAGGCCGGGCAGGGCGGTCGGCACGGCCGCATCGGCCAGGGGCGCGCCATTGACGATCACGTCATAGGCCGTGGTCTTGCGTTTGCCGCGCGTCACGCCAAGGCCCGTCGAGGCGTTGCCCTGGGGGTCCATGTCGATGATCAGAACACGCTCGCCCACGGCGGCCAAGGCCGTGCCCAGATTGATCGCCGTGGTGGTCTTACCCACCCCGCCCTTCTGGTTGGAGACCGAAAGCACACGTAGGGCCTGGTATGGCCGGGAAACGGACGGGTCGGACGGATCAGACACGGGAGACCTTTTTGAGTTCGACGATGCGGCCACGGGTATGGCTGATGCTGGGTGTGAGACGGGACTCAAAAGACCAGGATATTGCGGCCTCTGCGAGTTCAGCCTCAACATCTTGTCCCTTCAGAAATAGCCCTACCGCGCCGCGTTTCAGGTAGGGCTGGGCGTAGCCGATCAGTCTGACCATCGGCGCGCAAGCCCGCGCGGTGACGACGTCGACCCGCAGCGCCAGATCCTCAGCCCGGGCATTGTGGACTATGGCCGGAAGATCCAGGGCCGTCACGACCTCGCTCAGGAACCGGCAGCGCTTGGCCATACTTTCCACCAGATGCACCTCGGCGCCCTCGCGGCCCTTGAGTAGGCAAGCCAGGACGATACCCGGAAAGCCGGCGCCAGCCCCCAGGTCGGCGAAGCTCAGGGCGTCCGGCGCATGGGTCAGTAGCTGGGCGCTGTCCAGCGCATGCCGGTCCCAGAATTCGGCTTGGGCCGACGGACCGACCAGATTCATGCGCGTGTTCCAGTCGAACAACAGGGTGCGAAACCCTTCAAGGTCCGCCATCTGGGCGTCGCTGGCGTTCACCGCCGCCTGAAACTCGGCGGCTCCGAAGGGCGTGGCGTTCATCGGGTCAGCGCCCGGATCCGCCTCAAGCGGCGCGGGCGCGGCGGACATGGGCGAGCAAGGCGGTGATTGCGCCAGGGGTGACACCTTCGACGCGGGCTGCCTGGCCAAGGGTCAGGGGCCGCACCGCGACAAGCTTCTCCCGAACCTCGATAGAGAGACCGCCGACCGTGGCGTAGTCCAGGTCTGTCGGCAGGCGCAGATCCTCGTCGCGCCGAAAAGCCGCCACGTCGGCGGCCTGGCGGTCGAGATAGCCGGCATAGCCCGCCTCGATCTCGATCTGCTCGCGCACCGCCGTCGGCCAGGCGCCGATCTGCGGCCAAACCCCGGCCAGGTCGTCGAAGCCGATATCGGGATAGGCCAGCAACTGCATCAGGTCCCGGCGTTGGCCATCGGGATTGACCTTGAACCCGGCCTTGGCCGCCTCGCCAGGTTTCAGCGTCAGCCCGCGCGCCTCGCCCCGCGCGGCGGTGAGGGCGGCGGACTTGGCGGCATAGGCGCCCGCCCGATCCGGCCCGACCAAGCCCAGCGCTACGCCACGCCCGGTCAGCCGCTGATCGGCGTTGTCGGCCCGCAGGGTCAGGCGATACTCCGCTCGGCTGGTGAACATGCGATAGGGCTCGGTTACGCCACGGGTGACGAGATCGTCGATCATCACGCCCAGATAGGCTTCGTCGCGGGCGAAGGTGACGGCGTCCGCTCCGGAGGCGGCGCGGGCGGCGTTGAGGCCCGCGGCCAGGCCCTGGGCTCCGGCCTCTTCATAGCCGGTGGTGCCATTGATCTGGCCGGCGAGATAGAGGCCGGGAAGGCGCTTGACCTCGAGGCTCGGGTCCAGCTCGCGCGGATCCACATAGTCATATTCGATGGCGTAGCCATAGCGGCGCACCTTGACCTGTTCGAGGCCCGGAATGGTGCGCAGGAACAGGTCCTGGGTCGCCTCGGACACCGAGGTCGAAATGCCGTTGGGATAGACGGTGTCGTCGTCCAGGCCCTCGGGTTCAAGGAAGATCTGGTGGCTGCTGCGGTCGGCGAAGCGCACCACCTTGTCCTCGATCGAAGGACAGTAGCGCGGCCCGCGCCCCTGGATGCGGCCGCCATAGACCGCCGACTCCCCCAGTCGGCTGGCGATGATCTGGTGGGTGGCCTCCGTGGTCGCCGTGACGCCGCACTGGATCTGCCGCCGCTCGATGCGTCCGGTCAGGAAAGAGAAGGGCGTAGGGTCTTCGTCCCCGGCCTGCATTTCCAACCGCTCCCAGGCGATGGTGCGGCCGTCCAGTCGGGCGGGCGTGCCCGTCTTCAGGCGGCCCATGTCCAGGCCAAGGGCGTAGAGTCGGTCCGCAAGACCGATGGCCGGTGCGTCGCCAACCCGTCCCGCCGGCGTCCGCGTCTCGCCCAGGTGGATCAAGCCCTTGAGGAAGGTGCCGGTGGTCAGCACGACCCGCCCGGTGTTCCACGTGCGGCCATCGCCGGCGACGACGCCAGCCACTCGCCCGTGCGTGATGATCAGATCTTCGACCGCCGCCGCCTCGATGGTCAGGTTGGGTTGGGCGGCGAGGGCGGCTTGCATGGCCTGGCGATAGAGCTTGCGATCGATCTGCGCCCGAGGCCCCCGCACCGCCGGCCCCTTGGACCGGTTCAGCAGGCGAAACTGGATCCCCGCCTCATCCGCCAAGCGACCCATCAGCCCGTCCAGGGCGTCGATCTCGCGCACCAGATGGCCCTTGCCCAGGCCACCGATGGCGGGATTGCAGGACATCTCACCGATGGTTTCAAGCTTATGGGTAAGCAGCAGGGTGCGCGCGCCAAGGCGCGCCGCCGCCGCCGCTGCTTCGCATCCGGCGTGGCCGCCGCCGATGACAATGACATCCCAAACGGATGAGGACATGACACAAGATGGGCTGAGCTGAGGGGAGTCGGGCCAGGGCCGGACTCGGAGTCGTCTTATATGGGCCGCCGGTCTCGCCGTCGAGTCGGCGCCGGCGCACAGGCCAAGTCAGTGCGATGTTTCACGTGAAACAGCGTCATCGCCCCTCAGGGAGAGAGGCGTGTTTCACGTGAAACACTCACTTGCCGATGCAGAAGCGCGCGAATACCCGATCCAACACGTCCTCGGCATCGATGCGCCCGCCGACCCGGGCAAGACAACGCGCGGCCAACCGCACGTCCTCGGCCGCGAGTTCGACCTCGAACCGCCCCTCCAACTCCGCCAAAGCGCGCATCAGATGGTCCCGCGCCTGACCCAGATCTTTGCGATGACGGGCCCGCGTGGCCGCCGGAAATTCCGCGCCGGACAGGGCTTCAATCACCCGCGCCGTAAGCCGGTCGGACATGGCCATCAAGCCTTGCCCAGAGGTGAGGGACAGATCGAGCACTTCCAGTCCCTGCGCGACCGCCCAGGACCGTGCGGCCTCTCCGCTTGAACCGGGCGCCAGATCGACCTTGTTGAGCAGGGCAAGGTCTCCGGGCCGCGCCCAGGCCTTCACCGCCTCCCACCCCCGATCATCCGCCGCGGCGTCGATCACCAGCAAGCGCAGATCCGCGCGCGCCGCGCGATCCGAGGCCCGGCGAACGCCCTCGGCCTCGATCAGATCCTCGGACTCGCGCAGGCCCGCCGTATCCGCAACCAGGACTCGGAAGCCCGCCAGGTCAAGCGCCACCTCGATCACATCGCGGGTGGTGCCCGGTGTCGGCGTGACGATCGCGGCGTCCGAGCCGGCGAGGGCGTTGAGCAGGCTCGACTTGCCGGCATTGGGGGCCCCGATCAGAGCAATGCGAAACCCGTCACGCACACGCTCGCCCCGCGCTCCATCCGACAGCGCCGCGCCGAGTTCGGCCGCCACCCGCGCGATCGGCGCCCGCGCTTCGCTGGCTACAGCGTCCGGCAGGTCTTCGTCGGGAAAGTCCACCGCGGCCTCTAGTCCAGCAAGGGCGTCGATCAGGGCTTCTCGCCACGCGGCATGCCGGCTGGACAATTCTCCGTCCAGCTGGGCCAGGGCCTGCCGACGCTGAGCTTCGGTTTCCGCATCGACCAGATCGGCCACCGCCTCAGCCTGGGCCAGGTCCAGCCGCCCATGTTCAAACGCCCGGCGCGTAAATTCGCCCGGGTCCGCCAGGCGCAGGCCGAGATCGATCAGGGTCTCAATCACCGCCTCGGTCACGGCTGCACCCCCGTGCAGATGTAGTTCGGCGCTGTCTTCCCCCGTGAAACTCGCTGGCCCGGGAAACCACAGAACCAGGGCTTGATCCAACAGCACGCCGTCGCGAGGCCGGCGCAGATCACGCAGGCTGGCGCGGCGCGGGCGAAGCACGGCTGGGGTCAGGGCCGCTACCGTCCGGCGCGTGGCGGGGCCGGACAATCGGACCACCGACACCGCCGCGCGACCGGCCGCGGTCGCGGGAGCGAAGATCGTATCGGACATGGCTGTGCAGGGACCGAGGCCCTTAGCCCTTGGTCGCCCCAGCCGCCGCCATCATCAGCTTGCGGAACTGTTCCTGCGCGGCGCCCCCAAAGGCCATCCAATTCTTCATCAGCTCTTCCGGCTGCAAGGCCGCCATATTGTCCTTCAGCCGGGACTGCATTTCGCTGACCAGTTGCTCGTTGAGCCCCGTGACGTCCGGCAGGCCCAGAAAGGCGCGCGCTTCCTGGGGCGTGCATTCCACATTGACCGTCGCCTTCATGGCCATCTCCACAGAATCCCACAAAGCGCGGGAGCCACAACTTTGTTATGAGCCTTTCCCGGCCTTACGCGCTAGAGGCTTTGCCCAACAGGCCCGCTCAATCCGCAACGCGATGACTTCAAGGATGCCTATGACCGACGAACGCCTCACCGTCACCACCCCCGCCGGTTCATTCAAGGCCTATGTGGCCCGTCCCGCCGCCGAGACGGCGCCAGCCATCGTCGTCATCCAAGAGATCTTTGGGGTCAACGCCGTCATGCGCGGCGTCTGCGACGACCTCGCCGCCCAGGGTTTTATCGCCATCTGCCCTGATCTTTTCTGGCGGATCGAGCCTGGGATCGACATCACCGATCAAAGCGACGCTGAATGGAAAAAGGCCTTCGAACTCTACAACGCCTTCGATGTCGATGCCGGCGTGGTCGATATCGGCGCCACCATCGATCTGATCCGCAGCGATCCGCAATGCAGCGGCAAGGTCGGGGCCGTGGGCTTCTGCCTCGGGGGCCTGCTGGCCTACCTCACCGCCGCTCGGACGGACTCCGACGCGAGCGCCGCCTACTATGGTGTCGGGATCGACAAGTTCATCGGCGAGGCCGTCAAGGTGGTCCGCCCCCTGCTGGTGCATATCGCCGAAGAAGACCAGTTCGTCCCCAAGCCCGCCCAAGAAGCGATCATCGCCGCGCTCAAGAACCACGCCCACGTCGAGATCCATACCTATCCCGGATGCGACCACGCCTTCGCCCGCAAGGGCGGGGAGCATTACAACGCCGAGGCTGCGGCCCAGGCCAATCAGAGGACGCGGACATTCTTTGAGTCCGCTCTACGATAGGCATTGTTTCACGTGAAACATCGCCCCGCCGCCGCCGACCGGCGGGTCGGCTTGGAGCTCTTGCCGATCCCATCTAGATTCGGTGCGCCGGCCAAGGCCGCGCATTGCGGACCCTGCCAGAGGAGAGACGCCATGCTGGCGATTCAGGCGACCAAGGCCGGCGGCCCCGAAGTGCTGGAAGTCGTGGACCTGCCCACGCCGGCGCCCGGACCGGGCCAGATCCTGATCCGCCATCAGGCCGTCGGCCTCAATTTCATCGACACCTATCAGCGATCGGGACTTTATCCGATCAAGTTTCCCGCTGTGCTGGGGCAGGAGGGCGCGGGCGTCGTCGAGGCGGTCGGCGCCGGCGTCACCCGCTTTCTGCCGGGCGACCGCGTGGCCTATGGCGCCGGTCCTCTCGGCGCCTATGCTGAGGCCCATGTGGTGGCGGCCGACCGCGCGGTGAAGGTCCCCGAGGCCATTGCGCTGCAGACCGCCGCCGCCATCATGCTCAAGGGCATGACCAGCGAATTTCTTTTGCGGCGCTGCCACACGGTGCTTGCGGGCGAGACCATTCTCATCCACGCCGCCGCCGGCGGGGTCGGAACCTTGATGACCCAATGGGCGAGCGCGCTTGGCGCCCAGGTGATCGGAACCGTGGGCTCCCCGGCCAAGGCTGAACTGGCCCGCGCCCACGGATGCCAGCACGTGATCCTCTATCGCGAGGAAGATGTCGCCGCCAGGGTGCGCGAGATTACCGGAGGAAAGGGCGTTCCCGTGGTCTATGACGGGGTCGGCGCCGAGACCTTCGAAGCCAGCCTCGCCAGCCTAGCCCGGCGCGGCCTGCTGGTCAGCTATGGCAACGCCTCGGGCCCGGCGCCGGCGATCGAGCCTGGACGGCTGGCGCGCGGCGGCTCCCTATTCCTCACACGCCCGACCTTGTTCGACTATATCGCCACATCCGCGGAACTCGACGCCAGTGCGGCGGCCGTGTTTGATGTGGTTGCGTCCGGCGCCGTCAAGGTGGAGATCGGCCAGACCTTCGCCTTGGCTGAAGCGCGCCAGGCCCATGAGGCGCTGGAGGGGCGGCGGACCCTTGGGGCGAGCTTGCTGCTGCCCTAGGCCAAGGCTCCGGTAACCCCTAGGTGTTCATCGACTGGAAGAAGTCCGCGTTGTTCTTGCTCTGGCGCAGCTTGTCCATCAGGAACTCGATCGCGTCCTGCGGTCCCATGGGATTGAGGATGCGGCGCAGAACATAGGTCTTCTGCAGAATATCCTTGGGCGTGATCAGCTCTTCCTTGCGGGTGCCGGACTTGAGAATGTCGATGGCGGGGAAGATGCGTTTGTCCGCGACCTTGCGGTCGAGGATGATTTCCGAGTTGCCGGTGCCCTTGAATTCTTCGAAGATCACTTCGTCCATCCGCGACCCAGTCTCGATCAGGGCGGTGGCGATAATGGTCAGCGAGCCGCCTTCCTCGACATTCCGCGCGGCGCCGAAAAAGCGCTTGGGCCGCTGCAGCGCGTTGGCGTCGACGCCGCCCGTCAACACCTTGCCGGAGGAGGGGACCACGGTGTTGTAGGCCCGGCCGAGACGGGTGACCGAGTCCAGCAGGATAATCACGTCGCGCTTGTGCTCGACCAGGCGCTTGGCCTTTTCAATGACCATTTCGGCGACCTGCACGTGGCGGGTGGCCGGCTCGTCAAAGGTCGAGGAGATCACTTCGCCCTTCACCGTGCGCTGCATGTCGGTGACTTCTTCAGGCCGCTCGTCGATCAGGAGCACGATCAGATAGGCTTCCGGATGGTTGGCGGCGATTGACTTGGCGATGTTCTGCAGCATCACGGTCTTGCCGACCCGCGGCGGAGCGACGATCAGGCAGCGCTGGCCCTTGCCGAGCGGCGCCACGATGTCGATGATCCGGCCCGAGCGGTCCTTCAAGGTCGGATCCTCGATCTCCATGGTCAGCCGTTCTTCGGGATAGAGCGGCGTCAGGTTATCGAAGGCGACCTTGTGGCGGACATTGTCCGGGCTTTCGAAATTGACCTGGTCGACCTTGACCAGAGCGAAATAGCGTTCGCCTTCGCGGGGCGAGCGCACCCCGCCATCCACCGTATCTCCGGTGCGCAGGCCGAACTTGCGGATCTGCGAGGGCGAGACATAGATGTCGTCGGGGCCGGCCAGATAATTGGCCTCAGGGCTACGCAGGAAGCCGAAGCCGTCCTGCACCACTTCCAGGGTGCCGCTGCCGCTGATTTCGACGCCTTCCTCGGCCAGGGCCTTGAGGATGGCGAACATCATGTCCTGCTTGAGCATCGAGTTGGCGTTCTCGATCTCGAGCGACTCGGCGAAGGTCACCAGGTCGGCGGGGGACTTCTCTTTCAATTGTTGCAGGGACATCCGCGTCAAGCCCATGGCCGCTATGGCCTGGCTGGCTGCGGAAGGGCCTTCGTCGGCGCCGTTGTCGCCGGCGTCCCCGCCTTCGCCGAGAACGTCGTCGGCGGCGGTGTCGATGAGGGTGTCGATGGTTTCGTCTTGCATGGGATAAACTCTAGGCTGGATCGCACAGGCGATCTTGGGCTCTGGGAAGAGCCCTGTCTGATGTCGATGTCGCGCTGGATTGGATTGGAAACCAGCGCCGATGGGGAGGTTCGGATCTGGAGGCGTCCCGGACGGGCGCGGATCCGAAAGGAGATGGGCGGCGCGGCGGAGCCTCGCTTCGCACTCAGCGGAACCACAAGCCGTCGGTCAGGTCAAGCGAAGCCTTGGACCGACCTTGTGGGGTCAGGGATGGACGCCGCCGAATTTGGTCGTCACCGAGAGCACGATGATGATGGCCAACAGGAACGGAATCTCGTTGGTCATGCGCCAGAACCGCTCGGATCGGGTGTTGCGGTTTTCGGCGAAGGCCCGGCGCGCGCTGGCCAGAAAACCATGCCAACCGAACAAGACCACCAGAGCTGCGATCTTGGTCAGCATCCAGGGGCTGAGCCAAAAATGGGGACCCAGGCGCTCAAGATCAACACCCACCAGGGCTCCGCCGAACACAAGAGTCAGCACCATGGCGGGATTGATGATCATGCGCAGCAGCTTTTGCTCCATGACCTTGAACGTCTCGTCCATCTCCGAACCCGGTGTGGCCCGGGTATGATAGACATAAAGCCGCGGCAGATAGAGCATGCCCGCCATCCAGGCGATGACCGCGAGGATGTGCAGCCCGCGGATCAGGTTGAAGTGCTCGATCACCTGGCGGTTTCCTCAATCAGGCTTGGGCATTTGGACCAGCACGCCTGGCAATGATGATTGGATCCCGGATGGATCCCGACGGGCTGGTCCATCGCGCTGATCGCCAGTTCGGCCAGGCCGTCGATGAAAGCCTCCTGCAGCCCCAGGGCGGGAACCCGTATATAGACAGGGCAGCCCAGACGTTCGGCCAGCTCGGCATAGTCCCGATCGAGCTCGACCAGGGTTTCGATATGTTCCGAGACGAAGGCGATGGGTGTGATCACCACGCCGAGGCCTTCGCCCACCGCCTCGGCGACCGCTTCCGGCGTGGATGGCCCCAGCCAGGTCAAGGGCCCGACTCGGCTCTGGTAGCAGACCTTCCAATCCCAATCGCCACCCAGCCTCTGGATCACCGCGGCGGCTGTCGCTTCAACCTGTGACTGATAGGGATCTCCCGCCTCGATCACCTTTTCCGGCAAGCCGTGAGCCGAAAACAGCAAGCGCACGTGTTTGGGTTCTCCGGCCTTGGACCAAGCGCTACGGATGCGCTGGGCGTGGGCTTCGATCAGCCCCTCCTGGGTGGGATAGCAACAGATCGCCCGGCTGCGGCCAGGCCCCTTATAGGCCTTGGCCCAGGCCTTCAGCGACGAGGCGGTGGTGGTGGTGGAATATTGCGGATAGAGCGGCAGAAGCACGATTTCGTCCGGCTCGAACTCGGCGACCGCCCGCGCGGCGTCTTCGCTGAAAGGTCGCCAATAGCGCATGGCGATAAAGGTCCGCACGGTGCAGCTGGGCGAACGGGCGGCGAGCACCGCCTGCAGGGCGCCAGCCTGGACCTGGGTCTCGGCCAGCAAGGGCGACGCGCCGCCCATCAGGGCATAATTGGCGCAGGCCGACCGCTCGCGCAGCCTGGAAATCAACGCAGCCAGGGGATAGCGGACCAAGGCGGGCGCCGAGATGATCGCGGGATCCGCGAACAGATTGAACAGAAATGGCCGAACAGCCTTGGGCTGATCGGGACCGCCCAGATTGAACAGCACCACCGCCACGCGCCGGGACGGCCCCACATCCCGCGCCATCAGTTCGCTCGCTGACCGGTGACGCGGGCCAGCACCTGTTCCACATGGGCGAGCGGCGTGTCGGGCAGAATGCCGTGACCCAGATTGAAGATATAACGGCCGCCGCCCCATTGCTCGAGCAATTGGTCGACCCGCCGGTCCAGACCCGAACCGCCGGCTCGAAGCAACAACGGATCCAGCGCCCCTTGAATGGCCACCCTCTGTTGCAGCCTGCGTCCCATGGCGGCGCTGGCCTGCACGTCCAAGCCGACCGCGTCGACACCCGCGCCAGCGGCATAGTCCTCGATCAGGCACCCAGCCCCGCGCGGGAAGCCAATCACCGGGACTGTCACCCCCGCCGCTCGCAAGCCGGCCACGATCTTGGCGTGAGGTTTGGTGACAATGCGCTCGAACACATCCTCCGGCAGGGTTTCAGCCCAGGACTCGAACAGCTGCAGGACCTGGGCCCCGGCCTGCGCCTGCATCACCAGATAATGGATGGTGGCCTGGACCAGGATCTCGATCAGAGCGTCCAGCTCGTCCGGCTTTTGAAAAGCGAAGCTTCGAGCCCCAGAGCGGTCGCTGGAGCGGCCTTCGATCATATAGGTCGCCACGGTCCAGGGCGCGCCGGCAAAGCCGATAAGGGCTCGTTCAGGCTCCAGTATGGCCCGAACCCTGCCAAGGGTCTCGCCCACCGCCGAAAGACGCGCTGTCGAAGCCTCAATCTCTCCCCGAAGAGCCTCTAAAGCCGGCAAGGGTCCAAGCCGCGGGCCTTCGCCGGTTTCGAACCAGACGGCCTGGCCCAGGGCTTGGGGCAGAAGCAGAATGTCGGCGAAGACGATGGCCGCGTCATAGGCGAACCGCCGCATGGGCTGCAGAGTGGCTTCCGCCGCCATCTGCGGATTGAGGCAGAAGCTGATGAAGTCGGGCGCCTTGGTGCGCAGCTCGCGATATTCCGGAAGATAGCGCCCGGCTTGGCGCATGAACCAGACCGGCGGCCGATCGACAGGTTCGCCGGCGAGCACCTTGAGAAGTCGGGGGGGCGGGGACGGAGCGTTCATCGCTGGTCTTAAAGCCCGGAGAGCCTCACGGCTCAAGCCCTCGGACGAACCCTCTTATCTTAAAGAAAGATTAAGAAGGATGAGGTGGAAGAGGTTAGGGCCGGGGACTTGAGTGGATAACCTTTGAAGGCTGCGGCTATTTGGCTGTTCTCCCTGGCCCCATATGGAGCTGTTCACCGATGGGGGCGGGCCTGTGGAAACCGGGGATAGAGGCCAGGCTCCCGAATTTCTTAACGAAAGGTAAACACATCGTGGGGACTTTTCGGGAAGGTGGCGATCGGCGCCCAGCAGGTGGATTGTGACATCCCCATGACAGTTTGCCGCATCCGTCTTGGGGAGTATTGGAGAGACAAACCCCCATCCATCCCAAGGCGCCTTGGCAAACGCGCCGCGAGCCGCTTTTCTCCCCGACGCTCCCCTACTCCACCCGCCAAATGTTAACGATCCGTTAACCGGCGCTCCACAGGCGGCCATGACCTCACCAGCTTTCAAGAACGCGACCGGACGATGAGCGGTTCACGCTTCGCCACCTATTTCCATGTCCATCTGGTGTCGGATTCCACGGGCGAGACGCTCAACGCCCTGGCTCGAGCGGTCTGCGCCCGGTTCGATGATGTTCTGCCCATCGAGCACATCTATTCGCTGGTTCGCTCGGACCGGCAGCTTGAGCGGGTGCTGCAGGAGATCAGCGGCGCGCCGGGGGTGGTGATCCACACCATTGTCGACCGGGAATTGCGCGCGCGGCTGGAAAAGGGCTGCCGCGAGCTGGAAATGACCTGCGTGGCCGCCCTGGATCCCCTGGTCGCCGCCCTCGGCCGCTATCTGGGGGCGTCGCTGTCCACCCGGGTCGGGGTTCAGCATGCCCTGGACAACGACTATTTCAACCGCATGGACGCGCTGAACTATGCGATCGGCCACGATGATGGTCAGGGCACCGACGACCTGGAAAGCGCCGACGTGGTCCTGGTCGGGGTCAGCCGCACCTCCAAGACGCCGACCTGCATCTATCTGGCCCACCGGGGCGTGCGCGCCGCCAATGTGCCGCTGGTGCCGGGCGCCGAGCCGCCGGTCAATTTGACATCGCTCAAGCGGCCGGTGGTGATCGGACTGACCGTTTCGCCGGATCGGCTGATCCAAATCCGCCGCAACCGGTTGCTCAACCTGCGCGAGGACCGCGAAAGCAGCTATATCGAGATCGAGTCCGTGCGGGACGAAATCGTCCGCGCCCGCCGCATGTTCGAGCGTCAGGGCTGGCCGGTGATCGACGTCACCCGTCGCTCGGTCGAGGAGACCGCGGCCCAGGTGATCAATGTCATCACCGCCGGAGGCGGTCAGATCGAGGTCTTGTCTTGAAGCCGGTGGTGCTCGCCTCCCAGAGCCAGTCGCGCGCGGCCCTGTTGTCCGCCGCCGGCGTCCGCTTCAGCAAGATAAGCTCCGGCGTCGACGAAACCCTGATCAAGGACCGGATGCTGGCCGAAGGCGCCTCTCCCTTGCAGATCGCCCAGGCCCTGGGCGAGGCCAAGGCTGTGGCGGTGTCCGCCCATACCCAGGGTCTGGTCATCGGCGCAGACCAGACCCTGGAGCTCGACGGCAAGCTCTATGACAAGGCCGATAGTCTCGCAGAGGCGCGCGAACGGCTGCTCGCATTCCGTGGGCGCACCCATCAGCTGCATGGCGGCCTGACCCTGGCCGAGGATGGCGTGGCGATCTGGCGCCATACGGAAAGCTCCAGCCTGACCGTGCGCGAATTTTCCGACGCCTTCCTGGACGACTATCTGGACCGCCATGGCCAAGCGGTGCTGTCCTCCGTGGGCTGCTATCACCTGGAAGGCGCGGGCGCCCAACTGTTCGAGCGCACCGAGGGCGACTATTTCGCCATTCTCGGCCTGCCGCTTCTGCCCCTGCTGGCGGCGCTGCGCGAACGGGGAGCCATCACCGCATGACCCGGCTCAGCGGGGCGACGAAACTGGCCGGGGTGGTCGGTCGGCCGGTGCGCCACTCTCTCAGCCCCCCGATCCACAATGCCTGGCTGGACGCCGCCGGCATCGACGGCGCCTATCTGGCCCTCAGCCCGACCGAAGACGGCTTTCCGCACCTGATCGAAGGCCTGCGGGGCGGCTCGGTCGCCGGGCTGAATGTGACCCTCCCGTTCAAGGAGGCCGCCCTGGCCGCCGCCGACCGGGCCAGCGAACGGGCGCAGCTGGCCGGTGCGGCCAATCTCCTGCTATTTTCCGAGGATGGCGCGGTCCTGGCCGACAATACTGACGGCATAGGCCTGCTCGGCGCTTTCCAGGCCCAGGCGCCGGGCTTTGACCCGGCCGCCGGTCCAGTGGTGATCCTGGGCGCCGGCGGCGCGGCGCGGGGCGCGGCGGCGGCCTTTCTGTTGGCCGGGGCGCCCAAGATCCGGCTGGTCAATCGCACGCGGGCCCGGGCCGAAGTCATCGCCTTCGCGCTCGGCGACCGGGTCCAGGCCTTTGGCTGGGCCGAACTGCCCAGTCTGCTGGATGACGCCGCGGCCCTGATCAACGCGACCTCCCTCGGCCTCGAGGGTCACGACCCCCTCGACATCGAGCTGACCGGCCTTCCGCGCACGGCCCCGGTGATGGACATGGTCTATCGGCCCCTGCTGACCCGCCTGCTGGAGGATGCGGCGCAGGCCGGCCATCCCACGGTGGATGGGCTCGAGATGTTGATCCTGCAGGCGGGTCCGTCGTTCGAGGCTTTTTTCGGCGCCGCGCCGCCGGCGTCTGTGGATGTCCGGGCCCTGGCCCTGGCCGCACTGGAGGAAACCCCTTGATCCTCATTGGCCTGACAGGCTCCATCGGCATGGGTAAATCGACCACCGCGGCGATGTTCGCCGCCGAAGGCGTGCCGGTCTATGACGCCGACGCCGAGGTTCACGCGCTGTATGCGCCCGGCGGCGGCGGCGTAGCGCTCATCGACCAGGCCTTTCCCGGCGTGGTGCGGGACGGCGCCGTCGACCGGGCCCTGCTCGGCCAGCGCGTGCTGGGCGACGATGCGGCCATGAAGCGGCTCGAAGCGATCGTTCATCCCCTGGTCGGATCCAGCCGGTCCGGATTTTTCGAGGCGGCCGCGGCCCAGGGCGCCGACATCGTCGTGCTGGACGTCCCGCTCCTGTTCGAAACGGGCGGAGAGACGCGGATGGACGTGGTGGCGGTGGTTTCAGCCCCTGCCGAGGTCCAACGCCGCCGGGTGCTGGAGCGGCCCGGCATGGCCGAAGACAAGCTCGACGCGATCCTGGCGCGGCAGATGGCCGATGCCGAAAAACGCGCCAGGGCCCACTATGTGATAGACACCGGCAGAGGTCTGGAACCTGCTCGCGAGCAGGTGCGCCAGATCCTCGCCGAGTTGCGATCACCGGGCGGTCTGGCCCGTCGCAAAGCGGCGCTTGAAGACCGAAAGCTTGAAGCGGGGCGCGAAGCGTTCCAATGATCGGCCCATGGCGCGCGAGATTGTCCTAGATACCGAAACCACCGGCCTCGATCCCAAGACCGGCCACCGGCTGGTCGAGGTGGGCTGTATCGAGCTGGTGGACTATCTGCCCACCGGGCGCACGTTCCACCGCTATATCCACCCCGAGCGGGAGATCGATCCCGACGCCGAGCGCGTGCACGGCATTTCACTAAGTTTTCTGGCCGACAAACCGAAGTTTCATCACCCTGATGTCTGCGACGCCCTGGTCGAGTTCATCGGCGACGCGCACGTGGTGGCGCACAATGCGCCGTTCGACCGCGGCTTCATCAATCACGAGCTGAAACGCATCAACCGGGCGATCATCGCCGATGCGCGCTGGATCGACACCCTGCCCCTGGCCCAGAAGAAGTTTCCGGGCATGTACAATTCGCTCGACGCCCTGTGCAAGCGCTTCAAGATCTCCCTGGCTGACCGCACCAAGCACGGGGCCTTGATCGACGCCCAGCTGCTGGCCGGGGTCTATCTGGAACTGCGCGGCGGGAAGGAACGGGGCCTCGATCTGACGCCGCAGGCCCGGCGCCGGGTCGAGGTGGGCGTCGCGGCGGTCACCCATGGGCCGCGGCCCCGGCCACTGGCGCCCCGATCGACCGAAGCCGAACGGGCCGCGCATGAAGCCTTTGTGCGCAGCGCGCTCAAGGGCGGGGCGATATGGGCGAAGTTCGGCCTGGCGCCGGACTGACGGCTCAGGCCTGACCGGCCGCCGGACCGTCCAGCTGGGAGCGGCGCGCGGCGTAGACGGCCACGAAATCGATCGGATCAATCAGGAACGGCGGGAAACCGCCCTCGGTGGTCATGTCAGCGATCACGCGCCGCGCGAACGGGAACAGGAACCGGGGGCATTCGATCAGCAGCACGGGCTCAAGCTCGGCTTCCGGCACGCCGGTGACCTGGAACAGGCCGCCATAGACCAGCTCGACCTGGAACACCGCCTCGCCCTCGGCCTTGGCCGTGGCGGTCAGCTTGAGGTCGACTTCATAAAGCTCGTCCGGCCGCGCCCGGGCGTTCATCTCCACGCCGAGCTCTATCTGGGGCTGGATGCCGCCAGCCCGCAGGGATTCCGGCGCCCGCGGATTTTCGAAGGACAGGTCCCGGATGAACTGAGCCAGGACGCGCATGCCCGGGCCTTCGGCGGCGGGGGCGCCAGCGCCCAGAATATCGGTGTCGGTCATGAAGGGGCGGGTCCCATTGGCAGGATTGCGGGCCGGAAATCAACGGCGCGCCTTGGAGGCTTGAAGCCGGGCTGCTATCACGCGGCGATCCCTGGCGCAACGCGGCGCCTGACGCGGGGCGCGAGGCGGGCTATATTGCGCTGTCCGATGGAACGGCGACCCTGCTGAACCGTTGGCGAACATCAAATCGGTATTGCTGTGCAAGTCTTGGAACTGCTCATTCTGGCCGCTGTGGCCGCTGTCGCGCTCTATCAGCTTTACGCGGTTCTGGGACGACGTGTGGGCCGACAGCCTGAGGACGGCTTGGGGCCAACCCTGCGCAAAGCCATGCGGCCGGAGTTGGCGACGCCCGAGGCGGATGCAGTTCCGGCGCCGGCAGGGGTGGCGGCGATCCGCGCCCGGGATGCGGCCTTCGATCCAGGCAAATTCCTCGACGGCGCGCGGATCGCCTATGAAAGCATCGTCAAGGCCTTCGCCGCCGGTGACCGCGAAACCCTGCGCCGGCTGGTGTCGGACGAGGTCTTCGCCCGCTTCGATCCCGTGATCGCCGCGCGGGCGGCCGAATCCCGCACGGAGACGGTCGAATTCCTGCATCCGGCGCGTACGGACCTGGACCTGGCCGAGGTCGACGGCGATCTGGCCCGCACCAAGGTGCGTTTCCTGGCCGAGCTGCGCAGCCGCACCAAGGGTCCCGAGGGTGAGGCGGTCGATGATCGCCGCACGGCCGAGGTCTGGACCTTCGAGCGCAGGTTCTCCAGCAAGGACCCCAACTGGACCTTGGTCCGGGTCGACGCCGCCGAGTCGTGATCGGCATGGGGCGGATGAGAGTCGCGGCATGCCTGGCGGTGGTCGCCGTCCTGGCGGCCTGCGCCACGGTTCCGCCGAACTCGAGACCGCCCGCCCCGCCCGCCGCCGTCGCGGAGCCCACCCAACGCCCTCCGGCGCCCGTCCCATCACCAGCGCCGCGCCCGCCGCAGCCCCCGGCGCGGCTGTCCTTGAACCTGGCCGATCTTCCGGGCTGGGCTGAAGAGGACCATGCCGCGGCCCTCCGTGCTTTCGACGCGGCCTGCGACATAGCGCTCGGGCCGGTGATGAGCGGCGCCTGCCACCGAGCCCACGCCTTGGGACCGGTGGACGAGGCCGGCGCGCGGGGCTTTTTGGAAGCCAATTTTCGCGCCGAGCCGGTCGGCGATGGCGGCCTGCTCACCGCCTATTTCGCCCCGGAATACGAAGCCCGCACCAGCCGCCATGGAGAGTTCACCGCCCCGGTGCGCGGCCGACCCGGCGACCTGATCATGCTCGACCTGGGCCAATTCGACCCGGGCCTGGCCGGCCACAAGATCAGCGGCCGCATCGTCTCCGGCCAGTTCGCCCCCTATCCCGACCGCGCGGCCATCGAGGCGGCGCCGGCCGACCAGCCCTTGGCCTGGATGCGGCCCGAGGATCTGTTCTTTCTGCAGATTCAGGGTTCAGGGGTTTTGAAGCTGCCGGAAGGCCGGCGGATGAAGGCCACCTATACCGGCAATAACGGCCGACCCTTTGTGGGGGTCGCCAATATCCTGCGCGATCGCGGCGCCCTGGCGGCCGGCGACACCTCGGCCGACGCTATCCACGCCTGGCTCGCCGCCCATCGCGGGCCGCAGGCCGACGAGATCATGCGGCTCAACCCGCGCTATGTGTTCTTCAAGCTGGAGCCTGACGATGGGGCGTCGCCCCTGGGCGCCGCCGGCATCCCGCTGATCCCCGGCCGCTCTCTGGCGGTGGATCCGACCAAGCACGCCTTGGGCGGTCTCTACTGGATCGACGCCACCTCCCCCAGCCTGACGGGCGCCTTTCCCGCCTATCGCCGCGTCGCCCTGGCGCTCGACACCGGCGGCGCCATCAAGGGCGATATCCGCGCTGACCTCTATCTGGGCGCCGGCGCGGCGGCGGGAACCGAAGCGGGCCGGGTCCGCCATGCGCTCAGCCTCTACGCCCTCGCGCCGGTCGATCAGACCAAACCGTGAAACGACCGCTGCGCCCCGAAGAAGCGCATCTGTGGGCCAAGGTTGCGGCCACCGTGCGCCCGGCGCCGGGGCGCAAGCGGCCGAGCCCCGCGCCCCTGGCGGCAGCCCAGGAGGCGCCGCCGGCCGCGGTCCCAACCAAGTCCGCGCCAGCGAAACCAGCCCAGACCAAGCAGGTCCAGCCCAAACAAGCGATGGCCAAGCCCGCCGCCGCGACGCCGCCCCGGAGGGTCAGCGCGCCGGAGGGCATCGAGCCACGCCGGAAGAGGCGCATCAGCCGCGAGCAGGAGTTGGGTCCCAGCCTGGACCTGCATGGCCTCGGCCAGGACCAGGCGCGCAGCGTGCTGGCGGGGTTTCTGCGGCGCGCCGCCGAGGATGGCTGGCGCGCGGTGCTGGTGATCACCGGCAAGGGATCGCGGGGCGACGGCGTGCTTCGCCGGATGGTCCCGCACTGGCTGGCGGATCCGGCCCTGCGCGACCTGATCGCCGGCGTCTCGGAGGCCCATCGTCATCATGGCGGCGAGGGCGCGCTCTATGTGGCCCTCAAGCGGCGAAAATCTTAGCTGGTCCGCAGGAACCGCGCCGCGAAGAAGCCGTCGAGGCCGCCGGGCGCCTGATGGGGCAGGGTACGCAGCAGGCCGGCGGCGGTGACCGCCCCATTCGGGGCGCCAAGCTCGCCGGGGGAAAGCGGCGCCAGGGCGAAATCGGCGTGGCGCGCCAAAAAGCCATCGATCTGGCCCTCGCCCTCCTCCGGCTCCAGTGAGCAGACGCAGTAGACCAGTCGCCCGCCGGGCGCGACGCGCCGGGCGGCGGTGTCCAACAACCGCGCCTGAACACCGGCCAACTTGGCGATGTCCCCCGGCTTGGTTCCCCACAGGACGTCGGGATGGCGGCGAAAGGTGCCGGTAGCCGAGCAGGGCGCGTCCAGCAGCACGGCGTCGAATTCGCGTGGATCGTCCCAGCGGTCAGCCTCGACCGCCACCACCTCAGCCGATAGTCCGGTCCGCTCGAGGCTCTGGGTCAGCCGGCGCAGCCGGGGCGCCGACCGGTCCAGGGCGGTGACCCTGGCGCCCAAGGCGGCCAGTTGCAGGGTCTTGCCGCCGGGCGCGGCGCAAAGATCGAGGGCGGTCTCGCCAGCCTTGACCAGCAGCAGGCGTGCGGGCAGGGCCGCGGCGGCGTCCTGCACCCACCAGCGGCCCTCCACATAGCCCGGCCAGTCGGAGACGTCGCCGCGGCGGGTGGTGCGCAGGGAACCGCCGGCTAACGGTTCGGCCTCCAACGCCTGCGCCAAGGCCTCAAGGTCGGCCGGGTCGCGCGGGCTAAGGTCGGTCAGGGGTTCCAGGGCGATCACCGCGGCCATGGCCTTGGCGGCGGCTTCGCCATAGGCGGCGCGCCAGCGGGCGAACAGCCAGCCGGGAGCCAGCGCTTCCGGATCGTCGATCGGGGGGCCTTCGCGCTGCAATCCGCGCAAAACCGCATTGACCAGGCCCTTGAACGGCCGCGTGGCTTCCTCGGCCTGGGCCAGGCGCACCGTGGTGTCCACGGCGGCGAAGGCGGGCGTGTCCATGAACAGCATCTGGGCCACGCCCAGCCGCAGCAGCATGCGCACATCCTCGGGAGGCGCCTTATGCAGCTTGGCGTCCAGCATTCGGTCGATCTGCCCCAGCCGCCGCAGCAGGGTCATGGCCATCATCCGCGCCAGGGCCCGGTCGCGCAGTTCCAGCTCGGAGAACGGCTTGCGGGCATAGGCCTCTTCCAGGCCGCCGCGATGATCCAGCGCGCCCCGGACCAGGGCCAGGGCGGCGCGGCGGGCGTTGAGGCCTTCCGCGCCCGGATCTTCGCCGCTGGTCTGAGGGTCGGCCGCCACGGCGTCGGGTCTGGGCTTGGCCCTGGGCTTGGATTTCGTCATGCGCGCCCCGTGCCCCCTTGGCCGTCGACAATCAAGAAAAAAGGGGCGACGGAAACGTCGGCGCAGGCTTTGCGCCGATCCTGGAGAGCGGTAAAAACCAGGTCATGCCTGATCTTCCTGAACATGCGGCCCCGGATAAGCCATTGAGCGACGCAGCCCGCCGGGCGCTGGAGGAAGCCGCCGCCCGGCGCCATGCCGAGGCCAAGGCGGACACCGCCAAGGTGATGGGCGAGCTCGGCGGGCCCAAGGGTCCGGAGCCCACCCGATTCGGCGACTGGGAGCGAAGAGGCATAGCGGTCGATTTCTGACCGCGCTCCCGTGTCGCGGGTAAGCGCTCGCCCCGACCGGTCTTGGCCCTTAATCTCCGCTTAACCTGTTGGAGCTGGCCATGTTTGTAATCCCCCGCCGATTTACGGCCCTGCTTGGCCTGGCCATGCTGCTGTTCGCGGGATCCGCCGCCCAGGCGCATCCGCGAGCGTCGCATTGCTGCTGTTGCTGCTGCTGCCACCGGCACGTGGCCCATCACCATACGATCCGCCACCGCGCCGTCTATCGCGCGGTTGAACAGGACGAGGGCGAGTGGCGGCCTGCGCCGGCGGTCTATGAAGAAGACCGGGAGGTCCACCTGACCGACGACTTCACCGGCGGCGCCGGCCCAGCCTTCATCGGCGAGGGCGGCGGCGGCGGCCACCTGTTCGTCTCAGGCGCCGGCTCGGCCAGCGCCAGCGCGTCGGCCAGCGCCCACGCTAGCGCTTCCGTCAGCGTGGCGGTGTCCGCGAGCGGCCACGCCGGACATGGCGGTCACGGCCACCGCTAGGTCCGCTCAAATTCCGGCGATTTCCGCGATCACTTTGAGCGCCGCTGCGCGCGGGTCGGCGGCGGCGGTGATCGGCCGGCCGCACACCAGATGGCTGGCGCCTGAGGTCAGGGCTTCGGCCGGAGTGGCCGCACGGGCCTGATCATCGGCCTTGGCCCAGGCGGGCCGCACCCCGGGGGTGATCACCAGGAAATCGGGGCCTCCGATCTCGCGCGCCATCGCCGCCTCGTGCGGGCTGGCCACCACCCCGTCAAGGCCAGCATCACGCGCCTGGCGGATGCGGCGCTCCACCAGGTCGCGCACATTCAGCCCATAGCCCAGATCAATCAGATCCTGCTCGTTCAGGCTGGTCAGCACGGTCACGCCGACGATCTTGACGTTGCGCGCGTCGCCACGCCCGCGCACGGCGGCGGCCATCACCTGGGGCTCGGCATGGACGGTCAGCAGGTCGCAGGCGCCCGTGGCCACGATGGCGGCGGCGGCCTTTTCCACGGTCGTGCCGATGTCGTGCAGTTTCCAGTCCAGAAACACCTTCAGGCCCCGGCGGCTCAGATCGCGGGCCAGGCCCATGCCGCCGCCCGCCAAAAGCTGCAGGCCGATCTTGTAGTAGCTGACGGCGTCGCCCAGCCGCTCGACCATCAGTTCGGCCTCGGTGGTGGTGGGCAGGTCCAGGGGGATGATCAGGCGCGGATCGGCCTGGGTCTTGGCGGGGGTGTTGGCGGGAAGGACGGCGGTCAGGGTCACGGCGGCTCCGATTTGCGGGCGCGAAAGCGCGCGCCAGAACAGGCTGGGGCGGCGCACATTTCGACGATTTAGGCTAAGAGGCGAGAATGAGCCTTGCAGAACTGTCGGTCAACTTCTTCGTCGCCCTGTTCGCCCTGATCGATCCGGTGGGCAATGTCCCCTTGTTTGCGGCCGCGACGGTGGGCGCGACGGCGGCCGGGCGGCGACGGCTGGCGGTCTATATCGGCCTGTTCGCCATGATCTTTCTGATCGTGATCTATTTCAGCGGCCTGAGCATCCTGCAGTTCTTCGGTATCTCTATGCCGGCCTTCCGCATCGCCGGCGGCATCCTGCTGTTCCTGCTGGGCCTGGACATGGCCCGCGACGACTTCACCGCCCGATTCGCCGACGAGGTCGATGACGGGGTTCCCCTGTCCACCGGCGCCTATGCCCGCCGGCGATTCGAACGACTGGTGGTGCCCTTCGCCATGCCACTGCTGATCGGCCCCGGGGCCATCTCGACCGTGGTCATCTATGCCAGTGAGGTCAAACCGTTCGGCGTCACCGGCGCGGCGGTGGGGGTCGCGGTGATCGCCGGGGTGTCGCTGAGCATTGTCGCGGCCTTCTGGCTGACCACCATCATTTCAAAGGCCCTGGGCCGACTGGGCATGACCATCGTGGTGCGGGTGCTGGGATTGATCCTCTGCGCCATGGCGGTGCAGTTCATCATCGCCGGCGTCGCCGGATCGACCAAGGGACTGGTGCGGCACGATGCGGTGGCGCCCTATGCGGCGGACAACTGACGGCCCTGTGCTAGCGTCCTCCTGCCGACGGGGAGCCCGATCATGCCGCCCGATTTCATCTTCATGCTCACACGGGCGGACCGCACCGTGTTCGACGCCGAACGGCGGCTGCCCGAGGTCCTGGCCGCGGGGGTGCGGCATATCGGCTTCAAGGATGTCGGCCTGCCGCAGGCCAATCTGGCGCGCCTGACGGCGGCGATCCGCGCGGCCGGCGCCACGGTCTATCTGGAGGTGGTCAGCCTGGATGCTGAAACCGAGGCCGCTTCGGCCCAGGCGGCGGTGGAGCTGGGCGTCGACATATTGATGGGGGGGACGCGGCCTGAGGTGGTTGCGCCGGTCCTGGCGGGGTCCGACATCCGCTATTATCCATTCCCCGGGGAGGTCGTCGGCCATCCCAGCGTGCTGGTGGGGACGATCGACAGTATCGTCGCCAGCGCCGAGGCGCTCCTGGCCCACGATGGCGTGCACGGGCTGGATCTATTGGCCTATCGCTTCGATGGCGACGCGCCGGAATTGATCCGGCGGGTTTGTGCGGCTGCGGCAGGCAAGCCTGTGGTGGTCGCCGGCTCGATCGATCGAGCCGAACGGATCGAGGCGGTGGTGCGCGCCGGAGCGGCGGGGTTCACGGTCGGAACCGCGGCGCTGAACGGGGTATTTCCAGGCGCGCAGGCCCTTGGGGCGCAGCTGGCCTTTATCAGCGAGGCGCGGGATCGGGCGTGCGCTCAAGGATAAGCGCTGAACAAGAGCCCTCCCGTCCCTAGCTATTCAGCTCGCCGATAAACCCAACCCCCTACCAAGAGATTCTCGGCTGTTAGCGGACCGTTATCGACGATGATGTCTTCCGTGATCGTGCAATCTGGAAAATCAGCGACGATTTCTGCCGCAGCGGTGGAGACCGCATCGGTTTGCGCCTCACTGGGATCGGTCGCGCAGATGACGGTCATGACGATCTGCGGGCCTGCCGCGACGACTTTGACTAGGCGAAAATTGGGATAGATCGCGCCTAGAAGAGCGCGCTGGGCCGATACGAGCAGGGCGGGGTCGACAACGGTGGCGATGGTTGCTTGGGAAGATTCGGTTTCTACGCCCCTTTACTCCGCCGATCCCGCTTGGCCGCCACCCGCAGCCGCAGGGCGTTGAGCTTGATGAAGCCCGCCGCGTCGCGGTGGTCATAGGCGACCTTGCCCTCTTCGAAGGTCACCAGGTCCTGATCGTACAGGGAATAGGGGCTGGTGCGGCCGATGACGGTGACATTGCCCTTATAGAGCTTGATCCGCACCTGACCCGTGACCAGGGCCTGGCTCTTGTCGATCAGGGCTTGCAGCATCTCGCGCTCGGGCGTGAACCAGAAGCCGTTATAGATCAGCTCCGCATAACGCGGCATCAGGTCGTCCTTCAGGTGCATGGCGCCGCGATCGAGGGTGATCGACTCGATGCCCCTGTGGGCGGCCAGCAGGATGGTCCCGCCGGGGGTTTCATAGACCCCGCGCGATTTCATGCCCACGAAACGGTTCTCCACCAGGTCCAGGCGGCCGACGCCGTTGTCGCGGCCCAGCTGGTTCAGCTTGGTCAGCAGGCCGGCGGGGGACAGCCGTTCGCCATTGATGGCCACCGGGTCGCCCTGCTCGAAATCCAGGGTGAAGATCTCGGCCCGGTCCGGCGCGTCCTCCGGGGCGATGGTGCGCTGATAGACGAATTCGGGCGCCTCGACCGAGGGGTCCTCCAGCACCTTGCCCTCCGACGAGGAGTGCAGAAGATTGGCGTCCACCGAGAACGGGGCCTCGCCGCGCTTGTCCTTGGCGATGGGGATCTGGTGCTTTTCGGCGAAGTCCAACAAGGCTTCGCGGCTGGTGAAGCTCCACTCGCGCCAAGGGGCGATGACGTGGATGTCGGGCTCCAGGGCGTAGTAGCCCAATTCGAAACGCACCTGGTCGTTGCCCTTGCCGGTGGCGCCGTGACAAACGGCGTCGGCGCCGACCTTGCGGGCGATCTCGATCTGGGCCTTGGCGATCAGCGGCCGGGCGATCGAGGTGCCTAAAAGATAGATACCCTCATAGACCGCGTTGGCGCGGAACATGGGGAAGACGAAATCGCGCACGAATTCTTCGCGCAGATCTTCGATATAGATGTTCTCCGGCTTGACCCCCATCAGCAGGGCCTTGTCCCGGGCCGGACCCAGTTCCTCGCCCTGGCCCAGGTCGGCGGTGAAGGTCACCACCTCGCAGCCATAGGTTTCCTGCAGCCATTTGAGGATGATCGAGGTGTCGAGGCCCCCGGAATAGGCGAGCACGACTTTCTTCACGGGCGGCTGGGCGGCCATGGGGCATCCTTAAGGGCGGGTCAGGCGAAGCGTCCGCCTTAAAGGACAGGCGCGGTCTCGATTCAAGGGCGATATTTTGCGGCTGCGCCCGTCACACGGTGACCTGGGCGCCCAGTTCGACCACCCGGCCCGGCGGGATCTTGAAGAAGTCGGTGGGATTGGCCGAGTTGCGGGTCAGGAAGATGAACAGCTTGTCCTGCCAGATCGGCATGCCGGAATGCTCGGCCACCACCAGGGAACGACGGCCCAGGAAGAAGCTGGTGGTCATGATGTCGAACTTTAGCCCCTGCTTTTTGCACAGCTGCAGGGCCTTCGGCAGGTTGGGGCTTTCCATGAAACCGTAAGACAGGGTCAGTTTCTTGAAGTCGTCATTGATCTTCTCGATGCCGATCCGGTCGCAGTCGGCCACCGTGGGGATATCGGCGGTGCGCACGGTGACGATGACGTTGTGCTGGTGCAGCACCTTGTTGTGCTTGAGGTTGTGCAGCAGGGCCACGGGCGCCATGTCCGAGTCGGCGGTAAGGTACATGGCCGTGCCGGGCGAGCGGTGCGGTGGGCGGGCGCGCAGCATATCGATCAGGTCGCTCAGGGGCAGGCTGTCGCGCCGCACCTTTTCCGACAGGATGTGCGAGCCGCGGCTCCAGGTCCACATGACCACCATCAATCCGCCGCCGAGGGCCAGGGGCATCCAGGCGCCTTCCTTCAACTTGACCAAGTTGGAGGAAATGAACACCAGGTCGATGACCCCGATCGGGACCAGGAGAAGGGCGGCTTGCCACAGCTTCCAGTTCCACACCCGGCGCACGATCACATAGGCCAGCAAGGTATCGACGAACATGGCCCCGGTCACCGCCGCCCCATAGGCCGAGGACAGGTGGCTGGAGGTCTGGAACACCAGCAGCAGCAGCAGCACCCCGATCATCAGGAACAGGTTGACCGAGGGGATGAAGATCTGGCCGGCCTGGGTCTCGGACGTGCGGCGAATGTTCATGCGCGGCAAGAGTCCCAGCTGCACCGCCTGCTGGGTCATGGAGAAGGCGCCGGTGATCACCGCCTGGCTGGCGATGACCGTGGCGGCGGTGGCCAGCATCAGGATCGGCCAATAGGCGGCCTTGGGCGCCATGGCCCAGAACGGATCGTGGCGATAGATGGGGTGGTGCAGCACCAGCGCGCCCTGGCCGAGATAGTTCAGGGCCAGGCATGGAAAGACGAACCATAGCCAGGCGGCGCGGATCGGCCGGCGGCCGAAATGGCCCATATCGGCATAGAGGGCCGAGGCCCCGGTCACCGCCAGGAACACCGCGCCCAGGATGACGAAGCCGGTAAAGCCGCTCTCGATCAGGAACCGGACGCCATAATAGGGGCTGAGGGCGCGGAACACCGACAGGTCGTCAGCCAGGTGATAGAGGCCCAGCCCGGCCAGGGTGACGAACCAGAGCGCCACGATCGGGCCGAAAAAGGCGGCGACCCGGTGGGTGCCGCGCGCCTGGACGAAGAACAGGGCCACCAGGATGCCGCCGGCGATCGGGTCGACATAGACGCTGAGCAGATGGCCGATCTCCGGCGCGCCCTTGGCCCCCTCGACCGCGGACAGCACGGAGATCGCCGGGGTGATCACGCAGTCGCCGTAGAACAGCGCTGCTCCCGCCACGCTGAGCAGGAAGATGGCCACAGTGCGCCGGCCGGCGGCCTGTTGCGCCAGAGCGCTGAGCGCCAGGGTGCCGCCCTCGCCGTGATTGTCCGCGCGCATGAGAAAGACCACATATTTGATCGTGACCACCAAGATCAGGGCCCAGATGACCAGTGAGATCACCCCGAGCACGGCCATCTCGTGCGAACCCCCTGGCCGCGCATGACCCAGCGCCTCGCGCATGGCGTAGAGCGGGCTGGTGCCGATATCGCCGAACACCACGCCCACGGCGCCCAGCATCAAGGCCCAAAACCGTGGTGAGGGCGCGGTGGGGGGCAGGGCCGGCGACGTGGCCGACTCGACCGCCTGGTTGAGCGCCGGATCGGGCGCCTTGGCCGAAGCGGCGGCGTCGCTGGCTGGCGCAGCCGTCTGGGCGGCGACCGCGGCGGGGCTATCCCCTGTCATAAAAGGCCTCCGGGGCGCATCGCAGGTCCATGACGGGCGGCGATCCCCAAATCAGGCCGCGCGATACTCTCTTTCCACTAACGCTTCAATGGCCTCCTGGTCGCAGGCGCCGCGCCGCACCCGCTTGAACCCACCGCCGGCGCGCGCCACTCTCAAGCTGACCCTTCGGAGACACCGCCCATGACCCGCCGACTTTGCCTGGTGACCGGCGCCTCGGCCGGCATCGGCGCGGCTTTCGCCCGGATCTATGCCGGCCATGGCTATGATGTGGCCCTGACCGCGCGCCGCGGCGACCGGCTGGAAAAACTGGCCGACGAGATCCGCCTGCGCCATGGGGTGGAGACCCTGGTGCTTCCCGCTGACCTGGCCGAAGCGGGCGCGGTGGGCCGGTTGATGTCTGAGATCGAGGGCCATGGCCGCACCATCGACGCCTTGGTCAATAATGCCGGCTATGGCGTTCCTGGACGCTATGCCGACACAGCCTGGTCGGAGCAGGCGGCCTTTCTGCAGGTGCTGCTGGTGGCGGTGTGCGAGCTGAACCACGCGGTGCTGCCGGGCATGATCGAGCGGCGGTTCGGGCGCATCGTCAATGTCGCCTCCCTGGCCGGCCTGGTGCCCGGCACGGCGGGCGCGACCCTCTATGGGGCGACCAAGGCCTTCCTGGTGCGGTTCTCCCAGAGCCTGCATCTGGAGGCCATGGAGGCGGGCGTGCATGTGAGCGCCCTGTGCCCCGGCTTCACCTTTTCCGAATTCCATGACGTCACCCAGACCCGCGAGCAGGTCACGCGCAACACCCCGTCCTGGCTGTGGATGGGGGCGGACGAGGTGGCGGCGGCGGGTTATGAGGCGGCCGAGGCGAACCGGGCCATCTGCGTGCCCGGCGCGCCCAACAAGACCATCGCCGCGATCGCCAAGCTGATCCCCGACGACTGGGCCCTGGCGCTGATCGCGCGCGAACAGGGGCGCTTCAGGACGGGTTGAGCCGGCTTAGCGTAGCCAGAGCTTACCCCGCGGGGCGTCCAGGGTCAGGACCAGTCCTGCCCAGGCCGGACCGCCGATGACCCCGGCATAGTCCTCGCCGGCGCCGTTAGGGCGGCTCTGATCGGCCAGATTGACCGCCAGCGGCCCGCTGCCATGGCCGGCGATCTCAAGGCGGTCGATGCGGTCGCGCATGACCGCGTCTTCGCCGGCCACGCCCACCCCGGCGCCCGGCGCGCCGTGGACGCCGGGAAAGGCCTGCTGGGCGAATGGGGCCCAGAACTCCACCGCGGTGTTGGAGCCGGTGTCGATCTGGAACTCAGCCTCCACCGAGCGGTCGCCGCGCACGACGCGGGCGCGGGCATAGGGTAGGGCGCTGAAGCGCAGGGCCACCGCGTCGGCGGGCGGCGGCGGCGCGATCTGCGGCGGCGTCAGCGTGACCGTCTGGCGACGATAGTTCAAGGTGACCACGAAGCGGCGCAGGAAGTCCTCGCCCAATATGCCGTCCAGGGGCACGCCCATGGCCCGGCCCTCGTCGCCAAGGTCGGCCACGACCGCATCGATCCGGCCGGTGGCGTCGCCGAGATTGAGGGTGACGGCCTGGGCCCAGCGGGCGCCGACATAGCCGCCGCGTCCTTCCAGCTCCACCGGCCGCCCCAGATGCAGGCGCGCCCGCGCGGCGGCGCGGGCGTCGATCACCGTGGCCTGGGCGCCGGTGTCGAGCATGAACAGGCCGTCGGCGCCGTCCCCCAGGGCGACCCGAACGAAGATCAGACCCTGGCGAAAGATCGCCGAGGATCCTGGCAGGGTCTGGGCGCCGGCGGGCAGGCCCGCCGCAAGCGCCGAGCCCAGGATCAGCCGCCGCGTCAGTGCTCGGGTCAGTGGCGGAACACCCGCACCCCGGTGAAGGCCATGGCGATGCCAGCCGCGTCGGCGGCGGCGATCACCTCGTCGTCACGGATCGAACCGCCAGGCTGGATCACCGCCGTCGCGCCGGCCTCCACCGCCTGGATCAGGCCGTCGGCGAAGGGGAAGAAGGCGTCGGAGGCGCAGGCCGAGCCCTTGGCCAGGGACTGGGGCAAGCCCGCCGCCTCGGCGGCTTCCGCGGCGCGCAGGGCGGCGATGCGGGCGGAGTCGCGCCGGTTCATCTGCCCGGCGCCGATGCCGGCGGTCTGGCCGTCCTTGGCGTAGATCACCGCATTGGACTTGGTGTGCTTGGCCACGGTGAAGGCGAACAGCATGTCCTCGATCTCGCGGCCGGTGGG